>Ga0164301_10000156_pt1 | contig 18121 bp, 19 predicted proteins | sample Whisoiple_231_MG_FD_109711 | JGI IMG/M metagenome (GOLD analysis project Ga0164301, IMG submission 109711) | Unamended control soil microbial communities from upstate New York, USA - Whitman soil sample_231_MG | ecosystem: Environmental > Terrestrial > Soil > Agricultural land ... | reverse complement strand
GGTCAAGGCCGAAGGCGGCCTGGCGATCATGTACGGCAACATCGCCCCCGAGGGAGCGGTGATCAAGGTCGCCGGCACCGAGCGCCGCCGCCAGAGCGGCCCCGCCCGCGTCTTCGAGAACGAAGAGGACTGCTTCCGCGCCGTCAAGGACCAGCAGATCAAGCCCGGCGACATCGTCGTCATCCGCAACGAGGGCCCGGTCGGCGGCCCCGGCATGCGGGAGATGCTGCAGGTGACTGCCGCGATCGTCGGCGAGGGCCTGGGCGAGAGCGTGGCGATGGTCACCGACGGCCGCTTCTCCGGCGCCACCCGCGGGCTGATGATCGGCCACGTTGCCCCCGAGGCGGCCAAGGGCGGCCCGATCGCCGCCGTCCGCGAGGGCGACGAGATCACCGTCGACATCGACAACCGCAGCCTCAGCGTCGCCCTCTCCGACGAGGAGATCGCCGAGCGGGTGGCGGAGTACGAGTCGCCGCCCTCGCCCTTCGGCCGCGGCGTGATGGGCAAGTACGCGGCGACTGTGTCGTCAGCCGCCGAAGGCGCGATTACCGGCTAGCCGACCGCGGTGTCCTGCGCGGCCCTCAGGGGCTGCGAGGACTCGATGAAGCCTTCGAGCAGCGGGTTGAACCGCTGTGGCCGCTCGAGCATCGGCAGGTGGCCGGTGCGCTCGAAGATCTCCAGCCGCGAGCGCGGGATCAGTCGGTGGTACGCGAGCGCCGCCTCGACCGGGACGATCTGGTCGTTGAGGCCCCAGACGACCATCGTCGGGATCTCGATCTCCTGCAGCCGTTCGCGGGTGTCGTAGCCCCAGATCGAGGCCAGGGCGTCGGAGAATCCCGGCGCTTGCAGCCCCGGGCGCACCTGCTCGGCGAGCAGCTCCGGGCGCAGCCCGTTGGGGTTGCGGACGACCCGGCCGAAGGCGAGCTTGCGGCCGCGGGGGCGGGTCCAGTAGGAGCGCCGTTCGCCGCTCATCAGCGGGATCGCCGCCTTGAAGATGCGGCTGGCGGCGTCGAGATGCGTGCCGCCCCACTCGGCGAAGCTGACCCCGGCGGCGGAGATGAGGACGAGCCGCTCGAAGCGCTCCGGCTCCTCGATCACCGCCTCGGTGGAGATGAAGCCGCCCATCGAGTTGCCGACCAGGGCCGCGACGCTGTCGATCCCGAGCCGCTCGCAGAAGTCGTGGATCAGCCGGCCGTAGTTGGCCATCGTGATCTCCCACGAGGGCATCGGGCTGTCGCCGAAGCCGGGCAGGTCGAGCGCGATCGCCCGGTGGGTGCGGCCGAAGTAGGGCAGGTTCTCGAGCCAGTTGCGCCAGCAGCCGGCGATCCCGTGGACGAAGATGATCGGCTCGCCCTCGCCGATCTCGGCGTAGTTGACCCCGTCGGCCCCCGGCAGGTCGACCTGGTGCAGGTGCCGGCGCCAGTCGACCTGCAGCCACTCCGGCGTCGCATCGGCGTTGCCGTAGTCGGAAGCGGGGAAAAGCTTGGTACTCGATTGGTCGGCCACGGGTACCGGCGCATGCTATCCGCGCGGCGGCCGGTCTAGGCGTAACCCATCCGTTCCAGGACCGGGATCTCGCGGATCTGGGGCGGCTGCAGGTGGTCCCAGAGGATGCCGCGCGGCCGGTCGTACTGGCGCTCGACGTCGATCACCGCCCGTGGCGTCGCGATCAGGTCGACCGGCAGGTCGTGGTCGGTGACCATCAGGTGCTGGCGCAGGATCTGGATCGGGTGGACGGTGGTGGCGACGGTGGTGTGGGTGTCGATCTTGCCCGCGTCGGCGAGGATCCCGTACTCGAGGTCGTGGTAGCCGCCGCCTTTGCCGATCCGGGCGCCGCTGAGGTTGACCGCGACCGAGCCGCAGAGGATCAGGTCGACCTCCGGCAGGTCGTCGAGGGCGACGACGCGGCCGTGCTTGAGCGCGCCCTTGATCGTCGCCGCCTCTTTCATCGCCGCCTTCGAGAGCTTTTTCGGGTCGAGCACGCGGAAGGGGTGGGGGTCGCGCAGCCGCGGCACCGCCATGATCACCGTCTTGCCCTCTTCCAGGGCGATGCGGCGCGCGTGCGTCTGCGGCGAGTCCGGGTTGGCCTTGATCACCCGCGCCCGCTTCCAGAGGCGGTGGGCGGCGAGCTTCTCGGCCGCCAGCTTGGCGCCGGCGAAGTTCGGAATCCGCCCCTCGGCGCCGGGGAAGCGCGAGACGCCCTCGCGTTCCATCGCCTTCCAGACCTCCTCGCGGACTTCGTCCTTGCTGCGCACGAGGCGAAAGATATCCGGCCGCCCTGCCGATAAGACCGAGGCACATGCGAAATTGCAGGGAAGCAAGGCGATCAGGGCGAAGGAGCCGAATGCCTAGACTTTCCAAGACCGGCAAAGCGACTTACCGAGGGTTACTCCAGTTAGATGCGAACTAAGACTTCGATTGCGGCGCTGATCGCCGCTGTGCTGCTGGTCGTCGTGGTCGGCGTTGCCTACGCCTACGACAGCTCGCAGAAGGACAAGATCGCCGACGGCGTGACGATCGGCGGCGTCGACGTCAGCGGCCTCGACGAAGAAGAAGCAATCGCCAAGGTGCACCGCAAGCTGGTCGCGCCGCTGCAGAAGTCGCTCGCGGTCAGCTTCGACGGCGAAACCTGGAAGCTCCCCGGCGAGCAGCTCAAGGTCCGCGCCGACATCGACACCGCGGTAGAAGAAGCGGTCGAAGACAGCCAGGAGGGCGGCCTGCCCGGCCGTCTGGTCCGCTACGTCAGCGGCGGCGAAGTCGACGAAAGCATCGCCCCCGACGTCGCTTACTCGGTGCCGGCGGTAAACCGCTTCGTCCGCCACGTCGCCGAGGAAATCAACCGCGAACCGAAGAACGCCGACGTCGAACCGAGCGGCGACTCGCTCGAAGTCGTCGCCGGAGAAAACGGGCGCAAGCTGCGCGACAACCTGCTGGAGAAAGGCCTCAAGGCCGCCGTCCTCAACGCCAACGCGCCGCACAGGATCAAGGCCGAGGTCCACTCGATCGCGCCGGAGGTCACCAAGCAGGAGGTCGCCGCCGAGTACCCGTCCTACCTCACCCTCGACCGCTCGACCTTCACCCTGCGGCTGTGGAAGAACCTGAAGCTGGCCAAGACCTACACCGTCGCGGTCGGCATGGAAGGGCTGGAAACGCCCGAAGGCCTCTACGCGATCCAGGAAAAGGAAGAAAACCCGGTCTGGCACGTGCCGATGTCCGACTGGGCCGGCTCTCTGGCGGGCCAGACGATCCCGCCGGGGCCGTCGAACCCGATCAAGGCCCGCTGGATGGGGATCTTCGAAGGCGCCGGCATCCACGGCACCGAAGAGACCTACTCGCTGGGCAGCGCCGCCTCCCACGGCTGCGTGCGGATGGCGATTCCCGACGTCGAAGAACTCTACGACCAGGTCGAAGTAGGCACGCCCATATTCAGCGGTTAGCCGTCGCCGAGAGGACGCGGCGCGGGCGGGGCGAATGAAGCCTCGATGAACTGGGAAGAGGCACTGGCGGCTTACGACCGCGACCTGCGCGCGCGCGGCTCCGCCGAGCGGACGCGGCGGGCCTACGGCGTCGACCTCGGCGGTTTCTCCGAGTGGGCGGGGGAGATGGGCCTCGCGCCCGGCGACGTCCGCCACCGCGACGTGCGCCGTTACGGCGCCGGCCTCTCCGGTGCCGGCGCCGCGCCGGCGACCGTGGCCCGCAAGCTGGCGGCGATCCGCGGCCTCTACGGCTACCTCGTCCGCACCGGCAGTGCCGGCGCCAACCCGGCCGAGCTGGTCTCCAGCCCGAAGCGCTCCGAGCACCTGCCGAAAGTCCTCAGCACCGAGCAGATGCGGACCTTGCTGGAGCGGATCCCCGCCCGCACGCCGCTGGAGCTGCGCGACCGGGCGATGCTGGAGCTCGCCTACTCGTGCGGGCTGCGCTGCGAGGAGATCGTCAACCTCGACCTCGGCTCGATGGACTTCGAGACCGAGCAGCTGCGGGTGCTCGGCAAGGGGCAGAAGGAGCGCCTGCTGCCGGTCGGCGAGCCCGCCCAGCACGCCCTGCGCCGCTATCTCGATAAAGGCCGGCACGCCCTGGCGGGCGATCCGCGCGAGCAGGCCCTGTTCCTCTCCAAGAGCGGTCGCCGCCTCTCGAACTCCGACGTGACCCGCCGCCTCGGCCTCTGGACCCGCGAAGCCGCCCTCGCCGCCGGCGTCTCCCCGCATGCGCTTAGACATTCCTTTGCAACCCATCTACTCGAGGGCGGGGCTGACCTGCGTACGATTCAGGAGTTGCTGGGCCACGCCTCGATCTCCACCACCCAGGTCTACACCCGGGTCGACGCGGCCCGATTGCGTGACACTTACGCTGCAAGCCACCCCCGCGCATGAACCAAACCCCCGCAAACGACCGTAGAATCGCCTGATGGAAACGGGCGTGAAAGAGGTCGAGCTGCGTGACTTGTGGAAGCGCTACAAGGACGGCGGGGACGAGGGTGCTCGCGAGCGGCTGGTCGTCGCCTACTCGCCGATGGTCAAGTTCGTCGCCGGCCGGCTCGGCGCCGGGCTGCCCTCGCACGTCGAAGACGCGGACCTGATCTCCTACGGCCTGGTCGGCCTGATCGGCGCGATCGAGCGCTTCGAACCGGAGCGGGGGATCAAGTTCGAGACCTTCGCGATGACCCGCATCCGCGGCGCGATCATCGACGAACTTCGCTCGCTCGACTGGGTGCCGCGCTCGGTCCGCTCCCGCGCCCGCGAAATCGAGGCCACCCAGGCCAAGCTCGAGCACGAGCTGCAACGGGCGCCGACCGAGGCCGAGCTGGCCTCGAAGCTGAACATGACCGAGGAGGAACTGCAGGGCGCGCTGCTGGAGATCGCCAACTCCTCCGTCTACGCGCTGGACGAGCTCTGGACCGTCTCCGACTCCTCCGGCGACCAGGTCTCGCTGCTGGACACGATCGCCGACGACGGCGCCGCCGACCCGCAGGAGGCGCTGGCGACGACCGAGGTCAAGGACCGCCTGACCGAGGCGATCGGCTCGCTGCCCGAGCGCGAGCAGCTCGTCGTCGCCCTCTACTACTACGAGAACTTGACCCTGCGCGAGATCGGCGAGGTCCTCGGCGTCACCGAGTCGCGCGTCTCCCAGCTGCATACCAAGGCGGTCATGCGGCTGAAATCGCACCTTCAGCAGGATTGATGGGATCGACCTGCACGATCTGCGGCCGGACGATTCTCGCCGGTGAGCGCGTGCACGGCTACGTCGCCGGGGAGGAGGAGCACAGCGTCTGCGAGCTGTGCGTGGCGCGCGCCGAGCAGATGGGTTGGCGCCCGGTGGGTGAGCCGGCGCCCGATCGCGACGAGCCACGGCACGGGGGGCGTCTGCGGGGTCTTTTGCGTCGCCGCACCCGCCGGCCCGGAGCGCCGCCGCCCGCGCCGCGCCGGCCCCGCCCGGCGCTGCCGATCGACGAGGCCGCCCCGACACCCTTCGAACGCGCAGTCGCCCGCTTCAACTCCAGCGAAGCCGGCCAGGCCGTCATCGGCCTGACCCGCACCCTGGGGGTGCCGCGGGCCTCGGTCGGCGCCTCTGCCGGCGCCCCGGACGAGGTCAGGGTGACGATCGCCTGGGAGCTCTCCTGGTACCAGTGGGGCGTCGACATCGCCGACGAGCTGCGGCCGGTCTTTCAGCTCGACAAGGGCGGCGAGGTCGACCAGATCGACGCCGCCGCGCGGCAGTGGAACGCGGCGGTCGGCGAGGACGGGCGGCTGCGGCTGGCCGGGGAACCGGCGCCGAGCCGATGAGCCGGGCGATCGTCAACATCGACGGCGGCGCTCGCGGCAACCCGGGCCCGGCGGCGATCGGGGTCGTCGTCCGCGACGCCGACGGCGAGGTGCTGGAGAAGCTGGGGGAGAAGATCGGCGAGGCGACCAACAACGTCGCCGAGTACCGGGCGCTGCTGAAGGGGATCGAGCTGGCCGCCGCCCACGGCGCCACCGAGCTGGAGCTGATCGGCGACTCGGAGCTGGTGGTGCGCCAGGTCGAAGGCCGCTACAAGGTGAAACACGCCGACATGAAAGTTCTGCACGCGGAGGCGAAGAAGGCGCTGGCGGGTTTCGACTCCTGGTCGATCCGCCACGTCCGCCGGGCCGAGAACGCCGACGCCGACCGCCTCGTCAACGAGGCCCTGGACGGGGTGCTCGATGGCTGAGCGCACGCCGGAGCCGATCGACCCCGGCGTCGACATCGGCCACGTCCACCTCAAGGTCGCCGACGTCGACCGGGCGCTGGACTTCTACTGCGGCGTCCTCGGCTTCGAGCTGATGCAGCGCTGGGGCGCCGACGCGGCCTTCGTCTCGGCCGGCGGCTACCACCACCACATCGGCCTCAACTCCTGGCACTCGAAAGGCGGCTCGCCGCCGGCGCCGGGGACCACCGGCCTCTTCCACACTGCCATCCGCTACCCGACCCGGCGCGCCCTGGCCGACGCCCTGCGGCGCCTCAGCGAGGCCGGCTGGCCGCTCGAGGGCGCCTCCGACCACGGCGTCAGCGAGGCGCTCTACCTCTCCGACCCCGACCGCAACGGGGTCGAGCTCTACTGGGACCGCCCGCGCGAGGAGTGGCCACGCCCGGCCGACGGCAAGGGCGTCGAAATGGGCACCACCGCGCTCGACCTCGACGACCTGGTCTCCGAGCTGCGCGGCTGAGTTAGGCGCCGAGAATGGCGCCGACCAGGCTGGGGTTGAACGGCTGGGTGCCGTTCACCAGTTCCAAGCCCGGGAAGCCGTGGGCGCGGGCGTAGGCGAGCTCCTTGCCGAGGTCGCCTACGCCGTTCGTTCCCGCCAGGGGAGCAAGCTGCAGAGTGCTGAGGACGCCGAAGGCCTGACCGGCTTCGTTCATGAAGCCGCTGCCGGAGTCGCCGGGCACGCCGGGCGTGGCGGTGACGACGATGTGGCTCCAGCCGTTGCCTTCGTTCTGGACCACCGTGCCCTGCTTCGGGCTCAGCTTGGTGATCCCCAGCCGCAGTTCGGAGTTGCCGTAGGAGAAGACGGTCGAGCCGAGGTCGCCGACGGTGCCGACCCCGGTCGGGCCGCCGTAGCCGGGTACCGAGGGGTTGACCCGGCCGACATCGGCCGGGTCGAGGCGGACCAGGGCGAGGTCGTTGTAGGCACAGGTGTCGGGGTCCGACTCGCCGCTCGCCTGCATCGCCAGCCAGGAGTTGTAGGCGAGGGTGCCGGGCTTGCTCGCGCCGGCGACTTCGACCGCCGTGCCGATCGGCAGCGAGGCGCTGGTGCAGCCGTCGGTTTCGGTCGCTTCGCCGGTGCCGGAGCAGTGGGCGGCTTGGCCGAGATACACGGTCGAGCCTTCCTGGAAGACGAAGTTGGAAGTGCACTGGGCTCCCTGCGTGTGGGTCTGCACCCCAGGATGGACGGGGGCCGACCCGGCGGGAGCCCATGCCGACGCGAGGCTTGGGAGGAGCAAAAGGGCAACCGTGGCCAGGGATACAACGGCGCCGAATGCAATTCGCTTCATGCTCCTCCTGTGCCTCGCGTCGGTGGGGGGATGGATCATGTGGGAACAGCCATGGGTTACCCAATAATGAGTAGCACAAACACCCTTGGCAAGGGTGGCCTAGGCCCTAGTTCGCGCAATTAGGGAGTTATACTGCCGGTATGACTCACAAGGTGGGGGCGAAAGGGCAGGTCGTAATCCCTAAAGCGATCAGGGATGAGCTGGGGATCAAGCCAGGCGATGAGGTCACCTTCGAGCCGGATGGGGCTGACGTGAGGGTCAGACGAGTAGAAGCCGACCTCGCGCACCGGGCCCACGCGGTGAAATCGCTGCGGGGAATTTGGGCCGATCTGCCCGGTGGCGGAACTGAGGAGCTGTTGGAGGAGCGGCGCCGCGAGCGCGAGCGCGAGGAGCGGAAGATTCGGGAGGAAGGACGTTGATAGTCCTCGACAGCTGGGCCCTGCTTGCCTTCCTGAAGGGGGAGCCTGCCGCCGGGAGAGTCGAAGCCGAATGGGTCGCGGACGGGGCGGCGATCTCTTCGATCAACCTCGGGGAGGTTCTCTACATCCGGATGAGGGCGAGTGGGGAAAAAAGCGCCCGCGCCGATATCGACACGATTCGCACTCGCTTGACCGTCATCGATCCCGACTGGGAAACGGTCGAAGCTGCCGCGGCGATCAAGGCCGCAGGCGGGCTTTCGTTTGCTGACGCGTTCTGCATCGCAACCGCCGCCCGTCTGGGTGTGCCGCTTCTGACCGGCGACCCCGAGGTCGTCGGACGAGGCGCGCAACACGGATGCACGATCGTCGATCTGCGCTGAACGAGAAAGCCCCGCCGGAGCGGGACTTTCTCGTGTGAAGCGGACGCCGGGTGAGCTGTGTCCAGCTAGGCGCTTTTCGCGCCGCGGGAGACGATCAGCTTGACCTTGCTCCCCGCCGGCAGGACTTTGCCGGAACGCGGGCCGGTGCGAATCAGCTTGCCTTTGGTGACTTTGCCGCTGTATCGGCGGACGACTTTGCCGGGTTTGCAGTTGGCCCTCCGCAGGGCTTTCTTGGCCCCTTTGACACTGCGCCCTCGGAGCTTGGGCACTACGCAGCTCGGGGCGGGAGTGATAGGCGCCGTGGTGTCCGTTTTCACGGGTGGAGTGACCGGACGGGGCTCGCCGTAGCGGGTGAATTCGGTTCCGCTCTCGCCCTGGATCATGTAGACGCCTTCGAAGCCGGACAGGGCGACGTAGGCCATGCCACCGTCGTCGACTTCAAACGGCAGCGTCGTGGTCGTCCACGATTCACCTTCGATGTCGTACCGGTAAAGGGTGGTGCCGTCGTATGGCCCGTAGGTGTAATAGGTGTTCGTGACCGGATCGTAAGCGCTGCCCAGGACCGGTCCTTCTTCGCCTATTTCCGCGGGATAAGGCAGTTCGAACCATTCGTCGAGGGCGATGTCGTACACCGCGAAGCCGTTGCAGCTATTCCCCTGGTGGCCGTAGATTTGGTCGCCGACGACCTGCAGCCCGCCCCACGGCTCGAAGCCTTCTTCGCATGAAGTGCTGTCCGAAACGAACGCCGGCGGTTCGGCGAGCGGCGTGGTGATTTCCGTCGACGGGTCGTATTCGACGAATTTGAGGCCCTCGACCATGTACAGAACCCCGTTCCCGGCCGCGATGTCGCCGGTGCCCGCTTCCAGCGGGTTTTCGATCGTGTCCCAGCTATTCGAGGCGATGTCGTAGACGGCGAGTTCGTCTTCGTTGTTGGTGTAGGCGATGTAGATCTTGCCGTCGAGGTAAGCCGCGCCGCCGTTGTTGCCGCTGTCGATCGGTGACGATTCAAGTCCGTGCCACGCATTCGTGCGCGGGTCGTAGGCGAAGTAGCCCGTACCGTCATCCTCCTGCGCATAGACGAGCCCGCTCCCTGGGTCGGTGGTGACCGCGGTGAGCGGCACCGAACTAGACGCCCGGCTTTCGAACACCGGAACGGCCTGGGCGCTGGAGGCGAATGCCGTCGCCAGCAAGAGCCCGAGCAGGGCGATAGCGGCTATCGCAACGGGCACAGCTCTGCCGCGGGGCATCCCCAATGAAGACGCTTCCAATTTCAATTCCTCCTGATCGATCCGTGAATGCGTGGTCCGATGGACTATAGGTCCGCGATGAGATGAATTCGGCGCTGCTGCGGCGGCCCGTCATCCGACCGCGGGCGACCTTATTGTGGCCGCCCTTGTACGACCCCTCTCAGCACCCGATCGGCGGCAGGGCGGGCGCCGGATCGCTTCCGGATTGGCCCGATGGCCGACCGCTGCGCTCCTGGCAGCAGGAGGCGACCGAGGCCGTCCGGGCGCACTCGACCCCCAGCTTCCTGGCCTCGGCTACGCCGGCCGCCGGCAAGACCACCTTCGGCCTGCACATCGCCCACCGGATGCTGAGCGCCGGGTTCGTCTCGCGGGTCGTCGTGGTCGGCCCGACCACCCACATCTGCCGCCAGTGGGCCGCCGACGCGGGCCGCTACGGGATCGACCTCGAGCCGAACAGGCCGAACTCGGACGGGCCGGAGTCGGCCGACTTCCACGGCGTCGCCGTCACCTACCAGACGATCGCCGCCGGTCCGGACACGCACCGCCAGGCCGCCGCCCGCCGGCCCACCCTGCTGATCGCCGACGAGCCGCACCACATGGGCGATCAAGCCGCCTGGGGACTGCAGGCCCGTAAGGCCTTCGACGGCGCCCGCTTCCGGCTGCTTCTCTCCGGCACCCCCTTCCGCTCCGACAACTCGGCCATTCCCTGGGTCGCCTACGACGCGGACGGCTTCAGCCAGGCCGACTACGTCTACGGCTATCCGCAGGCGCTGCACGACCGGGTCTGCCGCCCGATCACCTTCCTGCCATACGACGGCGAGATGGAGTGGGTCTCGGACGGGCGGTTGCGCAGCGCCGACTTCGACCTCGTGCTGCCGGCGGCGGAGTCGGCTCGGCGCCTGCGGACGGCGCTCAGCCCGGAGGGGGAGTGGATGGGCGAGGTGCTGCGCGACGGCGACGCCAGGCTGAGCGAGGTGCGCGCCGACGGCCACCCCGATGCGGGCGGCCTGGTCATCGCCTCCGACCAGGATCACGCGCGGGCGATCGCGGCGCGCCTCGGGGCGATCTCGGGGGAGCAGCCCGAGCTGGTGATGAGCGACGAGCCCGGTGCCAGCCGTCGCATCGCCGATTTCTCCTCCTCGGATCGACGCTGGCTGGTCTCGGTCCTGATGGTCTCCGAGGGCGTCGACATCCCCCGCCTGCGGGTCGGCGTCTACGCGACGGCGGCCCGGACCGAGCTCTTCTTCCGCCAGGTGGTCGGCCGCTTCATCCGGACCACCCCGGGGCCGCGGCGCCAGATGAGCTACCTGCTGATGCCGGCCGACCCGCGGCTGAAGGCGCTCGCCCACGAGATCGAGCTGGAGCGCCGCCACGCACTCGACCTCTCGCCGGGCGCCGAGGAGGACGAGCTCGAGGAGATCGACGACGGCCCGGAGCAGCGCAAGCCGGGCGAAGGCTTCGCCGTCCTCAGTTCCGGCGACGCCGAGCTGGACGAGGCGATCATGAGCGAAACGACGCTGCAGCTGTTTCCGACCGACGACCCGAAGCCGGGGGTGAAGAAAGCGACCGCCCCCGCCAAACCCGAAGCAGCCTCACAGCAGCCCGAGCGAGAGTCGGCTTACGCGGCCCGCGAGCGCCTACGCAACGAGCGCAAGCGCCTGGTCGGCGACGTCGCCCGCCGCACCGGCAAGTCCCACCGAGAGGTCCAGGCCCGCATCAACCGCGCCACCCGCACCCCCTCGGTGACCAGCGCCACCATCGAGCAACTCGAGCGCGGCAACGAGCTGCTGCGTCGCGAGCTGTGGAGATGAGAGGCGAGATCACAATTCGGCGCTGCACCGATGCCGACATCGACGCGGTGCTGCGTCTCTGGTCGCTCGCTCGCAGCCGACATGCCGGCACGCCTGATCGCCGAGAGGATGTCGAAGGTCTCGTCAAGGACAGTCCTGCCGCTCTGCTCGTAGCTGAAGCCGAGGGAGAGGTGGTCGGGGCTGTGATCGCCGGCTGGGACGGTTGGCGCGGAAACATCTACCGGCTTGCCACCCACCCGGACTATCGCCGCCTGGGCATCGGCCTGCGGCTCACCCGCGCCGCCGAGAGTTACTTTCGCGACCAGGGCGGGGGACGGGTCACCGCACTTGTCGCCTTCGACGACGAGGCCGCAGGCGCTTTCTGGGACGCAGCCGGCTACCCCCCAGACGACGAGATCGGACGACGGGTACGCAACATCTAGTTCCGAGAGCCCACCGCCGACCGCCCATGGACACAGAAAAGCCCCGCCGAAGCGGGCTTTCTCGAGAGCGGCTGAAGGGATTCGAACCCTCGACCTTCTGCATGGCAACCGATCCACCCAGCAGCCGTGCGCGCATTCTAGAGCCAAAGGCAATCAGAGCGCCGCCGAGCGATTCGGCTGAGTCAGGCACGGTTCCGCTGGGTTTGGGCAGCGAGAGCCGCCCGCTGCCCAAACGATCAAGGCCGAGGTGGGCGTCGATGCGACGCCCGGTCTTTCACTCGCCGTGAATCAGGTCATTCAGCGATTTCGCGCCTTCCCGCTGAAGCAGCGTGTCCAAGCGCATGTCGCTGCGGACGCCGAAGTCCCGGTCGTACATTTGCTCGATGGTCCCGACGTGGGTATCTCCACGTTTCTCCCGCAGCCGACCGGTATCAGTACGCGAGCGATTGCCATGCATTCCGGGGGCGTCGTTTGATGGAGCTGACATTCCAACTTCTCCTTCCAGGGATAGATCAAAGCTAACGCCATTGTGGCCGACGGGAAGGACGGCAAAGCGAACACACGTTCTGCTCACGTTCAGCGACCGTGACGGGGCATAGGCTCACGTCGTGCCGATGGACTCCAAAGGGAAAAGCGCTCGCCGAGGCGAAGCGCGCCCAGCTTGATTACGAGCGGAACGTGAAGGCCGCGCGGGAGGCAAGATCGACGCCGACGCGCGAGAGGCCGCCGCCGTCCGCTGCTCGCGACTCTGACGCTGGCGGGCCTGCGGATCAGCGAGGCGCTTGATCTGCGCTGGCGGGACGTAAACCTCGACGCGCGCCGCCTGCGTGTCGCGGCGGCGAAGACCGACGCAGGCGTTCGCGAGGTCGATCTGACTCCCGCGCTTCAAGAACTGCTCGCCGACTACCGGAGCCGCAGCCCGTACACGCAGCCCGGGGATTTGGTCTTCCCGACTGGCGCGGGGAGGCGAGACAACCCCTCCAACGTCCGCAACCGCTTCTTGGATTCGGCCGCGAAGCTCGCCAACGCCGATCTGCGAGCGGCGGGGCGGGAGGTGATGCCGGACGTGACGCCGCACTCGCTGCGCCGCACCTTCATTTCCCTCCTGCTCGCAGCGGGGGCCGATGTGCCCTACGTCATGGCGAAGGCGGGCCATACCGACCCGAAGATGACCCTTGGCCTCTACGCCAAGGTGATCGCATCCAAGACCGATCATGGAGCGGCCCTGGATGGCATTGTGAAGGCGGCAGCTTGAGCAAGCTGCCGCTCAGAGGGGGTTGCCCCTCAGCCTATTTTTTGGATGCTGCCGGTTTTGCCGGAGCGGGATTAGCCGTCGCGGGACGCACGAGGCTGGTAGGGACCGGCCCAGGATCTTTGGTGGGCTGATAGCCCCCCTCCTTGATGATCCCAGTGCGGCGCGAGCCGTTGGATTTCGCTGAGTTCTCCATTGAGGCCAGTATACGGCGTGGGTCAGACTGCCAATTTCAATTTTCTCGCCCCAGATGCAGAATCTCTAGCCGGTCCACCTTGTCGGCCGTGATCCACATTCCCCTCGCGGGCACCCGTGTGAGGGCCTCTTCATCCACGACCCCTGCCTCGTCCGCAGGCCAGGCTTCCTCTAGATAAATCTCTGGCGGCTGAGTGGGTGCCTGGGTTGCCCAAGAGTCCTTGCCGTACTTGCCCAGGAAGTGTTTGACCCCGTCCTCCTCTGGCACCGTGACCAACAAGAACGTGCCCTCTTGTCGGCCGAAGACGAAATCCCATGCTTTGCGGTAGTCCCGGCCTCCTGCGGCGTAATGCCAGAACTTGAGTTGCCCACATTGCTCTGCACGGCGCAGCCACTCGGACAGGAGCAGGCCGAGAATCGTTGGGATCAAGATGCCCACCACCAGAGCGAAGATCACTAGCTCAGGCAGATGTTGCGTCCAAGGTTCCTGCTCATCCTCCGTATCGGACTTGGCCGACTGGCCCGCTGAGGCCTCAGCGGGCTTAGCCGTTGCAGACGCAGCATTAGTTTTCTTTGCCTGCTTCGATGCCGAGGGGTCCGGTTCAACCTTGGCGATTGAACTCCCAGAGTTTCCAGATACATCGTCAACGATGGTTTGCGTCCAGCCAGTAGCCGCCACCGCAGCCTGGATAATCAATGCGTAGACGAGTCCGCGTAGGACTAGCTCAAGGTCGCTGCGCGCGGCCCTCGTAGCGCGTCGGCTTTCGGCCAGGTCGGCGGTGATGAAACCCGGCAAGACGAAGGCGATGGCGATTGCGAGTCCGAAGAAGGTGTCCGGCATTTCGCGAGCTTAGAAACTCCCGGCGACGTATCCGAGGCACCCCAATACCCCGGGATTGGGCAGCAATGGGCAGCGAGGCCGGAAGTCAAGAGGTCGCGGCGGCGGTGTGGCCGCACTCGGAAACGAAAAAGCCCCGCCGAAGCGGGGCTTTCTCGAGAGCGGCTGAAGGGATTCGAACCCTCGACCTTCTGCATGGCAAGCAGACGCTCTAGCCAGCTGAGCTACAGCCGCAAGATCGCGAAGTTTAGCTTGGTCGGCGCTATCCGAGCCGCCGCCTCCCGCGGTTAGCGGACGACCCGGAGTTTGCGCAGTTGGACCGACACGTCGCGTCCCACCTTGATCGCCTCGAGGACGGTGATCTTCTTTGCCGCCGCCAGCTTTTTGCGGAACTTTGCTTTCGGTTTGATGGAGACGATGCGGCCGGCGCCTGGCTTGAGGCGAAGTCGCGCCGGCTTGCTCTGGACCGAGGCGGTCGGCTTTCCGTGCTTTCGGCCAAGCTTGACGGCGAAGAGCGCGATCGTGCAGCGGCCCTTGGAGCTCGTCGGGCATCGGATCTTGACGCCGGGGAAGGAGACCTCTACCGGCAGCGCCACGGTCGCCAGCGGCCCGCCGTTACAGGAGGCGGTCTGGCCGGTGAAGACGAAGTTGTTCGAGCAGCCTTCGTTGTCGGTGACCGTCAGTTGCACGGTGTAGCTGCCGGGTTTGGCGAAGGTGTGCGAGACGGTTGGCGCCGCGGTGGCAGCGGTGGCGCCGTCGGCGAAGTTCCAGGCGTAGCCGGTGATGGAGCCGTCAGCGTCGCTGGAGGTCGAGGCATCGAGTGAGCCGGCGACGCCGGGTCGGATCCGCCCGTGGATGAATTTCGCAATCGGGCCCTGGTTTGGGGCGATGGCGATCTGGGCGGCGGCCGTCGAGGTGACGATCGGCGCGCCGAGCGCGGTCGGGTCGGGGACGGTCCCGAAGGGGAGCACCCCCTGGGTCTCGTAGGAGCTGAGAAAGCCGCGGGTCCCGTCCGGGGTGATCGCCGGCCATTCGACTTCTTCGGGCCCGGCAACGGTGCTGACGACGCTGTTCGACTGGGTGTTGACGACAGACATCGACCCGTCGCCGTAATTCGCGACGTAGGCGCGGAGGCCGTTGGGGCTGACCGCCACGCCACTCGGATCCTGGCCGACGCCGATCGGCCCGCCGATCACCTGGCCGGTGTGGCCGTCGAGGACCGAGAGCGACGACGAGTCGTTGTTGGCGATGAAAGCTCGCGATCCGTCAGGCGTGTACGCAAGGCCATAGGGGTCTTCGCCGACTTTGACGGTGGCGATGACCTGCCCGGTGCCGAGGTCGAGAACGGAGACGTCGTCGTCGCCGCTGTTGGTGACGAGGGCCCGGGTACCGTCCGGCGAGATCGCGATCCCGAAGGGGCTTTTTCCAACTGGGATCGCGCCCCCGACCAGTTGGTTGGTCGCGGTATCGATCGCGACGACCTTGTTTTCCGCCGAGATGGTCACATAGACGCGGCTGCCATTTGGGGTTGCGGCGATCCCGAAGGGGTGGTTTCCGACCGGGAACGTCGTCACCACGGTGTTGGTGGCGAGGTCGATCGCCGAGACAGTGTCGGCTTCGTAGTTGGACGAGTACAGCGTGCGGCCATTGGGGGTGATCGCGAGCTGGAAAGGCTCAGCGTCTTTGCTGATCCCGATCGATGAGCCGAGGGCGCCGGAAGTGGTGTCGAAGACCGAGATCGAGGAGCCTTCCGAGCCGATGTAGCCCGGGCGGGCCATCGCGGCAGGGGCGCAGCAGGCGAGGACGAGCGCGCCAATCAGGAAGGTCCGGAGTGCGAGCGAGGTGCGGAGCGGCAAGGCAGGCCTTTCGTCGGGAACGCCGAGATCCTTTCACGGCACCCGGCCGAAACCAGCGCGCGGTAGCCTGCTCCGCAAAGGAAGAAGATGCTTTTCCGCCAGATCATCCACGAGGACCTTGGCTGCGCCTCCTACTTCGTCGCCGACCGCGAAGCGGGGGTGGCGGCGGTGGTCGATCCGCAGTGGGACATCGAGCCCTACCGGCGGCTGGCGGGCCTGCACGGGGTGCGGGTCAGGCACGTGCTCGAGACCCACAACCACGCCGACCACGTCTCCGGCCACGGCCGCCTCTGCCGCAGCACCGGGGCGACCGTCCACGTCCACGAGCTGGCCGCGGCCGAGTACTCGCACGAGCCCTTCGCCGACGGCTGGACGCTGGAGCTGGGGGACCTGGTGATCGAGGCGATCCACACCCCCGGCCACCGCCCCGAGCACACCTGCTTCCTGCTCCGCGACAACAGCCGCGGCGGCGACCCCTGGGCGGTGCTGAGCGGCGATTCGCTGTTCATCGGCGACGTCGCCCGCCCGGACCTGGCGGTCGAGCCGCGCGACGGGGCCGCCGACATGTTCCGCTCGCTGCACGAGCGGCTGCTGGTCCTGCCCGACGAAGTCGAGGTCTGGCCGGCCCACCTCGGCGGCTCGCTCTGCGGCGGCTCCGGCCTCGACCTCAAGAGCTCCTCGACGATCGGCTTCGAGCGCCGCCACAACCGCGCCCTGCAGATCGCCGACGAGGCGGACTTCGTCGAGGACCAGGTCGGCTCGCTGGGCGACAAACCGCCGAACGTCGAGCGCATCGTCGACCTCAACCGCGGACCGCTGGTCGAGGACTTCGGCACTCCGGCGCCGCTCAGCACCCACGAGGTCGAGGAGCTGGTCGAGCAGGGGGCGGTGGTGATCGACGGCCGCACCAACGAGCAGTTCGACGAGGCCCACATCGAGGGCGCCCTCAGCGCCTCCGCCTACGACACCGGCTTCGCGACCAAGGTCTCGCGCGTCGCCCCCGAGGGGAGCGACATCGTCGTGGTCGCCGCCTCCAGCGGCGACGAGCGCCGCGCCGCCCAGATGCTGGCTTCGGTCGGGCTGCCGGTGCGCGGCTACCTCGAGGGCGGGATGACCGCCTGGCGCACGGAGGAGCGGCCGGTGCACCGGATCGAGCTGATCGACCCCGACGAGCTGGCGCGCCGGGTCGACACCGGCGACGGCCCGGCGATCCTCGACGTCCGCAACGCCGGCGAGTACGCCGGCGAGCACATCCCCGGCTCCCTCCACATCCCTTATGGCGACCTGGCCGGGCGCCTCGACGAGCTTCCCCGCGAGCGCCCGATCGCGACCATCTGCCGCGGCGGCAAACGCAGCGGCCTCGCCGCCTCGATCCTGCAGCGGGCGGGCTTCGACGTCGTCCACGTCGGCAAGGGCGTCGGCGTCTGGCGCGAGGGCGGCCACCCGGTCGAGAGCGGCGCCCCGGCTGCCGCAGCCGCCGGCTGAGCCCAACTGCGGCAGTTCTCCCGGACACAGCGGGAAAATCCCGATGCGGTTCGAACAGATTTCTTTACCTTGGGCTGACATTTGTAAAGAGACCGCGTTGAAGTGATGCGCGTGCAACGGGCGTCGTGGTCGTTGACTGGTCGTCTGCGGCGCCCGTTCCACGCGCGAATCGCCCGCGGCCTGCGAGAATCGCCTTCTCTTGGAGGATCAACGCCAATTCGACCTCGTCCTCTTCGGGGCCACCGGCTTCACCGGCGGCCTCACCGCCGACTACCTCGCGGCCAACGCGCCGGAGGCAACGCGCTGGGCGCTGGTCGGTCGTAACCGGGCGAAGCTGGAGGCGGTCGCGGCGCGACTGGCCGGTGCCGCCGGGCCGAAGCCGGAGATCGTCGTCGCCGACGCCGGCGACCGCGAGGCGATGCGCGGGGTCGCCGAGTCGACCCGCGTCGTCATCACCACCGTCGGTCCCTACGCCCTCTACGGCGAGCCGCTGGTCGCCGCCTGCGCCGCCGCCGGCACCGACTACGTCGACCTCACCGGCGAGCCCGAGTTCGTCGACCGGATGTGGGTCGAGCACCACGCCGAGGCCGAGCGCACCGGCGCCCGCATCGTCCACTGCTGCGGCTTCGACTCGATCCCGCACGACCTCGGTGCCTACTTCACGGTCAAGCAGCTTCCCGAGGGCGTGCCGCTCAGGGTCGACGGCC
>Ga0164301_10000155_pt1 | contig 18127 bp, 7 predicted proteins | sample Whisoiple_231_MG_FD_109711 | JGI IMG/M metagenome (GOLD analysis project Ga0164301, IMG submission 109711) | Unamended control soil microbial communities from upstate New York, USA - Whitman soil sample_231_MG | ecosystem: Environmental > Terrestrial > Soil > Agricultural land ... | reverse complement strand
GCACGGTCGCGGTCGGCCAGCAGCTACAGGCCGACCCGGGTAGTTGGACGGGCACGCCGGCGCCGACCTTCGCCTATCAGTGGGTGGACTGTGACAGCGGCGGCAACAATTGCAGCCCTATCCAGGGTGCGACGGCGAGCAGCTACACGATTCAGGCTAGCGACGCCGGCTTCGCTCTCGAGGTGGTGGTGACCGGTTCCAACAGTGCCGGCAGCAGCCAGGCCACCTCCGCCCCGACCAGCGCTGTGCCCCAACAGCCGCAGGCGCCGGTGAACACGCAGCTGCCGTCGGTGTCGGGCACGGTCGCGGTCGGCCAGCAGCTACAGGCAAGCCCGGGCAGCTGGACGGGCACACCGGCGCCGACCTTCGCCTATCAGTGGCAGGACTGCGACAGCGGCGGCAACAACTGCAGCCCGATCCAGGGCGCCACCGCGAGCAGCTACACCATCCAGGCCACAGACGCCGGCTCCACGCTCAAGGTGGTCGTCACCGGCTCCAACAGCGCCGGCAGCAGCCAGGCCACCTCCGCCCCGACCAGCCTCGTGGCGAAGCCTCCGACGTCGCCGGTGCTGGACAACTTCAACCGCGCCAACGGTGGCGCCGGGTCGAAGTGGACGGTGATCAAGTCGACGGGCTTCGCGCTCATGAACGTCTCCGGGAACACTGCCGTCGATTCCTCGACGACCAACTACGCGTGGAACTACTGGAACGCCGCCAGCTTCGGCCCCGACGTCGAGGCGTACATCACCGTCGCCAGCTATGCCGGTGACACCATTCGTGTCGGCGCGCGCGTCACTCCCGGGACGACCTACTCCGGCTACTTCGTCTCGGTCTCACCGACGGGGGGCTGGTCGATCATCCGTATCGACAACGGCGGCAGCCCGGTCACCCTCGCCTCCGGCGTGACCCAGACCGTCGCGAGCGGCGACAAGATCGGCATCCGCATCGTCGGTTCGGTCGTGACCGCTCTCCACTACACGAGCACTGGCTGGACACAGGCGCTCAGCTACAACACGAACTCCGACTCAGTCCGTTACACGAGCGCGGGCCGGGTGGCGATCGAATTCCGCGCCGGCGCGTTCGATGACTTCGGCGCCGGCACGATCTAGCGACGAGTGAACGACGGGGAGAACGCGTGCGGATCCTGACCCTCGGGAGCGATCGTCCTCACCCGCTCACGCAGGCCTCGCTGGCCGTGGTGGACGAGCTCGAGTGGGTCGAGCACGTCGACCACCTGACCGCGAACGACGAGCGGACGTTCCTCCGCAATGCGCGCTCGCCGGAGTACCGGGAGCACGTGGCATCGCTGAAGCCCGACCTGCTCATCTCGGCCGCCTACGCGCGCATCGTGCCGGCGGACGTACTCGCCGTTCCGACTATCGGCGCCATCAACATCCATCCGTCGCTGCTGCCTGAGTACCGAGGCGTGTGCGCCGTGTGGTGGGCCCTCTACGAAGGATGCTCTCGCGTCGGCGTGACCATCCACGAGATGACGGCGGGCGTGGACACGGGGCCGATCCTCGGGCAGACGGCCCTCGAGGTCGGGCCCGATCCGGATCCCGTTGCCGCCTGGCGAGAGCTGGGCGACCTGTCGCGTCCGCTCCTGCTCCAGGCTCTGGAACAGATCCGCGAGTCCGGTCGCATCGCGGGACGGCCTCAGCCCGAAGGTGGCTCGTATCGCGGCTCGCCGTACACCAAGGAAGCTCCTCGCCTCGAGCTCGACTGGTCGCAGCCGGCGGAAGAGCTCGTCCGGCGGAACCGGATCTTGCGCGGGAACATCCCTGCGGGGCGTTACCGCATCTATGCGAAGCGCATCGATCCGGCAGGGCCAACCGACCGGCCGCCCGGCACGGTTCTGCGACGACGCCCGAAGTCCATCCGGGTCGCCGCCGCAGGGGGGACGTCGGTGCAGCTCACACTGGTAGACCCCGCCAAGAGCTGGATCAAGCTCGCGCTCCACTACGCATCGACCGGCCGGCTCACGACGGTCGGGAGCGAGCGGACAGCCTGACTTAGAGCTCTTAGGCGGGCTCTTTCGGGGGCGCAGCGAGGGAGGACAGGCTCAGGCGATGCTGCGTGCGATCGAGGCGCTTGAGCGTCGGGCCGGAGTCGTTCGACGCCCCTTCCGCGAGTCTCCGGTCGATCAGCGACGCGAGGGCGCCGACGGTGGGGGCTTCGAAGATCGCGCGCAGCGTGAGGTCGACGCCGGCCTGTCCGTTCAGCCGCGAGACGACACGTGCCGCGAGAAGAGAGTGGCCACCCAGGGCGAAGAAGTTGTCGTTCGCTCCGGAGACCTCGACGTCGAGAACCTCGCTCCACAGCTTCGCCACGGTGAACTCCATCTCCGTCCGGAGGGGTTCCGAGGCGGGGTCTGCGAAGTCGGCGGACTCGGGTTGAGGCAGCGCGGCGCGGTCGACCTTGCCGTTCGGAGTCAGCGGAAACGCTGTGACCGGAATGAACGCCGACGGCATCATGAACGCCGGGAGCTCCGAAGCAAGAGTGTCGCGCAGCACCTCAGGATCAGGCTGCTCCTCGGAACCGGATGGCTCGTAATAGGCAATCAGCCGCACATCCCCCGGCCGCCGCTCCCACGGGACCACCGCTGCGACACGCACACCGTAGTGCCGCTCGAGTACAGCCTCGATCTCGCCGGGCTCGATCCGGAAGCCGCGGATCTTCAGCTGACGATCGGCCCGGCCGAGGAACTCGACGTTGCCGTCCGGAAGCCAACGCGCGAGATCGCCGGTTCGGTAAAGCCGTGCGCCGGGGCCGCCGAACGGACTGTCGATGAAGCGCTCCGCATTGAGATCCGGACGGTTCAGATACCCCTGCGCGACGCCCGAGCCGCCGACGCAGAGCTCTCCCGCGACGCCGATCGGTACCGGCTCGAGGTTCGAGTCGAGGAGGTAGATCTCGGTATTTGCGAGAGGCTTGCCGATAGGGACGAAGCGATCGGGCAGGAGCGGCTCCACCGCTTCGAAATACGTGCTGTCGATGGTCGCTTCCGTTAGACCGTACGCGTTGATCAGGCGGGTCTTCGGCCCGCAGACGCGGGCATACTGCTCGTGCTTGTCCGTGCGCCAGCCTTCGGAGCTGACGACGATTACGCGCATGAACTCGAGGGTGCGCCCGATGCTCTCGACATGCTCGACGAGCATCGTGGTCACGGCAGGCACGAACTCGGCGCAGTCGACGGCCTCCTCGACCATGAGAGCGTACAGCTGCTCGGGGTCCATCACCTTCTCGAGCGGACACAGCACGAGCTTCGAGCCGGAGAGCAGCGAGCGGATGACGTCGCCGACGAACACGTCGAAGGAGAAGCTCGCCATCTGGAGGTGGCTGGTCGTGTCGTCCGTCAACCGGTAGGCCTGGTCGTAGGCGTGGAACGCGTTGACCAGGCTCCCGTTGGTGATCATGGCCCCCTTGGGTCGGCCGGTGGAGCCACTCGTATAGATCACGTACGCGAAATCCTCAGAGCCGGCGGTCGTCGCGAGCGGCTCAGGGGATTCGACCTCGAGCTCGTCCCACCCGGAGAAGACGGCGACGTCGAGGTTGTCGACGGGCGGCTGCTCATCGGCCGTGGTCACGAGCACCGTGGGGCGGGCGTCCTGCAGCATGAACTCGATGCGCTCGGCGGGATACATCGGATCAAGTGGGACGAACGCCCCGCCCGCCTTGATCACCCCGAGGAGGGCGGCGACGAGATCGAGCGACTTGTTCATGTAGATGCCGACGAGCCGACCAGGGCCGACGCCAAGGCTCCGGAGCCGGTGGGCGACGCGGTTTGCGCGCTCGTCGAGCCCTCTATAGGTGAGCCGGGCGCCCTCGAACACGACGGCCTCCGCATCCGGCGTGCGCTTCGCCCAGTCTTCGAAGAGATCCTTGACGAGCCTGTCTTGCGGGAACGGGACCGGCGCCTTCGACCAGCGCGAGAGAATCGTCGTGCGCTCTTCGTCGAGGAGCATCGGAAGCCGCGAGATGGAATCCTCCGGGGTGGCGGCGATCGACTCGAGGAGCTTCTCGAAGTGGCGACCCATCCGGACGGCTGTCGACGGGTCGAACAGCTCGCTGCTGTACTCCCACGTCGTGTTGAGGCCGGCCGGCCGTTGGCTCATGCCGAGCAGGAGGTCGAACTTCGCCCACCCCTTCTCGTGCACGAGCTCCGTCGCCGTCACGCCACTCGGCTCGAACTTCGGGCGCTTACGCTCCCAGTCGGGGTTGTGCAGCACCATCATCACCTGGAAGACGGGGGACTGACTCAGGTCTCTCTCCGGGGTCGTAGCCCGAACGACCATCTCGTACGGAACGTCGGCATTGGCAAATGCCGCGAGGGTCGTCTCCTTTGCCCGCGCCACCAAGTCCTCGAAGGACGGTGCGCCCGACAAGTCGATGCGCAGTGCGAGCGGATTGATGAAGTAGCCGATCATTCCCTCCAGCTCGCTTCGGTTGCGACCCGCGAAGGGCGTTCCGATGACGATGTCATCCTCACCGGAGTAGCGGTGGAGCAGCGTCGCATAGGCAGCCAGGAGCACCATGAACAGCGTGCCTCCGCTCTCGCGGGCGATTTCCTCCAGCCGCTGCCTCAGGTCCGGCGAGAGCATGCGGCTGGTGTGATCGCCTACGTACCTTCGGACAGCCGGCCGGGGCTTGTCGGTCGGCAGTTCGAGCCGCGACGGCGAACCGCGGAGCGCGTCCTTCCAGTGACCGAGCTGCTGGTCGAGGACTTCAACTTCGAGCCAGGTGCGATGCCATACGGCGTAGTCCGCGTACTGGATCCGGAGCGGAGAGAGCCGCGGCTCGCGCCGCTCGAGTGCGGCGTCGTACAGCTCCGTCAGGTCCTGGTGGAGGACAGCGCGCGACCAGCCGTCGGTCGCGACGTGATGCATGACGTTGAAGAAGACGTGGTCGTCCGGGCCCATTCGGATCAAGAACGGGCGCAGCACGCGATCGACGCGCAAGTCGAACTCGTGCTCCGACTCGCTGTGCAGGAATTGCTGGAGCTCGGAGTCGCGCTCGTTCTCCGGCAGGCCGCTCAGGTCGAGCGGGCGGAGCTCCACCGTGCCCGATGGCTCGATGATCTGCATCGGGTGGTCGTCCACGAGGTCGTACGTCGTGCGCAGAATCTCGTGGCGTGCGACGAGGCCGTCGAGCGCTTGCTGGAGAGCACTCGCGTCGACCGGCCCGTGCAGGCGGAAGGCTGCGGGGGCGTTGTAGGCGACGCCCCCGCCCTCGAGCTGGCTCAGGAGCCAAAGCAGCTCCTGGGAGTACGACAACGGCACGGGGGAGAGGACCTCCCGACGCGAGATCCGGGCCGAGGCCGCCGAGGCGGCGCGCTGCTCGAGCAGGCGCCGCTCGAGCAACGCCCGCTGTGCGTCGCTGAGACCCGCCAGCCGAGCCTGGATGTCCTGCTCGCTTCGCGACGAGGTCACAGCCGCGAGCTTTCTGCCTCTTCGCCCTCCTGGAGCAACCGGGTGACTTCTTCGTCCGAGAGGCCTTCCAACTCTGCGATCAGGCCCTGGGTATCCAGGTCGGGGCTCTCCCCGATCAGCTCGACAACCTGTTGCGACAGCGTCGCCACCGTCGGGAAGCTGAAGAGGGCGTGGAGTGGCAGATTGACGGCGAAGTCGCTGCGTAGCTGCGCGACGATCTGCGTCGCGAGCAGCGAATGGCCGCCGAGCGCGAAGAAGTCGTCGTCCACGCCGACCTTCTCGATACCGAGCACATCGGCCCAGATCGCCGCGATGGCTTCCTCGACGGCCGTTCTCGGCGCGGTATAGACCGGGCCGGCCGAGGCTACCGACGCACTCTCGGGTGAAGGCAGCGCGAGCCGGTCGATCTTCCCGCTCGCAGTGCGTGGCACGGCATCGATCGGAACGAACGTCGAAGGAATCATGAACTCCGGGATCCAATCTGCAAGGTGCCGGCGGAGTTCGTCCATCGTCACGTTCGAAGCGACGACGTACGCGATCAACCGGTGTTCGCCGCGGGGATCCAGCGGTGCGACGACCACGGCCTCGTCGACGTACTCGTGGCTCCGCAGAGCGGCTTCGATCTCCGCCGGCTCCACGCGGAAACCGCGGATCTTGACCTGGTCGTCGCGGCGGCCCATGAACTCGAGATCCCCCTCGGGAAGACGCCGGACCAGGTCGCCGGTCGCGTACATCCGGCCCTGCCCCGCGAAGGGGTCGGGCAGGAACTGCTCCTCCGTCAGTTCAGGCCGACGTACATATCCACTCGCGACGCCGGCACCGGCGATGTAGAGCTCGCCGGCCACGCCTTCGGGGACGCACCTGCCGCCCTCGTCGAGCACGTAGCAGCGTGTATTCGCAAGCGGAGAGCCAATCGGGGCTGTCGCCGCCTGCGGCGACTGCTCGGACTCCTCGACGACAAAGGTGCAGGAACCGACGGTCGTCTCCGTCGGCCCGTAGTGATTGAGGATCCGGCAACTGCCGAGCTCGCGCACGCGGGTCACGATGTCCCACGAGAGAGCTTCACCACCTATGACGAGCCAGCGCTTCGGCAACACGTCCGCTCCGTCGGCCCCCACGAGCAGCGCGTTCAGATGGGACGGCGTGATCTTGAGCACGTCGACCGGGTGGGCACGCAGGTACTCCGCCGCCGCCGCCGCATCGGCCGCTGCCCCCGGGCTCACGAGCACCAACGTCCCGCCTGTGCAGAGAGCCGGGAAGACGGCGGTATTGCCGAGATCGGTCGAAATGGCGGTCATCATCCCGAACGCGAGGGCTGCTTCGTCTGCGCCGAGGCGGGGACTGATCGCATGGACGTAGTTGGCGAGGTTGCCGTGCGTCACGCCGACGCCTTTCGGCGTGCCGGTCGAGCCCGACGTGTAGATCACGTATGCGAGGTTGTCGGGCGAGACCGCGACCTCCGGCGGTGTGGTCGGCTCGCCGTCGAGGCTCTCCCGGTCGCGGTCGAGGCAGACGACCTCGCCCTCGAACTCCGGTAGACGTTCGAGCAGACTCTCCTGCGTCACGAGGACAGGCGCCTCCGTCTCGCGCAGCTGATGTGCCAGGCGCGCCGGCGGATGCTCGAAGTTGAGCGGCAGGTAAGCCGCTCCCGCCTTGAGAATCCCGAGCAGCCCGACGATCATCTCGATCGATCTGTCGGTGCAGAGCGCGACGATCGCATCGGGGCCCACGCCGGCGCGGCGCAGCCGGTGCGCAAGCTGGTTCGAGCGGGCGTCGAGCGTCGCGTACGACACGGTGCCGGCCTCGTCCACGACCGCGTCCTGCGTCGGGGCGGAAGCCGCCGCATGCGCGATCAGCTCATGGATCGATGTCTGCGGGAAAGAAGTCGACGTGTCGTTGACCTCAACCGTCAACCGCTGCAGGTCCACGTCGTCCAGCAGGCCGATCTCGGCGATGCTCTTCTCGGACGAGGACGCGATCGACACCAGCACGCACTCGACGTGACGGGCCAGCCGCTCGGCCGAAGGCCGGTCGAGCGCGCTCGGCTCGTATCGGAGCACGCAAGCAGTGCCGTCCGACTCGAGCGCGACGGGGAAGATGCCCGGCGGTGAGATGTCGAGGCACGACATCGTGACGCTTTCGTCGCTAAACGGTTCGATTCGCGGGACCTCGACGAAGCCGGCGCCACACACGTCGCTGTCTGCCGGAGCGAAGTCCTGCCAGCGCTCCGCAAGTTCCTGGCTCCGAGCCAGTTGCGCGGCGAGATCGCCAGCGGTCAGTTCGTCGCTGAGGCTTACACCGAGTGGTAGCGGCCGCGAGAACGCGCCGACAGCCGTCTCGAGCTCTGCGTGAAGCCGACGCGCAGACAGGGAGGCGACGACCACGTTGTCTCCGTCGTTCAGTTTCCAGAGCACGACAACCCAGGCGGCGAAGATGAGAGAGGCGAGTGATGTTCCGTGTGCGCGAGCGACCGACTCGAGCCCGGGCGTCTCTACCGGCAGCGTGACGGGCACCGTCTCGGTCGCCGCGGGGGCCACCCGGCGTATGAACGGCACGACTGTCGTCGCAGCGGGCGCCGCGTCCGACCAGAACTGCCTGCCTGCCTCGGCGTCCTCGTCGTCGGCGACGGCAAGCTGGTTCTGCCATTCGGAGAAGTCCGCGTACTGCAGCGGCTGCTCGTCCACCGCGCGACCGGCGTACTGCGCCGCGAGTTCGCCGGCGATCGTCGCGAGCGCTCCGGCGTCCACACACGGCGCGGCAGCCGTCACCACGAGGGTGAGACGATCGGCCGCCATCGCGAGGCAGCGGGCCGAGAGCAGGGGTCCGTGCTCGTAATCCCAACTGCGCGGTCGCTCAGCGGCGGCGATCTCGACCATGCGCGCCTGCAGCGTGGCGGGATCGAGCCCGCTGAGATCGACGACTTCCCAATCGAGCGCCACCGCGTCACGGACGACCTGCAGTGGGGTCTTCATTCCCGGCTGCCGCACGTACGTCGAGCGCAGAATCTCGTGTCGGTCGGCAAGGAGCGAGAACGCGTTACGGAGACGGTCGATATCGACCGGACCCTCGAGCTCGACGATCAGCTGTCCCGCGTCCGTAGGGCCGTCCGGTCTCATCGCCCAAACGAGCTCCTGTTGCGGGGAGAGCCGGTAGCTGATTGCTTTCTCGTCCTGCATGTCAGAGCCTTTCGTCGTCGACGGTCAGTGCGAGGTCCGGGGGATCGGAGAGCGGTTCTGCCCGGCGCCTGCACGGCGCGGGACGAGCGCGAGGATCGGGGTCTCGGGAGAGACTACGACCTTGCGCACCAGTTGCTCGAAGTCGGCCGCGAGCACGTCGATCGTCGCCGCATCGAAGAGATCCTCGTCGTACTCGAAGTAGCCGCCGAGCTCGCCCCCCTTGATCTGGAGCTCCAGGGCGAGGTCGAAGCGCGAGAACCCAATGTCGATGTCGATCGAGCCTACCGCACGCACACCAGGAAGCTGCAGGAGCTGAGGCTCCTGGGCGTGGGCGCGGAAGTTGACCTGGAAGAGCGGATTGAAGCTCGGGTCGCGCCGGACGCGCAAGCTCTCGACGAGCTTCTCGAACGGCAGTTCCTGGTGGGCCAGGGCACCCGCGGTGCTGGCGCGAACGCGCGCGAGAAGATCCCGAAAGGTCGGATTGCCGGCCAAGCGGTTCCTCAGGACGAGCGTGTTGGTGAAGAAGCCGATCAGTCCCTCGAGCTCACTCTCGTTGCGCCCTGCGAAGGGCGAGCCCACCAGAACGTCCTCCTGTCCGGTGAAGCGATAGAGGAGTGCGTCGAAGGCGGCAAGCAGGAGGATGAAGACCGTGACGCCCTCGCGCCGGGCCAGCGCGACGATGTCCGCGCCGAGGTTCCCGTCGAACGCCACGTACCGGTGCTTGCCGCGGTGAGCCTGCACCGGGGCTCGAGCGTGGTCAGCCGGCAGGCGCAGGCGCTCAGGTGCGTCCGCGAGCGCGTCGCGCCAGTAGCTCAGGAGCTTCTCGAGCAGCGGCCCTTGCAGGCGCTGCCGCTGCCAGAGGGCGTAGTCGGCGAACTGGATCGGTAGCTCCGGCAGCTGGGGCGCGCGGCCCTCGACGAACGCGCCGTACAGCTCGGCGAGCTCGCGGTTGAGCACTCGGTCCGACGAGGCGTCGAACGCGATGTGGTGGATCGACAGGAGGAGGACGTGTTCCGTCGGATTCATGCGAAACAGGGTGGGCCGGAGCATGAGGTCGGCACCGAGATCGAAGCCGCGGCGCGCCGCTTCCCGGAGCAACCGCGCCAGCTCTGGTTCCCGGCTCTCGGCAGCGCCGCGAGTCAGGTCGACGACGGGCATCTCGAGCGACCAGTCGCCGAGGGGAACCTGGAGCGGCTCGCGCTCCTCGACCATGTACGTCGTGCGCAGGATCTCGTGCCGCTCGACTACGGCGGCAAGCCCGCGCTCCAGCGCGTCGGTATCGAGATCGCCCTGGAGTCGTACGGCGCGTGCGCCGTTGTTGGTCGGAGAACCCGGCTCCCACTGATCGAGGAACCACATCCGCTGCTGAGAGAACGACAGCGGCGCGGGGCCACCGCCGGTGCGGCGGGGGATCCGGGACGAGGACGCGCGCCTTCGCAGCGTCTCGCGCAGCTCAGCCCGCTCTTGCGGCGAGAGCGAGCCGATTCGCCGAGCGAGATCGCCGTCGAAGCCTGGCGGTTCTGCGCTCGTGTTCATGCGTCGTTCCACGACGAGAGACGGCTTTCCGCCCACCCTTCGATGCTAGTAGGCACTCTCAAACAGGCGTACGCGACGATCGTGCAGCGTTTGCGCGCACCCTAGCCCATTGGGCAGGTGGGCTATTTCATCCGCCGCGGGCCTAGAGGTTACGGTGCATCCTCGTGGCGAGGACGGTCTTCATCACAGGTGCCGCGCGTGGCATCGGTCGCGCCACCGCAATCGCATTTGCCGAAGCCGGCGACAACCTCCTTCTCACCGACATCTGCGCGCCCATCGACGGGTGCCCCTATCCGCTCGCCACCCGGGACGACCTCGACGAGACCGCCGCGAGATGCCGTGATCGCGGCAGCGTCGTGGCTGTGGCCGTCGCCGACGTGAGACGACCCGAGCAGGTCGAAGAAGCGGTCCGACAAGGGCGTGACGAGCTCGGCCCCGTCGACGTACTGGTGAACAACGCCGGCCTCGTCGGCCCTGCCGGCGCGCCCGCGCACGAGCTCAGCGAGGAGGCGTGGGCGCTCGTGCTCGACGTCGACCTGAGCGGCGTCTGGCGCTGCGCCAGAGCCGTGCTCCCGGAGATGGTCGCCCGCCGGAGCGGCGTGATCGTGAACGTCTCCTCGACGGCGGGCCTCGTGGCGTTCCCACTGTTCGCGAACTACGTGGCCGCGAAGCATGGCGTCATCGGCCTCACCCGCGCGCTGGCGCTCGACTACGCCCCGTACTCCATCCGGGTGAACGCGGTCTGCCCGACCTCGGTGCGTGATGAGCCCCAACTCGCCTCCGGCATGCTGCACGGCGTCGCGGACATGCTCGGCGTCGGCCTCGATGATTACGAAGGGCTCTCGCTGCCGCATCATCCTCTGGGGTCGCTGATCGTCGGGGCCGATGTCGCGGCAGCCGTCTCGTGGCTCGCTTCCGAGGCAGCGGCGAGGATCACGGGGGCCGTTCTCCCGGTCGACGCCGGCTTCACCGCCCGCTAGGGCCGTGGCCGCATTGACTCGTCGAATGTCCAGTCGTCACCGCGGGCCCTTGTTGCGACAATAGGCACGTGTCCGGCCTGGGATCTCGCATCAGTGGCCGTGCTCGCCGGTCAGTCTCACTACCCGTTTACCTGTCCGCACGCCGGCGCTACTACGACGCACGAAGGCTCGTCGGCCGCAACCCCGGCCGCGGCCGCCTACTGCCGGACTTCATCATCATCGGCGCGGCGAAGAGCGGGACGACCAGCCTGTACGGCGCGTTGGCCGACCACCCCTACGTCGTGCCGTGCACAACCAGCGACCCTCACTTCCGGAACACGAAGGAAGTCCACTTCTTTTCCTCCGGCTTCCAGCGCGGTGAGGATTGGTACCGCTCACATTTCCCGCTCGAGAGTGCGCGGCGCGCGTTCGAGGCCGAGCATGGGAGGCCGTTCCTGACGGGGGAGGCGAGCCCCTCGTATATCTCGAGCTACTGGGCGCCCGGACGAATCCGGCAGGTCTTGCCGAACGTGAAGCTGCTCGCGGTGCTCCGGAATCCGGTCGATCGCGCGTACTCGCAGTTTCAGATGTCGCGACGTCAGGGCATCGAGCCGCTGGAGAGCTTCGAGGAGGCTACGGCCGCGGAGGAGGAACGGCTCCGTCCGGAAGTGGCCCGTCTGTCGGCCGATCCGCATTACAACAGTCCTGATTTCGGCCGCTGGTCGTATCTCGCTCGCAGCCGCTACGCCGAACAATTCGAGCGGTGGCTCGAGCACTTCCCCCGCGAGCAGTTCCTCGTCTTCAAGGCGGAAGACCTACTCGCTGATCCCGCGGCGACACTCGACGCCGTCCACGATTTCCTCGGCCTCCCGGCTCGCCGACATGAGAAACCGACGCGACTCCACACGGGTGGTGACTACGCCCCGATGGCACCGGACGTACGGGCCCGCTTGGTGGAGTACTTCCGCCCGCACAACGAGCGTCTTTACGACCTGATCGGGATCGACTTCGCCTGGGAGCGCGATGCCGGTTCCGTAGCGGTCTGATCGCTTCCCCGCCAGCTTCAATGCTCGTCGCGGGCGCGCGACCTCAGTATGGGTCGCGCCTGCGGCGCCGTCGCTCGCGGGGAAACGAGATCGTCGTGCAGTTGGAACTCGAGTAGCCGACTCGATGGCCGGTCGAGAGTCTGGGCGAGAAGCTCAACGAAGCCGTCGGCGAGACACTCGATCGTCTGCCGTTCGAAGAGGTCGGTGTCGAAGTTGAACTCCGCCAAGACACCCTCCTGGTGGACGTGCAGCTCGAGCGCCAGATCGAACCGGGCGAGCCCGATTTTGACCGGCACCCGCCGCGTGCTCGTCCCGGCGAGCTCGAGGCTCGGATTCGGGTCGACGCGGACACGGAAGTTGACCTGGAAGAGCGGATTCACTCCTGCGTAGCGGGGCGGCCGAACGGCGTCGACGATCCCCTCGAACGTGAGCTCCTGATGATCGAGGAGCTCGGCCGTCGTCTCGCGGACTCGCGACAGCAACTCACGGAAGGTCGGGTTTCCGGCAAGCCGTGCTCTCACAACAAGCGTGTTGGCGAAGTACCCGACCAGTCGCTGGAAATCGGGCTGGCCGCGGTTCGCAAACGGCCCTCCGAGGAGGATGTCGTCTTGTCCCGTGAGTCGATATAGCAGCGTCGCGAAGACCGCGAGGAGGAACATGTAGGGAGTCACGTTCTCTTCGCGGCAGGCAGATGTCACAGCCTGCGCAACCTCCGGCCCGAGTGCGACTTCGTGCACTCCGCCCTCGAAGCGGTGGGCCCGTGGCCGCGGGCGATCGGTCGCGAGCGGGAGGAACGTCGGCGCTCCGGCGAGCGCTGAACGCCAGAAGAGCATTTCGTCCTGCAGCCGTTGTCCGTGCAGGCGCTCTCGTTGCCAGACTGCGAAGCCGCCGTACTGAAGTGCAAGAGCGGGCAGCTGGGGCGGACGGTCGGCGACTGCGGCCTCGTAGAGCTCGGAAATGTCGTGGAACAGGATCTCGACCGACCAGGCGTCGACGGCAATGTGGTGCGTCTGCAAGAGCAAGACGTGCTCCTCATCCGCGAGCCGGAAGAGCGTCGACCGGAGAAGCAGGTCACGCTCGAGTGCGAACGGCCGCCGTGCGTGCTCGCGGAGAAGACGCGGAAGCTCCTCTCGGGCTTGGATCGGCGAGATCGCACCGAGATCGATCTAGGGGAGCTCGAAGCGCCAATCGGTGAGGACGACCTGCTCGGCGACGCCGGCCTGCCAGACGAGTGCAGTCCGCAGCGCTTCGTGTCGTTCGACGACGCCGGCAAGGGCACGCTCGAGGGCGGCGCGCCTGAGCGGTCCGGAAATCGCGACGGCAAGGCCTGCGTTGTAGACCGGGCTCCCACGGTCGAGCTGGTCGAAGAAGAGAAGCTGTTGCTGGTTCGCCGACAGCGGGTACCGACGGCGGTCGCGAACCGGCTCCTGCTCTGGGACTTGTGAGTCCGACGAAGTCGGAACCTGCGCAATCTCCGCGAGTTCGTCGACGTGGGACGCGAAGGCAGAGAGCGTGGGGTGGTCGAAGATAGAACGGACGGACAGCTTGATCTCGAACCGTTCGCGTACCTGGGCGATCACCCGGGCTGCGAGAAGCGAATGGCCGCCCAGGTTGAAGAAACTCGCGTCGCGCCCCACCTCCGCGACGCCGAGCACCTCGCACCAGATCGCTGCAAGCTGCTTCTCCGTCTCGGTCACGGGAGCGACGTCCTCGCCGGCCAGGTCGCGCTCCCAGACGGGCGAGGGCAGCGACCGAACGTCCAGCTTCCCGTTCGACGTGAGCGGGAGCGCTTCGATGAATACGAAGGATGTGGGCACCATGTACGCGGGGAGCTTCTCTTCGAGTCTGCCCTGGATGTCCCTTCGGAGCGACTCCGGATCGCTCCCGCGAACCGATGCGGCAGGCACGATGTAAGCGGCGAGCCGCGTGTCACCTGGCGCTACCTCGAGTGCCCGGACGATGCACTCCGCGACGGCTGCGTGCTCTGCAAGCGCCGCCTCGATCTCTCCCAACTCGATTCGGAAGCCGCGAACCTTGACCTGGTCGTCGAGGCGTCCGAGAAACTCGACCTCACCGTCCGCGCGGCGGCGGGCCCGGTCCCCGGTGCGGTAGAGGCGCCCGCCACTGAACGGTTTCACCAGGAATCGCTCAGCCGTGAGCTCCTTCCGGTTGAGATACCCGCGGGCGACGCCCGCCCCGCCCACGAAGAGCTCACCGGGAACGCCCGGCGGAACGGGCTCTAGCCGCGGGTCGAGGATGTACATGCTCAAATCGGGGATCGGCTGCCCGATCGGGCTGACGTCGCGTTCGGTATCCGCCGCCTCTATCGGACGGTAGGTCACGTGCACCGTCGTCTCCGTGATCCCGTACATGTTCACGAGCTGCGGCCCGCGCGCGCCGAACCGTTCGAACCAGGGTCTCAGCCCGTGCGGTCGCAACGCCTCGCCGCCGAACACGACGACACGCAGGTGCAGGTCGTCCGCGACGGCGAGCAGGTCGTCGAGGGCGGTCATGAACAAGCTCGGAGTTGCGTTCATCACCGTGACGCGCTCGTCTACAAGCAGCTCGGCGAGTTGCTGCGGCGAGCGCGTAGTCCAGTGAGGGCAAACGACGAGACGACCGCCGTACAGGAGCGGTCCCCAGAGCTCCCACACGGAGAAATCAAAGGCGTACGAGTGGAACAGAAGCCACGTGTCAGCCTCGGAGAATCCGAACCACGCGTCGGTTGCCGAAAAGAGCCGAGCGACGTTTCGGTGCTCGACTTGGACTCCCTTGGGTGCGCCCGTCGAGCCTGACGTGTAGATGACGTAGGCGAGATCCTCGGGACGCGATTGCGTAGGCGGTGGCTCGAGCCGGCGCTCCCCATCGTCGAGATCGGTGCCGAAGCAGAGTGCAACCGCCTTGTGCGGGGGGAGTTGCTCCAGCAGCGACTCGTGAGTGAGCAGAACAGGCGCCTGCGTGTCTTCGAGGATGTAGGCGAGGCGTTCCGCGGGGTAGTGCGGATCCAGCGGAACGTACGCACCGCCGGCCTTCAGCACGCCGAGGATCGCGATCACCTGCTCCAACGACCGCTCGAGACAGAGCGCGACGAGCACGTCGGGGCCGACGCCGGCGTCTCGCAGACGGTGCGCGATCGCGTTTGCCCGAGCGTCGAGCTCGCGATAGGGGATCGTCGTCCCCTCGAACGTGAGCGCAGGAGCGTCGGGAGACCGCTCTACTTGCGCGGCGAACAGCTCGTGGAGGCACGCGACCGGGAACTCCGCCTTCGAGGCTGAGGCTTCGACGAGATGGTCCCGCTCGGCCGGCGCGATCATCGGAAGGTCGGCAACCCTCTGCGCCGGAGCGTCGATCCCTGCTTGCAGCAACTCGAGGAAGTACGCCTCGAATCTCGCGATCGTCTCCTCGTCGAAGAGGTCTGTCGCGTACTCCCACATGAGCTCCAGCTGGTCGTTCGCCTCCTCTTCGACCCACAGGGTGAGGTCGAACCGTGCCGTAGAGGGGCGCGCATCGAACGGCTCGGCTCCGGCGATCTCGAGCGGAGCCTGCGGCACGTGCGCGAAGAACACCTGGAAGATCGGGTGGCGGTTGAGGTCTCGCTCGAGCTGAAGCTCGGCAACGATCCGCTCGAACGGAACATCCTGATTGGCCATGGCGCCGTGCACGACACCGCGAACGCGGCCGACCAGCTCACGGAAGGTCGGGCCGTCCTCGAGCTCGAGGGCAAGCGCGACCGTATTCGCGAACAAGCCGACTGCATCCTCGAGATCGCTTCGCTCTCGGCCGGCAACGGTTGCGCCGACCACGACGCCCGCTTGACCGCTGAGCCGGTGAAGGAGCACGTAGAAGACGGCAAGCAGGGTGGTGAAAACGGTGGCGCCCTCGGCTCGCGCAAAGGCTCGGACGTCCGTGGCCAGCGCGGCCGGAAGGCGCGTGCGCCTGGAGGAGCCCCGGTAGCTCGGTGCCGGCGGCCTTGCGCGGTCAGTTGGCAGCTCGAGTACGTGTGGTGCGGCGGCGAGACGGTCATGCCAGTAGGCCAGGCCCTCCCTCAGCTCGTCTCCAGCCGGCGAACCGTCTATTCCGAGCGCAAACTCGGCGTACTGAATGCGGGGCAGGGGTAGCCCGGGATCGTCCCCGCGCGTCAGGGCGCCGTACAACGCAGCCAGCTCGCGGAAGATGACAACGTGCGACCAGCCATCACAGACGATGTGATGGAAGACGAGTTGAAGCACATGCTCGTCGGGCCGAAGTCGTAGAAGGGCGGCGCGGACCAGGATGTCCGTCGTCAGCGAAAACGGACGCGATGTGAACTCGTCCGCGAAACGCTGCGCGGACTCCTCGGGCTCGGCCAGCCCGCTCAGGTCGTGTTGCTCGAGGCTCAGCTCGAGGTGCGGATCCACCACCTGGACCGGGGCACCGCCATCGTCCGCAAAGCGCGTCCGGAGTGCGGCGTGCCGTCGCACGATCTCCCTGAGACTCTGTTTGAGCGCATCGGCGTCTAACGGGCCTCGAAGCCTCGCTCCGAGGGGCATGTTGTAGACGCCGCGAGCACCCGCCATCTCCTCGAGAAACCACAGGCGTTCCTGCGCGGGGGTGCACGGCACGCGTTCCGGCTCGGTCGAGGGCTCCGGTGAAGACGCCGGCGCCTTTCTAGAAGGCGGCTCGGCCTGGGTCGTCGCGCGTTCGGCCGCGATCGCCGCGACCAGGAACGTAATCGTCGGAGTGTCGGCGAACTCCGGGAAGCCCACTGCGACCCCGAAAAGATCTTCGACGGTGGCAAGCATCCGGATCGCGAGCAGCGAGTCGCCACCTAGCGAGAAGAAGTCGTCGCCAGGCTCGACCGAGTCGCAGCCGACAACCTCGCGCCACAGTTGCGAGAGGATCGGCTCCGGGGCCGAATCCGGACTAACGGGGACCGCGCGCTCAGGATCGGGAACGAGCTCCCGAAGGTCTGTCATGGCTCGGATGCTATTGCCGCCCTCCCGGGACGCCTACGCCACAATCGACGAGCCATCGGCTCCGTACCTGGCCAACCGGTCAGGTGACTCGGCAGGCAAGATCTGCAACGAATCGGAGAGTAGGAATGGAAGTGACGAGGGGGATCGACATCGAGCTTCTGCCACCCACCGGGGATCCCGCGGCAACGGCGTCGTCGCAGCTCGCGGCGGGCGGAATCCGGGAGGCGGTTCGCGACCTCGTCCGGGAAGGCCGTTATGAGCACGCCTGGGAGCTCCTCCGGCCGTCCCTGCTCGCCGAGGATGACCCTGCGACCTGGGGCCTCGCCCGTCGGCTCCTACAGAGCGCCGCGGACGAAGGATGGGCACCGTCGTGCAGGCGAGATGTCCGACTGGCTCTCCTCTGCTCGTACGAGTCCGCCGAGCTCGTGGAGCACCTCCGTGTCGCGTGTCCTGCGTTCGGGATCGCCCTCGAGGTCTACGCGGCGCCGTACGGACAGCTCGAGCAGGAGGCGCTGGGGGAGAACACCGGCTTGGTGCAGTTCGCCCCATCCCACGTTCTCGTTGCACCCACGACCGCCGACCTTTCGTTCCCCGCTCTCAGCGAGGATCCGCAGGGCTCGCTGGCGGCCGAAGTCCGGCGTTGGCGATCTCTTTGGGATGCGCTCGGCTCCAGAGTCGCCGCACGGGTCGTTCAGCACGGGTTCGTTGTTCCCGACGAGTCACCGTTAGGACATCTGGCGCTTCGGATACTCGGAACCCGTCTTTCGCTCGTCCGCGAGCTGAACGCCCGGCTCGGCGCAGAAGCAGGGTCGACGGTGCTGCTGGTGGACGTGGAGCGCCTCGCGGGGGCTCTCGGGAAGCAGCGGTGGCTCGATCCCCGGCTCTGGTACACGGCTCGTCAGCCGTTCTCGTATGAAGCGCTTCCCGGCCTTGCCAAGGCGACCGCGGCAGTGCTCGCGGGAGATGTCGGCCTCGCGCCCCGCTGCATCATCGTCGACTTGGACAACACCCTGTGGGGCGGCGTCG
>Ga0164301_10000153_pt1 | contig 18268 bp, 21 predicted proteins | sample Whisoiple_231_MG_FD_109711 | JGI IMG/M metagenome (GOLD analysis project Ga0164301, IMG submission 109711) | Unamended control soil microbial communities from upstate New York, USA - Whitman soil sample_231_MG | ecosystem: Environmental > Terrestrial > Soil > Agricultural land ... | reverse complement strand
TCACGTTGGACGCCGGGCCGGTGGTCCGCGCGAACCGCAACCTGGTCGACACCCTGGAATGGATCGAGGTCGAAACCCAGGAGCGGCACACCCGCGACGCCGCTCACCGCGCAGTCGCTGCCAACCAAGCCGCTTCCACCCAGCCCGAGTCACCGGGGAACAGCGGGGAGGCGCGACTGGTTGAAGACGAGGGCGTGGCCCGCTGGCTGTTCGTGCGCTTTGCCGAGGGCAGCAACGAGGACAAGCTGCGCGCCTGGCCGCGTCGGGATGTCTACGACGCCTGGATGGCAGAAGCCCGCGACCTCCTAGCTTCTGTCCGTCTCCAGCCAGTACCAGGGAACAGCGGGAGCCTTGCCTTTAGCGCCGACGAGCGAGCAGCGATCCTGCGCGCACTGGAGGAGGACGACAACGATCCCGGGTGCTGCAGCACCTGCGCCGGGGCGGTCAGCGCGAAGCAGAAGCTCGAAGCCACCCGGCCAGCAGGGAACAGCGGCGGGGTGGAGGAGAAGCCGACGATCAGGTTTACGACCGTCGAGGTCAGCACCGCGAAGGACTTCCGTCACCTGGAGCAGTGGCCTGCCGGGTTCACCCTCTGCGGGGAGGACATGTTCCCGCCCGCCGACGCTGACGGCAAGCCGCCCCGCATCGGGTTCTCGCGGGGCGGTGGCACGTCAGGTAAGGAGCCGTGCTCGGAGTGCGTACGGCGCGCCCAGCATTACCGGAGCGAGTATCGGATCACCGTCTCCGGCTTGGAGGCTGCCGAGTTTCACGACGCGATTCCGGCCGAGCCGCCCGCCTCTACCCCGCCTCCCTCACCAGAGGCGATCTGCACGTGCGTCGGCGAGCGCGAAGAGGCACCGCCCGAGCCTGATCCTGCGTGTCCGATCCATGGCGCCGATCCCTCACCACAGGCTGAGGTACAGGAGGGCGAGCGGGTAGTGCAGAGCGGGAGGACCGAGGCCGGCGCCGAGTACCGGGCGCACTTCACCGGCGATCCGGAGCCTGAGACCGTCAAGGCTGTCGAGACGCTGGTCGACGCCGCTCACGCGAAGATGAGCGCCGAGGCCGAGGGACGCTGCGGAGGGACCGGCGAGCTTTGGACCCAGCCGCCTGAGGGCCACATCGGCTCGATGAAGCGCCCGTGTCCCGGTTGCGCCGACTGCACCGGCAAGCAGTCCCCGGCCGAGCTACCGGACCTTGAGGGCATTCACGACTGGCCCTCCCCGGCCGAGCTACAGGGTGTCTGGTGCCCGAAATGCAGGAAGCGGATCAAGCCGACCGCGACCGACGAATGCCCGGAGTGCGGGTCCTTCCAGTACACCGATGACCCGGAGTCGCGCCGATCCGCTTATGGGGCTGCGGCCGAGCTACAGGGTGACGTGGTGGAGAGCGCGCTGCTGAGCGACGCTGCGGTTCAGGCTCTCTACTGCCACCTCCCGGAGATTCGGTCGGACAACGACGCCGGCCCAACCGCGCAGGAGGAATCTGCATTGGTGGATGCGCTCGAAGCCGTCCTCGCCACCATCACCCCGCTTCTCCCCGGCTCCAACTACGCCCTAGAGCTACGAGAGCGGCTGGAGGAACGGCAGAAGCACATCGTGGATGTGCTGGCGCGCTCGTCGGTTGAGGTCGCCGAACACGAATGGGAGTCGGGTGAGGAAGAAGCTGGGTATCGGCTCGCGCTCCGGCTGGAGGCGGGGCGACTCGACGGCCTCCTCGCCGCCCTCGACAGAAAGGACTCCGGTGCCTGACCGTCCCGACATCCCAGAGGCCGCCATTGAGCTGCTCGCCGAACACAACGCAATCCATGAGTTGTGGGGCTGGTGGGACGACATCCCGACCCGAGAGGCCAAGGAAGGCCGCCAGCGCAAGCGGTACGCCCAGCTCAGCGAGGACGTGAAGGAGTCCTGGCGCGACGGTGCCCGCGAGCAGCTTGCCCTCGTCGCCGATTCCCTTCGTCGCCAGGGGGCCGAGGAAGAGCGGGAGCGGCTGCGGGAGGCACTGCGCGCCGAGCTTGGCCACGACGTGGACCGGCGCATCACCCAGGCCGCCGCTGACCGATACCTCGCCGCCCTCGACACCCCTGTCTTCTCGGAACCGGAGGAGGGCACCTTTCGCGGTTCCCACGCACCGGCATGCGAATTGGCCGAGGACGACCAAGAAGCTGCCGAGCTAGCCCCCTCCGAACCACGGGAGGAGAAGACGTGAGCCGGGTGGTCCTGACGCCGCCGATGGTGGAGATGCTCGAAGCACTCTTCGGCGACACGATGGCGATCGACGAAAACGGCGGCGGCGTCGAACTGGACTTGCGGAAGGACGGCGCGCTTATCGTCAACGGCTCGCGCCTCTTCCCAGACGGCAGCTGGGGCAGCGCTGGCGAGTTGATCGGAGAGCCGGTCGTCCCCCTCAGCGAGGTAAGGGAGGCGCTGGAGGAGGCTGACCAAGCCCTAACCGCCTGGCATGCAGACGAGCCGTTCTATGACCCCGGCAGCGACTCCAGCGAACCGTTCACGCAGGACGCTGAGTTTGTGACCTTCATCGGGCATGCAGTTCGTGACGCCCTCGCTGCCTTCCCCTCCGATAGCGAGGAAGGGAAGCCATGAGCGAGCGACTTGCAACCGAGCGGGAGCCGCGGCCAATCATCACCGATCCGGTCGAGTTGGGGGTCTTTCTTGAGAGCCCTGAGCCGCCGCTGGGTCTGGGGCAGACCGAAGTCAACATGATCGTCGGCCGACCGCCGCAGAACCTGCAGACGGGAGAGGGACACAGGCCAGGCTTCAAGGGCCTCCAGCGCTACAGCCGTCACCAGTTCTTGACCTATCGCCGCGACGACGGCCGGGTCCTCACCTACCGCTACGAAGGCTTCCTCGCCTACGCGCTTGTGCTCGACCCCGATAGCGACCAGTCCAGTGGAAGCGGGGAGGGGCGGGACCGTGGATAGCTACCTGCGCCGGATCTTCCTGGCCTGTCTGGACGTGGACTGCCAGCACGCCGAGAACCTGGAACGGCTCAGGCCCCGCTTCCCCGAGCTGCCCGACTGCATCCGGGGTACGGGTCGCAACTTCTACCTCTGGGATCGACCGGCTTTTGACTACTCCAGGGGAGACGAAGGATGAAGCGCTGGACGATTCGAGAGTGCGCGAGCTGCGGCTGCGTTCACGACTTCCCGGACGCCGGTTGCCCGCAATGCGGGTCGAAGATGCACTGGGCCTTCGAGGTCATCCCCGCCGGCTCACCCAACGTTCTTCAAGACAAGGTCGAGGCCCGGAAGGTGGTGAGCGCGATCCGGGCAAGCTCGCTTTCTCGTGACGCCCAACTCCAGGAGATCGCCCAGCGCTTGAGGGCTTTCGTTGCAGGAGACGAAGGGGAGGAAGGACAGCAGTGAGGGGCGAGATCCACGTCATCGAGCGGCAGGAGGAGGAGTCCTTCTACACGGCAAAGACGCTGGCGCAGTTGCTTGCGGTCGACGAGACGACGGTCAAGGGCTGGATCAGAACTGGCGAAATTGCGAGCTACAAGCTCGGTCGGGCCCGCCGCATCGCACCCGAGGACGTAGCGTCGTTCCTGGAGCGCAACCGCGACGACAGGAGAGCAGCATGAAGCGACGTGAGTCCCCCCTCAAGCGAGTCAATCCCTCGGGCGAGACCGTCTGGGTCGCCCGATACACCGGCGCCGACGGTAAGCGCCGCAGCGCCGGCACCCGCACGCTGAAGCGTGAAGCCCAGGATCTGATCGACGCGGCGTACGAGGCGATGGAGGCAACTTCCGGCGCCGACCTCGAGGGGATGACGATCGGCGAGTACGCCGAACTGTGGCCTGACCGACACCCGCGGCCCGCGCAGACCGCGGCCTCCCATCGTTCCCGCCTTCGCGCCGCGCTGGCGATTCCCGTCGAGGGTCGCCCGTTGGCTGCATGGCCGTATCGAGATCTGCGCCGCCGGCACATGGTGACCGCCATCGACCACATGCTGCGCGTTGAAGGTCGGGCACAGAAGGGCGCAATCGGCCTTCGCAACAGCCTCTCTGCGATGACCGAGGACGCGATCACGGACGACGTCGCCGAGGTGAACTTTGCGAAGGGCGCTCACGTCCGGGCCAACGACCCTCGCATCCGGAAGCCGGCGAAGAAGGCGCGGATCTGGACCTTCGACCAGCTGCGCGAATTCGCCGCGGCCGCCCGGGCCGATGTCCGCGCGGCCACCCCGAAACCTGAGCCACACAAGCAGACGGGGGCGACCCTCTACTACTCCGCGGTCGATTACGAGGCGGTGGTCGCAACGATCTGCCTCGCCAACTTCCGCATCGGCGAGGTCTTCGCCTTGCTCCGCACCGAGTTGGACCTGCAAGCCGGCTTCTTCTACCCGACCGGGACCGCCTACGAAGGGGTGATCACCCGCGGCGACACGAGGGAGAAGAAGCACGAAGGGGAAAACCCGATCGCTCCGTCACTCGCCGCCATCCTGCGCGACTACCCGCCACGGATCGACACGCCGCTGCTCTTCCCGACGCCGAAGGGCACCTGCTGGCACGACTCGACCTTCCGCCGCGACGTCTGGGAGCCGGCGCAGATCGCCAGCGGCTTGTCGATCCTTCCGCACGAGTGCCGACACTCCTACGTGACGCACCTGCGCGCCGCCGGCGTCGACCCCGCCGATCTCGCTGCGGTCACCCGCCACGACGTCGACACCGCAACCCGCCACTACACGCAGCCGTTGGGAGAGAGCATGGACCAGATCAGGGAGGCAATCGGTTGAATCGGGAGAGCTCGAAAATGCGCGGGTTCTCGTGCGTGCAGATCGGCAGGACCATCGCCGAGCCGTGCAACCGGTGCCACGACCCACGTGGCTGCTGGCGGAAGGCCCGGCCCGAGGACCCGATCATCAGGGCGATGGTTGACTTTCTCTCCGGGATCGGCCGGGGAAAGGCGGCGCGGTGAAGGTCGCATCGAGGTCGCATCGGAACCATGGTTCGCAGCGCAGAGCCAGTGACCGGGGTTCTCATAATCCCTTGGTCGCTGGTTCGAGTCCAGCCCGCCCCACTGTCCACTGCTACGGCTCGATCTTCGTCACGTCCACCAGGTAGACCCGGACATTGCTTCCGTAGGCCAGACGTGCCGGCACGATCAGCTCCCTCAGTCCGCCTGCCTGGATTCCTTTCAGCCCCGGTTCCCAGCCCGGGACTCGTTCACCGGTTCCCCATTTGAGCAAGCCGGCGTCAACCCAGGTGACCTTGCCGTTCTTCAGTTCTCCCGGCGACGGTTCGACCACCTTTTCGTTCTCGTAGTCGAAGCTGATGTAGTGCGAAACGAAGAGGTTTCCTGGTGCGATCGCGGGACCGCTGCCCTTTTCGAGGTCCCTGATCAGGACGTGGTCGGGCGAGGGGCCCTGCGGCACGATCAGCTTGCCTGCCTGGCTGCCGGCGAATCGCTTCAGCACCGCCCAGCCCCCTTCCGCTGCCGGGACTGGTTCTTCCTTCGGCGCGGAGGCGGCGGCAGTGCTTCCGGCCTCCGTCGAGCCCTCATCCGAGGAGCCGCAGGCGGCCAGCTGCAGGAGCAGGGCAACGGCCAGGGCGGCGACGGCGACTCGCATGCCTGAAAGCTTAGGAGAAACTGATCGATCAGGAGGCGGTCGAGAGGTACCGGGCGACCGCCTGGGCTCGGTTCGCGACCCCGAGCGCTCGCAGGATCTTGCGCACGTGCCACTTGACGGTGCTTTCGGTCAGGTAGAGGCGGGAGGCGATCTCGGCGTTGCTCAACCCTTCCGCGACGAGGGCGAGGATCTCCAGCTGGCGGGGGCCGAGGACCTTGCCGAGGTCGGCGTCGCGGGACTTGCCACCCGGGAAGCCGTGCAGCTCCGCCGCCCGGCGCCCGAGGTCGCTGGCGGTCTGGTGGAGAACCTCGGCGGCAGCCCGCAGCTCGGTCACGTCCTGGACGGTCCCGGTGAGGCGGAGCGCGTTGCCGGCGGCGTCGGCGGTCAGCTCGGCGCGGCTGTGGAGCCGGCGCACCCGCCCGTCGGGCCTGATGATCCGGTACTCGATGTCGACCGGGGTGCCGGTCTCGACCGCCTGCTCCATCTCGGCTTCGACCCGCTCCCGGTCTTCGGGGTGGATGTGGTCGGTGTTGCTGGGTTCGTAGTGCCCGTCGAAGTCCTCGCCACTGATCCCGTAGATCGCGTAGAGGCCCTCGGAGCAGGTCAGCCGATTGCCCAGGATGTCCCACTCCCAGCTGCCGATCCGGGCGATCCGCTCGGCCTCGGCCAGCCGGGTGCGGCTGCGCCGGCCCTCCTCTTCGATCCGCCGCCGCTCGGTGATGTCGGTGACGAGGACGAAAAAGCCGCGGGTCTCGCCCTCGACGACGTCGGGGACGTAGGAGGCCTGAGTGAAACGGACTTCGCCGGTCGGGGTGTGGATCTCGCGGTCGAAGAGCTGCTTGTGGCCCGCCAGCGCACCTTCGATGTAGGGGAGGTTCTCCGCGAAGAGCTCCTCGCCGAGCAGATCGCGAATGTGGGTCCCGCGTAGTTCCTCAGGCGATTTCCCGAAGAAATCGATGTAGGCCGCGTTGGCCATGCGATTGCGCAGGTCGTGGTCCCAATAGCCGACCATCGCCGGCAGGGCGTCGAGCATCGCCTGGAGCCCCTCGCTCGAGCCCCCGGGATCAATTGGACCAGCCGATTCACCCGTTGCGTCCATCGACTAGAGGATGGACTACTCGCAGGGCGGGCTCAACCCCTCTTGGGGCGGGGGGTGTCGGGTCTAGTCTCTTCAGATGTGCTCGATCGCGGTAAACACCCGTCGACTCGCCCCTTTCGTCGTCGGTCAGCCTCGCGGAAGAGCACTTTCCCCGCCGGGGCTCAGAGGACGCGGCCGGTTGCTGAACCCCTGCCGGTAACCGGTCGCGCCGCCTCGGATTCGCTGTTGCGGGAGGTGGAATCCCAGCTCCGCAAGCCGAAGCCGCGGGGCGGGCGATAGCCTGACCGCGATGGAGGCGGGGATCCCGGAGCGGCCGAACGAGGAGGGCCTGGCAGCGTTCTCCGAGCGCAGCGAGGAGGAGGGCTCGGTGACGATGCTGAACCTGCTCGAGTTCGCCCCCGAGGGCGGGCGCGAGCGCTATGTCGAATACGGCGCCGCCGTCGCGCCGCTGCTGGAGAAGGCCGGGGCGCGGATCGTCTTCGCCGGCGACCCCGGGCCGGTGCTCCTCGGCGAGAATTCGTGGGACATGGTCCTCCTGGTCGAGTACCCGAGCCGCAAGGCATTCCTCGAGATGATCGGCTCCGCGGAGTACCAGGCGATCGCTCACCTGCGGACCGAGGCCCTGAGCCGCGGCGAGCTGCACCCGCTCTCCGGCGTCGATCTTCCGGTTTGACTAGCGCAAAGGCTTTTAAGTCGTCAAACTCCTCGCGTACCAATGACTGAGATCGACGTCGACCTGAGTGCACTGCTCCCCGCGGACCTGCCCGACGGCCGCGAGCTGGTCGCGGAAGGCAGGGCGATGGCCGAGGGCATCGAGCGCGCTCGCTCGTCCTACTGCGAGGAGAAGGGCGTCGGCTCCGAGCGGGAGTGGCGCGAAAAAGCGCGCCAGGCGGGGATCACCTGCACCTGCATGAACATCGGCCTTCCCACCTGGGCGGAAACCCGGGAGGCTCTCGGCTCGATCTACGAAGACGCCCTCTCGCGCGGGGTGCGGCCGCCCGACCGCTTCAACCTGATCGCCGAGCGGCGCATGGGCCTGCCCAAAGACAAACGGGCCGAAGCGCCGCAGGAGACGGGGCCGGTGATGATGACCGAGCAGGACTGGTGGGAGCTGGCGCACACGGTGCCGATCGAGCCCGAGGCGGCTGACAACACGATCGGCGGGCCGGGCTCGGTCGAAAACGCCCGCGACGCGCTGCAGGCCGGGGTCACCTCGATCGGCGTCCTCTCGCAGTACTCCTGGCGCTGGCCCTACTACGACGACGACGTCAACCAGACGGCGCAGGTGCTGCAGGCGGCAGGAATGCTCGCGGCCTTCAAAGACGAGGGTGTCGTCTTCGACTCCTACATGGAGGACGGCTACCCGGGCGTCTTCCACGACTACGCCAACTACATCGGCTGGGGGATGATCGAGCGCTACATCAGCGAAGAGCTGATCGGCGCCGCCTACTCGCCTTCCTGGGGCGGCCTGACCCAGAACCCGGTGATCAAGTCGGCGGTGACGCTGGCCTTCGAGGCCGTCAACTACAACGGGGTCCCGTTTCTCTACACCCAGGGCGACACGATCGGCAACACCCCCGACTTCGACGCCAACATGGCGGTGCTCAACACCGACCTCCTCTTCAACAAGATGGTCGACAAGCGCTACCGGCTCGGATCGGCGGCGATCGCCGTCCCGGTCACCGAGACCGAGCGGATCCCCACCTGGCAGGAGGTGGCGACGGTGCAGACCGTCAGCCGCCGGCTCGAGGACTACGTGCCGATCGTCGAGCCGGTCGTCGACTGGGCGCAGATCGAGGCGATGCGCGACGAGCTGGTGCGCGGCGGCAAGGCCTTCTTCGAGGCCGCGATCGGCGGCCTCGCCGGCGCCGGCATCGACACCCGCGACCCGGCGCAGCTGCTGCTGGTCCTCAAACGGCTGGGCTCGACCCGCTGCGAGGAGCTGTTCGGCGCCGGCGAGACCGCCCCGGAGTTCCCCCGCGGTCGCCGGCCGGTGCTGGAAACGGACCTGGTCAGGAAGACGATGGAAGAGCGCGAACGGCTGCTGGTCGAGCTGCAGGGCCGGCACGAAGAGGAGGCGATCCGGGGGATGAAGGTCCTCGTCACCTCGACCGACGTGCACGAGTTCGCCGAGTTCCTGCTTGCCTCGACGCTGAGCGCGGTGGGGACCGAGGTGATCGACTTCGGCATCAACCGTGACCCCGAGGACATCGTCAAAGCGGTGATCGAGACCGACGCCGACGCGGTCGTGATCACCACCCATAACGGCGTCGCCCGCTCCTTCGGCAAGCTGCTGATGGGGGAGCTGCGCGGAGCCGGCGCCGGCGAGGTGCCGGTCTTCATGGGAGGGGTCCTGAACGAGGACGTCCAGGGATCGGACATCCCGATCGACGTCCGCGGCGACCTCAACGCGACCGGGATCGAGACCCCCGGGACCATCGACCGCCTCGTCGACGCGCTGATCGAGCGCCGCGCCGGCGGCGTCCTCGCCTGAGGCGCGGGTGGGCGTCGTCGCGCTTGCCGATTTCGGCAGCACCTTCACCAAGGTCCGCCTGGTAGAGCCCGAGGAGGGGTTGCTGCTGGCGCAGGCAGAGGCGCCGACCAGCATCGAGACCGACCTGATGGACGGCTACGCGGCCGCCCTCGAAGCGGCCCGGCGTGCCGCCGGCCCGGCGTCAGCGGCGATCGAGGAGCAGCTCGCCGTCTCCAGCGCCGGGGGCGGGCTCAAGGTGGCGGCCATCGGCTTGGTCGAGGACCTGACCGCGGCGGCCGCTCGCCAGGCGGCGCTCAACTCGGGGGCGCGGGTCGAGGTCGTGCTAGCGGGGGCGCTGTCGGACGAGCAGCTGGATCAGCTGCAGGCGGCCCGGCCGGAGATCGTGCTCTTCGCCGGCGGGACCGACGGCGGCCAGGCGGAGCTGGTTCTGGAGAACGCCCGCCGTCTCGGCGCGCGGGGGATCGGCGGCAACGCCGTGGTCGCCTGCAATGCCGCCGTTGCGGCAGAGGCGGCAGAGCTCCTGCGGGCGGGCGGCAACCAGGTCGAGATCGCCGCAAACGTGATGCCGGAGCTGGGAAGGATCGACATCGACCCCGTCCGGGAGGTGATCCTCCGCGTCTTCCTCGAGCACGTGATCGGCGGCAAGGGCCTGAGCGCGAGCGCGGACTTCCAGCGGATGGTGAGGTTGCCGACCCCGGAGGCGGTGCTGGAGGCGACGCGGTTGCTCGGCGACGTGGCTGTGATCGACATCGGCGGCGCCACCACCGACGTGCACTCGAACCGCACCGAGGAGGTGGAGATGCCCGGCATCGAAGACCCGCTGCTGCCGGCGCCTCTGACCCTGCGGACGGTTGAGGGTGACCTCGGGATGCGCTTCGGCGCGGCCGGGGTCGCGGCGGTCGACGGGCGCTGGATCGCGGACGAGGCGGGCGGAGAAGGGGAGGCGATTCGACAAGCTGTCTCGCTCCGGACTCGGGATCCGAAGTGGCTTCCGGAAGGGGAGGCCGCCCTCCGTCTGGACGGGCTGCTGGCGACCGCTTGCGCCACCCACGCCCTCGCCCGCCATTGCGGGACGATGCTCTTGACCCCGGGCCGGAACGGCCCGCCGACGCTGGTTCGCAGCGGCCCCGATCTTCGCGAGGTGGAGCTGGTTTTGGGTACCGGAGGGGTTTTCGCGCACCGCGACGACGGCAAGGAGATCCTGCAGAAGGCCTTGGCTAGAAGGGGGCCGCGTTCGCTGACGCCGGCCGAGCCCCGTCTCGGCGTCGACGCGAACTACGTGCTGGCAGCCGCGGGCCTGCTCGCAACCGAGGATCGCGAGGCGGCTGTCCGCCTGCTTCAGCGCGAGCTGGATCTGACCCCCAGCTAGACACACTGACCAACCTGGGCGGATTTCCAGCGCGGCGGACGTCGGCCGTATGGCCCATGATTGCGGGAAATGGGGAATCAGGGGGAGAATGTTCAGGCGCCGTCAACAGGGTGAGATCACGCGGCTTTTCTATGCCGGGGACGTGCACGGCTCGCGGGTCTGCTGGAAGAAGTTCGTCAACGCCGCGGCCCACTATCCGGCGGACGCTCTGGTGATGGGGGGAGACCTGACCGGCAAGGCGCTGGTGCCGATCGTGCGCGAAGGCGACGGGTCGTACCGGGCGCGGGTGATCGGCGAGCTGCGGACGGCCCGCACGGCGGAGGAGCTGGACGAGATGCAGGGGGCGATCTCCACCAACGGGATGTACCCGCTGATCGTCGAGCCCGACGAGGCTGCGGCGCTGGCGGAGGATTCGGCTCGGCTGGACAAGGCGTTTGAAAAGGTGCTGCTAGACGAGCTGAGGCTTTGGGTCGAGCTTGCCGACGAGCGCCTCGCGGCCAGCGGCACCCGGGCCTACGTGATCCCCGGCAACGACGACCCCTGGGAGATCGACGCGGTGCTGGCGGCGGGGAGCAGCGTCGTCGCCTGTGACGAGACCGTGCAGAGCGTCGGCCCTCACGAGATGGTCTCCCTCGGCTACTCGAACCGAACCCCGTGGCACACTCCCCGCGAGCTCGACGAGGAGGAGATCTACACCCGCCTGAAGCGGCTGGTCGACCAGTTGGAGAACCCGAGCAGCGCGATCCTCAACGTCCACGTGCCGCCCTACGAGAGCAGCCTCGACACCGCTTACGAGGTGGACGAGGAACTGCGCTACGTGACGAAGGGCGGCCGTCCCCATGAGATTCCCACCGGCAGCCCGGCGGTGCGGCAGGTCATCGAAGAGACGCAGCCGCTGCTGAGCCTTCACGGTCACATCCACGAGAGCAAGGGCGTGACCAAGATCGGCCGGACTGTGGCGATAAACCCCGGCTCCGACTACGGTAGCGGCCACCTGGACGGCTGCCTGGTGCATCTGGCGCCGGAACGTGTGATCAACCAGTACCTGGTGTCAGGCTAGAGATGACGCAGCAGACCTACGCGCGTAAAGCCACCGGCCTGGTGCGGGAAGTCTCCCCGTTCTCGACCTTCGTCTTCAACATGGCCGGCCAGCCGACCGCGGTCTTCCTGGCGATCGCGGTCTTCTTCCTGCTCGGCGCCTTTCCGGGCGGCTCGATCTGGCTCGGGATGGCGATGGCGCTCGTGGTCGCGATCGCGATCTGCGTCTGTTACGGGTTGTTCACCTCCGCGATCCCGCGCAGCGGCGGTGACTACGTCCTCGTCGGCCGCGTCACCCACCCGGTGATCGGGCTGATCTCGTCCTTCTTCTGGACCGCGGGGGTGATCCTCTCGATCGCCTTCATCGCCCTGGCCTTCGTCACCGTCGGCCTCGGGCCGTCGCTCGTCGCGGTCGGGCTCGTCAGCGGCCACAACACTCTTGTCACCGCCGGCAACGACCTCGCCACCGATCAGAACTGGCAGTTCGCGATCGGGACGCTGCTGATCTTGGTCTCGGCGGGGCTGCTGGCCGGCGGCTGGCGCTGGACGACGCGGATCATGAACGGCTTCTGGGTGCTGATGATGCTCGGCCTCGCCACCGTGTTCCTCGTGCTCCTCTTCAAGTCCCAGAGCGGCTTCGTCGACAGCTTCAACCAGTTCGCCCGGCCGATCACCGGCGAACCCGACACCTACAACTCGGTCATCAGCACCGCCCACAAAGAAGGGATCGACACCAGTCCGGCTTTCAGTATGTACAACACCTGGCCGACCTGGGCCGCGATCTGCAGCCTCTCGATCTTCAGCTGGCTCTCGATCTACATCTCCGGCGAGGTCCGGCGGGCAAAAGACACGACCCAGATGAAGGTCATGAGCCTCGCGACCGTGGTTCACATCGGGATCGCGGCCGTCCTCTCGCTGCTCTTCTTCAGTCGCTTCGGCCACGAGTTCTTCTATGCGATCAACGCGCTCGGCGAAGAAGGGTCGCCGTTCGAAGTGGGGCCGTTCTACACCTTCCTGACCTCGATCGCGGGCGACAGCACGCCGCTTGCCTGGTGGCTGCTGGTCACCTTCGCGGCCTCCTTCCCGCTGCTGATGATCCCCAACCTTACGATCCCGGTCCGCACCCTCTTCGCCTGGGCCCTGGACGGCATCCTGCCCGCGCGCTTCGCCCGGGTCTCGCCGCGAACCCACGCCCCCAACTACGCGATCGGCCTCACGGTCATCCTCAGCATCGTCACCCTCAGATGGGCGTGCACCAACGGAGACGGCTTCTTCGGCGTGCTGGTCGAGGCCTTCCTGCTGCAGTTGGTGACGATGATTCTGCTCGGTATCTCGGGAGTGCTGCTGCCCTATCGCCGTCCCGAGGCCTGGCGCTCGTCGGCGACGACCCAGCGTTTCCTCGGGATCCCGATCGTCGCCCTGGCGGGTGCGTTGACGGCGGTGATGCTGGCTGGGATCGCCTACGTCTACCTCCATTACGCCGACCTCGGAATCGACAAGGGTCAGTTCTTCCGCCACTGCGGCTACATCCTCGGCGCGGCGCTGCTGACCTTCTTCGTCGCCCGCGCCGTCCGCCTCCGCCAAGGGGTGGACGTGGACAAGCTGGCGGCGGAGATCCCGCCGGAGTAGTGATCGGAGGCGAGGTGAAGCCGCTCTTGGACCCCGTCGCCGAGGGAAGGCGGATTGCGGAAGCGGCCGCCGAGCGCGGGCTTCCGTTGCGGGTCATCGGCGGCGTCGCGGTCGCGATGCTCTGCCCGAGCAGCCGGCGGCCACCGCTGGAGCGGGAGTACGCCGACATCGACTTCGCCACCACCGGAGCCGCCAAGAAGGGTGTGGTCGAGTTGATGGAGGGGCTCGGCTACAGCGGGGACAGGGAGTTCAACACGCTGCACGGCCATCGCCGTCTCTACTTCTGGGACGAGGTCAACGAACGCCAGGTGGATGTCTTCGTCGACGAGGCGAACCTCTGCCACCGGATCGACCTCAAGCGGCGGATCGAGACAGTGCCGATGACCGTCTCGCTCGCCGACTTGACGGTGTTGAAGCTGCAGGTGGTCGAGACCAACGAGAAGGACTACCTCGACATCTGTGCGATCTTCGCCGACCATGACCTGAGCGAGGACGACAGCGGTGTCAACTCGGCCTACATCGCCGGCCTGACGGCATCGGACTGGGGGCTCTGGCGGACCCTGGGGATAGTCGCCTCCCACAGCGAACAGTTCGCTCTGGATCTCGCCGATTTTCCGGCCAAGGAGGTTGTGGTCGATCGCCTGCGACGTCTACAGGTGGAACTGGACACGGTCCCCAAGTCGCGCATATGGAAAATCCGAGCCCGAGTGGGGGACAGGAAGCGATGGTACGAACTTCCCGAAGAAGTGCACTGATGACGGACGTATCACACGCTTTGGATAGTCTCACTTGTGTGATGAGGCTGACCAATCGCGCCGGGAGGAACCAAAGTTGACCCGGCCACGGCGTGGAGAGCCACGGGCGCGGACGAGGATCATTGAGGCGAGCCGCAAGCTCTTTGCCCGACGGGGTTTCTCCGAGACCTCGATGGGGGACATCGCCCGCAGCGCGCAGGTGGCGCGGGCCACCGTCTACAACAACTTCGACGACAAGCAGGACATCCTCGCGGCGATCATCAAGGACTACATGACCGGGTACGCGATGATCGCGCAGAGGCTGCGCGAAAATGCCCGCTCAGGCGAAACTTCCTTCGACCTGATCCAGGAGATGGTGCGCGAAGCGTTGAGCTGGCGGGTCAAGAACGCCGACCTGAGGCCGATCGTCGCGGTTGCCAAGAATCTGCGCGGCAGCGGCTGGGAGGAGGCGGACAAAGCTGCTGACGATGCGTTGCTCGGATGGATCGTCGACGTCCATGCCGCGGATGCCGACGCCGGCCTGATCCGCGAGGACATCGACATCGAGTTTGCGGTCCGCGCCGCCTTTGCAATGATCGAGTCGGTGTTGTCCACCTTTGACGTTTCCTCGAGCGAAGAGGAAATCGACAATGCCGCTCACCAGCTTGCTCTGATGCATTGGTACTCGATCTGCTCGGTGCCGCCACACGAGGCGCCGCGCAGTCCTTTGGGCCGCAAGCCGCCTTCCTAAGTTCTGTAGACAATCTGTCTAGAGTCGGTAGGCTTATTAGTCAGCCATGCTGAGTCCGGACTACGTCGCAGGGGACTTAGCTCACCTGATCCATCCGCTCACGGACCACGCGGGACTTGCCGATGTCGGGCCCCTGGTGATCGTGGAGGGAGATGGCTGTGAGCTGGTGACCGATACCGGCCGACGGCTGATCGACGGCTCTTCGGGGCTGTGGACGGTAAACCTCGGTCACAGTCGCGAGGACCTGGTCGAAGCCGCCCGTGCGCAGATGCAGAAGCTCCCTTACGCGGCGACCTTCGGCGGCGTCTCCTCGCCGCCGGCGATCGAGCTGTCCGAGCGGATCGTGGGGCTGGCGCCTCCCGGGCTCGGCGGCGTCTTCTTCGTCAGCGGCGGCAGCGAGGCAAATGACACGGCGATCAAGCTCGCGCGGCGCCACTGGGTCCGGCGCGGCGAGCCGCAGAAGTCGATCGTGCTCGCCCACGAACGCGCCTACCACGGGCTGACCGGGGTGACGACGACGGCGACCAGGCTGCGGCCCTACCACGGCGACTTCGGCCCCGCAGCCGCGGACATCGTCGAGGTTCCCGTCCCGTACCCCTACAGGTGCTCCGCCGGGGTGCCGTGCGAGCCCGAGACCTGCCCGGTCTGTCAGGGCGAGGTCCTCGAGCAGACGATCGAGGACCTCGGGGCCGAGCGGGTCGCGGCCGTGATCGTCGAGCCGGTGCTCGGGTCCGGCGGCGTGATCGTGCCGCCGGCGGGATATCTGCGCCGGTTGCGGGAGATCTGCGATCGCCACCGGATCCTGCTGATCGCCGACGAGGTGATCACCGGCTTCGGTCGCACCGGAAGCTGGTTCTGCTGCGATCACGAGGAGGTGTCGCCGGACCTGATCGCTTTCGCCAAGGGAGTGACGAGCGGCTACGTCCCGCTCGGCGGTGTGATCGTCAGCGAAGAGCTCTGGGACGACCTGCGTGACCCCGGCCAGCGGCCCGGGGTGCTGATGCACGGCTTCACGCACTCCGGCCATCCGGTCTCCTGCGCCGTCGCCCTGGCGACGATCGAAGCGATCGAGCGCGAGGGGCTGCTGGCCCGGGTGCGGGAGGCGAGCCAGGCGCTGGCCGACCTCGCCGCCCCGCTCCGCGACCATCCGGAAGTCGGGGAGGTGCGGCAGGCGGGCCTGATGCTCGGCGTCGAGCTGGTCCACGACAAGGACTCGCGCCAGCGCTGGCCGGTCGAGGCCGGCCGTGGCCGCCGCGCCGCGATGGAGGCCCGCGACCGTGGGGTGCTGACTCGCGGCCTGCTCGACGACATCATCTGTCTGGCGCCGCCGTTCACGATCACCGAGGACCTGCTCGGCAGGGCCGTGCAGATCCTCGGTGAAAGCATCGAGGCGACCGGCGGCGGGGCCGCCTAGCGCCTGGCTAGGGCAGGTACTTTTCCGCCTGTTCCTTCGCTTCTTCGATGCCCTTTTCGGCCTTGGCAGTGCCTTCGTCGAGGCGTTCTTCGGCTTCCTTCTGAGCTTCTTCCAGCTTCTTCGACTTCTTGCCGTCGAGGCCCTTTTCGATTTCCTTCTTTGCGTCTTCGAGGCCCTTCTTGGTCGTTTCGGCGCCTTCTTCGACGGCTTCTTCGGCCTTCTTGGTGCCTTCTTCGATCTGCGTTTCGGCGTTTTCCTGGACGGTGCCGGTATCGCTGTCGCTGCCGCAGCCGGACCAGACGATGCCGCCGGCGACGATCGCGAACACGGCGAACAGGGGATACAGGGCGCGCAGCTTCTTGCTCATTTCGGGCTCCAGATCAGTTGCGAGTTAACTTGGGCGGGAGTGAATCAGACGGAGCCGGACAAGTTCGAATCCCTCGTCGCCGACGCGATCGATGCCCTGCCGGAGGAATTCCAGCGCCTGCTCGAGAGGGTCCCGGTGGTGATCTCCGAGATCGGCTCCGAGCGTCACGCCTACGGCGAGTACTTCGGCGACGGGATCGCGGCCGAACGTTACGAGGACCGGATCGTGATCTACCGCGACACGCTCGAGCGGGACTTCGGCCACGACCCCGAGCTGCTGGCCCGTCAGGTCGAGCAGACGCTTCGGCATGAGCTCGCGCACCACCTCGGCTGGGACGAGGGCGGCGTCGGCGGCCTCGGCCTCTAGTCAGCGGACGACGCAGTCCTTGGTGAGGATCATCTCGACGGTGCGGTGGCCTTCGAAGCGGAACCTGCCCTTGGCGAACTTGAAGACCGCGCCGGGGAGGGTCTTGGGCGCGCTGCAGGCGGCGGAGGCATAGCTCCGGCGTTCACCCTTGTAGGAGTAGCGACGCTCGAGCTCCAGTCCGATCTGGGTGACGGAGACGATGCCGCCGATGGGCGGGATCTTTGCTTTCAGCAGGGTGCCGAACTGGCCCTTGGCCTTCTTTTCGATCACCAGCGGGACGACGAGCGTGAAGCGGACCGGAACCGACGCGAAGAGGTGGAGCAAGAGAGCGGGCCTGCCCTTGCGACGACTGTTGAAGGCGAGGATCTGGCCGGCGGAGCCGACCTCGCGCCCGAGCGCCGCCTGGGCTTTGAAGCTTCCCCGGCCGACGAGCGCGGAGCCGCAGCGATTCAGCGCGGTCCCGGTGCTGGTCGATTGCAGGGTCGACGCTTTGCACACCGGCAGCCCTTCGCCGGAGAGGACGCCGTTGCGGTTGATTTCCAGTTCGAGCCAGCGCAGCGGCGGCGGGTGGCTGCCGTCGACGGTGGAGATCTGGCCTTCGACCTCGACCTTTACGGGGGCGGGGTCCGTACGCGGTAGCGCGTGCGGTGAGAAGCCGGCTTCGAAGCTGACCCTGAGGCCCTGGACCTGCCGCTTTTCGGCCCGCGAGATCGCGGTGCAGCCGATCGCCAGAAGTGCGATCAGGATCGGTATGGCAACTCGGCGGCGCATCCTCTTGAGGGCGAGTCTAGGCCGTCGATCTTGCGGCTAGGGTTGCGTAATGGTTGAGCCGCGCTGGACGGATCTCGCCGCCGGCGACGAGTTCGCCGGCTACCGGATCGAGAGCCGCCTGGGCCGCGGCGGCATGGGGATCCTCTACCTGGCGCTAGAGCCCGGCCTCGAGCGCCGGGTGGCGCTGAAGCTGATCGCGCCGGAGGCGGCGGCGGACGAGGTCTTCGCCCGCCGTTTCGCGGAGGAGTCGCGGATCGCCGCCTCGATTGAGCACCCGAACGTGGTCCCGATCTACGCCGCCGGGGAAGAGGACGGAGTGCCGTGGATCGCGATGCGCTACGTGCCGGGCTCCGATCTCGGCCGGCGGATCGACCGCGGGGGACGCCTCGACCCGGCTCGGGCGGTGGCGCTGATCGCCCAGGTCGGCAACGGGCTCGACGCGATCCACGCCGCCGGCCTCGTCCACCGCGACGTCAAGCCCGCCAACGTCCTCCTCAGCGGCGACCCCGGCGCCGAGCACGCCTACATCACCGACTTCGGCGTCGCCCGCAACGTCGCCACCAACTCCGGCCTGACCCAGACCGGCCGCTTCGTCGGCACCCTCGACTACGTCGCCCCGGAGCAGATATCGGGCGGCGAGGTCGATGC
>Ga0164301_10000152_pt1 | contig 18344 bp, 19 predicted proteins | sample Whisoiple_231_MG_FD_109711 | JGI IMG/M metagenome (GOLD analysis project Ga0164301, IMG submission 109711) | Unamended control soil microbial communities from upstate New York, USA - Whitman soil sample_231_MG | ecosystem: Environmental > Terrestrial > Soil > Agricultural land ... | reverse complement strand
CAGATTTGGGATATCTTTTCATGTTACTGTGACAAAAGCTATTCTGTCAGGAGAGCTTAAAAAGTTTAACATCATTAAGAACTGTATACGCTAGAGAATATTGACTTGACAAAAATCAGACATCATACAATGATTTACTAGATGCTTTAAGATTAAGTTTGAAAGGTTATGAAATAAATTAATTAAATTTTTGTCTTAGAAATAGGCTGCAATTGAAGTTCCAATAAATGGAGCGGTCAAATATAGCCATAAATCACCAACAGTCCCCGAGAGCAATGCAGGTGCCAAAGACCTAGCAGGGTTCATTGAGGCACCCGAGATAAACGCAAAGAAGAAAATATCCAATCCTACAATTCCACCAATTGCAATTCCACTAAACCCTTTCAGTCCTTTTGTATACACAACTATTAGAATGACAGACATGAGTAATGCTGAAGCAAGGATCTCAACCCCAAAAATTACTGATATTGGAAAACTATAGTTAGGAACATTAGCACCCAAGTTTGCATAATTGCCAATGATATATTTTACAAATACACTAGCAAGTAAGGCTCCTATCACCTCGGCTTCTACATAATTAAGCAGTTCCTTCTTAGTGATATGCTTTGTAATTAAATATCCAACGCTGACGGCAGGGTTAAAATGTGCCATTGAAACTTTCCCAAATAAATAAACTCCTATGGATACACCAACAAAGGGTGAAAATGCAATAAAAGGCAAACCAAATATCCCGCCATATTTAGCATCAATGGCTACAGAACCGCTGGCTGTTACCACTACGATAAACGTGCCAATTACTTCTGCAAGGAATTTCTTCTGATTAGTTGTTAATTTCTTGCCTATTAAGGTCTGTAACAAGACTTTTTACTCTCTGGTTGATATCATCTCTTATCTCTCTCACCTTTTCAATTGATTTGCCTTTGGGATCTTCAATATTCCAATCTATAAAATTATGCAAAAATAAAGTAGGGCACGTTTCTTTCTCCATACATCCCATATTTACGATTTTAGTAGACTTTCGTATCATTTCATCTGTTATTTCCTTCGATTTTTGATTACTGATATCATCACCTAATTCTTTCATTACTTCTATCGCATCAGGGTTAATTTCCAATATAGGTTTGGTTCCCGCACTCATGGCATGATATCCAGCCGGAGAATATTTGTTGAAAAATGCTTCAGCCATTTGACTTCGTGCCGCATTTTCGACGCATACGAATAGAATCGTTTTGTTCGGCGCTTTGCTTTTTAACATTCTCATTAGAGTAAACCTATTTTTATCGGAATTGTTTACTTTAGAAACTATTTAAATTATCAAGGCGACCTGAGTAAACTAGGTGTCAAATAGGAAACTAATAGATGGAAAAATATCTGAACAAGTGTGAACATACAGAAATTAACCCTTATTAAATAGAGAAAAAAACTACTCTTGTGTCTGCTGAGAACGAGTCGCTCTATAAAAGGTTACAAGATATTTATCCATATGCATATGCTATAGCCAGACTAATAAGCATCAAATTCACTGAAATTTACAAGCAAGTCTATCCAGATTCCGATCTACAACATGGCGAAAAAAGGGATCTAACATTCCATGTGACCCTTGATAATGACGGTAATCCTAGACTGGCCGTGGATCAAAGCTCCATGATATTGTTTGTAGCAATTGCAGAAGCCATTTTGAAATTACAATATCCGGGCAAGAGTTTGGAAGAGGAGGAAAAGGGCTTTATACAACAAAACAAAGAATGTCCCAATCCAGATTGTGGAGAAATAAATAAGGTAACAGATGAGAAGTGTTATAAATGCGGAACGAATTTGAAATAATTAATCTGCATCATTAGGCACGCTTCTAATTGCGCTTTTCGAGAAAATAAACTTTCCAAATTCGCTACGTCACCAGGTCACTGTTTTAAAGCTTGAATGTTTTTATTATTCGAAAAATTATCTGACTTTCATGCCACTAAAATCAAAAAGTTTTGAGGATCACACAATTAATATGCTACAGGACAAAATAAATGAATTTTTACAAACTATTGACGAAAAAGATTTTGTCGATATGAAACTTGTTTTAGGCAAGCGTGAACAGACTCATCCTGCAGATTATTATGCTGCTGTTATAATTTATAGACAATAATTTTCTATCAGATATTAAACACCTTCTAAAAATAACGGTTTAATCAAATAAACATTATCGTTACTAATGATTGTATTCTCCTATCTAAAAAAAGGAAAGGAGTGAAGTAATTATTGCGCTTCTTGAGCTGACTTTAGATTCATCAGCTGTTGCAATGCCTGCAATGCGTTAAATGTCTCAACAGCTTGCTTTGGGTCTTGCATCGCTTTGATCTTTCCAATAGCGTCCTTCACCTTCGAATCTTGTTCTATACCCGCTAAAGCTGGATTTTTATCTTTCAAGATCTTAATCCATGCTTCGATTGGTAATCCCTGAGTCTGGCTTCCCTGAGTCTCGTTCCCTTGAGCATTTGCGGCTTTAAGACTTGGAGTCGCAAGCAGGGCTGTTGATAAGAGGACACTTGCTAGCACTACTAGAATTCCTATTTTTTGATACATCCATAGCTACTAGCCCTTTCTACTATAAGCGAGTGCGAATCACCAAAATATGAAATTTTGGTTTTAACGATCAGAGTTATTGTGCATACTGGTTTATTGGTAATGGAATCACATATTTTGTGGATTCAAGTCGTTTATAGTTTATTTCCTAATGGTAATTGCAAAACTCAAGACTGGAGGGAATTGGTTGTTTCTCGTTCACACCGTAAAAGGCCAATCCCTGTCAGTTAATTATATTGCATTATCATGCTGGTCCCGTATCATGATGAGATTATTATCTGTCTTCTTAATTCTCAGGAATAGAAAAACCAAATGTTCCAAAAATGAAAAATCTTTTATAACTCCGAGATACATTCGATGCCAATGAAATACTTCTCTGTAGTTGCTCTAACCTCATCTATAGCTATTTTGGTCTCCTCGGTATTACTAAGCGGCGTTTATTTATCGTCCCAATATGCTTTTTCGAAGAATTTTTTACATACGGCTTATGCTGCCGATGACAAAGTAAAGGACAACAAAAAATCAACAGAAGGAGGGGATAAAGATCAAAAGTCCTCAAAGTCAGATAGTTCAGACGGACAAGCAAATAGTAATGATGAGCAAAAATCTGATAATAAAAACAAAGACGACGTTAAACAAGAATCGTCTATCTTTACAAAAACTAAAGAAAAAAGTTCAGACGAAATAAATTCTGTTTGTTGTTCCTCAAAAGATAACAAAATACATAGTGGCTCTGGTGACGACCAAAATATTGCGGAAGATGCAGGTAGGGATAACAAAATAAGCAGTGGCGGTGGTGACGATTCCAATGGTGCATTTGATGCAGGTAGGGATAACAAAATAAGCAGTGGGGGTGGCGACGATTCCAATACTGCAGTGAATGCAGGTAGGGATAACAAAATAAGCAGTGGGGGTGGCGACGACGCCAGTGAGGCGCTATTTGCAGGTAGAGATAATAAAATAACCAGTGGCGGTGGGGACGACGCCAATGCTGCAATTGCTGCAGGTAGGGATAACAAGGTAAGTAGTGGCGGTGGAAATGATTTCAATGATGCAATTGCTGCAGGTAGGGATAACAAGGTAAGTAGTGGCGGTGGAAATGATTTCAATGAAGCAGTTGTTGCAGGTAGGGATAACAAAATAAGTAGTGGGGGTGGTGACGATTCCAATACTGCATTTGAGGCAGGTAGAGACACCAAAGTAGTTACCGGCGGCGGAGATGATGAAACTACCATAGTAAGTTCATTATCAGGCAAAGTTAACTGCGGAGGAGGTGATGATACTGTAACGTTGCAGAATTCTCCAGATGTTAAAGTGTCAAAGAACTGTGAAAATGTTCAAACAATACCATAGTAATATTTTCTCTTCAATCTATGTCAAAGGAGACTGGCAAAAAGGGAATTATATTCCGGCAGCCATAAGGATCGAGTTAAGGCAGGAGGCAGTTTCACAGGGGTTGATTCAAGGCGTAGCATCTGACTATCAACAGCAACAACAGCAAGGAAGTCAACCAGCAAAAAGCGTCTATAAATAAAAGATAATTTTCCAAAAATTCTTGATGTTAACGACCAGGGTTACAGTGAATAATGGTCTATTGGTAATGGAATCACATATTTTGTGGATTCAAGTAGTTTATAGTTCATCATTGTAATTATAAGTCCTAAACACAAATACTGATGGGATATTGGTTGTTTCTTGTTCATCACCGTAAGCAGCCAATCCCCGTCAGTTTAATTATATTGATTGAATTTGAAAAGTTAGAATTAGCAAACTAGACTAGACTGGCACGCCGAAGATTTCCATCAAAGACTTTACTTTGTCTGTCCTATAACCTGTTCAAAGGAGACGCAATTAAGGAATAACTTCGAAAAGAAGCATTGAGCCAAGGCCTGATAGGTGGGACGATGGGAGATTATCAAGCTACTAGTAATCAACAGACAAACTCAAATATCCCACTCAAAAATAGATTTGTTATTGCCCGCTGGATTAAAAAATAGATGTCTGGTAGAAATTGTAGGCACATTCATTCTCGTTTACGCTATTTGTTCAGCAGCTACCGTATATTCTGGCAACAAACTGCTTGGAATAGTTGGCCTCCCGCCGCTCGGAATGATTGGAGTAGGTTTAGTTCATGCTTTGGTTTTAACTGCAATAGTATATGCTATAGGATACCGTTCTGGAGCTCAGGTTAATCCAGCTGTTACAATAGCCTTACTAGTAACAGGAAAAATGCGTGGAAAAGAAGCGGCACTTACTATTGCATGCCAAATATTAGGGGCTGTTATCGCTGCCGCTGTAGTATATTCGATGTTTGGAAGCGATATGGCTGCAAGTGTCACACTTCCTGCAGATGGAAATACTATTAGAGCATTTACATTGGAAACTGTTATGACATTTACTCTTGTATATGTTGTATTGGCAACAACTACATCTAAAAATTATAAGATAGCGCCATTAGCCGGAGTGGCTATAGGGTTTACCCTTGGATTTAATGTCATATTGGGAGGTTCTATAAGTGGCGGCTCTTTAAACCCAGCGCGTTCTTTTGCCCCTGCGCTAATTGTTGGAAACTTTGACTTCCAATGGATTTACTGGGTAGCTCCCATTATTGGAGGACTAATAGCAGCCGGCGTGTATAGGGGATTGCATAAAGACTTAGACTTACCATCGCCTGAAGCTGAGCAGATAAAATAAAGTTAATTGGAAAGATCTTGATACACTGAACTTGGAACTTGCCTTTGAGCACATGAATTATTATTTTCATTACATTACTATCGTTCTCCGTAGCCCGTCATGATCCTCTTCGGAAAGAGTGAAAATTAGAATATCAATAGTCAAACTTTTATTTATTGCCTTTTTCTAAATTTTAAGTCCTGGAAATCAAGCACGATATATTACTATCCAAATGTATTGGTTGGGATTTGCAATGCAAGATTCAAGTATTAATTGGTAGACTAAAACTAAATGTTGCACCCTTGTCCGGATTATTTTCTGCCCATATTTTTCCTCCATGTGCCTCAACGATACCTTTTGAAATGAAGAGTCCTAGTCCAGTTCCGATATTAGACTTGGATGCAAATTTTGTGAAGAGTTTGGACGAGATTTCTGAATCAATACCTCGTCCCGTATCTTTCACATTTATGATAAGGAAGCTTTGTCGATCTTGTATTTCCTTCTTCAATATTACTCGGATCTTTCCTTCCTGAGTAAAACTAACAGCATTATCTAATATATTACAAATGACTTGAGTTATTCTGATCTTGTCTATAGTAGCATTGATACTCTTTATTCCTTCATGCAATGCTACCAATTCCTTAGTGTTCTGGTCTTTACTCTGTACGTTCTTATCTTCTAATTTTCGGTTGTAACTTTCAACTAAATCTCCTACCAACTTACCTATATCGACAATTTCTTTTGTAAGGACCAAAGAATTATTCTCAATCCGAGTTACGTCTAGCATTATTCGTGCAAGTCTCTCCAGCCTCCTTGCGTTCAATATTACTTCATCAAGAAGACGTCGATGTTCATCATTGTCAATTTTAGAATATAGTAGTTCCGAAAATCCAATTATAGGTTGAATCGGATTTCGTAATTCATGAGCTGCCATATTGATAAAATCTTTCTGCAATTTTTCGACTTCTCTCATCTTTTCGAATAGTTCGGCCTGTCTCCAGAAGCTCTCAAACACCGCCAAATAAGATGATATTATGGTAGGACTAATCGAGTAGGTGGATAAGCCAACAGCATCATAGGATGCATCTTGCTTGTCATCCTTTAATTCTAATATGAGACATTGTCTAGAATCTACTACAAGTATGGAAAGCTTTGTTTCCAAACTTGTACTGACAGTTCTAATATCTATTTTAGGAACATTAGACTTTGTTTGTATTATAAGCTCATCTGATGTCTCAGTAGAGGGTAGTAACATTCTAATGCTAATATTTTGTCTATCTGAAGCCTTTTTCAAGAGAGTTAATGCTCCCATTTCAATTTGGCGTTTAAGGGCATTTGTAGATGAAAACAGAATATTGATCTCTTTTCTTGCCGATTTTACCATGTCCCAACCGCGAGCTATTGAATCAACAGGATTTCGTATTATTTCAATCTCTGCAGTACCGACTTTCTTCTCTATATCCTTTATTCGGTATCGTGCATCAATTCCCTCTTTCCATAATTGCTCAAACATAGAACTAAAATGTTTTATATAGGAGCCTTCGTTACTAGCTAGGATATTCTGGACCATTCCCGTCCCTCCGTCATTTATTTCTTCTACAGTAGTGATAAGTCCATGTTTACTGACCGCAAAATTGATAGGAGCTAGATTGTTAACATGTCTTATTCTAATTCCTAGATTCAGAAATTTTTTGACCACATTAACACTATCTTTCTCGATCCTCATAATCCATCTAATTCCCTCACTCTCTCGTCTTCTTTGCTTTTTCAATATTTTTATAAATAAATCGAAAAATGTGTTGTAAGGTAATTGTACTCCACCATGGTTTGATACAACAGATAATCCAGAAGAAACCTCGGATAGATGAGTGATATGTTTCATAATCTCTTCTTTATCGTACACTATCCTAGTTTCGCGTGGAATTGCTCCATCTATTATATCCTGTATTCTTTCCTCGGCTGGAATTGATTTACTCCATAGAGTATCAAATATGCAGCGTCCATGTTCTACAATTTGAGTCAAATCGCTGTAAATATGTTCAGATGCTATGGATTCACTTTTATCTTGAACCAACAGAGCAAGATACTCCCCTTCCGTAATCATGAAATTAGTCTTGAGACCATCTATATGTCTGAGTTCGTCAACAATGCCCAGTAACGCCTTACAATCATCAAGATTTTGATGGTTGATTTCAGTGATATATCTCAGTTTTACGCCTTTCTTCCTGGCCGCTAGAAATGCATTCTTAATCGGTTTTAAGGAGATTGCAAGTGATGGCCTCGTATAGGTCATACATGTATCAATTGTTTTAGTTGCTCTATTGAAAATCCTTATTTCGGTATCTATAGCACTACGCTTTCCAAGGATAACTCGTGTCGTATGGTTCAACTTTAAAATGTACCTCTCGTTTCAAAAGTTATGGCCATACCTCATCAATATGTCTTTTTGCGTGTTGTTTAACACTATTAATTAACAAGCTCGGATTTACCGGCTTGATAATGAATTGATTTAGTCTTACGTCAGGTAATAACGTAGTTATTTCTTGGGCGATATCAAGTGCGGTTACAAATATTATTCTTACGTCTGGATCAAAAGTTTTTAATTGCTGATATAGTTCAAATCCATTTAAATGTGACATCCGAATATCTGTTATTACCAGATCATATTGACCATATTTTGAATCCATAAAGTGCCTCAGTGCCTTTTCAGGATCGGTAAAAGAATCGACTATCATGCCTGCTGATTTCAGATATTGTGAAAAAAGAAATGAGATGGACGGATCATCGTCGATTAACATTATTGATAACACTTTAGTAGAATAAGGGTCACTCGAGGAGTCCCTTCCCGTTGCAAGTATTGGCTTTTCGGTAGAATATTTTTCAATAGACGGTATAAGGAGGTAGACAGGATAGGAATACCTATTCTCTTTCCATGTTAATTCTTTTATTTCCTTAAAGTGGTAGCGTTTTGCAAGCTTCGGAGAAGAATTTACAATCCGCCATAAGTCAGCTCCTATGGCGATTCCATTTGATGGCGCCTTTTTATTTATTTTGGCACAAAAGTTTATAGTTGGTCCAAAAAGATCGTAGGAACTTGATACTTCTCCAGACATGGCAACTTCTAATTTACCATAATCAGCACTGATTCGGTATGAGATATCAGGGAGTAATTGTTTATGAAGTTCAGAGTTTATCAATTGACGGGATGATACCATACCGACGAAGCATTCTAGGGCCTGTTTGAATGCTTCAATATTTTCTACATTTGAGGTTTGAGGAAAGAAGAATATGACACCATCCCCAACAGTTTTTAATATTTTTCCATCATGATATTTAACAACATTTGCAATTTCATTGATAAAGACTGTATAGAATTTCGTAATTTTCCCAGAGTTGTATAGTTTCGAGGTGATCTGAGTGGAACCAACTATGTCTACCATTGCGATACAATAACACTCTGACTTGTTTGAGAATACAACCTCATTTTTTTTCAAATCGGGCAACGGTTCTTTCACTTGAATTTCTCCCATTCCAATATTGCAGTGACGTAGGGGAGACATCCTAATGATAAATCTCTTACTATCTTGTGAGTCCTCACCAATCTTCATGAGTAATAATTAGCCCATCAACATTATAGGTAGTAGTAAGAATAGTAGCTTATTTGTACATAAACTAGCTTATTACTTCAATCCCCAATTCCAGGACATTGGTGTGTTCATATCAAATCTCTATACTGCTAGCGGCCGTCCACATGCATGGCATCTAAGATGCGATTTAACAAATAGGAGTTCTGAGCGTTCTGATACTTCTATACACTCAGGTGCGCCTTCCCTACAAATGTGGCAGTATACTTTTGTCATTATAATATTTCGTGAAAGTTGGATATTAAGTTAATGATCTATACGCTATTTAGTAATAAGATCTAGTTCATTCAACTAAACAATGTATTCTGAGACTAAGATTAAGGATCAAAATTTTACAAATTCGACTTAGTTCAATCAATCATAATCTCTTGGATCCGAACATATCCAGCAGAAGTGGCTTCGACAGAAGATATTGTTACTTAACTAGTATGAATCTACTCGATTTGTAATTAATCTTCGGATTTCATTTCGTGATCGGACAGATTGCGCTGAAAGTACAATTGAGCTTGTTTACTAAGGTCTCGCCTCATAGATTATATTAAATGGCGTCTGGGTAGCACGTCTGAATTTAGTAAATCCCCTGGCTAGTAGTATTTCTTTTATTTTCTTTTCACCTGCCTGTGCACCTAATGCCGGGCCATTGCCTGCTAAAGAATTTGGTACACATACCAAAGTAGATGCTGCATAAAATGCTCTACCTACTAAGTTAAGATTCTCCTCTAATTCGTCGTTAGCCATTGGTTCTATAATCATACATGTTCCATCTTGTTTAAGAGAACGCTTTGCATATTTCATTGCTCCTACAGGATCGTCCATATCATGTAAGCAGTCAAAAATAGTAATTAGATCATATTCGGTGCCAATTGATTCATCATTTGCTGAGATGGGACTAAATACTATATTTCCTAATCTTCGTCTTGCTTTTTCTTCCTCCGCTCTTACTTGGTTTTTGGCCTGTTCGATGGAAGGGACATGATTATCAAATCCATAAAACTTAGAATTTGGATATGCCTTGGCCATAATAATTGTTGATATACCATATCCACATCCAATGTCAGCAACTTTAGCTCCCCGTTTTAATTTTTCTTCAACTCCCTCAAGTGAAGGAATCCATAAATTTACAAGATTTCCAACATAATTGGGTTTATAGAATAACGCAGTACCTTCAAAGAGATCATGATGATGTTCTTCCCATTTCATTCCCTTGCCGGTTTTAAACATGTCAACAAACTTATCTTCATCTTTAAAATAAGACCGTATTGTTTGATACGCCCCAAGCATATACACAGAACTATTCTCATCAGCTAACGCCAATGCTTGTTCTGGTGGAAGAAAATATCCTGCATTTGACGCATTATATATTATATATCCACTAGCAACCTGATTTGCTAGCCATTCTTTAATAAGCCGCTCGTTCGTATTTGTCTTTCTTGCTAACTCTTCTGATGTAATTGGTTCCCTCGAAAGTGCCATGGCTTTGTATAAACCAAGTCTATACCCGATTAGTACAAGTACTGCACTTATCGTACTTGCGATGTCTCCGACTGCCCTCAGCATAAAGTCATTTAGTTTTTGTTGATTAATTTTACCTGAATTGATATTTGTTTCCATTTTGTCAATGTACGGTACATAATTTTTAGTATTTTAATTTATTTCAAATGAAGAGGGGCTTTGGCATATTTTAAAATACATTGAACTGGTCATAAACAGAATTGCTAAAACTCAGATCGAAATCCAAAGAATTAAAGATAAAAATACCCTGATATGAATTCTAATTTTTCTGTACACGAAGTCAATTATATTGTGATTAGTACATTGATTTGTGAAAATTGCATACATCCTTAATTATTAGGTCATGACTATAAGTGCAGTACCCGTAATATGATTAATTAAAATCAGTTGGTAAATGCTTAATACTAATAAAATGATCTTAGAATTGAAATTCAATGGCAAAGATCATTAAAAAGAGTCTTAATAACAAACCCGATGAAACAAGAACTTTTGAGAAGGGCAAAGTAGAGGTCGCGAGTTTGAACGATGTTACTATAGGGAGAGCTGAGTTTGAGCCTGGTTGGAGTTGGGAGAAATGTGTAAAACCGTTAGCGAAAACAAATAGCTGTGAAGCACCACACACCCAGTATGTCATCTCTGGAAGAATGAAAGTTGTGATGGACGACGGTACAGAGGAAGAATTTGGGCCAGGTGATGTTGGAATAGTTCCACCGGGCCACAATGCATGGGTGGTTGGAAATGAGAAATGCGTGGCAATTGATTTTACAGGTATGACAACATACGCAAAAAATCAGTAAATAATAATCCAGTTGCAAATAACTTCCATCATTTTTTCAATTCTTTAATATACCGAGTCTAGAATCTTTTAAGATCCAAATTTTAAGTTTTAATATGTTCGAAGATCGTTTACTCTAATCTTAAATCGTCGTGAATAGCAATGTTGACAATTTGAATTCTTTTATTATTAGTACTTTGAACTTATAAACAAGACAAAATCCTGATCAAGTTAAATTATCAATAATGTATTAAGCCACCAAACTTTCTGAGTATTACCATTCATTACTATAATAGGTTACACTCTCTATACTGGGACGGAAACTGATTATCTTAATCAACAAAGAGGATTTTATTGATAATATTAGATTAACTAAGTTTCCTGAAGTTTTTATTCTACTAGACCTGAATCAACTCACTCTTCATACAGCTGGTGGGAATCATATAGTTATCAAATATCTAAAACTACTGAACTCCCACCAGTCGAGTTAAAATGCTAGCAATTCCATCCTATATTGCTTCCAAATGTATTTATCCTTCTCTATATTTTAGAAAATAGGTTTGGAGAGAAGACGTCCTACAGGTATTACGATAATTGCAGTGCTTGCAATAATTGCTGGAATCCTCCTTCTATTTGGAGGGTTGGCGCTTGTCACATTAGCGCCTTTTATAAGTCAGATTAAATTAAATGATGGTATCAATACTTCAAATACTTCTATTTCACTTAATGTTAACGGAACTGTCGTTACCATTCCAAACAACGCATTATTCGCAATGGGAGGATTTATAGGAATACTTGGAGCTACGTTGATCGCTCTTGGATTAGCAGACTTTGTTGTAGCATGGGGTTTATGGAAAGGTAAAGGATGGGCATGGATAGTTACTATTATAATTAATATTATTTCTGCAGGGCTAAATATAATATCTATAGTAGCGGGAAGTTTGGGAAGCATTGGCGGTCTGATAATAAATGGAATTATCGTATACTACCTTTATAGGCCAAACGTCAAATCCTATTTTGATAGTATAAAAGCTAGCAGTGTATGATTTCTTACTAGAGTTTAAACTATAGTAATAGCTCCAGATCAAATGAAAAACGAACTCATAATAAAAATAAAAATATGACAGCATTTTACTTGAACGGTGCATTTTCACGAATCTCAAAGACAACTTCCAGATCTTGGTTCTAAAAATTAGACCGTATCGACAAGAACAACTGTTGATTATTAATTATTCATCTTTAAAGTTTATGGTTCTGTGTGTTCCATCACAGAATGGTTTATTCTCTGAAGTACCGCAACGACAAAGGGTATAATGTTCTTTTGACGCACCTTCTCCAAACTCAATATTTTCACCAATTAGATCTATACCTCCAGTAATATAATAAGGTCCGTTTTTTAGTACCGTAAGAATCGGATCTCTTTGCTCCTTTGGATCTCTATATTCAATACCATCAATAGAGTAGCTTAGAGCACCGGACGGACATTTCCTTACAGTGTTAATTATATCTTGTATTTTAGATCCATCGGAATCAATCCAAGGCTTTGATCCTAATTTAAATACGGACGGAAGATTATTGACACATTCTTTTGCATGTGAGCAAATCTTCCTATTGTCATGAATTGTAATTTCCTTACCAACATAGTCACGCCTTTTGTTTTTGATCGTTAGTTTGTTGGTATCATTTTCATTTAAATTCACATTCTGACTAGAAAAACCAATTATGCTATGTGTACCGTCACAAAATGGCTTTCTATTTGATTTTCCGCAACGACATAATGCAATACCTACTGTTGTCGATAGAGGTTCTCCCTTAAAATTTTTGAGATTTTCAACAACTTTAGGTTCCATGTCGTTTATCAAATAATATGGACCATTTGGTAATGGCAGAATCTTCGGCTTATTATCTACATCATTATTTGTTCTCATGGTATCCTATCTATTATTTATTATGAAAAGTTATTCCCTATCTGATAAAAAATTCATCTACATAACACCATTTCCATTTTTCACCAGGTTCAAAAGATCTTATGACTGGATGACCTGTAGATTTGAAATGTTTTGTTCCATGTTTATTTACAGAAGAATCACAGCAGCCTACATGACCGCAAGTTAAGCAAAGCCGTAAATGGACCCAGTCAGATCCAATTTTCTCACATTCCTCACAACCTTTTGTATTGCCATTGATGCCTTGATCAACTTTGTTTATATGTTCACATGAATCAACAACTTGATTTTTCAATTCACTTCATACTATTATCTCCAAAACAATATTTAATACTTTTTAAAAATTCAAAAAACATATAGTTAAAACAACAAACCAGATAAAATAGAAAAATAAGATTTTGCTAATTGGTGAGATCTTCGAACCTATCAGTTTTTCAGTCAGTCAATAATAAACTATTTTCTGCAGGCCTCAGTCTCTACATGGATTCTCAGATTCGAAAATGTCTGGATATTGGACTAACTTTAAAAGCAAATCTAACTTTTTAAGAAATGAGCATACCTGTTAAGACACCCTGTATATTCTATAGTGGCACGTATGAAAAAGTTGAACCTCCAAAAGGCATGGAGGATCATCATAAGTTTGTTCTTTATTTAAAGAATATTACTTAGTCTAGCACTATTCTAAATGACACTATGTTATTATGTTTCCCATGTTTATTACTTTTTTTAGTTTCACAGTCAGAATACCTGCAGGAGGGGGCAATAATGCGAATGGAAAGCCCAAAGATTCGTGATGCCCATATTTCTTCATCATTGTTATAGAATTTATATTCTTAGGAACCGTACTTCATAGCGCTTACCCCATTATCCTTCCTTTATTTTCAATAATTAAGATTTATAGAAATCCTCATTCAAGAATGTTTTATTCCTCGATTCCATGAGAATCAGCAGCTCTTGTTAAGTCCTTAACAGAAAATAGGAAAGATAAAATCTCAGTCTAGCTTAATGAAATGTACTAATGCTCAAATTTAAAACCCGCTTTATCGTTGTGTTTTATATCTCAATTGTAAGTCTGATAATTATGGCTTTATCTACTCCAATTCTCCACTCTACACATGCCCAACTTCAAGCAAATGTTACTACAAATTGTGAAAATGAAAACTGCACTACTACAATATGCGTTAATAATGAACCTTGCAAGACTACGAATTCAAATTCCACAAACATTACATCATTTGGCGGATTAATAAACAATGAAACGGTTCCAAAGCCAACTGTTCCTGGAGAAATAGTATGACAGACAAAATAAGAATCCAATATTTTATGAATTTATTATGATGCACTGAGGTTTTGAATTATTTTGGTTTTACTGAAAATAGAAACTTAACTAATATTTTTGTGTAGTTGAGCTACCAAGACCATTTTCCTACGTTAGGCATTTTTACAGATTAAGATTGAAGTTATAATTAGAATGCTTCAGCGAAATTCATTTTATGGCATCAATAGTTGTTGTAACGGATTCGAGATATATATGATCAGCCAAAACCAACCTAAGAATAAGTTTGGAAGGGAATAGTTAATAATATGCACGGTGCGGCTAATCCATGGGTTTTATCGAAGTCACAGATGTTAAGAATCTTCCCCCTGGCTCACGTAAAGTCTTATCAATAAATGGTAAGGACGTATTAGTCTTCAATATTGATGGAGAAATAAGCGCTATCGGAAACGTATGCCTGCACAAAGGAGGGCCTCTAATTGAAGGCCGAGTCGAGCCAAAGTATGATGGTTGCTATGTTACATGTCCTTGGCATGGGTGGGAGTATAATGTGAAGACTGGGGCCGCTCCTCCTGGATTTCATGACCAACAAGCCCTCTATGACACTTTGATTAAAGAGGATAAGATTTACGTATCGACATCACCAAAAGTGTTACCCAAAAAGGCAGAACATAGGGATAAACCTTTACAAGATCTAGTGGAGCTCCGTTATGAAACCACTAGATCGTCTTTAAACATACTTGGAATATCTTGCACAAACATGAATGAAAACCTGCCGAGAAAATCTACATCCTACGAGGCCCTCCAACAATCTTTAGAATATGGAAGAGAGAAGTATAATGCAAGCACGGTATTGTTAAAACTAAGTGACTTAGAGTTTAGACATTGCGAAGGATACTATAGTAGAAATGAACAGGCTTGCACCTGGCCATGTTCAATTTCGGAAATGGACAGTCACGATGGTATGAATGAAGTCTATAGAAAGATGATACTATGGGCCGATATTCTTGTTCTATCAACACCGATCAGATGGGGAAACGCCTCGTCGCTATACTATAAAATGGCTGAACGTCTAAATTGCGTTCAAAACCAAATTACTTTACAAGATAGGGTGTTAGTAAAGAACAAAGTAGCTAGCTTCATCATAACAGGAGGGCAAGACAATATTCAACAAGTTGCAGGTCAGATGATGGTATTCTTTACTGAGCTTGGATTTTCATTAACCCCATTTTCATTCGTGGGATGGAGTAGAGGTTGGACTGCGGAGGACATGCAACAGAATGTGAGGGCGTTCTCAAAATCTACGTATATTAAAAGGTCCATTAGAGAGTTGATAGATAATGATATCAAACTTCTGCATCAACTTAAGGGGGATCCGTGTGTAAATATTGCATCACCGCTACCTAAGATTTCAGAAGCACCTTCGAAAATTAAAATTGATGTGGACGGTACTCCCAAAGATTTACATGGTAACACTTAGCAGCTGGCAAGAAAAACATAGTACATTGGTGAGTGGTTGCACCTCCTAGAGAAAATTAAGGATCTCCAGAAAATCTGTAAAATTGTTTCAAAATTAAAATCTCAACTAATAGAGGAGTTACCTCATTATGCACGCGATAGCCTCTTTTTAAAGAATGATGAGATTACAACTGGATTATTAAACAATGTATCAGAAATTAAAATTAACTTAGTAACAGGAGAGCTTCTTTACTATCATGATGAGCAAGGATACCTTGTCGATTTAGCTCGTGATCACATATTTGAAAGGTTAGAAGATATTGTTACCAATTATCAACTCAAAATGCCACGTACTTCTCATTTGACATCCCTCAATATTGATGACTTAACCGAATACCTTGCGTTTGCAACAAAAGCTAACAAAAGTCTAGAACTATTTCGGATGAAATTAAGCGGACAATTCACTCAAGTACATCTGTGGCCAGATGGATTTGATTTCTCCATAGAATGGTTTACCAAGAAAAATGACGATCAGATTGGCGTGGGAATCTCTCCAGGAGATAATAAATATGAATTACCATATCTTTATGTGAATCCTTATCCGTTTAATGAAAAGATGATCAACGAGACATTGTTCACCGGCAGATGGCACACAGTTGGATGGAAAGGAATCAAAGTAGAATGGAAAGACTTTCATAAAAAACCAGAACAACAGATCTCTGGCGAAATTTATGACCTATTTCTAATAGCACAGCGCAATTTTCAACAAGGGTGATTTTTATGAGCCTATGTGAGCCAATGCGTAGTTATAAGATCCAAGTAACCCCTCTTGTTACCAACCGAATAGGAAAAAGATATACTATTAAATTTCCTAGTTGCCTTTTTTTCCATCATTTCTTAAATCTCACTCTGTTTTTATCACTACCAATTAATAATAATAACATACAAATAAAAATAAGGAAGTGGAAAGTTATACAGACCGCCGTGCTTCGTGGCTAGAAAGTTTTTACGACCTAGTGGTTGCAATAGTTGTCTTGCAATTAAGCATCAATCTTAGCCATGACATATCTTTAATTGGTTTTCTTAAATTTGTAGCATTGTTCTTACCAGTTATCTGGGCATGGATTGGTGTTACATTTTATGCAACACGATTTGGAACTGATGATGTGATACATCGATTTCTTATGTTATTACAGATTGGCGTTTTTGCCTTTATGGCGGTTAACATTTCCGATGGGTTGAGTAGCAATTCAGGTTGGTTTGCTCTATCCTATGCTGCTAGTCGTGGAATACTTGTAGTTGAATACTTACGTGCCGGGAGACATGTACCCACGGCACGCAAACTGACAGACAGTTATTCCATTGGATTATCGATTTCGACAGGAATATGGCTTGCATCCGTATTCGTGCCTCCACCGTTCAGATTTATTCTATGGATTATTGGTCTTGCAGTTGATGTAGGTGTACCCTTGTTATTCGCTAAAACGTTTTCAATGCAATTTGCTCCCCATATACGACATCTGCCCGAACGTTTTGGATTATTTACAATAATTGTTTTAGGGATATCTATCTTAGGCGTTGTTGATGGTATTGCAACTCATCAATGGACTATCTCTTCTATGGTAACTGCAGCCTTAGGACTTGGAATTACATTTAGTCTATGGTGGCTATATTTTGAAAATCTAGATGGCTCAGAAATTAGAGCACTTCGTGAAAATAAGCAATTGGGAGTTTATGTTACTTGGTTATACATCCACATTCCTTTGATTATTGGTTTTACGGCGCTGGGTGTAAGTGTGGAGCATGTAGTGTTGAGCAATCAGACTTTAGCTTTACCGCCCCCTGAAACATGGCTTATGTGCGTTTCGACTTCCATATGCCTATTCGCTATAGGAGTAATTGAAATAACTTCTGCAAAGAGTAACATTACTTTAATTAAATCAAAATGGTCAGAAAAATATAGAGATGCAATTTACAGCCTGGGAACAGCCGCAGGCGTTCTCATAATTGGAGCTATTTTAAGTGATGCTCTGTTACCAGTCGTTCTCATTTCTATAATCGCTACAACATGTGTTTGTCAAGTCATTCTAGATATTAGACGTCATCCTTTTCATCGTGAATATAAATTTTGAGTTGTTATATTACCCGGAATATTGTATATCATGTCATAGCGTGGTTCACACAAGTTCGTCTAGCTTCATCTGGAAGCTTGATGCGATTAGGAATAAAACTGAGATTGTATGTCAAAATTAGAGAGAATCACTTATGCACTAATTTCTAATTAGAATATATTTCCAATCTCTTATCACTCTTCTTCCTCATCTGCTTCTTCCTCATCTGCTTCTTCCTCATCCTGTTTAGCGTCTTCTAATTCATGGGTTTCATCTTTCATTTCTTCTCTTTCATTGTCTTGAGCATCTTCCTTACCAGATTCATTTCCCATGATCTTATTATCGATACAAACTACAATAAAAATAGTTGCAATTATT
>Ga0164301_10000151_pt1 | contig 18356 bp, 19 predicted proteins | sample Whisoiple_231_MG_FD_109711 | JGI IMG/M metagenome (GOLD analysis project Ga0164301, IMG submission 109711) | Unamended control soil microbial communities from upstate New York, USA - Whitman soil sample_231_MG | ecosystem: Environmental > Terrestrial > Soil > Agricultural land ... | reverse complement strand
GGCGAAGTCCGCCGAAGTGCCTGGAATATGCACTGCCGCGGTCTTGCCGCGCAGCTCTTCCGGCGTTTTGATGTGCACATTGCCAATGATGAAATAAGGCAGCGTATTCATCTGGCTTTGCACAATCGCGATATCGCCTCCGGCAAGCTTGGCATTGATGACGGCAGGTCCCACGGCACCGGTGTAGCCGAGATCGCCGGCAAGAAGGCTCTGAATTCCACGCACGCTGCCGTCGATAAAGATCGTTTCGAAATCGAGGCCATGCTTTTTAAAAATGCCGGCTTCTTTGGCGATCCAGTAGACGACCGAAGAGTTGCTGGAATCGGATATGTAGGCGATATAGCTTTTAGCGTGGGCAGAATACGTGCTTAAGCTCAGCGTCATCGACAAGGCTAAAGCGATAATCGAAAACATTCGTCGTTTCATTTTCAGACCCTCCTCTGCCTAGTTGCGGTGACAGCTCGCAACAGCATTACTCCAAGCGCGAAACTTCAACAAGCGTCGCTGACTCGACTACTTTAGGCTCGACCAATTTTTCGCGGTCAGCGCGAAGCCAACGGAGCAAAGAACCGCCGCCGTGAAATACATCCAAGCATAGCCAGCGAGATCGACGACAATCCCGTTCAGCAATGCGCCGGTTCCATTGCTCAGGGGAAACGCGACGGAAAAACTTGCCATGGCTCGGCCACGCCGTTCCACCGGCGCGCGTTCCATGGCCAATGCGAGGATGCGGGCGCCGCCAATGGCAGAGCCCACGTACCAAATCGCGCCCGCGATCATGAGGCCAGCGAGGCTTTTGACCAGGGGCATCATGAGTAGCGCAGCCGTCTCGAAACCAAAGGCAACGAGCAGTGATCGGCCGCAGCCGATTTTATCCGACAATCGACCAAGGAGCGGGCGGGCGAGCGTGCTGGTAATGCCGACCACGACGTAGTACCAGCCGAATTGGCCGATGCCGAGCTGTTTGGCGTAAAGCACCACAAAGCTCGAGAGAGACGGAAGGGAAAGGTGCAAAGTGAAAAGCAACATCGCCGCCAAAAGAATGTGGCGATCGAAAACGTTGATGATTTCGCGCCACCACGTTGCGCTTGCCTCGACATCGCTGCGAACCCGTTGTGGCGGCACTTGCCGCGATAGAAGATAGGCGGCAGCGGCACCGACGAGAACCAAGCTCATCGCGACCGAAAAAACCGCATTGAATCCGCCATACGGCGCTTCGATGATCCAAAGCGCCACGGCCGGAAACAAGATCGTCGCGGTGGACTGTACGCCGCCATAATACCCTGACGCCTCACCGCGGCGATCCGCCGGAGCAGCTGTCGCAAGCAAGGTATAGCCGCCGGTGTTCATGCCAGACCAACCAATGCCTCGAACGCCGTTAGCGAGCATGGTTGCTCCGGAATGAGGAATAAAGCAGATAAGGTTGGCGAAGGTTTGCGTGAACAGACCCAAGATCATGACGCCGGTGACACTCCAGCGATCGGCCCAGTAGCCGATGATCGGGCGCGAGATCACACTCGTGACGCCGAATGAAGCAATGACCAATCCGACGATAAACGGCGAACCGCCGAGATGCGTGATGTAGAGCGGGAAAGTCGGCTGCAAGATAAAATGCTGCGCATAACCGAGAAATTCCGCCAGACAGAGCAATGCGAAAGGGCGCGTCCAGATCGATTCGACATTGGGCACTGGCATTTGCTCAAGCCGTTTGAGACCTAAGGTTTTGTGCTTGAACCAAAGCGAAGATCAATCCGATCGCCTGCACTGCGGCCATGGCGAGAAACATGCCGGTGTATCCGGCAAATTCGATGGTACTACCGGTGATGACCGAACCGACGCCATAGCTCAGCGGGTAAGCGATCGAAAAAGTCGCCATCTGTTTGCCGCGCCGCAGCGGATCCGCGCGTTCCAAAGCGAGCGCCAGAGTTGTCGAGCTGCCGATGGCATTGCCGAGCATGTAGAGCATACCGCAGCCGATCATCCCGGCAAGACTCGATGCTGTTGTCATCACTAGCAAACCGAGGATTTGCAGTCCGAATCCGGTGGCGATGGAAAGATCCCGGCCGATCCGGTCCGAGAGCCGCCCGAGCAGCGGCCGCGCCAGCAGACTGGTGGTCCCGACAATAATGAAAAAGATGCCGAAATCAGAGATGCCCAGTTGACGGGCATAGAGCACGCTGAAGTTGGTGATCGAGGGCAGAGATAGATTGAGCCAGAGGAGCATCACCGAAGGCAACAAGATGTCGATTTCAATGAAATGAAATATTGCGCGCCACCAATCCGATTCGAGGGCTGAGCGTTGGCCGGTTCGATCACGCACAGTAATGTGATGCGGAATCGAGGCGCCAAGTGCAGCGCCAATCCAGGAGAAGACCGTGGTAACCAGGAACGCTACAGCGAATCCGCCGAAGGAAACATCGAGCAGCCACAGAGCGAAGGCAGGAAACAGGATCGAAGACGCACTCTGAACTCCACTATAGAGTCCCGAGGCCTCGCCCCGCCGCGACTCGGGAGCGATATGCGCGAGCAGTGAGTAGCCTCCGGTGTTCAGCCCTCCCCATCCGACCCCGCGCAAGCCGTTGGCGAGCATGGTGGTTCCGAACCACGGGAGCAAGCAGAGAACGATACTTGTTCCTTGAAACAAAAGGCCGGCAATCATGACGCCTGCTTCGCTCCAGCGATCCGCCCAGTGGCCAACGAGCGGCCGGACGATGACGCTTGTGGCGGCGAAACAGGCAAGCACCAGTCCGACAATAAACGGCGAGCCGCCAAGCTGGGTAACATACAGTGGCAGGATCGGCGCGAGCATGGCGTTCTGCGCGTAACCGAGAAATTGCGCGGCGCAGAGAAGCAAGAATGTCTTGGTCCAAAGGGAGTCGGGTCTCGATGGCGCCATTCTGATTCGAATCAATAAATTCTTCGGGTGCAGCTGTGGTGGTCAAAGCTCAGCAATGGGCCAATTTGGCAGCACGAGCGGCCAGCGAGAGATCTGCATTCAGCTATCTACGAAGAAAGATTTCTCGTCTTGAGCTCGAAATCACGACACGATCTCATCAAGGCGAGGACGGCAAAACGGGATCTAAAGTAACACGAAGAAGAAGCGGATGCGACATTCGAAGCCTGGTTTAGCCGGGCCGGTATAATCGACCCGATGGCTGGGCCCCTAGAGCTTTTCCCATGAGATCAGGACGACTCCGACGATGACCAGACTTACGGCGCCGATTTTGCGCGGAGTGAGTTGCTCGACGCCGCGCAGAAAAATGGCGGAGAGCGGCAGGATAAAAAGCGCCGAGCCATTGACCAGCGGAGAAATGAGCGACACGCGTTCGAGGCTGAGAGCGGTATAGGCAAACACGTAGGAAAGAAAATTCATGAACCCGGCACCGAAAAAAAATGCGAAACCGCGCGCCGCGCCAGAGCTGAGGGGTGGTTTTGTTTCGAAGACGACATAAATCGCCGACATGGTTAGAAATGACGTAGTCGCAGCGATTGCCGCACCGAGAACCGGCGAGCCAATCTGGAGCAAGCCCAAGCGGACCAGGTTATCCCGACCCGCGAACAAAAAAGCCGCTGCGAGCGGAAATAAAAGATCGCGCGTGCGCCAACTCTTTGTTGAGCCTTTCCATGAGAGCGCCACGATGCCGCAGACGATCGCGAACGTGCCCAAGAGATTGGTTGCCGTCGGTCGTTCGCGCAGAAAAACCACTGCGAACAAGGTTGCAAAGAGCGGCGTGCTGTTGGTGAGACATGCCGTGATGGAAGCGCCGAGCCGCTCCATTCCCTTGAATATGAAAAATCGCGCTACGCCCGGCACAAATACCCCGACCAAAACAAAAATAAGATTGGCTGCGGCCAAAATTTCGTGGCCGCTGCCCACGCATAATAAATAAAACCACAGAAAGAGCGCGTTGACGCCGAGATTGGTGAGGAGGCCGCGAAAATAATCGAGGACAAGCACGCCGCGATTGATGAGAATCATCGCTGCTGCAAAACAGAACGATGCGACCAGAGCGAGACCGATGGCAAGCATGAAAAGGCTGCGCCGACCTTACGCCGCCGACGCGATAAATCAAGCCGGCGCAGCTCGAATCTGTCTTTGAATCGTTCGAATGCTGTTACGCCTGGACAGGCGCAACCGGATCGTTTCGCGCAGCGCGCTAGGTCCGAGCCCCATAACCGAGCGGTCTCTAGAACACGCTCAGGCCGGCTCCTTCTGGCGCCTAGTCTCATTGGAGGACGCGAGAATATCCCACACGGCCATAAACATCGCGGCGATTACCGGGCCGATGACAAAGCCGCTGATGCCAAAGATCGCCATACCTCCAAGGGTTGCGATGAGAACCACATAGTCGGGCATCTTGGTGTCTTTACCGACGAGAATCTGACGCAGGACATTGTCTACCAAACCGATCACAAGAACTCCGTACGCGATCAAAGAAATGCCTTGCCATAGCGCGCCCGTGATCAAAAAATAAATCGCCACGGGCACCCAAACCAGGGCGCTGCCGACGGCCGGGAGCAGGGATAGAAAAGCCATAACGACCCCCCAGAGAACCGGCGCGTGCACACCCACGAACCAAAATGCCAAGCCGCCGAGCGCGCCTTGAACGATCGCGACGACCACATTGCCTTTGACGGTGGCGCGAATTACCGTGGTAAATCTATTGAACAATTCGTGTTTCTGACTCGTGTGCAGAGGAACCGCTGTCCTGATACGTCTGATGAGATCCTCGCCATCGCGCAGTAAGAAAAAGAGCAAGTAAAGGACGATACACAGGTTCACAACAAAGTCGAAAGTGTTCTGGCCGATGTTGAAAGCCTTGGTCGCCAGAAATTGGCTGCCTTTGATCAAATTGCCTGACAATTTTTCCTGCATCGAGGCAAAATTCGTCAACCCAAAACGCTCCAGCAGATCGGTGACCCACTTTGGCAAGCTATCGAGCAGCTGGACAAAATACTGGCCCGGGTTGAGCTCGCCGGACTGAAATCGCTCGTACACGGAGAGCGCTTCCTGGACCAACAGACCGCTGATCAGAATCAGAGGAATGATGACCAGCAGCAAAACGATGAGTACCGTTACGACCGCAGTGAGCGAGCGCCGCTGTGCCGTACTCTTCAGCAAGCGCCGATAGAGCGGAGCAAACAGAATCGCCAGGATTGTTCCCCAGAGAACGGCACTGAAAAACGGCCAGAGAATCCATCCAAACGCCAACGATACCGCAACCACAAGCCAGAGGAAGAATCTGTCTTCAAGCCCGGGTAAATGGGGTGTGGTCGAAAGGTTCATGCTGTCCGAACGACGATTTTGACCCTGCGTCAGTCGCGAGCCGCCTAGGAATGCAATCTAAACGACGGTGTCAGGCGCATTTGCGTCGAGAGGTGATACGGCAGACCATCGATCTCGTAATCGAGCTCTGCGAAAAATGCCTCCCGGCCGGTTTGGGGCGCTGCCACCTCGCCAATTATCCTTCCGTCCGAAGTTGTCACTTCCTGCGCATGCCATTGGGCGGTGCGGAAATCCGCCGTTTCGGAGTGTGCGACCCAGAGCCGGGCTGCGACGGGTGACGGTGAGGCATCAACGATTAATCGAAACTTCCCGTCCACGTTCTCGTGGCTCCAGCGCAGCTTCGGCATCGCAATGTTCGCGCTCTGGTAACGCGCGAGCGCAGCAAGGCTGTTGACGAGATCGTTCAATTGCTCCCGTGGATTGCGATCTTGACGTCTCAGGTTGTGGCCGGCGTTGGGAACGTACAGCACCCATTTGTTATCGGGAATGCCCTCCCAATAGAGGTTCAGCGCATCTGTGGTCCAGTAAAAATCATTGGTACCGTTGACGATTAACTTCGGCATGGTCAACCTGTCACGATAGGCCCACGGGTCCACCATGCGTAAAAGGCGCTCGCCGGCGGGGGTTTCTGGGATAGGCAACAATCCGCGACTACTATAGGCGGCGAGCCGAGAGCTGTAGGCGCCAAAGGCTTGGAGCTGGCGCGGCATCTGCTCGCGCATGTTCAGTACATCGATGACCACCGGCGCAATGGCGCTCACGCGCTTGTCCACAGCAGCGGTAAGCCAGGTCGTCCAGCCGCGCTTGGATGCGCCGGCGACGATGAACTTGTCAATCGATATATGCCAGTCCCTTTTACCGAAGGCCTGGAGAACATCCATCCCTTTGACGACGCTCTTCACCATCGGCAGAAGCAAAGGCCAATTTTCATCCTGGGTTTTGAGGTAACGCACGAAGGTTTCGGCGATCAAATCGTCTTCGCGAAGATTCCCCTCAAGCAACGGCTGATTGGGAACGTCATACAAAAATGCGACCGGAGCTTTGCTTTTGCGCGCCAGCTCCAATCCGAGGGAGATCGTTTCAGGCGATGCGCGCCCGCCGGTTACCCATAGAAACATTGTCGCGCCCGGCGAGGTATTTGCCGGCTGATAAACTTGCAATTGGTGTTGCCATGTTTGCCCCTGCCAAACCTGTGAGACGAACTGAAAATCATAAATGTGATCGGCGGAGTTGGGCGTGTCGAGTTTCTTTTGGAGGTGCCATTCGAAGGCAGCTTCCGGCTTGTTCACGTAAGTTTCCAGATCGGCCCAAGCCCGGCTCGCAACCAAAGCAACAGTCGCAAAGCTATAGAGCGTAAGGCTAGCCTTTATTCGTTTTCGTAAGATCATCTCTTGCTTCTTTCTCCTGGTCCCGAAGGCTCACCGAATCATCCTAGCAGGTTTGGCGTGTGTTCGAACCCCACGGTCGGTGAATGCCTGTTTTTCGCTTGACGCTGACTGAGCTCCAACCTAAGGTTCGTCAACGGAGGACCGCGTCATGCTTCGATGGAAATTTTCGCTGGTCGTTTTGTTGTCAGTTGTCCTGACCTGCCTAAGCCGAGTCGATGCAAGAATTGTCGTAGGTGTGTCCACGGTCAATGTAGCGTTTCTGCCGATCTATCTGACTCAGGACAAAGGTTTTTTCAAAGGCGAAGGGTTGGACGTCCTGGTGGTGATGTTCAATGCCGGCGCGACCAATTTACAGGCGATGATTGGCGGTGACGTACAGATCATGGCGGGGGGTGTACCAGAGACGGTGCTCGCCAGGGCGGGGGGCGCGGATATCAAGAACTTCTGGGCGATCTCGAATGTAATGCCGTTTCAAATCTACGGCAACGCCAAATTGAAATCGCTGGAGCAAAGTAAAGGAAAGAAATTCGCGATCAGCCGTTTCGGCTCGTTGTCGGAGTTTCTCACCCGTTCGGCGTTAAAGCAGTCCGGTGTCGATCCCAAAGACGTCACCATGTTGCAAATTGGCGCGACGCCGGCGCGCTTCACGACACTGGCGAGCGGGATCGTCGATGCGACTATTTTGTGGTTTCCAGTGACGGAGCGCGCGAAAGCTGCCGGGATGAACAAGCTCTTCGATCTCAAAGATCTCTATCCTAACTGGACCAACGTTGGTTTCATTGCCCGGGAGAGCTGGCTCGCCAAAGAGAAAGAGCAGACCACAAAATTTCTTCGTGCTTACCAGCGGGGCGTAAGATACACGCGTGAAAATCGAGACGACGGTATTCGCACCCTCAGAAAATACGTCGGACTGAATGCGGCCGAGGCGGCGGCCGGATACGATGAATATCGTGAGTCATTCCCGCTCGACGGGCGGATTCTTGATGCGGGAATCGTGGCGACCGTCGAGCAGGAGATCGAGACCGGCAGGCTCAAGAACAAAATTCCACTTAGCGAAATGATCGACAGCAGCTTCATCAATTCCCTCGGAAAGAGATAACTCGCCGCCAAATTTGGCGGGCCGATCACCAAGTTTCTGTACGAATAAGGATAATTGTTTCTGCATATCACTTCCGTAAACAGGTGGTCGACCAGCGAATCATCTGCTATTTGATTGTGCACATCAGACAATCGAGGGCGCGTTTGGAGCTTGGAGATAAATAAAAATGGGTATTTCCCAAGGTAAGGAAGTCCAATTTTTTGTAAATGAGAAGGGCGGTGGGGTTTCCGGTCTTTTGCTAAAACCTAGCAACGCGAACTCATTGCTTGTGTTAGCGCACGGAGCGGGTGCGGGTATGCGGCATCGATTTATGGAGGATGTGGCGGCCAAGCTCGCCGAACGCGGTATCGCCACGTTGCGCTATCAGTTTCCCTATATGGAAAAACGCACGAAACGTCCCGACTCGGAAGCGGTTCTGACCGACACCGTCAGGGCCGCTATCGGTACGGCGAAAAAACAAGCGGGAAACTTGCCGATCTTCGCGGGCGGCAAGTACATGGGTGGGCGTGTGACATCGATTGCCGCAGCGAAGGAACCGCTCGATGGAGTACTCGGCCTTATCTACTTCGGGTTTCCGCTACACGCGGCAGGGCGGCCGGGGATCGAGCGCGGCCAGCATTTGGCGGACGTTCAAATTCCGATGCTCTTTATACAGGGTTCGCGTGACGCATTGGCCGAGCTGAAGCTGCTCAAATCCTTGTGCGCCAAACTCGGCAAACGCTCCGAATTATTCATTGTGGATGGCGGCGATCATTCATTTCACATGCTGAAAAGCTCGAAAAAATCAGATGAACAGGTGTTGGACGAAGTCGTCAGCAAAGCTGCGGGGTGGATGAGCGCGATCACTGGTCACTAATCAAGGTCAGGCTGCCACAAAACTTATTGAATCGGAGCTGACCTGAATGATTGACAACTGAATCATCTACCCGACCAAAGATCGCGAAGCGCTCGAGGCGCTGAAGGGCGATGATCCAGAGCTCGCGGCAACTGCCGAAGCTTTGCTCTGGAGCACGTGGTGTCGCTCGGGAGACGCCGAGGTTGACCGGATCTTCCGCGCCGGTGTCGAAGCTATGCAGCAACAAAAATTGAGCGAAGCCGAAGGTCTGTTTACGCGGGTTATCGAGCTTAAATCCGAGTTCGCCGAAGGCTGGAATAAACGCGCCACCGTGCGGTTCATGCGCCGCGACTTTGCCGGCTCGATTGCCGACTGCCAGCAGACCCTGGCGCGGAACGGAAATCATTTCGGCGCCGCCTCGGGTCAGGGTCTCTGTCACATGTCGCGCAACGAATTTCGCGAAGCGGCGGTTTGTTTTCGCCGGGCGCTCGACATTCATCCGCACCTCGATGCGGTCCGGCACAATCTTGCACTCGCCGAAGCCGAAGGCGGCGGCACCGGTTACCTGAACTAATCGGGTTCCCGAGGTCTATGAAGAAAGCTTCAATGCAGTTGCCGGTTTTAGCTTGGGTATTCTTTTGCCTTGCAACCAGTGCATGGAGCGAAACACGGATCAAACTCAACGTGGTTTATCCGGCTGTCACGGGGTCATGACCGCATTGTGGACGGCGGCGGAAGCGAAGGCGTTCCAAAAATATGGACTCGACGGGATGCTCACCCACATCAGAAAGGAAAATCGATGATCGGTGACTATGCCGTTTTCGACGCCGATGCTCACGCCATGATGTGTCCAAAGATGTGGGAAGAACTGCCCGCGGCCTATACGGCGCGGCGGCCCCGTCCGGTTCGCATCGAAGATTCCGCCGATCTCGGTCGTTGGACGAACGGCTGGTTGATCGAAGGTCGATTGCTGCCGGGCCCTTTTGGCCCGGGGGCGCAACCAGGGAACGAGCCAAAACGAGTTTTGCGGGAATTTGGCGCTCCGGAATCGGGTCATTTTTCCATCGGCAGTATAACGTTGGCAGATCCGCAAGCACGCATTCGTGACCTGGATGAAGCCGGCGTCGATGCGCAAATGCTTTTTCCGACCACATTGTATGCCCGGATGACTTCCGAGCCCGGTTTCGAAGCGGCTTTGTTCCGTTGCTACAATCGTTACATGGCGCGCCAATGCGCGTTCGACCCTAAACGGTTGAAGTGGGGCGGGCTGTTGCCCATGCGCGATTCCCATCAGGCGTTCGAAGCGATCGATGAGATGCAGAAGCTCGGCGCGAGCGCGGCGGTTGTATTTGGGACGGTGGGTGATCGCCTGCTGTCCCATTCGAGTTTTCTGCCGATCTGGGAAAAATTCGCTTCGACGGGCTTGCCGCTCTGCGTCCATATGGGCATGAGCTACACGCCCTTTGAGCAGATCTGTCAGAACCTTTTTGAAACCCACGGTATCGGTATGAGCCTGCCGGCGCAGCTGGCTTTTGTCGCCCTTGTCGGTGACGGCGTTCTCGATCGGTTTCCATCCCTGAAGGTTGCGTTTTTGGGGTTCGGCGCGGAATGGATTTTTTACATGATCGGCCGTTTGGGACACTATCTGCCGATCGATCGGCATGATATGCCGATTAAAGATTCACTGCCCAAGCGCTCCATTGAAGAGTATTTAGCCTCCGGGCGATTGTTTGTTGCCGCAGAAGCGGAAGATCGATTGCTTGCCCATGAGCTGGCCATGATCGGAGAGGACGTGATCGTTTGTTCTTCGGATATTCCACACTCGGAAAAGCGCGAGAATTCCGCAACCAAGATTATCGAACGGAAAGACTTGTCCGACCGGCAGAAAAGGAAAATCCTTTACGATAACTCAGTGCGTTTGTTCGGCACGCCATGATCTTGGCATTTACATTGGCCGTTGAACCTTGTTAGTCTAACGGCGTCATAGCGTGCGAGATCAGATAAGGAGCCCGTTTATGTCAAAAGCGGTAACCGTCGGAATTCCTTACACGGTCGATAACGGCGAAATTCTTGTGAATGAGTCCTTCGGGCCGAAAAATATTCACGGGCGAAGATCCGGAACCGTGGAACTGAAAACCATGACACTGCTCAACGGCAGGGCGCTTGGCGAACGGCTTTCACTCGATGAACAAGGGTTCGTATTTGTGGAACACAAGACACAGGTGAAGGACTTTTTCGACGAGAATCAACTCAGGACGATTTATTACCCTGAAATCGAAGAACTGATCCGGAGTCAGTCGGGCGCTTCGCGAGTCGTCATCTTCGATCACGCGTTACGCTCCGGTGACGAGGCCGAACGGGAGGAAAAGCTGGTCCGCAACCCGGTGCTGCAGGCACACAATGATTATACAGAATGGTCCGGGCCCAATAGGCTCCGGGAAATTCTCCCTGATGAAGCGGACGAGCTGCTGAAGCATCGGTTCGCCATCATACAGGTATGGCGGGCAATTAATCGCCCGATCCAATCGAATCCGCTGGCGCTTGCCGATGCCAGAAGTATCGCCTTCGAGGACCTTATGGTCGCGGAGCGGCGATATCCGCACCGGGTTGGGCAGACCTATCGGCTCAAATACAATCCCGACCATCGATGGATCTATTTTCCCGAAATGCGCCGCGACGAAGCGATCGTTTTCAAGGTTTACGACTCGGACAAGAACCGGGCGAGATTTACGGCGCACACCTCGTTCGAAGATCCAGCGACCCCGCCGGGTGCACCGCCACGGCAAAGCATCGAGATGCGAGCGTTCGCTTTCTTTGGCTGATCATTTTTTGCCGCTACAAGTTATTCTCCCCAGAGCCGCCTTCGGTGAGTCAGCGCATTCAGAGGCATCACTCGGCGGCTATCCCGTCCAAGTTGATCAAAACCGTACGCTGGCGCGGTCGAAGATCTTCTGTTCACTCGCTCTCCGTCCTGAACGCCATTGACAGTGCGGAAGGCCATCGGGTAGTCTGCGCGCCAAATTGCCGCAGCACCAGTTGATCACGAGACAAATCTGGAGGCATGTATGGTGAAGAACCTAGCTCTGTTGTGCGTTCTCATGGCGCTTGTGCTCCTCAGTGCAGGCGCCGCGGACACGACACTGCAACAGGTTGCCGACGCGCTCGGTTGAGCTCTATCAGATTTTCGGAAAAACCCATCATGACGGCATCATCATGGCCCATCTACGCAAGGAGAAGCTTCTGATCGAAGCCGATGTTTTTACACCGCTCCCGCCGGGAGCCGAGCCGCCCAAAGTCCCCAATGCACAAGCGGTCAACCTCGAGGCCAACGTCCGGCGGCTGAATATCGAGGTGGATCGGATTGTTTCGATCCATGGCCGAGTCGTGCCCTATGCCGAATTGCTGGCGGCCATCGGCAAAAAACCGCCGCCGGCAAAGAAGGAGTAAGCTCACTTTGTGAAGCTCCAATCACGCTTAAATAGCGAGCGCTGCATCAATCGTGCTTGTTGTTCCGAAGTGGCTCGGATCTAATAGGCTATTATTGCCTTGTGCTAGTTTGTGCACCTCAAAGCGCACCATTATCGCCAAATCATGATCGTTCGAACGCTAGCTGCAATCCTTTTATCGATCTGCGTGTGGTCCAATTTGGCCTATGGACAGGCGCCATTTTTCCAGGGCAAAACAATCACAATCGCCGTCGGGTATCAGGCCGGCGACGGTTACGACATTTGGTCCAGGTTACTGGCCGCGCATATGGGCAAGCACATTGCCGGAAATCCCGGCTTGATTGCGCAGAATATGCCAGGCGCAGGCTCTATGATTGCCGCCAATCACATTTTCAATGTGGCGAAAGCGGATGGCTTGACCATGGGATCGATCGGTCCGTCGCTCTACCTCGATCAATTAGTGGGAAAAAAGGAAGTGCACTTCGATTGGAGCAAGTTCGGCTGGGTGGGCTCGACTGAAAGCACGCCGTGGCTATTGTATATGAGCAGTAATACGCCATATAAAACCATCGACGACGTTCGCAAGGCCAAGGAGCCGCCAAAATGTTCAGCGACCGGGACCGGCACCAGCGGTCACTTCATTCCTAAATTACTCGAGGATGCACTGGGCGCGAAGTTTAACGTCGTGATGGGCTATCAGGGCGGAGCCGAACAGGACCTCGCGTTCGAGAGAGGCGAAGTGGTTTGCCGTTCCTTAAGCATTCCCACCTTTTTCGCGCGTGAGCCGTTTCTTACCTGGCGAAAGAAAAACCTGGTGCGCATTCTGTTGCAGACCGGCCGCAAGCGCGACGTCAAAATGCCAGACGTGCCAACCCTTCTTGAACTGATGAATGACTATAAAACTTCTGCGACCACCCGATCCTTGGTAACAGCCGTATTGGCTTCCGGTGATCTCGGTCGACCGTTTATAACCCCACCCGGCATCGCTCCTGAGCGTCTGAAAATACTTCGTGACGCTTTTCGCAAAACCATGAGCGATCCGGCCTTTCTCGCAGACGTTAAAGCCAGAAAGCTTGAACCAGATCCGGATTTTGGCGAGGATCTCGAAGCCATTGCCAAGGATGCGGTTTCCCAACCGAAGGAAATCGTTGAGCGGATGAAAAAGTTACTCAGCGAGTGAAGTGTCCAGTAGCCAAAATCTTGTAAACCGGGGGGAGCTTCGGGCATTGGAGTCTAGAGGCATGGAATGGCTCAATTGAAATGTCCTAATTGCGGCCGGGACTTTGTCCGCCGCATTTCCCGCTCCGGTTTTGTCGAAATTTTGCTGAGCTATTTTTATATCTATCCTTTCAAATGCCAGCTCTGCGGCGAGCGTTTCCGACGTTATCAGCGTGGTGTGCGCTATGTCAGGATCGAGAGAGACCGTCGCGAGTACGATCGCATGGAAATAAATTTTCCCTTAACTTTTTTTGGCCAGGATATCAAAGGTGAGGGGATCGTCATCAATGTGTCCATGGGCGGTTGCACCCTGCAAACCCAGGCCAAAGTCGCGACCGGCGCGATACTTAATCTCTCGTTGCAGATTTCCAAAGATGTGCCGCCTGTGATCGTTGATGCCGGAGTGGTTCGCAATGTGAGGGACGGAGTCATAGGCGTGGAGTTTCTACTGTGGCAGCAAAGCGAACGCGAACGGCTGCAGCTTTTCGTGAGAGGCTTGCTGATCGGTCGAGGAGTCAATCTGGATCCTGTCGCTAACCATCCTGAACCGCTTCTTTCCAGGTAAGATAACCAATTTACTTACCCGCTCGTCTGTTTGCTCCGGCTTGGTTAGCGACGCCAAATTTTTTGCCACCATCTTTCTTCAGTGCCGTCCGCCTTGGGTCCGAGATCCATTTGTTCGCGAATTTCATCCAGTTCCCAACCCGTGAGATTTGCAAGCTGGCGCGCCTCGGTTTCCTGACGTTGTAAGACTGCGCGGCGGTATTCTTCGGTTGCTGGACATTCGCGATCGCCTTTCCACGGATGACGCAACACATAGCGCGCCTGAAAATTATTACGATCGGCAGTCTCCTGGAGCATCAAATCTTCGGGGAACCGCTCGGCGTCGTAGCGTACATGCATACGCGTGACAAAAACATCTCTCGCGCCGTCCATCGGCGCAGGAATCGGCCGCCGCCCAGGAACCATTTGGGAAACGGCATCGATCAGCCAGAATGCGCCGAGGCCGCGCAGCTCATCGAGCGACAACGGTTCGGCGGCGCAGGGATCGCACCAATTCATGTCCCAGGCGTATTCGGTGAAAACCGCCCGCATATCGGCGCCCTTGACCTGTTGATCGAACATGTCGCGGTAGAAATCCTTGAAGCGCGTCTTGATGTAGATCGGTAGATCCATGCCGGTTGGCAACTTGATCGAGCGGTAGTTGGTCGGCTCGACCCGGCCTTTTTGCGTAAGCGTGTAGATAAACAGCTCCTGGTAGCCGTCGGCGTTCAAAGTTCCGAGACGGAGTGGCAGCATGAACTTCGGCGACTCGTAGGCGACTTGAATCGGCCGCAAATAATTGAAGCCGAGTTTCGATTGCTCTTTGATATTTACCTTGGCCACGAAGAAATGCATTTTTTGTTTGATGTAGCTGCCGAGCACCTCCGATGCGCCCTTGGGCAGCCGGTAACCGTTTTCTTTGAGCCATGTTTCCAGTCCTTCACCCTGCTTCGCTGACAGAATGACGATGTCGTATTCGCCGACGGTGTACTGGGCTTGGATCGTGACGCCGAGGGCGTCGGCGCGCGCGTCGGCGGATTTTAAACGAGAGGCCGCCATGGGCATCTGCATTTCCCGAAGCACGCGCAACTGGCACGGGCCGTCGTCGAAGTATTCCACCAAGCGCGGCGAGGTGTAGGCGTCGAGATGGTCGATGATTTTTTTGTCGCCGACGTTGATCTGATCGCGCTCGACCAGTGTCGGCACCGGGATCACCACAGCAAATTCCTTCGGATCGCCTTTGAAATCATTCACCATGGTGATCACGGTTTTGTCGTCCTGACGCGCGAGCACGACCTGCGATGCTTTGTTAAAAATTTTCGTGTCGGCTTTGGCGACGTAAAAGCCACAAAAGCCCTGCGCGGACCTGCTCTCAGCCAACAGGACGAACAACAGGGCGAAAAACCACGCTGGTTTCTTCATGAACCTCTCCTTTGCCGCCGATGTTTGCGCTTTGCCATCGGTATTTTGTTCCCGGGCTGAAGTAATCGATGAAGGGCGTGAGCATCGAGCAGAGCGCCAGCGACCAGAGCAATCCGTTGGTGCGATAAAGCACGAACTGCACGTAAGCCGCGCCGGTGGCCACCAGCAGCGCGAAAAGAATTCTTCCTGGGCGCGAGTCCGGTGTCGTTTTCGGATCGGAGATCATGAAGAACGTGAAGAGCAGGAGCGCACCGCTTTGCAGTTGCTTCAGCGGGATCGTCGAGGGATCGCCGAGCCAAAGCGCTCTCCCGAATAAAATCGCGGCATAGGCGAAAATAAACGCGAGGCTCACGTCGCTGCGCATGGCGCGGTGAATCACCATGCCGCCGAGACAAGCCATGAGGAAAGCAAAATGAAGTTTGCTGCCCCACTGCGCCGGCGAGACCCAGATATTGCCCGACACTGCGATCATCGCGACGATGCCGAAATTGGTCGGATTGAAGACGTGCTTGCCGTTCCACTTGAGCAAGAACTTGCTCGCGATCGTGATGGTCGCGGTGACGATCAGTAGCGCGGCGCTGTTGGCGCGTAGCAGCAGGCAAAGCGAAAGGCCGGAGATGACCGGGCTCAACGGATCGAATGCCGAGGTCGAGAGAAATCTCGCGCAGAGGAACTGGGTGGTGAGAACCGTCCCGAGTAAGATTGCGATCGCGCGCGCGCCGACGTCGAAACTGAGCCAGCCAACGCCGTAGATCAAGAGGGAGAACAAAACCGCGATCTGGTAGTAGCGTGGGTCTGTAGGCAGCCATGCGGCGCGGCGCGTCGAAAAGATTCTTGTTCCCATTGTTCGCCTTTCGCACGGATCTCAGCCGCTCATATCTGGGTGGATTAGACGGAGCAGCGGAAAAAAGGTTCGGCGAGCAACTTTTGTCCGGTCGTCATCAGCTACTGGAGCCGCGATTAAAAAATAGGCGTCTTGACGAGCCAGCGAGGGGTTAAGTAGAGTGAGTCGTTGTCGGAACTTTTGGCAATGAGATTACGATAGGACGTTAAGCAGACAGGAAAGGAGGCAAGCCATGTTTGTATGTTTGTCGCCCGGAGGTCAGTCGCTGACTCAAGGTGAAACGGCGAAAGATAAACTGCTCGTTGGCACCGTCGAGGGAATTTTTTCGTTTCAAAAACGCGGCGCGTCTTGGGAGCGCCAAGACACCATGGTGCCGGGCAAACACTTCAGCTCGATTATCTTCGAACCGAATACTCAGACGTTGTTCGGAGGCACTTACAGCTGCGAAATATTTGCCAGCACGGATCTTGGTAAAACATGGGAAAGACGGGACCGCGGCATCGGCGAGAAAGAAATTTATTCCCTAGGAAGCCAGCTGGTGAACGGGCGGCCGCGAGTTTACGCCGGTACGCAGCCGGCGCATCTCTATTTTAGCGACGATCTCGGCAAGAGCTGGACGGAGCTGCCCGGATTACGCCAAGTACCGGGAGTCGAAAAATGGACGTTTCCGGGTCCGCCGCATCTGGCGCATGCGAAGAGCATCACGTTTCATCCGACCGATCCAAACATCATTCATGTGGCGGTGGAAGTCGGCGGGTTTTTGCGCAGCACGGATGGCGGGCAAACCTGGACGACGATCGACAACATCAATCCCGACGCGCACCGCGTGCTGATTCCAACCAATGATCCCGGCAAGGTTTACGGCACCGCGCCGACGACGAACTGCGGCCCGGAGACGCCGGCGGGCTTTTGTGTCAGCAGCAACGGCGGCGCAACCTGGAAGAGCATGACGCCGCGCGATTTCCGGATCGGCTACGTCGATCCGTTCTTTGTCCATCCAGGTGATCCGAATTTACTTTTTGTCGCCGGCGCCAAGACCGGACCCGGCACATGGCGCAATCTGCACACCGCCGATGCGCGCATCGCGCGCAGCCGCGACGGCGGCAAAACCTGGGAAATCTTGACCGGCGGGCTGCCCGAACACATACGTGCCAATATCGAAGGTATGGCGATGGACGTGTGGAACGGTGGTTATGCTCTTTTCGCCGGAACGACGGACGGCGATGTTTTTTACAGCGAGGACGAGGGCGAGCATTGGGAAACGATCATCAAAGGCATCGGTCCGGTATCGAAATCGCACCACTATCACAATCTCGCGCTCGAAGGACAGGAAGCGCACCACTGATCGGCATTGTCGATTATTTGTCTGTGATTCATAGGGGCACGGCATGCCGTGCCCCTGTTTTTTGATTCTGTCTTTTAAGACGCAAACGCAGAGTTTGAAATTAGCTCAAACAATGATTGGCGGCAGTCCTTCGCGGCTCAAATTATAGCGCTCAAACACTCGGTCGTGAGAAACGATTCGTAGCTCCTCGACGCTGGCTTGCGCGACGAGCATCCGATCGAACGGGTCGCGATGTACAGGACGCAGACGACCCGCGGTTAGGGCATGGCGAAAGCCAATCGGCAAGGGCCGGAAGCCATTCCGCGCAATCGCCGCTTCCAGATCGTCCAGTTCGACTTCGATCCGTCCTAAGGCTGCTTTGATCGAGATTTCCCACAGCGAAACCGAACTGACGAGCACCTCGTTGTCGGGATTGGCGATGATCGCGCGGGAAACCCTCGTGAGCTTGAGGTCATCGGCCAACCACCAAAGCAGAACGTGTGTGTCGAGCAGCAGCCGCACGGTTCATGACTTCCCTTCGAAAGAAGCCAACAGATTTTTGGGTAAGGGCGCGTCGAAGTTTTTCTTTATCCGAATCTTGCCGCGCATGGTGCCAGGGCGGCGCACCGCGCCTTTCTGGGTATAAGAAACTAACCGAGCGACCGGCTTGCCTGCCTTGGCGATAATGATTTCTTCGCCACCAGCGGCAAGTTCAACAAGCCGAGAAAACTGCGTCTTGGCCTGATGAATATTCACTTTGGTCATGGTGGACTAAGCTTAGTCCAGTGTTAGCCATTCGTCAATTAGCACAAGGTCTAATGTCGCGGTCGATCGGGTTCTTTTAGCGGCTCTTTTACACCGTCGCGGGAGACCTCGGTTCTCTTTCCTTGACGCTCGGCAACCTACTGGCGTAAAAGACAGCACGACCGCATTTCAATATTCCGTATGGC
>Ga0164301_10000149_pt1 | contig 18445 bp, 17 predicted proteins | sample Whisoiple_231_MG_FD_109711 | JGI IMG/M metagenome (GOLD analysis project Ga0164301, IMG submission 109711) | Unamended control soil microbial communities from upstate New York, USA - Whitman soil sample_231_MG | ecosystem: Environmental > Terrestrial > Soil > Agricultural land ... | reverse complement strand
GGTGAGTTTGCCATGTCTCTCGTCGCTTCCATGTGGCTTGCCGAGCTGCTCGTCTGACTCGGTCACGTCGAGGATGTCGTCGACGATCTGGAACAGCACGCCCAGCTCCTCGGCGAAACGGCGGTACGGCATTGTCTCAGGTTCCGCCAGCCCTTCGAGCAGAAGCACGACGTTGACGCTGGCGGCGATCAGCCGGCCGGTCTTCAGCTCGTGCAGCGCCCGCAGCCCCTCGGCGTCCGTCTCGGCGCCGATCACGTCCACGTACTGACCGCCGACCATGCCGTCGACGCCGGTCGCGCCGGCCAGCTCCTGCAGCGCCGCCAGCACCCGCGCCGGCTCGCCTGGCTGGGCGCAGAAGAGGCGCATCGCCTCGGCGAAGAGGCCGTCGCCGGCGAGGATCGCCACGTCCTCGCCGAACTTGACGTGGGCGGTCGGCAGGCCGCGGCGCAGTACGTCGTCGTCCATCGCCGGCAGGTCGTCGTGGATCAGCGAGTAGGTGTGGATCAGCTCGATCGCGCAGGCGCCCGGCAGGAAGCGGTCCGGCTCGGCGCCCAGGGCGCGGGCGGTGGCAAGGGCGAGGACCGGCCGCACCCGCTTGCCGCCGGCCAGCAGCGAGTACCGCATCGCCTCCTCGAGGCCGGCGGTAGGGGTGGCGGCGGAGAAGCTCAACTGGGCGAGGGCGTCGTCGACGAGCCCGCGCAGATCGTCGGGATAGCTCAAGGGCCTACTCGGAGCTTGCCTGCTGCCGCGCCTCGCGATTGGCCTCCTCGACCGCCTCGGCCGCGAGGTCGGAGGCCTCAGCCGCGAGCTGGGCAGCGACGTCGTCGGCGACCTCGCCACTCTCCAGCTGGGAGGTGATCTCCCGCAGGCGGCCGCTGATCTCGCGCAGGCGGACGCTCATTTCGCCGGCTCCCGCTCGCGCGCGACCGCGCCGAGGATGCCGTTGATGAACTTCGGCGCGTCCGCGCCGCAGTACTCCTTGGCGATCTCCACCGCCTCGTCGATCGCCACCTCCGGGGGCGTCTCGGTGAAGTCCATCTCGAACAAGGCGACGCGCATCACGTTCATGTCCAGCGGGGCGATGCGGTCGACCGTCCAGCCCTTGGCGTAGGCGGCAATCGTGTCGTCGAGCTCTTCGCGATGGGTGTCGACGCCCTCGGCAAGCTCCCGCGTCAGCGGCCGCGCCTCGCCCAGCAGCTCCTCCAGCGGGCGCCCAGTCACGTCGCGCTGGTAGTTGGCGAAGACGGCGTCCCGCCGCTGGTCGGATCTGCGCATGGGGACATTCTGTCAGCGCAGGATCTCGACCAGGAGGACCCAGGCATTTGAGACCGCTCCGGTGATCGCGAAGACGATCCCCGCGGCGACCCAGTAGAGGCCGCCGCCGGTTTCGAACATGAGGGTCAGACCGCCCACCACGAATGGCACCGTGCTGAGCAGGCGAAGTGCCCAGCGGCCGACCAGCCAGTTCAACCGCGCCCCCTCGGAGACATGCAGAGCAGTCGGCTGGGCAGCGACGATGCCGCCGACGATTGCTCCCAGCACGGCGACCTCCAGCCCCAGCGCCAGAGCGCTCTGAGCGGGGATCAGCGCGACGATCGAGACCAGGACCACGCCCAGCAACATGAGAAGCGTCTCCAGCGCCCGCTCGGGCAGGCCGGGGAACTTGAGGATGCGGTCGAGGTTGATCGAGACGGCGACGAAGACCAGGCCGGCCAGCGCCGCGGACGCGCCCGCGGTGGCGACGAAGAGGTCGCTCCACTCGCTCGGGTCGTAGGCGGTCAACTCAGGCGCGGGAGATGTACTCGCCGCTGCGGGTGTCGACCCGGACGCTGTCGCCCTCTTCGATGAAGAGCGGCACGTGGACGATCACGCCGGACTCCAGCGTCGCCGGCTTGTTGCCGCCGCCGGAGGCGGTGTCGCCCTTGAGGCCGGGATCGGTCTGGGTGACCTTCATCTCGATCGCGCTCGGCACCTGCACGTCCGAGGGCTGTTCGTCGACGAAGAGGACGTCGACCTCGTCGTTGGCCAGGACCCATTTCATCGCGTCGCCGAGGGAGTCTTTTGCGATTTCGATCTGGTCGTAGTCGGTCGAGTCCATGAAGACCGCCGCGTCGCCCGAGTCGTAGAGGTACTGCATCTTTTTCGATTCGGTCCGCACCGGCCGGAACTTCTCCCCCGCCCTGAAGGTTTTGTCGATCACCGACCCGTCCTCGATCCGCCGCAGCTTGGTCCGCACGAAGGCGCCGCCCTTGCCCGGCTTGACGTGCTGGAACTCGAGGATCTTCCAGATCTTCCCGTCGATCTCGATGTGGGTGCCGTTCTTGAACTGGTTGGTGGAGATAGTCATCGGCGGCGAATCCTAGAGAGCGAGGCCTTACGTCGCGGCGGCGAGGCGGCGGACGGCTTCCTCGGGGTCGCGGAAGACCTCGCCGCGGGTGAACTTGCCGTCGGCCAGGTCCCAGATCCAGGCGACCGGCATGTCGCGGATGCCGAGCGGGCGGCTGCGGGCGTAGACCCTTCCCCGCACCAGCAGGGAGCGGCCGTGACTCTCGACCACCTTGGGGACGATCTGCAGCTCGTCCCAGGCGCGTTCGACGTCGCGCATGTACTCGCTCAGGCCCTCGGGGCCGACGTAGGGGGCTTCGCGGCCGACCTGCTCGGCGGTGCCGATCGGGAAGAAGCCCATCCGCTGGTCGCAGAGGGCGACGATCTCCGCGGTGTCGCGGCGGTTGAAGGCGGCGTAGAGGCGCTCGATCAGCTCCCGCTCCCGCTCCGGGGCCGGCTCGACGTCGGCGGAGGCCGGGGCGATGGCGACGATCGCGGCGTCGTCCTCGAGCGTGCCGCCGGCGAACTCGTTCAGCGCCATCTCGATCAGCTGGGTGGCGAGTGCCGGGCTGGCCACCCCGGCCAGCTGGGCGCGCAGCCGCTCCTCGCCGAAGCGCCCGTCAGGCCCCTGCGCCTCGGTGACCCCGTCGGTGATCACGACCAGCTGCTGGTCGGGCGCGACGGCGGTGGCCTCCAGGACCCAGGCCTCGTTCGGGAAGGCACCGAGGACCGGGGCCGGCGCGGTCGCCTCGGTGACCGAGTCGCCGTCGACCAGGAGCGGCGGCGGGTGACCCGCGACGGCCAGCTGCACCGGCTCGGAGGGGTCTTCGGAGACCGCCATCGCGGCGACACTGCACAGGGCGGTGCCACTGCGTGAGAGCAGCTCGCGGTTCAGCGTCCGCAGGGCGACGACCGGGTCGCCGGTCAGCGCCGCCGCGGTGCGCAGGGTGTAGCGGGCGTGGGCGGTGACCGCGGCGGCCTTGGCGCCGCGGCCGGTGACGTCGCCGATCACCACCATCCAGCCGCCGGCGATGCGGAAGGCGTCGTAGAAGTCGCCGCCGATCTCGTTCTCCGCCCCCGCCGGGCGGTAGGTCGCCGCCACCGACCAGCCGGGGATGTGCGGCAGGGGCGGCGGCAGCAGGCCGCGCTGCAGCGTCTCGGCGATCTCGGCCCGTTCGCGCTCGGCACGCTCGAGATCGGAGAAGAGGCCGGCGTTGTCGAGCGCGAGGGCGACGCGGCCGGCGAGGATCGTGACGAAGTGGATGTCGGCGTCGCTGTAGCTGCGCCCAGAGGGGCCGACGCTGATCGTCAGCATCCCCGTCGGCCGGCCGCGGGCGCGCAGCTCGACCGTCACCCCGGAGCGGACGCCGAGGCTGTGGAGGAACTCGAGGTCCTGCTCGTCCTCGGCGAACTCGCGCAGGTCATCGATGCTGCGCAGCTCGAAGCGGCGAGGCTCCTGCCGCTCATGACTGGCGGCGCTGGCGATCTGGCTCTGCATCCGCGGGCCGCGGGCCTTGAGCCGCTCGGCGATCACCGTGGCGTCGGGGCCATGGGCGCGCAGCGTCGCCCGGCGCACCCGCTCGTCCTCGATCACGTCGATCGCGCAGATGTCGCCCAGCTCGGGGACGATGATCTCGGCGATCGCGTCGAGGGTCTCGTCCAGCAGCATCCCTTCGTCGGCGACCCGGGAGATCTCGTCGAGCATGCGGAAGCGGCGGTTGACCAGCCGCACCCTTCGCGTCGAGACGGTGGCGACGACGGCGACCACCACCAGGGCCAGCGCGATGATGATGTCGCCGTAGAGCGGCATCAGTCGGGGGCGGGGTCGCTGCCGCCGTTGCTGCCCGTCGTGCTGGTGGTGAGATTGGAGGCGGCGCCCCCGGTGAGGACCCGCCGAGTCAGGCGCGGCAGCAGGATGCGGGCCACCGCGGCCAGCGCGTAGGGGCGCGGGACGTAGCGCTCGGCCTTGCCGCCGGGGCCGCACTCGAAGATCGCCTCGGCCACCTTCTCGGGCTTGGAGACGACCCAGCGGGTCAGCGCTTTCTCGCGCAGCTCGGCGGCCGGGAAGCCCTCGGTGGCGACGAAGCCGGGCAGCACCATCCCGACGTGGACGCCCTCCGCCTTCTCCTCGGCGTAGAGCGAGTCGGTCCAGCCGATCAGGGCGAACTTGCTGGCCGAGTAAGCGCCAGTGCGGGCACGGGAGACACGGCCGGCGGTGCTGGCGACGTTGACGATCGCGCTGGGGGCCGAGGCCCGCAGCAGCGGCAGCAGCGCCTCGGTGAGGCGGACGACGGCGTCGAAGTTGAGCTGCATGTGGCGATGGACGTTGGCGTAGCCGCTCTCGGCGAAGCTGCCGCGCCAGGCGGCGCCGGCGTTGTTGACCAGCAGGTGGAGGCGACCGCCGTGCTCGGCCTCGAGGTGGGCGCGGACTCGCTGCGGCGCGTCCTCGGTGGTGAGGTCTACGGCGAGGTGGGTCGCCGGGCAGGGCAGCGACTCGGCCAGCTCGCGCAGCAACTGCTCGCGGCGGGCGACGAGGACCAGCTCGGTGCCCGGCTCGCGGGCAAGCCGGATCGCCGTCGCCTTCCCGATGCCGGTCGAAGCTCCCGTGATTAGTACAACCCTGTTCCCGCTCGCCATCCCAGGCCACGCTAACCGATTCGGATGCAACGATGGCGACCTTGGAGGGCTCGTCCGAAACCCACCATCGCTTGAGCGCGACCCCGCGCGAGGGAGAGCGGGTGACGCCGCTGGAGCTGTTCTTCGACCTCGTCTTCGTCCTCGCGATCACCCAGTGCACGGCGCTGATGTCGCACGACCAGACCTGGTCGGGGCTGGCCCAGGGACTGCTGATCCTCGGCGTGCTCTGGTGGGCCTGGGTCGGCTATGCCTGGCTGACCAGCGTCATCGACCCCGAGGCCGGGGTGGTCCGCCTGGTGATCTTCGCGGCGATGGCGGCGATGCTCGTCGTCTCGCTCTGCGTCCAGGAGGCGTTCGGCAACCTCGCCCTCACCTTCGCCCTCGCGATCGGCTTCTACCGCACCGCCCACATCGCCCTCTTCTGGCTCGCCGGAGCCGACGACACGGACCTGCGCCGCTCCGTGGTCGGGCTCGGAGTCAGCACCGCGGTCGCGGTCAGCCTGCTCGTCGTCGCCTCGTTCTTCGACGGCTTCGCCCAGGGGGCGCTCTGGGCGCTGGCGATCTTCCTCGACATGGCCGGTCCCTACTTCTTCGGCTCCGACGGCTGGAAGCTCGTCCCCGGCCACTTCGCCGAGCGCCACGGCCTGATCATCATCATCGCCCTCGGCGAGTCGATCGTCGCGATCGGGGTCGGCGCCTCCGGCGCCCTCGACCTCGGGATCGGGACCGCCGCCGTGCTCGGCATCTTCCTCGCCGCGGCGCTGTGGTGGACCTACTTCGACGTGGTCGCCCTGATCTCGGCCCGGCGCCTCGGCGAAGCCGAAGTCGGGCGGGTGCAGAACGAGCTGGCCCGCGACTCCTACTCCTACGTCCATCTGCTGATGGTCGCCGGCATCGTCCTCATCGCCTTCGGCCTCAAGGCGACGATCGCCCACTACGACGAAGACCTGCACGATGTCCCCGCCTTCGCCCTGCTCGGCGGCCTCGCCATCTACCTGCTCGGCCTGGTCGCCTTCCGCTACCGCCACGTCCAGACCCTCAACCGCCGGCGCCTCGGCCTGGCGATCGTCCTCCTGTTCCTGGTCCCGGTCGCGACGGCGATGCCCGCGCTCGTCACCCTGGCGGTCGCCGTCGTCCTCGTCTGGGTGCTGATCGGGTACGAGCACCGCGGCTACGGGCCGAACCGGGAGCAGTTCCGCCGCGAAGCAAGCGCCGCCCACACTTAGGCATACTCCCCGGACCTTTTGACCACTCCAGTCCTCCTCGACAAACTGCTCCGCGCCGGCGCCCCTTCGGGTTACGAGGGACCGGCCGCCGAGGTCTGGCGCGAGGCCGCTTCGTTCGCCGAGGTCAGCGTCGACGGGATCGGCTCGACGATCGCCCGCGTCGGCGAGGCCTCCCCGCTCCTCGCCGTCGTCGGCCACATCGACGAGATCGGGTTGATCATCACCCACGTCGACGAGAAGGGCTTCCTCTGGTTCGCCCCGGTCGGCGGCTGGGACCCGCAGATCCTCGTCGGCCAGCGGGTCGAGGTGCGCGGCAGGGACGGGCTGGTCCCCGGCGTCGCCGGGCGCAAGCCGATCCACCTGCTGGAGCCCGACCAGCGCAAGAAGGTGGTCGAGCTGAAGAGCATGCACATCGACATCGGCGCCGCCGACCGCGAGGAGGCCGAGGCGCTGGTCCGGGTCGGCGACCCGGTGGTGATCGCGGCCGAGCCGATGGCCGTGGCCGGCGACCGCCTCGTCTCGCGGGCGATGGACAACCGCCTCGGCGCCTACACCGCGCTCGAGAGCCTGCGCCGCTGCGTCGAGGACAAGGGCGGCCCCGGTGGCTCCTTCGCCGCGGTTGCCGCGGTCCAGGAGGAGATCGGCCTCTTCGGCGCCCGCACCGCCGCCTTCCAGGTCCGCCCCGACATCGCGATCGCCGTCGACGTCACCCACGCCACCGACGCGCCGGGGGTCGATGAGAAGGAGATCGGCTCCCATCCGTTCGGCTCCGGCCCGGCGATCGGCCGCGGCTCCACCCTCTCGCCCAAGGTCTTCGAGCTGCTGGTCGAGACGGCCGAGGCCGAGGGGATCGACTACTCGATCAGCGCCAGCGGCCGCGGCACCTCGACCGACGCCGACGTCCTCCAGATCTCCCGCGCCGGGATCCCGACCGGCTGCGTCTCGATCCCCCTCCGCTACATGCACTCTCCCGTCGAGATGGTCGACCTGCGCGACGTCGAGGCAACGGTGGAGCTTCTCGCGGCGTTCGCGGCACGGCTTAGCGCCGACGTAGACCTGACTCGTTAAAAGCTGCTCAGCGAGACCGCAACAGGCGTCGAATAGCGACGCTTCTCGCGGTCTCGTGAATCTGGGTCAGCTGTAAGACGCTTCTCTCGGCGGAGGTGCTCCCGGGGCACCCCCACCGGCACCCTCTTCTCCATCGCTGTCGGCAAACACCCGATCCCTGCCTCCAGCCTTTGCTGCGTAAAGAGCTGCGTCTGCACGGGAGAGCATGTCGTCGCAGTCGACCGAGCCGGGTTCGGCTACGGCGACGCCGATGCTGAGGGAGACCGGGACTCCGACCGGGCGGCGGTCGTGGACTTGTACTCGGAGGCGTTCGGCGATCTCCAGGGCGTCGGCGTGGCCGGCGCCGGGGAGCATCACCAGGATCTCCTCGCCGCCGACGCGGTAGATCGAGTCTCCCGCCTGCAGTGCCGCCCGCATCGTGTAGGCAACGTCCTGGAGGACCGCGTCGCCGGCGGCGTGGCCGAACTGGTCGTTGACCCGCTTGAAGTGGTCGAGGTCGCAGAGGAGGAAGGCGTGGGAGAGGCCCTCGCGGGGGTCGCAGGGCTGGCCGTCGAGCTCGGAGAGGCGCTGCTCGAGCGCGTTGCGGTTGAAGAGCCCCGTCAGCGGGTCGAGGGTCGAGCGGCGGCGGTGGGCGCGGTCGGACTCGACCAGGGCCCCGGAGAGGATCACGGCGCTGACGATCAGAGCGGCGATCGCGACCAGCTGCTCGTGCTGCTCCCAGGCTGCGTGGGGGTCCGGGATCACCGCCGCGGCGAGGAACATCGCGACCAAGAAGACCGTGCCGACGACCATCCCGCGGACCTCGAAGCGGAAACCGAGCGTGACCGCGGGCAGGCCGAACCAGACCAGGACCGGGCTGGTGGCGCCGCCGGTGAGCAGGACCGAGGCGGCGAGGATCACCGGCAGCGCGGCCCAGGCGCCGGCGACCCAGAGGGCGGGCCGGGCGCTGGTGCGCATGTGGCGGTCGGCGACTGCGAAGCCGGCGAGGCCGGCGACGAGCGGGGCGATCCACCAGTAGCCGTAGCCGAGGCCGCCGCCGAGCGCCAGAGCCACGGCAAGGATCGCGAAGGTGGCGAACCGGTAGCGGCGCAGGCGCTCCTCCATGTCGAGCAGGCGCTCGCGTCGCGCTTCCTCGTGGATCGAGACGAGGGTATCCCGTGTCTTGGCCATTGCGCTGGGCATCGGCCACGCCCAACCCGGGCTTGAATTTGAATAGTTAGTGGCGCCCAGGTGAAGGCGCTAATCGACCAACTGCAGGTCTTTGGGGAGCGCGCTGAGGTTGCGCAGGCCGTCCTCGGCGACGACGACCAGGTCCTCGATCCGGACCCCGAGCTGCCCCGGCAGGTAGACCCCGGGCTCGACGGTGACGACTTCGCCGACGGCGAGGACGTCGTCGGAGCGCAGCGAGAGCCGCGGCGCCTCGTGCACCTCGAGCCCGACCCCGTGGCCGAGGCCGTGGCCGAAGCGGTCCCCGTGACCGGCGGCGTCGATCACCTCGCGGGCGACCTTGTCGACGTCTTCGCCCTTGACCCCCGCCCGGATCGCCTCCAGCGAGGCCGCCTGCGCCTCGCGGACGACCTCGTAGACCGCCCGCGCCGCCTCCCCCGGCTCGCCGGTGGCGAAGGTGCGGGTGCCGTCGGAGCAGTAGCCGTCGAGCTGGGCGCCCATGTCGAAGACGACCAGCTCGCCGCGGCCGATCTTCCGCTCGCCGGGCTCGGCGTGCGGCAGGGCGCCGTTGGGGCCCGCGGCGACGATCGCGGGGAACGACGGGTCGCCGCCCAGCTCCCGGATCCGCGCTTCGGCGGCGCGGGAGACCTCGCGCTCGCTGCGCCCGGCAAGGCCGCGCTGCAGCGACCAGTGCCAGACCTCGTCGGCCAACTTCGAGGCCTCGGCGATCTTCGCCAGCTCCCCCTCGTCCTTGACCCGCCGCAGCCGCTCGACCTGCCCTCCGGCGGCGACCATCTCGGTCCCGTCGGCGAGTTTCTCCTGCAGTTTTCCCAGCAGGCGGACCGACATGTGGTCGTCCTCGAAGCCGACCCGGCCCTGCAGCAGCTCGGCGATCCCCTTCAGCCAGTCGGCGGCGATCGTCACCGTCTCCCAGCCCTCGACTTCCTCGGCGGCGCGCTCCGTGTAGCGGAAGTCGGTGAGGAAGAGGCGGACGCCGGGGCCGCAGACGCAGGCGCCGTTGGTACCGGTGAAGCCGGTCAGGTAACGGACGTTGGTCAGGTCGGTGACCAGCATCCGGTCCAGCTCCTTCTCCGCCAGGAGCGCCTCCAGGCGGTCGCCGCGGCCGCGCATCAGGACCCGGCGCCCAGCTCGCCCGCCAGCAGCTCCAGCGCCTCGCGGTAGCCATCCGGCCCCTTGCCGGAGATCTTGGCGAGGACGAGGCCGTCGAAGACCGAGAGCTTGCGCCAGTCGTCGCGTTCCTCGACGGCGGAGAGATGGACCTCGACCGCCGGCAGGCCGGTCAGCTGCAACGCGTCAGCGATCGCGCGGCTGTAATGGGTCCAGGCACCGGCGTTGACGATCGCCGCGTCGGCGAGGTCCGGGGCGCGGTGCAGGTATTCGCAGAACTCGCCCTCGGAGTTGGTCTGGAAGAAGATCGGTTCCAGTTTCATCTCATGCGCCCAGTCGGAGATTTTCGCCTCGAGTTGCGCCAGCGAGAGCCCGCCGTAGATCGCCGCGTCGCGCCGCTCGAGCACGTCGAAGTTGACCCCGTGCAGGACGGCGACCCGGTTGGCGACGGTGGTCATCGGTAGAGCTCCTCCACGGCTGCCCGGACCTTAGCCGGGTCGACTATCTGACCGGTGCGGGGCTTGCCGGGCTCGGAGAGAAGGACGAAGCCGACTCCCGCGGCGGTGCGCTTCTTGTCGCGCTGGAGGGCGTCGAGAATCGGGTCGGTCGCGATCTCGGGGTCGAGCTGGGTCGGCAGCTCGTGCCGGGAGAGAATCGCCTCGGTTTCGTCGCGCAGCCCCGGCGCATCGGAGAGGCGCAGCGCCGCCAGCAGGCCCAGCGAGATCGCCTCACCGTGGCGGTAGCGGGTGTAGTCGGTGGCCGCCTCGATCGCGTGGCCGACCGTGTGGCCGAGGTTGAGGACGTTGCGCAGGTCCGAGTCGCGCTCGTCGGCGGCGACGATCGCGCACTTGTAGCGGGCGCAGGCGAAGACGACGTCGGCGAGCGCTTCGGGGTCGAGAGCGTCGATCGCCCGCACCCGGTCCCAGAGCGCGCCGCCGGCCAGCAGCCCGGTCTTCAGCGCCTCGACGAAGCCCGCGGCCAGCTCCTCCCGCGACAGCGTCTTCAGGGTGTCCACGTCGGCGAGGACAGCCGCCGGCAGTTGGTAGGCGCCGGCGTAGTTCTTGCCCTCCGGCAGGTCGACGCCGGTCTTGCCCCCGTAGGCGGAATCGACCTGGGCCACGAGCGTGGTCGGCAGGTGGACGATCGGGACGCCCCGCTGGTACAGGTGCGCGCAGAGGCCGGCGAGGTCCCCGACCACCCCACCGCCGAGGGCGACCATGTGGTCTTCGCGGGTCATCTCGGCCCGGGCCAGCCCGCGCAGCACCTCCTCCGCGCCCTGCATCGACTTCGAAGCCTCGCCGGGGGCCACCTCGATCCGCTCCGCGAGCGGCTCTATCCGCTGCGCGTAGTCAGCTAGCGCCGGGTGGGTGACGCAGAAGCGCCGCCCCTCCAGCGGCCACCAGCCGGTCCCGAGGATCCCGGCGCCGACGAACACGGGGTAGTCCCCCGAGGCGCTCGACGCCCACAGCAGCCGCGTCCCCTGCGGCATCTCGGCCAGCGCCTGTATCGCGGGCATGGCCCGCTTGACGACGCCGGCGTCGGCCATCGGCACCACCGCGTCGGCCAGCTCCTCGTAGAGCGGCAGGCGTTCGGCCAGCAGCGCCTCGACGTCGGCTTCGCTCGTCGCCAGCGGCCGCGGCGTGCCCTCGATTCGGCGCCAGGCCTCCTTCGCGTCGATCTCCAGCAGGACGACGACGTGCCGCCCCAGCGCCGCGCGCACCCGCTCGGAGAGGACACTGCCGCCGCCGAGGGCGATCGCGCCGCCGTCGGCGCGCTCCAGCAGCTCCCCCACCACCTCGGCCTCGCGCGCCCGGAAGGCCTCCTGCCCGTCCTCTTCGAATGCCTGGCTGATCGGCTTGCCGAGCGCGGCTTCCATCAGCTCGTCGATCTCGGTCGCCTCCAGCCCGGCCCTGCGCGCGGCGGCGAGCGCCGTGCTCTTGCCGGCTCCCATGAAGCCGATGAAGACGATCGCCGGCTTGCTCACCGGCTCAGCCCCGGAAGTCGATCCGCTGCTTGTAGGCGTCCAGCGCCGCGAGCACATCGTCGATGTGGTCGCCGCCGAACTTCTCGCGGTAGGCGCGGGCGAGGGTCAGCGCCACCATCGCCTCGGCGACGATCGCGGCGGCCGGGACGACGGTCGAGTCGGTCCGCTCGCGCAGCGCCTGCGCCGGCTGCTTGGTCTCGGTGTCGACCGAGCGCAGCGGCTTGGTCAGGGTCGAGATCGGCTTGATCGCGGCCCGCACCGAGAGCGGCTGGCCGTTGGTCATCCCGCCCTCGAGGCCGCCGGCGTGGTTGGTTTCGCGGAAGTAGCCGTCCTTCTCCGACCAGAAGATTTCGTCGTGGGCTTCTGAGCCGGGTCGGCCGGCGACGTCCCAGGCTTCGCCGATCGCGACGCCCTTGATCGACTGGATCGAGGCGACGGCGCCGGCGAGGCGGCCGTCGAGCCGGTCTTCCCAGGAGATATGGGAGCCGATCCCCGGCACCAGCCCGAAGACCAGCACCTCGAGGCTGCCGCCGAGGCTCTCGTTGGCCTTGCGCAGGCGGTTGATCTCCTCGACCATCGCCTTGCTCGCCTCCGGGTCGAGGCAGCGGACCGGGTCGTCGTCGACGCCGGCGAAATCCTCCGGCTTCAGGTCGGGGCGCTCGGCGGCGCGGACCGAGGCGATCTGCAGGACGTGGCTGTGGATCTCCACCCCGAGGGCGGAGAGGAAACCGCGAGCGACGGTGCCGGCGGCGACCCGCGCCGCGGTCTCCCGCGCGCTGGCCCGCTCGAGGACGTTGCGGATATCCGTGTGGCCGTATTTCTGGGCGCCGACCAGGTCGGCGTGGCCGGGCCGCGGCAGGTGGACCTCGTCGGGGCTGAAGCCCTCGACCGGCCAAGGGTTCATCCGCTCCTCCCAGTTGGCGTAGTCGCGGTTGGCGACCAGCAGCGCGATCGGGCTGCCGAGGGTGCGGCCGTGGCGGACCCCGGAGCGGACCTCGACCGTGTCGGTCTCGATCTTCATCCGGCCGCCGCGGCCGTGGCCGAGCTGGCGCCGCGCCATGTCGCGATCGAGCGCCTCGCGGTCGAGCTCCAGGCCCGCCGGCATGCCCTCGACGATCGCCACGAGCCCGGGCCCGTGCGACTCCCCCGCGGTGGTGAAACGGAACGTCGTCATCGAGGCAAGGCTATCGGGGGGACGATTGGCGAGTTTGGGTGGCCATAGCCCCCACTACTCGCCAATCGCCGCCGCCTCGCGCATGACGTCGAGGTCGGGAGTTCGCCCGGTCCAGATTTCCAGCGAGCGGGCGCCCTGCTGGACGAGGATCTCGAGGCCGTCGACGGTGCCAGCCCCGGCGCCTTCCGCCGCTTTCAGCAAGCGGCTGCGGTGCTCGCCGTAGACCATGTCGACGACCGTCTGGGAGTCGGTGAAGCCGCCCCGCTCCAGCGGCAGGTGGTCGAAGGGGTTCTCGCCGCCAAGCCCGGCGGTGCTGGTGTTGACAATCAGGGCGTAGTCCTCCTGCCGCGGCGCGCGCACCGCGGTCCCGCCGATCTCGGCGCAGATCGCCTCCGCTCGCTCCGGCGTGCGATTCCAGACCTCCACCCGCGCCCCTTCCCAGAGCAGCGCCCAGAGCACCGCGCGCGCCGCGCCGCCTGCGCCGAGGACCAGCGCCCGGCGCCCGCGCGGCGAGTCCGGCAGCGAGGCCAGCAGCCCGTCGGCGTCGGTGTTGTGAGCCTCGATCTTCTTGCCGGCGAAGACCAACGTGTTGGCGGCGCCGATCTGCTGCGAGGCTTCGCTCGCCTCGTCGGCCAGCGCCAGCGCCGCCTCCTTGTGGGGGACGGTGCAGTTGATCCCGGCGTAGCCGACCGCGGCCAACTCGCGCACCGTCATCTCGAAGGCGTCGGGGGCCGCATCGATCGCCCGGTAGCTCCAGTCGGCCAGGCCGAGCGCCGCCAGCGCCGCGTTCTGCATCGCCGGCGAGCGCGAGTGCGAGACGGGATGGCCGAGCACCGCGAGCTTTGCCATGCCCTATTCCCCGCAGCTGTCCGGCGAGTTGCCGCCCGCCGCTTCGCGGGCGGAGTTGTACTTCTCGACCGCGGCTTCGAATTCGGCTTCGGTCTTGGCGAAGGTCAGCTTGCCGCAGGCTCCCGGCGTGGTCACGTAGAAGAGGTAGCCGGTCTTCGGCGGGTGCGCCGCCGCTTCGATCGACTTCAGCCCAGGGTTGCTGATCGGCCCCGGCGGCAGGCCGGCGTTGGTGCGGCTGTTGTAGGGCGAGTCGATCGCCAGTTCGGATTCGGTCAGCGGCTCGGTGTAGTTGCCGGTGGCGAAGCGGATCGTCGCGTCGATCCCCAGCGGCATCCCTTCGTGCAGGCGGTTGTAGATGACCGAGGCGACCAGCCCCCGCTGGTTGTCGACGCCGGCCTCGTCCTCGACCATCGAGGCGATCGTGACCACGTCGAACACCGTCAGGTTTTTCGACTTCGCGTACTTCATGTTCACGCCCTTGATCCGCCGCTTGAAGTCCTGCAGCTGCAGCTGGACGAGGTCCGCGACCGGGGCGTTGGGCTTCAGTTCGAAGGTGTCGGGAAAGAGGAAGCCTTCGAGGTCCTTAGCGTTCTTGCCGCCGTATTCGGCGGGGTCGAGGTACTTCGATCTGATCGACGCCTTGGTGTAGTCGCCGGGGACGCCGGCTTCCTCGGCCACCTGCGCGGCCTGCGAGCGGGTGTAGCCCTCGGGGATGGTGACGCTGAGCGTGCGCTTGACCGGCGCCTGGGAGAGCGCGTCGATCGCCGCTCCGTAGCTCATGTCGTGGGCCAGGGTGAAGCGGCCGGAATAGATTTCCGAGCGCTTGCCGGCGAGCGTGACCCGAACCTGGAACAGGGTCGAGTTGGCGATCACGTCCTTGTCGGCGAGCAGGTCGCCGACTTCGCTGACGCTGGAGCCTTTCGGCACCGTCACCTGCACCTGGCCGGAGCCGTCGCCGTGGAACGGCTGGAACAGCGAGTTGAGGAACCACAGCGCGAACAGGGCCGCGATCACGGCGAAGATCAGGAACGGGTGGCGGCCGATCGAGGCGAGGATGCCGGGACCGCGCCTGGCGGCCGGTGGGCGGCCGTTGCCGGAGGCGGCGGGGGCCGGCACCGGCTTCGCGGGCCTTGGCGGCTCGACAGGCTCGACCGGCTTCGCGGGCTCTGCAGGTTCCACCGGTTTCGGGGGCTCCGGGGCGACCTCGGGCTCTTCGTCCCAGAACTCCTCCTCGGGCGTGCGCGGAGGGGGCGGCGGCTCAGCCGGGGCCGGCGGCGAGGGCGGCGGCGCCTGCTGCTCGGCCTCGGCCTTCTTGCCCGCCTTCTTGGCGCGCTTCTCTTCGCGCTCGCGGCGGCGCTGCTCGCGCTCGCGGGCCGCCGGGTCTTCCGGATCGGCGAAGGGATCGTCTTTGAGCCAGTCGTCGCTCATCGCTCGTCCAGGTCGTCATCCCCGACCGGGGGCGGATTGACACTTGCCAGGTAGGACTCGAGCAGGTGGGCGGCGGCGAGCGAGTCGCGGGCGGCGCTGGCGCCGCCGCGGCGGCTGGCGTCGGCCATCCGCGTGGTCAGGCGCTCGTCGTAGGTCTCGACCGGGATCGGCAGCATCGCTTCCAGTTCGCGGCAGAAGCTGCGGGCGAGCCCGGCCTGGCTGCCCTCCTCGCCGCTGAGGTGGAGCGGCAGGCCGACGACGACCCGCTCGACCCCGTGCTCGTCGACCAGCTCGGCGACGGCGCGCGCCTCCGGCGGCTCGATCGTCGGCAGCGGCGTCGCCAGGGTGCCGCTGGGATCCGAGAGCGCGCAGCCGATGCGGACGGTGCCGTGGTCGAGAGCCAGCACGCGCATGTCCTCAGGTGAGATCCCGCTCGACTGCCGCGCGGGCTGCCGCCAGCGCCTCGTCGAGCTTGGCGGGGTCCTTGCCCCCGGCCTGCGCCATGTCGTCGCGACCGCCCCCGCCGCCGCCGACGATCGGGGCGGCCTCGCGGATGATCGAGCCGGCCGAGAGGCCTCGCTCGACCGCCTCCTTGGAGACGAGGGCGACGAGGCCGGCCTTGCCGCCGAACTCGCCGCCGAGGACGACGGCCGAGGGCTGTCCCAACTTCGACTGGATGCGGTTGGCGAGGTCGAGCAGCTGCTTCGGGTTCGCCTGCAGGCTGGCGTCGACGACGGCAGCGAGGAGTCGCCCGCCGCCGGGCATATCCTCGGCCTTGGCTGCCAGATCGTCGGCGGCACCGCCGAGCTGCTCGCGCTGGGCCTGCTCGGCGCCGGCGCTCGCCTGCTTCAGCTGCTCGGCCGCGCGGCGGGCGGCGGCGACCGGGTCCTGTGGGTTGCCGAGCAGCTCACCGGCCTCCTGCAGCTGGGCCTCGCGCTCGCGGTACCAGTCGATCGCGGCGGGACCGGTGATCGCCTCGACCCGGCGCACGTTGGCGGCGCTGGAGCCCTCGGAGACGATCTTGAAGATTCCGACCTCGGCGGTGTTGGCGACGTGGGTGCCGCCGCAGAGCTCGCGAGAGACGCCGTCGACCTCGACCACCCGGACCCACTCGCCGTATTTCTCGCCGAACAGGGCCATCGCGCCGAGCTGCTCGGCGTCGGCCCGGTTCATGTTCATCCAGCGCACTGGGCGGCTCGCCTTGACCCACTCGTTGATCCGCACCTCGACCTCGCGCAGATCCTCGGGGCTGAGCGCCTGGCCGTGGGTGAAGTCGAAGCGCAGCTTGTCGGGGCGGACGGCGGAGCCGGCCTGGCGCACGTGGGTGCCGAGCCGCTCGCGCAGCGCCGCGTGCAGGAGGTGGGTGGCGGTGTGGTTGCGCATCGTCGCGTGGCGGGCCTCGGCGTCGACCTCGGCTTCGACCGGGACGCCGGCCTCGATCGCCGCACCGCTCGACTCGACCTCCAGCGCCTGGTCTTCGCCGAGCCGGTAGACGTCGACGACACGGGCCTCCTCCCCGCCCCAGCGCAGCACGCCGGAGTCGGCCACCTGCCCCCCGCCCTCGGCGTAGAACGGGCTCTCCTCGAGCTTGACCAGCGCCTTGCCGTTCACCGGCTCGACCGCGGCGAGGCCGGTGGTGGCGCGCAGCCTCTCGTAGCCGACGAAGCGGGTCGGCGGCGCCGCTTCGGCGAAGGCGAGGACGCGCTCATGGGTGTCCTCGGAGCCGTGGGCGGTGGCGCTCGCGGTCCGCGCCCGCTGCCGCTGCTCCTCCATCAGCTCCCGGAATCCCTGGTCGTCGACCGAGAGCCCGGCTTCGGCCAACAGCTCCTTGGTCAGGTCGTAGGGGAAGCCGTAGGTGTCGTGCAATTTGAACGCGGCGGCGGCGTCGATCCAGGAGGTCTCGGACTGCTTGGCCTCGGCGACGAGGCGATCGAGCAGCTCGCTGCCGCGCTCCAGGGTGCGGCCGAAGCTCTCCTCCTCGTCGCCGACCCAGCGGGCGATCGTCTCCCGCTCGGCGACCAGTTCGGGATAGGCCTCGCCCATCAGCTCGATCGTCCGCTCGGCGAAGCGACCCAGCCAGGGCGCCTTCAGACCCAGGGTGTTGCCCTGCTGGATCGCCCGGCGCATGATCCGGCGCAGGATGTAGCCGCGGTCCTCGTTGGAGGGAACGACGCCGTCGGCGATCAGGAAGGCGGCGCCGCGGCTGTGGTCGGCGACGATCCGCATCGCCCGGGTCACCGCGCCGCCCTCGTCGTAACGGCGACCGGAAAGCTCCTCGGCGAGGTCGATGAGCGGCCGCACGTGGTCGGTCTCGAAGACCGAGGGGACGTCCTGGAGGACCGCCGCCATCCGGTCGAGCCCCATCCCGGTGTCGATGTTTTTCGTCGGCAGCTCGGTCAGCGAGCCGTCCTCGGCCAGCTCGTAGCTCATGAAGACGTGGTTCCAGAACTCGAGGAAGCGGTCGGTGTCGTCGCCGGGTCGCTCGCCGTCGGCGCCGAACTCGGGGCCGCGGTCGAGGTACAGCTCCGAGCACGGCCCGCAGGGACCGGTCGGGCCGGCCTGCCAGAAGTTGTCCTCGCGGCCGAGGCGGACGATCCGCTCCTCCGGCACGCCGGTGGCGCGCCAGATCTCGATCGCCTCCTCGTCGGGACCGAGCCCCAGCTCCTCGTCGCCGCCGAAGACGGTGACCCAGATCCGCTCCGGGTCCATCCCGAATCCCTCGGTGGCCAGCTCCCAGCCCCAGGGGATCGACTCGGCCTTGAAGTAGTCGCCGAAGCTCCAGTTGCCGAGCATCTCGAAGAAGGTGAGGTGGCGGGCGGTGTTGCCGACCTGCTCGACGTCGGTCGTGCGGAAGCATTTCTGCACGTCGACGAGCCGCGGCGCCGGCGGCCGCTCGCGGCCGAGGAAGTAGGGCTTGAACGGCTGCATGCCGGCCGTCGTCAGCAGCACCGATGGGTCGTGGACGGAGGGCACGAGCGAGGCCGAGGGCACGATCTGGTGCCCCCGCTCGGCGAAGAACTCGAGGTAGGTCTTGCGGATCTCGACGGCCCTCATGGGAAAGGGAGCCTAAGACAAGCGCTGACGCGGGCAGGGGCGCACCGTTCGTGCGAAGAGCGAATCCGCCCTAACCTTGACTGGATGGCGCCAGATGGGAAAGCTGTACCGTGATGATCCAGCTGAGCGACGAGCGCCTGGCTCGACGCGGGGCCCAGGGCGACCAGCGCGCCTTCGAGGCAATCTACCGCCGCTACCACCAGCAGCTCTATCGCTTCTGCCTGGCGCTGGTCGGCAACCCCCACGACGCCCAGGACGCGCTGCAGAACGCGATGGTCAAGGTCCTGCGGGCGCTGCCCGGCGAGACGCGGCGGATCGAGCTGAAGCCGTGGCTGTACCGGATCGCCCGCAACGAGTCGATCGAAACGCTGCGCCGCCGCCGCGACCGGGTGGAGCTGGAGCCCG
>Ga0164301_10000148_pt1 | contig 18496 bp, 18 predicted proteins | sample Whisoiple_231_MG_FD_109711 | JGI IMG/M metagenome (GOLD analysis project Ga0164301, IMG submission 109711) | Unamended control soil microbial communities from upstate New York, USA - Whitman soil sample_231_MG | ecosystem: Environmental > Terrestrial > Soil > Agricultural land ... | reverse complement strand
ACTACCCGGGTATCTAATCCGGTTTGCTCCCCCAGCTTTCATCCCTCACCGTCGAGCGCGTTCTGGCAAGCCGCCTTCGCCACTGGTGGTCTTCAATGGATCAAAGGATTTTACCCCTACCCACTGAGTACCGCTTGCCTCTCCCGCCTCCTAGCCACGTAGTATCCTCCGCAGCCCAACCGTTGAGCGGCTGGATTTAACGGAAGACTTGCATGACCGGCTACGGATGCTTTAGGCCCAATAATCGTCCCGACCACTCGGGGTGCTGGTATTACCGCGGCGGCTGACACCAGGCTTGCCCACCCCTTATTCTGCACCATTTTTAGAGGTGCCAAAAGATCCCCTTAGCGGGAACCACTCAGAGTAACCCTGTCAGGCTTTCGCCTATTGCAGAGGTTTCGCGCCTGCTGCGCCCCATAGGGCCTGGGCCCTTGTCTCAGTGCCCATCTCCGGGCTTCTCCTCTCAGAGCCCGTACCGGTTACAGGTTTGGTGGGCCATTACCTCACCAACAGCCTGATCGGCCGCAGTCCAATCCAGGGGCCATATAGGTTTCAGTCATAAACCATTCCAGGAATTATGGCCTATCGCGGTTTATCCTCAGTTTCCCGAGGTTATCCACGTCCCCTGGGCATGTTGACTACGTGTTACTGAGCCGTATGCCACGTATTACTACGTTGACTCGCATGGCTTAGTCCCACTCTGATAGCAGTCGGGTCCGGCAGGATCAACCGGAGTCGATCCATTTCATGATTTTAAAGAGTACGGCCGGATAACTTGTTTTTGTGCGGGTTGTGTGATCGTCAGATCCAATTCTTTCAATCAGATCTCCATATTATAAGCGCAACTGGAGGTCAGTGAATCACAGTATGGCTCTTAGACCAAAATCATCACCAACGCCGCCTATTACATTGCGTTTAGTGTTTTCTAACATAATTAGAATATAAATCTTCGCAAGCAGAGGGAGCCGGTACACCGCGCCATTGATTTAACATGAAAGACATAGAGCATTGAAATTAGCAGTCGTAGGATGATGTAATAAGATGATTAATACCTATAGCGATCCTTCTATGAGTAACAACATACTATCCTCATGGATTACATTTACAAACAAATAAAGATACAAGTAAATTATACCCTGGCAGCTACAATTGAACGACTCTAAATATGAGGGTAGATATAGACGTAATACTATAAAGTCAAGGCACCTCTATGCTAAGTCTACGGATATTTTTCCTGGTGGAATAAGTCACAACATTCGTTATTTTCAACCATATCCTTTCTTTGTTAACAAATCTAAAGGCAAGAACTTGTACGACATTGATGGGAACATATATACAGACTACTGGATGGGTCATTGGGCCCTCATACTTGGCCACGCATCAAGGCCAATTACTAATGCATTATCAGCGCAGGTAAGGAAGGGCACTCTGTACGGAACTGTCAATGATACAAGTGTAGAGCTTGGCAGCTTAATTCAAAAAATCATGCCACTAGCAGAGCTTTTACGTTTCAGCAGTACTGGGTCCGAGGCAACAATGTACGCTGTTCGTCTAGCACGCGCAAAAACCGGGAGGAGGGTTGTTGCTAAAATTATCGGCGGCTGGCACGGTTTTAACACTCCATTACTTCAAACAGTAAATTACCCTTTTGAATACGACGAAGGCCCAGGCTTGATTCAGGATGAAGAACAGTTCGTAGAGTCCATCCCATTTAATGATCTGGATCGATCTATAAAAGTTCTTGAATCTATCAAAGATGACCTTGCTGGAATAATTGTCGAACCTGTCTTAGGAGGTGCAGGTTGCATACCACCCGAAGAAGGTTACTTAATAGGTCTTCAAGAATTTGCTAGGAAAAATGCCAGCGTGTTCATACTCGATGAGATTGTAACTGGCTTCAGGCTATCTCTGGGAGGCGCTATTGACTACTATAAGTTGGATCCAGATCTGTTCACTTTGGGCAAAATAGTTGGTGGCGGAATGCCAATAGGAGTTTTGTGTGGTAAGAGAGAAATAATGTCTCATGCAGATCCTGTCAAGAGAAACTCCAAACAATCGTGCTGCGCTATTGGTGGCGGAACTTTTTCAGCAAATCCAATGACAATGACTGCAGGTATTGCCAGCCTCACTTACCTTATGAAAAATAAAGATTCAGTCTATTCAAAGATAGACAAACTTGGCAATCAGACCAGAAAAGGTCTGGCCAAGATTTTTTCAGATGCAAGTGTTCCAGCTGACGTTACCGGTGTTGGCTCAATTTTCTGCACCCATTTTCTGAATAACAAGTTAGATCGAATCCGTGACGCCACCGACGTAAGCATGTCCGATAGAAATATGTTGAGACGATACCATTTCGCATTGATGTCAACCCATGGAATATTTTTTCTTCCTTTGAAAATGGGGGCATTTTCCGAGGCCCATGGCGAGCGTGATGTCAAGGCGCTATTGGATTCTACACATACCATTCTATCATCTGGTAATATACTTCCAAGCAAGTAATTTTGAACTGGTCAGGGAATTGTAAATATTTAAAAATAATCAAAATGAAAAAAATAGTATTTTGTGCTAATATTGTACGAAATGTCGATAATTAGATATATTATATGTAATGATCACCTAAACCCGCTTTACAGTATAAAATTTTTATATTAGATAAGAGAATAAAGTACAGATGTCCATTCTTATGAGGATTAAAGTGGATGAAGAAAGCCTTTACGGAATAAAAATTTGCGAAAAATGTGGTCGATCTGTCAGAAAATATGATAAGTGTGATTGTGAAATGATAGATTGGGCTGCTAATTCTGATCTAGTCCGAAACAAGTTAAGAAATCCTATTAGATAAGTAAACTTGAATATTCCAGTCCTAGAGGCAAGGCTAAGTTATTTAGCCTCCCTAGGTTGAAAGTGGATATAATATTATATGATCGGTTGATATAGTACTACTCAGCATTCGGGTATTTGTTGCTGTCTCAAAAGAAAACAACAAGTGGACCATTCTCTATCAAAGAAAATAATCCAAGCTTTCGATCTTTAACTATCCCTAATAGCTTCTCTGATTCTAGCTCTGCAACTAATCAACCAATGGCCGACTCTCGCTTAAAAAGAAAGGTATGGATAGAGGCCTATGGCTGTCCTTCAAATATAGCGGATTCTGAAATTATTGGAGGATTACTTACTGCTGATGGGTTTGAATTGGCAAAAAACCAAACTGAAGCAGATGCCAGTATCATAGTAACGTGCTCGGTTAAGGATTCAACAGAACATAAGATGATTCATCGAATTAAAGAGATTACAAAGGCAGGCAGACCAGTTGTTGTTGCAGGTTGTCTTGCAAAGGCAGACAGTAGCAAAGTTGAATCTGTGAATTCTAAGATCTCTTTGATAGGTCCTAATTCTATCGATAGCACAGTCCATGTTGTTAGATCGGCATTTAATAACAAAAAAGTCTTGGCACTTGACGACTCGGTATTACCTAAACTGAATCTGCCAAGAGCTCGATCCAATAGCGTTATTTCAATAGTAGAAATAGCGAACGGATGTCTCAGTGAATGTAGCTTTTGTCAAACTAAAATTGCTAGAGGCTGGCTAAAGAGCTATCGTATTGGCGATATAATTAGACAGATAAGCCGAGATATATCCGATGGATATAAGGAAATATGGCTGTCTTCTACCGACAATGGATGCTACGGTAAAGATATAGGTCTAGATCTGGTCGATTTATTAGATTCGGCCGTCAGCATTGATGCCAACTTTATGATAAGAGTTGGAATGATGAATCCGATGTATATCCCAAGTATGGAAGAGAAATTAATCAAGATTTTTAAAAAGAATAAAAAAATTTTCAAGTTCATTCATATTCCTGTCCAAAGCGGAAATGACAGAGTACTAAAAATGATGAAACGTGGTCACACTGTTGACATATTTAAAAGACTTGTAAAGATGTTCAGATATGAGATACCTAGATTAACAATCGCCACAGATATTATAGCAGGATTCCCGTCTGAATCCGAAGATGAATTCCAAGATACACTTTCATTAATTTCAGAGGTTCGACCAGATGTTGTAAACATTTCTAAATATAGTTCCAGACCTGGGACCAGAGCTGGGAAAATGAATAGATTGGATTCGCAGCTAGTAAAGAGTAGGACTGAACAACTTCATGTATTGGTCAAAAAAATATCGAATGAACAAAATCTAAATTGGAAAAATTGGAGGGGTAGCATTTTAGTTGATGAATTAACAACGGACGCATTAATCGGGAGGAATTTCGCTTATAAGCCGATTTTTGTCCCTTTTGCCCAGTGTGGACTATCAAAAGAGTCGGCTAAGGATAAGCTCGGTTCAGAAATTCAAGTTAATGTAGAAGATGTTTCTCCGAATGCATTGCATGGGAGTCTGCTGCAATAAACTGAGAAATGATGAGGTTCTATCTAAAAATCAGTATATCTTGATTGATCCAAGAATTTTATTTACTATAGGTAACTGTTTTACAAACTCGTGTTGGGCATCGATATATGAAAATATATATTTCTTCCCATTACTTACTGTCCAAATATCCATAGATTTAAGAGGGAAAGTCAGTGATGGATCGTCACTACTATATGAGTAAAGTATTTTTTTTGCTACATGATCACCGAGTTGAGTAGTATTTGATTCAATCAAATGAAAATTGTTAAGTTTTGCGGCCTCAGCCATGTTGGAGCGAGTTAGATCATCCAATGTTTTACTATTTTGTGGTAAAGCCTCTATCGAGACGAGAATAACTGGTGGAATGGTTTCCATATCACTTTGTCTAGTCGCATTTAGTCTGATAACTGTGGTCTGGCCTAATTTTTGAGTTGATACTGGCCAATCCTTTGGATGTTGGAGCTTAATCCCCAAAGACGGATTCTCGTAAGGCTCGAAGACCATAGTACGCTTATTAGCAGTTGTATTATTATTTTGGATATGATTCATCTGTGCCATCGCCTGAGTAAGCGAAGCAGAAACTACTACGATGAAAGCAATGGTACAGATTGTCACCAATATCGCGATATTCAGCTTTCGATCGAGAGGCTCTAGCATTTCGATAAGTTGGCTATATTATCGTCAAGTATAAGATTCTATTGTTGATTACCGTTAAATCATGAAAGCAAGTATCTGCAGACTGATTAAAAGTCAACTTGTATGGCTGTACATGATTCAGTACTTGCGATTCATTTATGGATTCTTTTATTGGAGCTATATCTCCATTCCAATAATTCTTATGCCTGGTTCGTCTGTTCAGCTGGCACAGTCTCGGAAGGTTTCGGATTTGTTTCTGCCTTTGTCTCTTCAAATAGAGATACAATCAGTGTATCGTTCTCGTCCTTTACCATCTTTACTCGAATCTTTCTCGGCGGATTCGTCTTGCCCTTTCTCCAGACGTGTCTGTTCAGATCTTGATCAAGTTTAACATCATCAGTCTTCATATGCTTTGTCGCAAACTCCCTTATCATATTGACTACTCTATCTGTTCTCTTATAGGATGGGGTTATCCATGCCTTGCCTAAATTAATTGTATATACACGACTATCACTTTCTTCAGAACTACTAGACATCTAACTCATACACCCTCTATCCAACATTTACATCAGTTCTACGCCATAATCTACGTTTCGGATTAGTTCTCACATGTCTATGAGTTCTTATTATAACCCATGCCGGCACTGGTCTATTCTGTTTAGTCTTTCTTAATAGTCTTCTTTTTCTTGAAGTATTTTTCCTGGCCGCCATATTAATCGGAAAGTATTTACCCCTATTTTTAAGTGTTATTCATTAGGGTTAAATCGTTTTGTTTATTTAGCCTCTTGGGAAAAGATTAATTATGTGAAGACTCTCCCACCTGACTATACTAGTATGACTGATTGGGATCTTCTTACTCCCGGTATCGGTTTGACATCGATTGGTATAGTGGGAGTAGGAATTTCGCTGGCTGGAATAGCGAAGACCTTCGTGGAAGGAATGCACGCCGTCTCCCTCTTGACCATGCTAATCGGGATGATCTTTCTTGCATCTGGCCTTTTCAAGGACGGATTTCCAACTTCTGGCAGAGCTAAATCTGCTGCTTTAATTACATTGGGATTCTTGGTCACTTTTGGTGTGGCAGCGGCAGTTACGGTCAGTACTCAAGTCCCTAGTATATTTGCCTATATTGGATTAATGATGATCATAGGAATACCAGGTGCCGTCATTGCAGTGGCTTCAGCCAAGAGGACACAATACATAAAGGCCCTGTCCATTATGTTCATTTCAGCAGCAGTAGTTGGAGGTATCACTTTTTACGCCTTTGGTTTAGTAACCCCAAAGCCTCCTTCTGCCCCGAGTCAAAATGCTACAAATAGTGCGCAAGCTGGGTCAGGAACGCCAAAGACTGTGGAATTAAAAAAAGGCACGCTAATATCAAAAATTTCTATAATGCCTGGTGCGTCGGCAAAAGGAAATCCAAATTTTAATCCAAAGACTATACTCGTAACAAAAAACGCTGGCATAATTTGGACAAATAACGACAATGTTCCTCACACGGTCACAAGCTTTAAGGATCAAGGAAAAACATTCGATTCTTCCATTATCATGCCAAAGAAAACTTTTACATTAGACGTTTCCAAGCTGTCACCTAATGCATATGATTATTTTTGTACTATTCATCCGTTTATGAAAGCGAAGTTTACTGTTAAATCCTGAATGGTCAAAGTAGCAAATTGCATTTGAAATTTCTACAAAATCACTGAGAGTACTATGGTACATTATATGCAATATATTTTAGAAAGTCGTTAGTTAATCTATAAGAATAAGCGAGTGAAAACAAGATTAAGGATTAGCCAGACACAACTGACTGACCTAATTGATATTGCAACATCTTCTCTACCAAATGAATCCTGTGCGTTGTTAGCTGGAGAAGTCAAAGACATGAAGATCTGGAAGGACGTAAGGGTTATAGAAATTTTCGCTGTTAGAAATGCAGATCAGTCCGTTATAAGCTTTAGTGTAGATGAGATGGAGTTAATCAAATTATATGAAAGAGCCGAAGCGAAAGGACTACAAATAGTTGGTATATTTCATTCACATCCTTCTAGGCCGGCCCCGTCTTCGACTGATGTTGAATTCATGAGAATCAATCCTATTGTATGGCTTATTTATTCTAGTATCACGCACGAATTTAGGGCCTATATTCTTGAAAACGAATTAGAAGATGTTGAAATGGAGTCAGATTAGGGATGTAGACGCTGGGTATCTCGTGGGTAAAGAACCACCTCTCTAACATTTTGCGCGTTTGTCAATACCATCATCAACCTATCTAAACCAAGGCCCCATCCTGAATGTGGGGGCATCCCCCATTCAAATGCTCTCAGATGATCCTCGAATCCGGCAGGATCTAATCCTTGGTCTATAATTCTTTTACGCAGTTTGCTCCTATCATGCTGTCTTCTTCCTCCTGATATCAATTCAAGGTACCCAAATTGCAAATCAAAGGATTCCGATAGAAATGGATCGTTCTCCTTTTCATGAATATAAAACGGTTTTAGTTTCAATGGCCAGTCGGTTATAAAATAAAATCCTTTGTGAATTTGGCCAAGTTTTCTTAAGGCCGAATCAGACAGGTCATCGCCGTACTCTATTTTTTCGCCTTCATCGATTAATACATCTACGCAATGTTTGTAAGAGAATCGCTCAATTTTGGATCGGCTCAATTCAATAATTGAATCTTTATCGATATATGTTAATTCCCCCACTTCAAGTGTAAGACTTATTTGGTTCAGAACATTTGCTAATATTCTCTCAGCAATGTCCATTACGTCATTATAATCAAGGAACGCCGCCTCGATATCGATGCTGACGAATTCGCTCAGATGTCTCACTGTATGTGACTTCTCAGCTCTAAAATACGGAGCAATTTCAAATACTCTATCTAAAGATAAAATTAATTGTTCTTTATAGAGTTGAGGGCTCTGAGCAAGGTAAGCTACCGTATCAAAGTAATTTACTGAAAACAAATTAGCACCCCCTTCACTTGCGGTGCCAATGATTTTAGGTGTTTGAACCTCAATAAATCGCTCGGATTGCAATACTGATCTAATCGCCGCGGTCATGGATGATTTCAAACGGAAGATTTCAGAAATCTTAGGATTTCTTAGATCTAACGCCCTGGAATCTATTCTCTTATCTAATGCCGAGTCAATCCTACTGGCAGGATCTAGTGGAAGCGGCTGGACTGCTTTGGAAATTATATCAATGTTATCTACCTTAACCTCTACATCAAAATCCTTAGCTTTTCCGACTTGAATGATGCCGGATACGATGACAATGCTGTGTCTTGTCAGGTCCTTCAAGGCCAAGAGATAATCTCCGGTAACTACAGTCTGTACTAGTCCACTCACGTCTCGAATAAGTAAGAAGGCTAACTTTCCAATATCACGAATCTCTTCTACCCAGCCAGCAATCTGGACCCTTTTCCCCAGGAGGTTCTTGTTGATTTGATTTGCGAAGTGTGATCTATGTATCCTATCGCAACTAGCCATCACTATTCAGCCTCCAAGATTGCTTGCATTTTTAAGTTCAATTACCAACTCCATATCCTTTACTTGCTTTGCAATTTTCTGGATTTTTTCTGAATCTAATTCAGAACCCGTGCCGTGATTCTGTTCAACTATTATCTTCGTGACTTTGTTGCCGTCTGGTAGCCAAATCAAATTTATGTTCAAAACTCTGGTGGGAAAGAAAAGATTCTCAATAAATTTTCTATCTGTAGAATCCCCTTCCACAAACCAAACTCTAGACTGAAATTCTTTCCTGATCTTCGCAGCAACCGCAGAATTTCCTCTGAGCAAGATGATATCTGGACTTTTCAGTATTAGCACGAAGACATCATCTACTTTGGTCGCACCTATCAAGGTGAATTGATTAATATTTTGATCGTGTTCGGCTAGTTTAGCAAGCCTCATAGCTCCCTCCACATCAGAGGGCGTTATTTGTCCTGAGTCAACTTTTGACTCACATTTAGCACAGAGAACTCCTGTTTTGGCATCAAACGAACATATAGGCGTTTTCAAAGCAATCACTAACCATAGAATTATAATGTTTGAGAATTTTCTGTTATATAACCTGTTATGTAGTGTTCTAATCCAGAGGCTAGAGGATAGACTGTAATTGGAGGCAGATTTTGGTCTGAAGACAAACCCCTCAGATTGTTTGATCCTAATTATGGGTACCCAGATATTATTAAAAAACCACGCATCATTTATTATCAGTGGTTGGTAAGCTTTGTGTAATAGCAATAATGTCCGAGATAAGTAAGCTGATCGTTGATTCACTTAAGGCCTATTATATCACAAAAGAAGGAATTGTTAAGGCAGTAGATAGTGTCAGCTTTGAGATCAAGGGACATGAATCATTTGGGATAGCTGGCGAAACTGCATCTGGCAAAAGCACCCTTGGTTTAGCACTTTTGAGATCATTACAACCACCCGGAAAGATCGTAGGTGGCAATATTACAATTCAAGGACAAAATATTTCCAATATGTCAGATGACGAATTTAACAAGACAATACGGTGGAAAAAAATCGCGATGGTCTTTCAGGGTGCAATGAACACTTTGGATCCGGTTTATACCATTGGGAGTCAAATGAGTGAGATCATCAAGGAACACAGGGTCGACGTCGAACAGGAGTCACTAATCTCTAATTCATTAATGCAGGTAGGTCTAGATCCATCGGTTTCGTCTAGATATCCCCACGAGTTGAGCGGTGGCATGAAACAGCGAGTTGTAATAGCAATGGCACTATTACTCGATCCAGACATAGTAATTGCAGATGAGCCTACCACTGCATTGGACGTGCTAGTCCAAGCACAAATAATAGAACTGCTCAAAACACTTAGAAAAGAAAGAGGCTTGACTGTCATACTTATTACTCACGATCTAAATTTAATATTAGAATTTGCTGACAAGATAGGAATAATGTATGCTGGTCAGTTGGTAGAATTTGGCAGTGCGAATGACCTCTACCTTAACCCCAGACATCCTTATACCCAGGCCCTAATGGCTTCTATCCCCCGACTCCATTCAGTTCATAAAGACTTGCAATTTATTGCTGGAAGCTCTCCAAACATGCTGGAGCTACTCCCTGGATGTAGGTTTTTTTCACGTTGTCCATTTGCCAAGGAATTATGTCGAGAAGATCCCCCTCAAATTAAGCTAGAAAATGGATTTGTCCGATGCTGGCTTTATAAGTGAATATCAGAACTTGACTTTCCCAGTTTGTAGACTATAGGCATTGTTTTTTTGATTATTGGTAACTGTAGAAATCTAATTTAAATATCACAGTAGTCATATTGAATCTGTCTACATATAAGTGAATTAGGGATTGATGCAAAAGGGAGCTCTGAATGTTCATAGGATTAGGAAGGATTTTCCAATACTTGGTCGAAAAATTAGAGACAAGCCATTGGTATACCTTGATAATGCTGCGACAACGCAAAAGCCGTTATCTGTAATTGATGCAATTCGAGACTACTATATGAATTATAACTCAAATATTCATAGGGCAGTGCATCAGATGGCAGAAGAGGCAACGCACGCGTACGAAACAACGCGCCAAAAAGTTGCGAGATTTATTAATTCTCGTTCTACTGATGAGATAATATTTACCCGAAATGCTACTGAAGCTATAAACCTGGTGTCACATGCTTGGGGCCAGGATAATATTCGCAGAGACGACAGGATCGTAATAACAGAACTGGAACATCATAGCAATATAGTCCCGTGGCAGGTCCTATGTAATCAGACTAGAGCTTCTTTGGATTATATTGAAGTTGACGACGGCGGATGTTTGGACATGGATTCCTATGAGAAAACCCTGCGAAATAGAAAAACTAGATTGATTTCAATTAGTGAGGTATCAAATGTGCTCGGAACGATAGTACCTATTAGAGAGATCGTCAAGAAAGCTCATGCCAAAGATATACCCGTGCTGGTTGATGCAGCTCAGTCGGTACCCCATATGCCAGTCGATGTTCAGGCTACAGATTGTGATTTTATGGTTTTCTCGGCCCACAAAATGTTAGGGCCTACCGGAGTAGGAATCTTGTATGTCAAGAGGGAGATCCTCGAAGAGCTTCAGCCGTTTATTAGCGGAGGAGATATGATTAAAGAAGTTCACAAATACGAGACTGTATATAATGACCTTCCGTACAAGTTCGAGGCAGGCACGCCAAATATTGCCGATGTGATTGGGTTTGGAGCCGCAATGGATTACTTGAATCGTTTAGGAATGGACAAGGTTAGGGATCATGAAATTGAGTTAACTAAATATGCCATGGATGCCATGAAGGATATTAGAGGAATGACATTATATGGCCCACTTGATGCCAAAAATAAAGGCGGAGTGATCTCATTTAATTTGGGTGATATCCATCCGCATGACCTTGCAACTATCTTAAATGACCACGGCATTGCAATTAGATCTGGTCATCATTGTGCACAAGTTTTGATGGAGAAATTTGACCTTTCAGCGACGTCTAGGGCAAGTTTTTATATTTACAATACTATAGAAGAGGTGGACAAATTCATAAATGCGCTTAATGACGCTAGGAGATTGTTTGGAATTTGAGTGAAGATATTTATAGAGAGATTATACTTGACCATTACAGAAACCCTAGGAACAAAGGTAGTCTACCTAATGCTGACATAAGCATACATGATAGTAATCCGCTATGCGGAGATGAAATCGACATTCATCTTAAGGTAGAGGAAGATATGATAAAGGATATCAAATTTGAAGGTAGAGGATGCGCGATAAGTCAGGCAAGTGCATCTATGCTAACTGAACAAGTGCTCAATAAGCCACTGAATGCTGTTAAGGACATAGCCAAGGAAGATATATTGGAAAATATTGGGTTAATGAACTTAGGTCCTGCACGGATAAAATGTGCACTTCTTTCGCTCAAGGTTCTAAAACTGGGTATGGTGAAGTACTATGCAGATAGAGATCCCGGATCCGCAAAAAAGATCCAAGATGAGTCCAAACTGTATTGAATTCAGGAATCTAGAAAGCTAATCGCTTTTCAAAAACACCCTTCAAAGGAAAAGGATAAGGATATTGAGATGCAGGACACATGAAAATCCGCACGGTCTATGGAAGTTATAATCCACATTCATACTAGTTAAAAGTAGGCACATTGCCACAAAACTATTCGTAACCTACATTCTAATTTTAATCGCGTGTTCTAGCAATCAGACATCAAAAACCTAATTATGGGATAACAGTCTTTGTATATCTACTATTATCTTCTAATCAGATCTTAACTATTGTAAAATAATAAACATAAGAAAGTCTTACTAACGTCGATTTTTCAATAATCAAAACAAATAAAGCAAATGAAGGGAAGTAGTCTTAAATCCGGTGCCAAAAATGAAATTTATGCCTTGGCTACTTAGTCTTCGCTCTCCAGAATTTGCGGCTTTAATTATCTGTTTTGTCATATTCAGTATTTTAGTAGATATAGGTGTCATGTCAACAATTGACGGCATCATCGCCCATTACTTTAGAACGTTAGAAGGCAACCCGGGATTTGATCAATTAATGATAGGCATAGCATCTTTGGGAGACATTTTTTCTTTAGTTTTGATAGCCATAGTACTCACAATAGTCAGACGCACACGTAAAGCAGGTATGGTTTTTCTGATGGCAATTGTGATCATTTCTATATCAACGATGTACCTGAAAACCATTTTTGAAAGATTCTCTCCTACATATACATACAAACCAATTATCTACATTCCTAAACATTTTTCGATAGAAGAAGATAGCTTTGCACCATCAGCGCGGGATTTTTCCTATCCTTCCAATCATGTAGCGGCGACTACGGCATTGGCCTTTATCGCTGGATTTATAATTTCTAGGCGATCAACGATAGCAGGTCTTTTAATCTGGCTATTTCCTATAATTAATAGTATTGCCAGACTATATCTGATGCAGCATTACCTATCTGATACCATTGGTGGATTCCTATGGGGACTAATTATTTGTTTAATTTTAGCAAATCTTCTGAAATTAAATCAGCCCTTTCTTATGTCTAGATTCAAAAGTAAGGAAGACGTAACAAAGAATTTGTAAGTCACGTTACAAGACCGGTCGTTATTAACGTCTAGTCTGGTAAGGTTAAATAATTTGTTCTGTCATAAGCTCATTAATTTGCAATCAACCCTCAGGAGAGTACGGGAATATTTAATCCGTCGTTGTGAAATGAAAGATCTGGAAGCCGTAGTCAACGTTAACATCGATACCCTACCTGAGCACTACTCTGATTACTTCTTTGAATCAACTCTAAGAGAGCTACCAGAGTCATTCATTGTTGCAGAATTGGAAGGCAAGATAGTTGGATATATCATGTGTAAGATCGAGTACGGTTTTTCCAATTTCAGAAAACTAGGCTTTGTCAAGAAAGGACATGTGGTTTCGGTGGCAGTATTAGAAGAACATCGTTCGAAGGGACTGGGTAAGGCGCTGATGCTCGAAGGCATAAATGGGATCATTAATCGAAGATGTGATGAGATTTATCTAGAAGTACGGCTCAGTAATAAGCCGGCTATAATTATGTACGAAAATCTCGGCTTTCAAACCAAATCCAAATTACGCTCATACTATAGAGATGGAGAAGATGCATTTCTGATGGCCCTGGAATTTAATTGAGGGCAGGGTAGATATGTATCTAGTATTTCATGAAGCCTAGCCCTACGCGCACTAAGGTCACTGGTATATCGATCCTAGCGACATCTATCATCGGCTTTATCATCTATCTATATTTGATCCTGGCTACTCAGTGGGACATCTTGCTTCTCAAAATTACCATTATCGCTGCAGTTGGCGCAGTTGTATCTGTTGTAGCGTGGATAGGGTACACGATGACTACGACTCCCATTGCTGATAATGAGTAGATATTATTTATGAACGTAAATATCTGTCACAACTTGATACACTCTTGGCCCTACCTCTCTAACAACTCTACTAAACTGAATCTCGGTATCGTAATTTGAAAAGGCAGATTTGACATCAAGCAAGCTTTGTTCTAGCGCGTATTTTTTTCCTAAGGCTTTGACATGTGCGAAATAATGGATAAAACCCCCGCTGTCCCTAAGGGCCTCAACTGCACTATCTACATATTCATGTGCTTTCTCTGGCAGTGGCATCAATACTCTATCCGATTGTAACCGGATTTCTTTAGAAATAATTTCTCTTGCATCGCCCAAGATGGATACTACTCTTGACTCCACTCCGTTTAATTTAGAGTTATGATGACTTAGCTCTATAGCAGCAGGATTTATATCAATACTATAGACTTTGCAGCGACTGTGCATTCTAGCCATTATAATAGAAAATGTGCCTACGCCTGCGAACATGTTAGTTACTACCTCATTATCCGAAACAAGATTAGCTACTCTTAGTCTTTCTGTAGACAACCTTGGTGAAAAGTATGTGTTGACAAGATCCACCTTAAATCTGCATCCATGTTCCTTATACTCCACAAGAGTATCATTTTCTCCTGCAATATGTTCTAGGCCACGTAGCCGATAATCTCCTTTAACAGAAGAAACTTGCGCGAATACAGATTTCACTGATTTAATTTCGTCTAGTATAATTTTTCCAATCAAATTCTTTTTTGTGGCGAGAGGTTCGGGTATTTTAATAATCACGACACTTCCAATTATATCAAAAGAAGAATACATGGACGCTGCTTCTTCCGCTTCTAGAGTTTGACTTAGGATGGTCTTTAACATTCGAGCCATCGAGATAAAATCTACCTACTCTTTATATAATAATAATTGCCTGACTCCTTTTGAGATCTATCTAATCTACTATCATCTTTATTGACTCTTGGCCGACCCGTGCTTTCATCCCTTCGATAAGTTATAGACAACGCCTCGAGAAATCTGTTCATTCCTGCTTCCTTGGATAGTGGCTGGCTAGCTTCGCCGCTGCGTCCTGGTACTCCTTCGAATATAATTAATGAATCTGCCATTAGATCAATTAGTTGAACATCATGATCTATTATTATTGCAGACTTTTCATTTGCTCGGACATAGCGTTGAATGAATTTTGCAAGTGCAATCCTATCTTCTGCATCTAAGAATGCCGAAGGTTCGTCAAGAGCATAGATATCAGCATTTCTTATGAGGCAAGCAGCAACAGCTACTTTTTGTAATTCTCCTCCGCTGAGATTCTTTACTGATTTTTCATACAGCTTCTTTAGTCCTATGGGAGCCAGGATTTGTTCCTCGATAAGGGATCCCTCGATATCGTTCTCGTAAGCGATTGAAAGAATTGATTTAACTGACCCATTATACTCTTGGTTCAGATACTGCGGCTTATAGGAGATTTTTGCGCCAATTTGTAGATTGCCAGAATCTGGTTTATCAACTCCTGCTAACATTTTCATAAAAGTAGTTTTACCCAACGCGTTAGCGCCCACAATTCCAACTACTTCACCTTTTCTGACTTGCCCATTAGCGATCTTCAAACTAAAAGAAGGAAAGTTTTTGTATAGCATTGAATATCGTGCGACAGGAAAATCAAGTACCATATCATCCGTTGTGGTAGTCGTTTCGAATCTGAATGCTTTCTGTCTAAACCTTACGTTTTCACTTGGAAGAAAGCCATCTAGGAAGTTATTAATGCCTAGTTTTGTGCTCTGGAGTACAGATGTTATGCCGTAAGCGCCTGGTTCTCCATAAAGGATATGTATATAATCAGAAAGGTAGTCTAGTAACGTAATATCGTGTTCTACGACCATAACACTCTTGCCTGAATTTGCAAGCTCTCGTATGACCCTAGCCACCGAAAGTCGCTGATAAACATCATTATAAGAAGACGGCTCATCGAAAAAATAGTAGTCTGATTCCTTACTAGCGGCTATTGCCACCGCTAATCTTTGTAGCTCTCCTCCACTTAGGTCAGCGACGTTTCGATCTAGGGCATATTTCAAATCTAAATCAGATACTAATTTATCAAGGACATTGCGTTCATTGTACTTTTGTAAGAGATCATTAGCTCTCCCCTTGAAAGCCTTTGGAATCATATAGACGCTTTGGGGTTTGATGGAGACGCGCAATTCGCCGCTCGCTATTTTTTCAAAATGAGACTTGAGCTCTGTTCCCTGGAATTTTTTTATAACTTCATCCCAGCTAATATTGTTATCATACTGTCCAAAATTTGGTTTTGTGTTTCCAGCTAAAATATCGACAATGGTTGTCTTTCCCATTCCATTCCTTCCAAGAAGGCCTACTACGGAACCTTTTCTTAACGATGGGAGACGATATAATCTAAAGGTATTCATCCCAAACTGATGAATTTTATCCTCACCTAGTTCCTTTGCAAGATTGACGATTACTATTGCATCAAAAGGACATTTTTTGATACATATACCGCAGCCGGTGCACAACTCTTCTGAAATAACTGCCTTGCCATCCTCTGGATTTTGTACTATACACTCACCACCAGTCTTGTTTACTGGACAATAAATAATGCATTCTAAGCCACACTTCTTTGGCTGGCATAGTTCTTGATCAAGGACAGCTACTCGGTGTGTGGATGATTTTAAATCTTCCAACTATGGTAAATGCACGTTTGTACATTATATGCGTTCTGTACAGATAATTATATATATCAGTTATCGAGATCATAAATAATCTAACTTTATTAGGCTGGATTTATACATTTATCATAAAGTTTCAATGATATTAATAGATAGCTCAAAGTTTAAGGCTGTAAATAAATGACACCTACCATATATAGGCAGGACAGACTTTTTAAGGTAAAGTCTTGTCTGTTCTGTTGTAAATTGCAGGCCATAAGGTTAAATTGCCCTTCGTCGTACTCCATGTTGAGCCGGCCATAGCAAGAGGGAGCGACCCGGACCCATTCCGAACCCGGAAGTCAAACCTTTTGTCGCTGCTGTGTTACTTACCTGCGTGAGCGGTTGGGAATCAGCGGTGCTGGCGTCTCTTCTTTCTAAAGGTTGTAGATTGTTGTTAATGTTTTGGATAAACAAGATAATAGTGGTATCTGTCCTTCTTTCGACCAAGCCAATCACACAATTTAGTCAGTCGATCGAGTGCAAATTTAAATGGTTTCTCATAGATGGATTTGACCAGTTAGTTTTTTGATATTCAATGCTATTCTATCTAAAATATTGAATATAGATGTCAATTCATGATATTCCCATATTCGAGTCTGAATAATACACGCAAAGTTGGCTACCCTGACAGAAATCCTTCGTGTTTGCTCTTCCATAATGCTTTTTCGAATAAATTCACTTAGAATCTGGTCTTTTGAGAGAATGTCAGCAAGTACTCCTCCACTCCATCCCAGTGACTCCAATACTCCATTTCGCAACGTGAAGAAAGGACTAGCTTGAAAGAGTGTATAAGAATTATCGTCGTTTTCACTGACGAATTCATTTTCGATCAAACAGTGGACATCGAAGAATGCTCCCATTCGCATCACCTCTTCTATTCCAATATAGTCAATATTCGTAGCAATAAGCCTAATAAAACCATCCCTGTTTGATAACCATCTCTCGAAATATGACCGTCTTTCTGGTACGACATCATGGTTAATATCGCCTAGCCTGCAAATAATTCCTAACTCTGTCAATTCCCGTACAAGGCCACCCATTGAAAATAATGGAAATTCAGATCACCTCTGGGATTACAGGATATTTTGATATAACGCTAGATAATAAAGATATATCTTAGTCTAATTTAGTATTATCAGCAGGAATAGAAGTCCCCTGTCTTCCTGAACGCGACTTCCGTTGTATACCAACGAACGTCTTAATATCATATTTTTAGTCTTGGATCTAGTAAAGATTAAATAAAATTTATATACTGCACTTCGTTTTTTTAGTAAAAAATTAAGGACACATTTAATTCTCAGCTGATCCAGCTTCTCGCAAAAATTTTACCAGTGTTCTTACTCCATATCCTGTTGCGCCCTTAGGAATATAACTCCTCTCATAGGTTCCGTCCTGTGTCCACGCGGTTCCTGCGATATCTAAGTGAATCCATGGTTTTTCTGCAACAAAATTAGCCAAAAATGCCGCGGCTGTGATTGCCCCTCCTTGTCTTCCTCCTATATTCTTGATATCTGCTACGTTGCTTTTAATTTGATCATGATATTCTTCGTATAGTGGGAGCTCCCATAATTTCTCACCAGTCTTTTCTGAAGCCTTCTTCAATTTATCCATGAATGATGTATTATTGCTTATTGCCGCCGCAACATTTGCTCCCAATGCAATTATCGCCGCGCCGGTCAAGGTTGCGACATCAATAATTGCTTTAGGATCATATGTTTTTATTCCAAATGCTAAACTGTCAGCCAAGATAATTCTACCCTCAGCATCAGTATTAGCCACCTCAACAGTTTTTCCATTGTACATTCTGATTATATCTCCAGGTCTGTAGGAACTACCAGATGGCATATTT
>Ga0164301_10000147_pt1 | contig 18522 bp, 18 predicted proteins | sample Whisoiple_231_MG_FD_109711 | JGI IMG/M metagenome (GOLD analysis project Ga0164301, IMG submission 109711) | Unamended control soil microbial communities from upstate New York, USA - Whitman soil sample_231_MG | ecosystem: Environmental > Terrestrial > Soil > Agricultural land ... | reverse complement strand
GAGCTGGTCGCGGGCGGGCGGGCCGAGGCCGAGCGCCCGCAACCGCAGGGCGCTCGCCGGCCCCGGCAGGCCCTCGAGTCGCGGGACGAGGACGTTGCAGAGGACCCGCGACGAGGCGCTGGGCCGGCCAAGGCCCTGCTCGACGCTCCAGCTGCCCCCGGCCGCGAGGCGGGCGCCGAGGCGGAGACCGAGCAGGGTCCGGCCACGCCGGCGGGGAGCCGCCAGCAGCCGGTCGACGAGCAGCTCGATCGCCCGGTCGAGCTGCAGGCCGGCGGTCCCCTCCGGCAGCTCGATCTCCTCGCTCAGGTCCTCGCGCGGGGGCCGCGGCCGCAACGGCTCCTCCTCGCCCCGGCAGAGCCGCAGCGCCTCCAGGCCGAGCGGGCCGAAGCGATCGGCCACCTGGTCGGCGCCGAGGCGGGAGAAGGCCGCGAGGCTGCCGATCCCGAGGCGTTCGAGGGCCTCGACCAGCTCGTTCGCCTCGCGCTCGGTAGTTGCGAGGCGGGCGCGGAAGGCGGCTACCGGGACCGGCTGCGGCCAGGCCCCGGCGGCGAGGAAGGCGCGGAACCGAGTGGGTCCGGTGCCGATCGCCGGCCCCTCCCCCAGCGCCTCGCGCACCGCCGCGAGGACCCCGCTGGCGGAGCCGCCGTGAAGGCCGCGCAGCCCGTCGAACCTGAAGAACGCCTCGCCGGGACGCTCCGACTCGACCGCGGCGCCGATCGCCTCCAGGGCCTGGACCATCGACTCCGTGGCCTCGGCCACTGCGTCGGGATCGTCAAGCTCGGCGCGCCCGGGCCGAGGCCCCCCGGCATGGCCCGGGCGCGAGGGGGTCGCCAAGCGGTTGTCGATGACGCAGGCGATCTCCATACGAACGTATGTTCGTTTCGCGCCAAGGATAGATCCATAGAGGTGACTACAAGTTTTCGCTCAGCCGGCGGGCCAAGGAGTGGCAGTCGGAAACCGGCGCCTCAGGACGCGCGGGCGACCTTCGCCGCCTCGGTGCTGCCGAGGTACGGCGTCAGCGTGAACTCGACCAGGTCCGGGAGCAGGGACTCGAGCTCCTCGGTGCGGTCGGCGAAGATGCGGCGGGAGATCAGCGAGACCATGCCGCCCACGAGCGCCTCCTCGGTGGTCGGCGAGAGCCCCGCCAGAACCTCTTTGGAGAGGCCCTCGCGCCCGGCGGCGAAGTAGGGAACCAGGCTCTGGATCGCCGCGTCGTAGCGCTCGACCACGACCGGGCCGGCGACCAGCGCCTCGACCATGCTGAGCCGCGCCAGATGCGGCTCGGCAGCGAGGAACTCGAGCATCGCCCGGATCCCCGCGCGCACCGCCTGCGGCCACTCCTCCTCCTGGCCGAAGGCCTCTTCGACCCGCTCGCGCAACTCGGCCATGACCGTGTCGTAAGCCGCGATGAAGCACTCGTCCTTGCTGCCGAAGTGCTCGTAGAAGGTCCGCCTGGAGACGGCTGCGTTGCGGGTGATGTGGGCGATCGTCGTCCCCGCGTAGCCGTTCTCGGCAACCGCCTCCGCCAGGCCGGCGATCAAACGCTCGCGCTGGTTGTGGCTGACGAACTCACGCGGGAGTCCGTGGCGGCCCGGGGGGAGACGGGCCAGCTCCGGCGGGTACTCGGGAGACTCGACAGGCTGATTCGCAGGATCTCTCAAGAGAACCGACGATACCGATCCAGACGCGTCGAGCACATTTTGGCTAACTGGCCAGTTTTTTGAAGCCACAACTCATGCCCCGGGCTTCGATCGAAGGTTCCCGCTCGCTCTCGCCGCCGCCTCACGAGCGGGCTCCGCTCCCAGGTAGGGGGTCAGGGCGAACTCGGTCAGCTCCGGCAGCAGGGCGGGGATCGCCGCCACCTCGCCGACCGCGAGACGCTGATAGACGATCCAGAAGACGCCGCCGACGATCGCTTCCTCGAGGGTCTCCGGCAGCTGCCCTCCATGCGGCGAGACATCGCGTCCAAGCTTGAAGAGAGAGACGAAGGCCTGCTGGGACCTCTCGTAGCGCTCGACCGCGGCCGGGCCGGCCGAGAGCGCCTCGACCATGCAGGTGCGCGCCAGTGCCGGCTCTTCGACGACGTATTCGAGGAAGGCCGTCAGCCCGGCGCAGACCCGGTCGGCCCAGTTGCCGAGCTCTCCAGCCGCCGCGACGACCCGCTCCAAAGCAGCTGTCATCGCATACTCCTGGGTTGCCAGGAAGCAGTCCTCCTTCGAGCGAAAGTTCTCGTAGAAGGTGTTGCGGGCGATTCCGGCGCGGCTGACTATGTCCGCGACTGTGACCTGCTGGTAGCCCTGCTCGGAGCTCTCCTGGGCCAGCGCGGCGATGATCCGGACCCGCTGGTGGCGGGCCACGAACTCGCGCGAAAGCTGCTGCCGTCCGGGAAGTGGACGCGTTGTTGACTTGGAAGCCACGAACGGAAGAGTACCTGAGTCGAATCTCGATGCCCCCGCGGCCCCGGAACGGATACCGTTTAGGTACCGAAACACAGACAATAAGTTTTATTAATCGACTTCAACCGGGCGGGGAGATTGACCGGAAAGCGACAGCGCATTCTCAGAGGGATGCTCGAAGCGGTGGGGACGCTGGGCTACGAGCAGGCCACGGTTCAGGACGCCATTACCACGGCAGGTCTCTACCGGCAGGCGTTCTACGACAACTTCGAAGACAAGGAGGACTGCTACCTGCACGCCATCGACGCGGGCTCGGAGTGGATCGAGATCGCGATGAGGAGGGCCGCGGACGGAGAACCGAGCTGGCGGGGCCGGCTGCGCGGCGCCCTGCACGGCCTGCTCTCCTTCCTCGACGAGGAGCCCGAGATCGGGCGAGCCCTCTTCGTCGAAGTCCATGCGGGTGGCGAGCGAGCGGTGGAAAAGCGAACGCTGGCGATGGAACGGGCGGCGGAGATGATGGACGGGGCTCGCGAGGAAAGCGACGGCGTCGCCCCGGCGATCTCAGCGGAGGCCGTCGTCGCCGGCATCCTCGCCGTGCTGCACACGCGCCTCGCCGCACGCCAGACCGAAGGCTTCGCCGCCCTCCTGCCAGAGCTGATGTACCTCGCCGTGCTCCCCTACTTCGGCCCCGAGGCCGCGGCCGCCGAGATGCGCGTCTGAACGATCGGCCGGCTCACAGGCCCTCGCCGTGCCGTCCCTCGCCGGCGGCGAAGCGGGCCGCGCCGCGGGCGGCGACCTCGAGAACCTCGCGACCGAGGCGGTGCTCCAGGGCGAGTCCGTCGGCCAGTGGAAGGCCCGCACCCTCCAGGGCGGCGCGGCGGTCGCTCAGCATCGTCTCCTGGGGAAAGCCGGCAAGCCGCTCCGCCAGTTCCAGGGAGCGCTCGAGGTGCCGTCCCTCCTCGACCACCTCGGAGACCAGGCCGATCCGCTCCGCCTCCTCCGCGTCGACGGGCCGGCCGGTGAGGATCATCTCCAGCGCCCGTCCAAGGCCGACGACCCGCGGCAGCCGCTGCGTGCCGCCGTCGATCAGCGGCACCCCCCAGCGTCGCTCGAAACAGCCGAAGGTCGCGCGAGTGGTGGCGATTCGCAGGTCGCACCAGACCGCGAGCTCCAGCCCTCCGGCCAGGCACCAGCCGTCGATCGCGGCGATCGTCGGCTTCGACGGCGTCAACCGGGTGAACCCCATCGGACCGCCGGGATGGTCGACGTCGAGGTCGATCGCCTTCAGATCGGCGCCGGCGCAGAAGGCGCCGCCGGCGCCGGTGAGGACGAGGACGAGGACGCTCTCGTCGGCCTCGAACCGCTCGAGCCCGCGCCGCAGGGCCTCGGCCGTGGCGGCGTCGACCGCGTTGCGCCGCTCGGGGCGATCGATGGTCAGCACCGCGGCGGCCCCCCGGCGCTCGTAGCGCACCTCGTCGCTGCTCATCGACGGATCGTCCCACAGCTCGCCGCCGGTTGAGAGGAAGGGAGCGGGCGGGCTAGTCGCGGCGCGGATCACGGGGATCGTCGCGACGCCCGGCTCCCAGAGCGTGCGCCCCGGTCGCTGGCCAGGGAAGGGCAGGTCTCCCGACGGCCGCCCGCAACGGTAGGCGCTGCTGCGGACGAGAAGAGGGGAACGAAAAAGCAACCGGTGACGACGCTCGGTGCCTGCCGTGCGCGTAGCCTTCGCGCTCAGAAGCTCGTGACGTCGCCTTCGAGACCCGCTCCCGCTTGGCTTCCGCGGGACCGGTCTCTCCCGGTCGCAGATTCAACTTAGCTCGACGCCCTGCGCGGCGCTAGGGGTGATGCCACGACGATCCCGCAAAGAGCGCTCTAAAGAGGTCCTCCGCAGGAGTTAGGTTCTTGACTCGATGACGGGATCGGAGGCCTCCGCGCGGCGGGCGCGGCGCAACGTCGTCCTCACCGCCGCGATCGCCGGCCTTGGCGGCCTCCTGTTCGGCTACGACACCGGCGTCATCGCCGGCGCCCTGCTCTTCATCAAGACCGACTTCGATCTCGGCAGCTTCGCCCAGGGCCTGGTCGTGGCCGCCGTCCCGATCGGGGCCGTGGTCGGGGCGGCGATCGCCGGGCCGGCAGCGGATACCTACGGGCGGCGGCTGATGATTCTCCTCGCCGCCGGGGTCTTCATCGTCGGCGCCCTCGCCAGCGCCGCCTCGCCCGGGGTGGAGGTACTGGTCGCCGCCCGCATCGTGATCGGGGTCGCGATCGGTCTCGCTTCGGCGGCGGCGCCGGTCTACATCTCCGAGGTGGCGCCGCCGGAGAGCCGCGGCCGCCTCGTCAGCTTCTTCCAGCTGGCGGTGACGATCGGGATCCTCCTCGCCTACCTCGTCGGGCTCGCCTTCGACGGGATCGAAGGCTGGCGCTGGATGCTCGGGCTCGGCTGCGTGCCGGCGCTGGCGCTGGCCTTCGGGATGGTGCGGATGCCGCAGAGCCCGCGCTGGCTGGTGATGAGCGGCGACGACTTCGCGGCCCGGGCGACGCTGGCGAAGATCCGGGTCGACGACCCGGACACGATCGACCGCGAGCTGGAGGAGATCAAGGACTCGATCGAGGAGAAGCCGGGCGAGTGGGGCGACCTCCTGCAACCGGTGGTTAAAGCGGCGCTGGTGGTCGGCGTCGGGCTGGCGATCCTGCAGCAGGTCACCGGCATCAACACCGTCATCTACTACGCGCCGACGATCGTCGAATTCACCGGCGTCGACTCTTCCGCCGGGTCGATCCTGGCGGCGGTCGGGGTCGGGATCATCAACGTCGCCTTTACGTTGCTGGCGTTGCGACTGCTCGACCGGGCGGGCCGGCGGACGCTCCTCTTCATCGGGGTCAGCGGAATGACGATCTCGCTCTTCGCCCTCGGTGCCGCCTTCAAGATCGCCGGCGGCGGCAGCACCCTCGCCTCGGCTGTCGCGATCGGCAGCCTGATGGCCTACGTCGCCTCCTTCGCGATCAGCCTCGGCCCGATCTTCTGGCTGCTGAACGCGGAGATCTATCCGCTCGGCGTACGCAGCAAGGCAGCAGGGATCGGCACGATGGCGAACTGGACCTTCAACTTCATCGTCTCGCTCACCTTCCTGCTGCTGATCGAAGCCCTGGGACGCTCGGGGGCTTTCTGGTTCTACGGCTGCATCGGCATCCTCACCCTGATCTTCTGCTGGAAGCTGGTGCCCGAGACGAAGGGCAAGCGCCTCGAGGACATAGAGGCCTACTTCCGGGCGCGCGTCGAGTCCTGAGCGGCTCCGCTCCGGCTACCCTCAGCGGATGCGGATCGAAGAGATCATCGCCGCTCGGCAGCCGACCTTCTCGGTCGAGTTCTTCCCGCCGAAGACGGCGGAGGCGACCGAGCAGCTCTACGAGACGGCGCGCGAGCTGCGCGCGCTGGAGCCCGACTTCGTGTCGGTCACCTACGGCGCCGGCGGCTCGACCCGCGACGGGACGGTGGAGATCACCACCGCGCTGAAGGACGAGATCGGGTTCGAGACGATGGCCCACCTCAGCTGCGTCGGCGAGACCAGCGAGGGCCTGGCGGCGACGCTCGACCGCATCGCGGCGGCCGGGATCGAGAACGTCTTCGCCCTGCGGGGCGACCCGCCGCGGGGGGAAGAGGACTTCGTGCAGCCCGAGGGCGGCCTCGGCAGCGCCGCCGAGCTGGCAGCGTTCATCAGGGACGGTTGGGACTTCGGCATCGGCGGCGCCTGCTTCCCGGAGGTCCACCCGGAGGCGCCCGACCTCGAGACCGATCTCCGCTACCTGAAGACCAAGGTCGACTCCGGCGCCGGCTTCCTGATCACCCAGCTCTACTTCGACAACCGCGTCTACTTCGACTTCGTCCGCGCGGCCCGCGAGCGCGGCATCGAGGTGCCGATCCTCGCCGGGGTCATCCCCGTCGCCAGCTTCGCCCAGACGAAACGGATCTGCGCCCTCTGCGACGCGACGATCCCGCCCCGTCTGGAAGAAGCCTTCGAAGCGGCCGGCGGCGACCCCGAGCGCGAGTTCGAGCTCGGCATCGCCTTCGCTGCCCAGCAGTGTGCGGAGCTGCTGATCGCGGGGGCGCCGGGCATTCACTTCTACGCGCTCAACCGCGCCCCCGCCACCCGGGCGGTGCTCGGGGCGCTGCGTGCAGCACGGCCGTGGGAGCGTTCTCGGCTTCTCGTTGACACGGTCTAGAAAGTTTGAATAAGATGCCGCCGTATGAGCGGTGGGGGAGCAAAGTTTTTTTTGCGCGGGCTGATTGCGATCGTTCTGATCGCCGCCTTTGCGGCGTCGGGCTGCGGGGGAGATTCGAACGGCGCGGGAGACAACGCCCACGTCAACGAAGATTCGGGCTCGACCAACGGCCTTCTGGTCGATGAACGGACGGGGACGCCACCGCCTGCGCCGGTACCCGTGCCGAAGGGCAAAAGTCTGTACTCGATTGCGCGCGACGCGAGCTGCTTCCTGCAGGTAAACCTGCCGCCGAAAAAGGGAAAGCCGGTGCCTCCGGGTACCGATCCTCCCGAATACGAGAGTGAGCCCCCTGTGTCCGGGCCCTACGTCGAACCGCCCAACCAGCAGGCAGATGGGGCCTACATGAACATGCCGGACGCGATCGAGCAGCTCGGGGCTCTCAACCACGGGCGGATGACCATCCAGTACGCGCCCGACCTCTCCGACAAGACCCAGCTGGAGATCAAGGGCCTCTACGACACGATGTACGGGGCGACGCTGCTCTTTCCGAACGACGAGATGCACTACGCGGTGGCGGCGACTACCTGGGGGAACCTCCTCGCCTGCACGTCCTACGACACCCAGAAGACGGCGGACGCGATCCGCGCCTTCGGGAAAGAAACCTGGGGCAAGCACGGCGGAGAACCTGTCGACGCCTTCCCGTTCGAAGGGCCGACCCCGAGGGAACCCGCCGAACCCGAAGCGGGCTGAGCCGAGTGGGCCCACCAGCCGACGCCCGGCGCAGAGCGCTGGCAGAATAGGCGGCCGAGATGGGTAAGGGAGAGCGCGAAAGAGAGCGGCTCCGCGAAGAGCGGATCGCGGCCGAACAACGGGAGTCCCGGAGTGGGAACAACCGCTTGATCCTCACCTACGCGATCGTCTCGACCGTGGTGATCGCGGTCGGGGTGTTGATCTTCGTCCTCGTCAGCGGCGGTGGCGGTGGCGACGAAGGCGGCGACGCCCACATCAACGTCAACCAGGCGATGGGCAACACCAACGGCGTCCAGCCCGACAACCGGGCGGGGATCGAACCGCCGCGGACCAAGGTCTTCGACCTCGACCAGGCGGCGAAGGAAGCCGGCTGCAAAGTCGAGCTCAAACTCGAAGACGAGGGACACACCCACCTTCCGCAGAACTCGCCGCCGCCCAACTACAAAACCAACCCGCCGACCTCGGGCAACCACGTCGAACCGCCCTTCCAGCAGGCCGACGGTGCCTACAGCGAGGAACCGAAGTCGCTCGACACCGTCCACTCGCTCGAGCACGGCCGGATGGAGATCCAGTACTCGCCCGACCTGCCGGAAAAGGCCCAGCTGGAACTGATCGGCCTCTACGACACGATGTACGGGGCGACGCTGCTCTACCCCAACGGCAAGATGCCCTACGAAGTCGCCGCCACCACCTGGACCAACCTGCTCGGCTGCAAGGAATACAAAGGCCGGGCCACGCTGGACGCGATCCGCGCCTTCGGCCGCGAAACCTGGGGCAAATACGGCGGCGAGCCGGTCGAAGCATTCGCCTTCACCGGGCCGACCCCGGCGCAGCCCGACGAACCCAGCAGCTGATCGCCGCCTTCAGGCGCGGTAGGCCGGAAAGTAGCCGCTGCCCTCGCGACCGGCGGCGAGCTCCGCGTAGCGCTCCGCATCGCAGATCAGCTCCGAGGTGGTCCAGGCCAGCTGGCGGTTGGCGAACCCGCGCTTGAACTCCTCCAGCGCGTCGCCGGCGACGATGCCGCCTCCCAGGTTCAGAGGCAGGCCCAGCTCGGTGGCGTGCTCGACGAGGCCGGCGACGACGCTCTTCATCGGCGAGTCGCGGAGATGAGCGTCGGCGCTGCCGCTCAGGTAGTAGTGGAGGTAGCCGTCGCTGACCGCGGCGATCGAGGCGGCGGCGACCTCGTCCCCGGGCGCGAGGGCGAGGGCGAGCCAGGTGCGGTCGGCGGCGAGGATCCGGTCGAAGTACCCGCCGCCGAAGAAGTAGTGCGCCGCGGCGCTGGTGCGGCGCATCGTCTGCTCGTAGGCGGCGAGGAAACTGGCGCGTTGCTCAGGGCTCGTCTCGCTCCCGGGGACGATCTCGACGGCGTAACCGGCTTCGAGGTTGCGGCGCACCTGGCGGCGGTCGCTGGGGCGGCTCTTCGGCGGCAGCTCCGGGTCGGCTATTTGGACCACGTTCCTCTCGGTGGCGCCGGCCAGCGGCGACGGCCCCAACCTGTGACGAAGAAAGACGCTGACCAACCCCGTCCCAGAGAAATCGATGGCCGACGGATCGAGGGGCGGGGGGGTCTTCGTACGGACACTTGGAGCGAGCGAAGCGAGCGGGTCCGGTAGAAGACCCCCCCGCCCCTCCCCGCCGACAATCCCGGGATAGCCGTACGGGGAAACCGCGTCCCTCTGCCCCGTCCCCTCGATCTCGCGAACGATCAGCGGCGCTACCAGCATCCCCTCCTTGCTCTCGATCCGCAGCGTGTGGGTTACGCCCTCGGCGGCGAGGAACTGGGGCGAGCGGAAGAACTGCTCGTCGGCGGCCGCCTCGCCGCGATCCTCGATCAGCGTCGCCTGGGCGGGAGGCGCGCTCACTTCAGGAGGTCCGCCGCGGCGGCGCGGAACTCGTCCGGCAGCACTCCCCACACCTCGCAGTCGTCGGGCGGGGCCCCCCTGCGCGCCAGGTGCCCACGCATCGTCCCCTCGTGCTTCCAGCCGAGGCCGGCGACGGTCTTCTTCGCCACCTCGTTGCGGGCGGGGATGCGACCGTAGACGCGGTGGGCGCCGTACTCGTCGAAGGCTTTGGCGAGCGTCAGCGCCTCGGCGCGGCGGCCGACGCCCTTGCCGCGGACGTCGTCGCCGATCAGCGCGCCGAGCTCGGGGGCAGTCTGGCGGAAGAGGCCATAGAGGGCGGTGAAGCCGACCGGCTCCGCGTAGCCCTCGACGTCGATCGCGAACTTGCGGTCCTCGCCGGAGTCGTCCATCGCCCGTTGGGTCCAGGCCTCGGCCTGCTCGAGCGTGAACTCGTCGCGCTGCTCCATCAGCGACTCGATCGCCGCCGGGTTGTTGAACCAGCGGTGGACCGCCGGCGCGTCGCGCTGCTGGAACCGGCGCAGACTGACTTCGGGGCGGTCGCTCATCGGCCGAACCCTACTCCAGGTCGATGGGCCTAAAAGGGGCCTATATAGAGCGAAATCGGCCCGTCGGCGATCAGTCGGGGGCTAAGCCTTGGCCGGTCATCACGAGCCGGGCGGTCTTGGCGAGGATGCGGGCGTCGAGGGCGAAGCTGCGGTGGTCGACGTACCAGACGTCTAGCTCGATCCGCTCCTCCCAGGGAATGCCGGCCCGGCCCTGGACCTGGGCCCAGCCGGTGATCCCGGGCAGGACCTCGTGGCGGCGTTTCTGCTCCTCGGTGTAGCCGTCGACCTGGGCCTTGATCGTCGGTCGCGGACCGACGATCGCCATCTCGCCGCGGAGGACGTTGACGAGGTTGGGAATCTCGTCGAACGAGGTGCGGCGCAGGATCCGGCCGGGAGCGGTGACCCGCGGGTCGTCGCGATAGACGACCTTGCCGACCCCGACCGGGTCGGAGCCCGCGACCATCGTCCGCAGCTTCCACATCTCGAACTCGCGGCCGCCGAGGCCGACGCGGCGCTGGCGGTAGATCACCGGCCCGCGGCCGCTCAGCTTGATCGCGACCGCGGCGATCAGGAGCACCGGCGAGAGGATCAGCAAGGCGAGGGCGGCGACGAGGACGTCGAAGGCGCGCGGCATCAGCGGGTGCCCTCGGCTTTCTCCCAGCGACCGCCTGGGCCGTGGCGCCAGCGATCCCAGAAGCCGGCGGCGATCGAGGCAGTCGTCAGCGCGTAGTAGCGGGCGATCCGCAGGGGGCCGATCGGAACGAAGCGGCCGAGCAGCGCGGCGGTGATCAGCCCGAGCTGGAGGACGAAGGCGACAACGTAGATCCAACCCTCGCCGAGCAGGAGGGCGTTGGCGAGGAGCGCGACGAGGTGCAGCAGCGGGCTCAGGTAGCGGAGCAGCCGGTGGGAGGCGATCTCGAAGGCGAAGAGCGGCGGGTAGCCGCCGGGCGAGAGCATCCCTTCGCCGACGACGATGTCCCAGAGGCCGACCATCATCCGTCGTTTGCGGGCGAACTCGCCCTCGACGGTGGGAACCATCTTCTCCTCGGCGCGGGCGGCGGGAGCGTAGAGCGAGCGCAGGTCCTCCTTGGCGAAGGCGAAGGGGAAGCTGAGGTCGTGGCTGCCGGAAGGGGCGAGCGGGACGTAGGCGCTGCGGCGCACTGCGTAGATCGCGCCGTTGCCGGCGGTGACGCCGGCGAGGGCCGACTCCATCTCGCGGACCTTCATCTCGTAGCGCCAGTAGGCGCCCTCGAGGTTGTCGCCGGCTGCGGTCTGGAAGCGAACCTGGCCGCAGACGTAGCCGACCGCGTCGTCGGCGAAGGGGGCGACGAGCGAGCGCAGGGCGTCCGGGGCCCAGCTGCTGTTGGCGTCGGAGAAGGCGAGGATCTCGCCGCTCGCCCGCTCGACTGCGGCGTTGAGCGCGGCGACCTTGCCCCCGGCCGGCAGATCGAGGACGAGGTCGGCGCCGGCGGCGCGAGCGCGCTCGACGGTCGCGTCGGTCGAGCCGTCGGACGCGACGATCACCTGCAGCTTCTCGCGCGGGTAGTCGAGCGCCAGCGCGTTGGCGACTTTGGCGGCAATCACCTCCTCCTCGTCGTAGGCGGGAACGATCAGCGAGACGGTGGGAGCTCTGGCGGCGGGTCCTGTCTCGTCGCCACCCGCCGAGGGCGCTCGCAGGTGCACCAACAGCCACAGCACCAGTGGGTACCCAAGATGGGTGTAGGTCAGCAGACCAACGCTGAGCCAGAAGAGGATGGCAACGGCGGTCACGAGCGGGCCTCGATCAGCTCGCGGTAGAGGTCGAGGGTGAGGCGGGCGGCCTCGTCCCAGGAGTAGGGGCCGGCGGCGGCCCTGGCGGCGGCGGCGGCGAGCTCGCCGCGGGTACTCTTGTCGCCGACGAGCTCCTCCAGCGTCGCGGCGAGGGCGGCGGTGTCGCCCGGCGGCACCAGCCTGGCCGCGCCGGTGGCCGCCACCTCGGGGAAGCCGCCGACGGCGCTCAGCACCAGCGGCTTGCCGAAGGCGAGGCCGGTGTAGAGGACGCCGGAGTGCTCGGCGTCGAGGTAGGGCAGGGCGACGAGGTCGGCGCGGCGGAAGATCGCTGGGATCTCCGCGTCCTCGACGAAGCGGGTGACGAAGCGGACGCGGCCGCCGGCCTCGCGCGCCCGGCGCCGCAGCGGCTCGACGTCGATCCGCGGGTTGCCGACGATCCACAGCTCGGCGCCGCTGGCCGCCACCCGTCCGTAGGCCTCGATCAGATCCTCGATGCCCTTGTAGGGACGCAGCAGGCCGAAGGAGAGGATCACCGGCCCCTCGGCGCCCTCCAGCTCGGCCGGCAGCGGCTTCTCCTCCGGCAGCCTGGTCAGGTAGTCGAAGGCTCCATGGGGGATGACCCGGACCTTGCCCGGATCGAGACCGACCTCCTCGCGCAGGCGGGCGGCGCTGTGCTCGGAGTGGGCGACGACCGCGTCCATCGCGTCGAACACGCGGTGAGCCGAACGGACCGCCCGGCGGCTCGCCCCCGGCGGCAGGATGTAGTGGGCGGTCATCAGCCGCGGCCGGCGCGGCGCCAGCAGGCGGACGTCGAGGGAGGGGATCGTCAACCACTGGTAGTGGACGACGTCGGCGTCCAGCGCCCGCCGCAGCCGCAGCATGCCCGGCAGGTGCTCGGCCGCCTTGAAGGGCAGGCGGGCCGGCGCGTCGAGGCCACGGCCGGCGGCGCGCCGGTAGAAGAGCTCCCGGACGCGGTAGCCCTCGGCGGGCGGCACCGCTCCGTGGAGGAAGCGGCTGGTCAGCAGCTCCACCTCGGCGCCGGCGCGGGCCAGCGCCGCCGCGAGCGCGCGGTCGTAGGGCGGCGTGAACGCCGAGGGGTCGATGAGCTGTACCTTCATCGGGGGTCGGGATTATCGTGACCGGCTTGGCGCCCACGCTCTCCTACTGCGTCGTGAACACCAACGGCCGCGATTCCCTGCTCGCCTGCCTGGCGGCGATCGAGCGCACCCATCCGGCCGGCGTCGAGCGCGAGATCCTCGTCCTCGACAACGCCTCCGAGGACGGCTCAGCCGACGCCGTGCGCTCGCTCGGCGGCGAGATCAGGCTGATCGCGCTGCAGCGGCGGGCGGGCAAGGCCGAGAACGACTCGACCCTGATGCGGGAAGCGGAGGGCCGGTACTGCCTGCTGCTGAACGAGGACTCGGAGCTGTGCCCGGGGGCGGTGGCGGCGCTGCTCGCCGCCCTTGACGCCGACCCGAAAGCAGCCGCCGCGACGGCGCAGCTGCTCGACTCCGACGGCAAACCGGTCCCCTCCGCCTGGCGCTTCCCGGGGGTGGGGACGGCGGCGATCGGGGCGCTCTTCCTCCACCGCCGCTTCACCGTGCAGAGCGTGGGCAGTGCGACGCGACCGGTCGACTGGGCGCAGTCGAGCGCGCTGATGGTCCGACGCGAGGCGGCCGCCGCGGTCGGCTACATGGACCCGGCCTTCTTCGTCTACTACGACGAGTGCGACTTCGCCAAGCGCCTCGCGGAGGCCGGCTGGCACTCGCTCTACGTCCCGGGGGCCGAGGCTGTCCACCACGACCAGCTCTCCACCGACCTCGCCAAGGGCCTGCCGCGGATCGTCGAGTTCCACCGCAACCGGGACCTCTACATGCGAAAGCACCACGGCCCGCTCGCGGCCTACGCGGTCCGCGCCCTCACCGCCTGGTCCTACGCGCTCCGCGCCCTCGCCGCAACCGTCGTCCCCAACCGCTCGCCGCGAATCATGTGGGCTCACGCCCGCCAGGCCCTTTTTCCCCAGCGAGGGGAATCCCTACGCGACCGCGCTCAGGGCCGCATGTCTTCGTCGAGCCGCTCCACCTCGTAGACCTCGGGGATGCGACCGTCCACCGCCGGCTCCGCCTGCAGCGAGGCGAGCAGGGCGCGCGGTTGGCGCAGTCGGGATATCCAGCGGCGCTCTTCGGCGCTGAAGAAACCGGTCGCCCAGAGGGTCAGCGGGTAGGCGGCGAGGAGGATGGCCCGCAGGAGAAGGCCGTCCGCCCCCTCGGTCGGGACCGCGAGTTCGGCGAGGCCGACGATCGCCGCCACCGCCAGCACCACCCGCAGCAGGCGGCCCCACTCGTATGGGACCGGGAAGAGCCGCTGGGTGAAGGCGTACATCAGGCCCAGCACCACCAGGTAGGAGGCGACCAGAGCGAGGGCGGCGCCGACGATCCCCAGCGACGGCACCAGCGCCAGGTTGAGGGCGACGTTGACGACCAGGGCGCCGACCGCGGCGGGGAGGTTGAGCTCGGTGCGGCCGGTGCGGCCGAGGATCACGACCAGGACGAGGTAGAGCGCGTAGAGGGTGACCGCGGCCGAGATCAGCCCGATCACTTCGTAGGAGTCGAAGAATTTCGGCGCCGCCAAGGCGCGGACGATCCAGCGGGAGAAGAGCCACATCCCGGCGACGACGAAGGCGCAGCCGGCGACGAAGAGGGTGACGACGGTGGCGTAGACGCCGCGGGCCTCGTCGTCGTCGCGGATCGAGTAGGCGAGCGGCGGCCAGGCGAGCTGGAAGCCGCGGACGAGGACGTTGACCGCCTGGGCGAACTTGACCCCGAGCGAGTAGAGCCCCGCCTCGGCGAGACCGAGCGAGCGGGCGATGATCAGCCGGTCGGCGAAGTTGAGCGCGTAGAGCGAGACCTCGGCCGGCATCGTCGGCAGGCCGAAGCGGAAGAGACGGCGCAGCAGCGCCCGGTCGAAGCGCAGCGAGAGGCGGCGCCACTGCAGGGCGATCAGGACCAGGACGAAGGCGGCGCCGCTGGCGTAGCTGCCGATCAGCAGCCCGCGCGCGCCCTCGTCTAGGCCGACCACGAGGACGACGGTGAGGCCGATCGCCGCCAGCACGTTGAGGATCGTCGTCAGGAAGTAGGCCCGGGCCCGCTCCTCGAGCCGGAACAGGGTCAGCATGAACTCCCACATCGTCAGCACCCAGAGGCCGCCGATCGCGATCCGGACCAGTTCCGGCGCCGACCCGCCGAGCTTTTCCGGATCGGGGAGCAGCAGTTCGGAGAGCGGCGTGGCGAACGGCAGCGCGAGCAGCGCCCCGAGCGTCGAGAGCCAGAAGAGCCCGGCGAAGGTCGAGGAGACGACCCGTCCGGGGTCCTCCTCGCGCAGGTAATAGAAGCGCAGGATCGCCTCGATCAGCCCCAGGCGGACGATGATGCTGGCGCTGACGACCGCCGCGAAGAGCACCTCCGCCGCCCCGTAGTCCTCCTGCGTGAGGTACCGCGTGTAGAGCGGCAGCAGCGCAACGGCGATGACCTTGCTGAGGATGCTGGCCGCGGTGTAGGCAGCACCCGTCGTAGCCAGGCGTCGCAGGTATCCCGACATGGGGGGACCCTACGCAGGCTTGCGGATCACGGGGTCATCGCCCGCAGCCGCATGCGCCAACGACGCCCCGACCGCCAGCAGGACCCAGGTGATCGGGTCCTCGAAGAACCCGGCGTAGGCCAGCGTGTGTACGAGGAGCGCGACGAACGCCGCCAGGATCGCCGCCCGTGCGGCGGTTGGCGCGGAGAAGAGGCCACTGCTCAGGGTGCCAAGGGCGATGACGACCAAGGCGAGGTAGACGAGCAGCCCGAGTAGGCCCTGCTCTGCGGCGACCGTTACCGGCTCCGTGTGGGAGACCGTGACCGGGGCGTCCTTGTTCTCGCGGTGGTCGCGGTAGGCGGCCTGGAAGGAGCCCGAGCCGTAGCCCTGGATCGGCTTTTCTGCGAAGAGGTCGGCGCCGCCCGAGACGAGGCTGCCCCGGCCGCTGAGGTCGACGTTCAAGCGATCGCTGGTGATCTTGCCCGAGCCGCCGACGAGGAGCACCACGAGGACGGCGCCGACGAGCCCGACGGCGACGGCTGCCAGGGTCCAGCGCCAGCTCCAGCGGATCGCGGCGAGAACCGCGAGACCGGCGAGGAGCGCCAGGAAGCTCGACTGCGAGTAGGTCGGCACCAGGCCGACCCAGAGGACCAGGATCAGGCCGCTGAGAAGCCAGAAGCTCTCCCTGGTTCGCGCCCAGAGCATCGCCGCGGTGGCGACCGTCGTCACCAGCGCCAGGTAGCGCCCGTAGACGTTGGGGTCCCAGAAGACCGAGTTGACGCGGAAGTAGGTGTGGAATTCGTTCGAGCGGATGATCTGGTCGTTCCAGAAGAGGCTGCGGGTCGCGAGCTCCGCACCGCCGATGAGGACGAAGGCGCTCGCCTCGACGCCGATCACAATCAGTCCCCAGCGCAGCAGGCGCTGGTCCCACTCCACCTCGCGCAGCAGCCGGTAGGCGATCGTGAAGGGGACGAAGAAGAAGCAGACGTTCTGCAGCCCCTTGGAGAAGTCGTCCGAGTAGAGCGCCTGCAGCGCGTAGAGGACGACCCCTGCGGCGAGGATCCAGGCCAGCGCCCGCGGCGGGTGTCCGGGCGGCGGATCCGACCAGTCGCGGAGCAGCGTCGCCACCACCGCGGCGGCGATAACCAGGTAGAGCGGGACCAGCAAGTTGGCCGTGTCGCCGCCGGCCTCGAGCGGGACCCGGAACGGGATCGCGAAGACGATCGCCAGCGGCATCGCGATCGCCCAGCGGCGGAAGAGGTAGGCGAGGACGCCGATCGCGGCGACGGCAAGCGCCAGCAGGGCGACCATCCTCCCCTCGTCGTGGCGCAGGTCGACGATCTGCGCGGTATGCCACTGGTCGCCGGCGATCAGGACCGGGAAGAGGACCATCGCCGCGACCATCAACAGCGCCCGCAGGCGCCCCGGCGGCAGCAGGATGGCGGCGCCGCTGGCGAGGGCGGCGAGGAGCAGGCCCGCGCCGGCGAGGACGTCGCTCACGGCTTCCCCTCAGGGGCCAGGCCGCCGCTGCCACCGGGGGTGGCGCAGCGCGAGCGCTTCGCCTCCGGCGCCGGGTGCAGGCTGATCACCCCGGGCGTCACCAGCACCCGCTCGGAGCCCAGCTTGACCCGCAGCTTGTAGCGGCCGGGCCTGGCGGTCCCGCCGCCGCGCTGGCGGCCGTCCCAGTAGAAGGTGTGGAAGCTGTAGCGCTTGAGGAAGCGGTCGCGGGCCAGGGTGACGACCACGCGCCCGCCGGGCTTGATCACCTGCACGGTGCCGTCATCGCTGACGGTGGTGCGGAAGCGGATCCGGATCCTGTCGTTGCGGCAGTCGCCGTTGGGGGTGAAGCTGTGGACGGCCTTCGCCCCTTTTGCCCGCGGCGCGGCGACGAAGGTGACGCGGTCGAGGACCAGCGGGTCGCGCTTGACCCGCTGGGAGTAGGCGAAGGCGGCTACCGTGGCGAAGACGAGGAGGGCGAAGACGACCGCGTTTGGGGAGAGGAACCCCGGGCGATCATTCCAGCGCTTCGGCATCGTCCTCGCCGACGATCACGGCGACGTCGGCTCCGGCCGAGACGGATTCGATTTCCCCACTCATCAGCTGCAGCTTCGAGATCCCCAGCTGCTTGGCCACCTTGCGCGCTTCGGTCTTGTGGCCGCGTTTGAACATGACCACGCTTTCGGCGAAGCTGGCGCTGCTGTTGGTCACGGCCCCGAGGTCGAAGCCCTTGCCCTCGACTTTGTCGCCGTAGTTCGCGGCCAGGCCGGGCACCGAGGTGCCGTTGAGCACGCTGACTTCGATTTCGGCCGGCTTCACCTGCGCCGCCGCCTGCTTCGAGCCGTTGCCGCCGCTGGAATCGTCGCCACCGGAAAGCAGCAGGTAAGCCGCCCCGCCGGCGACCACGAGGACGACGACGAAGAGGGCGATCAGGGTCGTCGGCCGGGACGCCGTCTCCCCCAGCCCGGAGAATCGCCGGCGCAGCCGTTCGGCGCGGCCTTCCACCGGCAGCCCCTCCTCGCGCCGGCGGCGGCGTTCCTCGCGGCTGGAGACCGCATCCTGTTCGGCGGTCCGCGCCTCCTCCAGCGCCCGCAGCTCCTCGGCCCGCTGGGCGGCGATCGTCGAGGTCTGCTCCTTGCGCTCCGCGTCGCGCTCGGGAGCCGAGCCCGCCCACTCGCGCAGGCGGCGGATGTCGCGCCCGTGGGTGAAGGAGAGAAGCGCGAGGACGGCGAGGCCGATGAAGGCGGCCAGGCCGGCGAAGGCGCCGATCCGTTCGACCGCGTTGACCAAGGTGGCAACGCCGATTTGTTCGATCGCGTGGACCAAAGTGGCTGCGGGAGGCTATTCGTTGGCGGCGAGCGTCGCGGCGTCGCCACCCGGTGCGGCGATCAACTCCACGACACGCTCGGCCAAATTAGCCTCATCACCGGCCAGAACGAGGTGTTCCAGCGAGTTCAGGGTCGACTCCACCCAATCCTGGTCGATCGCCTTCCGCCGCACCGCGCGGTTGATCCGCCGGGCCGCCGTCGGCTGCACCTCCTCGCCCTCGGAGAAGAGCGTCTCGTGCAGCTTCTCCCCCGGGCGCGGCTGGGTGAACTCGACCGCGATGTCGGTCTCCGGCTCGTATCCCGCCAGCCGGATCATGTTGTGGGCGAGGTCGACGATCTTCACCGGCTCGCCCATGTCGAGGACGAAGACCTCGCCCTTGCCGGCGCCGATGTCCCCGGCCCGGATCACCAGCTGCACCGCCTCCGGGATCGTCATGAAGTAGCGGGTCATGTCGGGGTGGGTGACGGTCACCGGTCCCCCCCGCTCGATCTGGCTGCGGAAGATCGGCACCACGCTGCCGGAGGAGGCGAGGACGTTGCCGAAGCGGACCGAGGCGAAGCGCGTCTGCGGGTATTT
>Ga0164301_10000146_pt1 | contig 18528 bp, 18 predicted proteins | sample Whisoiple_231_MG_FD_109711 | JGI IMG/M metagenome (GOLD analysis project Ga0164301, IMG submission 109711) | Unamended control soil microbial communities from upstate New York, USA - Whitman soil sample_231_MG | ecosystem: Environmental > Terrestrial > Soil > Agricultural land ... | reverse complement strand
CGGCGGGACTCGGCGATCTTCGCCTCCGGGTCGCGGAAGGTGCGGCCGTGGCCGGGGAGGACGAGTTCGACGTCGAGACCCTCGACCTCGTCGAGGCTGGTGAGAAATTCGCCGACCGGGTCGGGGCTGTGGCCGTAGTCGAAGAAGAGGACGGTGCGGCCGAGCAGGTGGTCGCCGGAGATCAGCAGCTTGCGCTCGGGCTGGTGGAGGACGACGTGCGAGGGCGCGTGGCCGGGCGTCTCGTGCACCTGCCAGGCGCCGAGGTCGGTCTCGATCTCGACCCCCGGCACCAGCTCGCGGTCGGGCTCTTTGAGGACGTCGATCCCGGGTTCCTCGTCGCTGCGGGCCTCGCGGTAGCGCTCCAGCGCCGCCAGCGGCACCCCGCTCTCGCGCGCCACCTCGATCCGCGCCTCCAGCGCCGCCTCCGGGTCGTCGGCGAGCAGCCGCACGTGCTCCCAGCGCGGGTGCATCCACAGCTCGCAACCGGCGCGCTCGGCGATCGCGCCGGCGAGCCCGTAGTGGTCGGTGTGGGAGTGGGTGCAGACGACGAGCCGGACGTCCTCGACTCCGAAGCCGGCCTGGGTCAGCGCCAGGTCCAGCGCCCGCAGCCGCCCCTTGCCGCCCATCCCGGTGTCGAACATGACGATGCCGTCGCCGTCGGCCACCGCCCAGGCGTTGCCGTGCGGGACGCCGGGCCAGGGAAGCGGCAGGCGCAGGCGCCAGATCCCGGGCAGGACGCGTTCGGTCCGCGGCGCCTCCGCTCGTCCGTCACTGGCCACGCAGCCAATCCTTTCAGGGACGCTCGAACTCCTGCATGACGCCGGCCGCGGCGAAGCAGGCGGCGCCGCTGAAGGTGCACCAGTTGGCGATCCCGACGGCGAGCGCGTCGCCGGTCTCGGGGCGGACGAAGGCGGCGATACCGGCGGCCATGAAGAGCGCCGAGCCGACCTGGTTGACGACGACGATCCACCAGCCGAGGTCGGCGCGGGCGCCCGGCGGGCGGTCGCGGTGCATCTCGGTCAGGGCGAGGTGGCCGGAGACGAGGAAGAGGACGCAGCCGATGATTTCCGGGGTCCAGACGTCGCGGTGCAGTTGTGCGGTGGTGAGGTCGCCGAGCAGCGCCACCGCCAAGCTGGCGCCGAAGTAGAGGGTGCCGACGAACAGCGCCACGGCGCTCGCCCAGTCGAGCCGTCTGGGCTCGGTCGACCACCAGCGCCACTGCGGCGCCTGCACCACGCCGTCGACCTCGCGCGGCGCGTTCGCAACCTGCAGCACCGAGGCGTAGCCGCCGGTGGTGAAGAACACCCCGCCGACCATGAACACCGCCGCCGCCAGCCGCGGTCCTCCCACATGCGCCTGAGCCAGCAACGCCCCGATCGAGAACAACGACCCGCCGATCACAAACGCCGTAGCGGCGACCGCGTTGATCCTGACCAGCCGGCGACGGGTCGCCGAGTCGGCCTGGCCCCTCTTCTCTCCCCCGGCAACGAGCACTCCCCGCTTGCGCAGCACCCGCCGGTCGACGCTCATCGCGCCAGCCTATTCACGCGACGCGGTGGCGATGGTGGCCGGGCCCGCTTCCCCAACTACCGGGGTTCCAGCTCAATCTCTTCGAGCTTCGGTCAGATCGACCGCGGTTTTGAACCCGCTTGCCTCAGGAAAACGCAGCGCATCCGATTTCGAACACACCTGGGTGGGTCAAATGTCGGTTGCGTAGGGCACCGCTACTCGCCCGCCGTGCTGATTTCTGGATAGACGACCGGCTGGCAATAGGAAGAAACCTGCGAGTTGTTTTCGATGTAGGCGTAGGTCTCTTCGATTTCGACCGAAAGCCCGTTGATCTCATTTTGAACCTCGGGCAGGCAGGCGCGCAGTTTCTTCAATTCAGCCGATAGGCCTTTGATCTCCGAGGCAGTGTTCTCGCCGCCCGACGTCGTCGAGCTTTCAAGAGTCGCGGTCGAGTCTTCGAGGTCGTTGATCTTTGAATCCAGACTGTTCATCTGAACCACCGTGAAGATGGCAAGCGCTACAAGCGCCGTGCCGAGCACTGCAACCACAATGGAACTGGTACGGGGCGACATGAACGCTCCTTCTGGAAGGCGGGCTGGACAACTTCCGCCGGGCAGGCTATATCGCCAAACGGCATTACAACAATTACAGCGATCCCAATAGCGACCGCATCCGTTCTCGATTCTCACGATTTCGACCTCTAGGTCGATCAAGCCCCAGAAGAGCTAAATGCGGCCGGATACGGTTGTCGCCTTGAGTGACCTGCACACCGACGCGCAGATCCCCCGCTTGCGCAAACACCCGCCGGTCGAGAGCCATCCCGGCAGCGTATTCAGCCGTCCCTCACCAGCGAATGCCAGGAGGGGGCGGGGGTGCCTCTGCCAGACACTCAACATCGAGCCATAGGCGAGATGTGTCTGGAAGGGGCACCCCCGCCCCCGCCCAACTATCCAACGCTGAAGCTGGCGGGGTCCGGCCCGGTCCGCTCGCCGGCATCGAGCCGTTCGAGCGCCGCCATGTCGTCCTCGCTCAGCTCGAAGTCGAAGACCTCGAAGTTCTCCCGGATCCGCTCCGGGCTCGACGATTTGGGGATCACGACGTTGCCGAGCTGTAGGTGCCAGCGCAGGATCGCCTGCGCCGGGGTGCGGTCGTGGTGGGCGGCGACGGTTTCGATCGTCCCGTCTTCGAGCAGCTCGCCCTGCGCCAGCGGGCCAGGCCTCGGTGGCGACCTCGTGGTCGGCGTGCCAGGCGCGCAGCTCGGCCTGCTGGAGGCGCGGGTGCAGCTCGATCTGGTTCACGGTCGGCCGCTTCTCGGCCTCCTCCTCGATCCGCTCCAGGTCCTCGACGCGGAAGTTGGAGACGCCGATCGAGCGGGCGCCGCCTTCCTCCTGGATCCGTTCGAAAGCGCGCCAGGTGTCGAGGAAGAGGTCCTTGCTCGGCAGCGGCCAGTGGATCAGGTAGAGGTCGACGTGGCCGGTGCCAAGCCGCTCGACGCTCTTCTCGAAGGCGCGCAGGGTCGAGTCGTAGCCCTGCTCGGAGTTCCACAGCTTGGTGGTGACGAAGACATCATCGCGGCGCACCCCGCTGGCGGCGATCGCCGCCCCCACCCCGGCCTCGTTGCGGTAGGCGGCGGCGGTGTCGACGTGGCGGTAGCCGACGCCCAGCGCCTCCTCGACCTTTTCCTGCGTCTCCTCGGGTGGGATCTGGAAGACGCCGAACCCCAACTGCGGGATCTCGACGCCGTCGTGCAGGGTCAGGACGGGAACCTCGGTCGCGTTGGTCATGCGACGCGGCTACCCCCGGGGCAGCGTCTTCAATCGAGAGCGTCAGCTAGGAAGTAGCCAGGCCGATGGCCCAGAGCGGAAAAGCAGCCATCACGCCCAGGTAGGCGCCCATCGCGAGGCCGGTGCCGAGGCTGGCGGTGCGCGAGCGGGCGCCGGATATCGCGCCGACGAGAACGAAGGCGGCGGCGATTCCGAATCCGAGCCAGAAGATCTGCGGCATTGCGGCGGCGAGAATACCCGAACGAGGAGGGATTGGGGAAGCCCGCGTGTGCGGCTGGCGAGCGCCGGACCAAGCGGGGCAAGGACGCAGGGAGGCCGGATAGCAGCGCTATTCGGCCGACTGAGGACGCCGCACCGCGCCGCGTCCGCCGCCGCCAGGCGTGCGCGGGGGTTTCCCCAATCCCTCCTTAGGGAGGAATCGCGGCCCGCGTGGCAAAGCCGCACGCATGAACCAGTCTTCCGCACCGAACAGCAAATTGATCCTGGCGGCGATGATCTTCGCCGTCTCGATGACCTTCATCGACCAGACGATCGTCGCGATCGCGATCCCGACGATCCAGGACGACTTGACCCTCTCGGCCACCGGGGTCCAGTGGATCATCAACGGCTACCTGCTCTCGCTCTCGGCGCTCTTCGCCTTCGGCGGCCGGCTCGCCGACATCGCCGGGCACCGGCGCATGGTCGTGCTCGGCGTCGTCATCTTCGCCACCGCCTCGGCGCTCTGCGGCGCCACCCCGACCGGCTCGGCCGACGAGACCTGGCTGATCGTCTTCCGGGTGATCCAGGGCGCCGGCGCGGCGATCATGTTCCCGGCGGCGCTGGCGATCGTCCTGGGCGCCTTCCCGGTCTCAGAACGCGGCAAGGCGATGGCGATCTTCTTCGCGATCGCCGGCGGGCTGACCGCGATCGGGCCGCTGGCCGGCGGGTACCTGGTCGAGATCACCTGGCGGGCGATCTTCTGGGTCAACATCCCGGTGGCGCTGATCGCCCTGTTCCTGATCTGGAAGTCGAAACCGGCCGACGAGAAGCACCCGGCGGAGATCGACTACAACGGCACGGCGCTGATCACCCTCGGCATGGGCCTCTCGGTCCTCGGCCTGCAGCAGTCGAGCATCTGGGGCTGGGGCGACGTAAAGACCTGGGCCTGCATCGGCCTCGGCCTAGTCATCCTCGCCGCCTTCGTCCTCTACGAGCTGCGGACCGAGAACCCGCTGCTGCGGCTGACGATCTTCAAGGACAAAGCCTTCGCGGTGGACAACGTCGTCCTCTTCCTGCTGATGATCCCCTTCGTCCCGCTGTTCTTCTTCGCCAGCATGTACGCGCAGATCTCGCTCGGCGAAAGCGCCTCGGAAACCGGGCTCTACCTTCTGATCTTCTTCGCCGGCTTCGCCACCGCCTCGCAGTGGGGCGGGAAGATGCTCGACAAGATCGGGGCGCGGCGGCCGATGGTGCTCGGCTGCGGCGTCGCCGCAGTCGGCTTCTACCTCTGGGGGCACTCGCTGACCGAACTCTCGGTCTCCGACCAGTGGTACTACATCGTCCTCGCCGGAGCCGGGGTCGGGCTGGTCCTCAGCCCCGCCAACACCGACGCGCTCAACCGGGTCTCGCGCGACCGCTACGGCGAAGCGACCGGGATCACCCAGACGGTGCGCAACTTCGGCTCCAGCCTCGGGCTGGCGGTGCTCGGCTCGGTCCTGATCCTGGAGAACCGCTCCCAGCTCGAAGCGACCGCCGACAAGCATGGGTTCTCCAAGGAAGTCGGCAAGGAAATCGCCGACCAGATCAGCCAGGGGACCGGCGCCGGCGAAACGCCCGAACACCTGCCCGCCCAGGTCCAGAAGGTCGTCGACGCGATCCCCCACGACTTCGCGATGGCCTCGCGCACGGTCTTCTACGGGATGGCCGCGGTGATGGCGCTCGCCTTCGTCATCGCCCTCGTCGCGATGCCGAGCGGCAGGGTCGAAACCGAGGTCGAAGACTTCGGCGAGCCCACTTCCGCCGGCCCCGCCTGACGCGTTAGGTTCTTCCGGGTGAGGGCCCTCCGCCTCGCCCTGCTGACGGTCGCCCTGGCTGCGTCGGCGTCGCCGGCCGCGGCGGCGGTGAACACGGCCGACAACGCCCTCGCGCCGCCGGTCGACCCTGCCGCCCAGCAACTGGCCGAGCGCTACGTGCCGATCACGATGCTGCGCGAGCAGCGCGACCCTCCCTGCAACACCAAGGAGGAGCAGTACCAGCCGACCAGCGTCAACCTCGTGCTCGGCAACCCGACCGTCACCCTCACCCACGAAGAACCCGACGGGCAGCTCGTCGACGTGAAGAAGGCGCCGACCGCCGCCGACATCGCCGGCCTCCGCGACGGCTACTACCTCGACTACGAAGGCAAGGTCCTCGGCGACACCTGCGTCTACGCCCGCGCCTTCCGCAAGCTACTGGAGGAAGGCAAGGCGCCGGCCGTCACCTACGCCCACATCGCCCGCGAACCGAACCACGACGGCTTCGCCCTGCAGTACTGGTTCTACTGGTACTTCAACCAGTTCAACGACCTGCACGAGGGCGACTGGGAGGGGATGCAGATCACCTTCGAGTCGAACACCACCGCCGGGGCGCTGGAAGAAGAGCCGAGCGAGATCATCCTCTTCCAGCACGCCGGCGGCGAGCGCGCCGGCTGGGACGAGGGCAAGGTTCAGAAGCAGGGGACGCACCCGGTCGTCTACCCGGCCGCCGGCTCGCACGCGACCTTCTACGACTCCGCCGTCTACGTCGAGAACGGGCAGAACGGCTCCGGCGTCGGCTGCGACAACACCTCCGAACCGCTGCGCGAACTGAAGCTGGCGCCGGTGCTGCTGCCGGAAACCGCGCCGGAAGCGGGCGCCTTCCAGTGGCTCAGCTACCGCGGCCGCTGGGGCGAACGCGAAAAGGGGTTCAACAACGGGCCGCAGGGGCCAGTGACGAAGACCGTCTGGCGCGAACCGTTCGCCTGGATGGCGAAGCAGCGCTCGACCAGCCCGCGGTTTCCCGGCGGTTCGGTCGTCGGCGGGCCGGTCACCGGCGCCTTCTGCGGCGCCGTCACCGCAGTCACCGACCTCACCCATTTGGCGACCAAGTCGCGGCCGGCGGCGATCGGGATCGTCCTCGCGATCCTCCTTGTTCTGGTCCTGCTCTTCGGCGTCACCCGCTGGGGGCCGGTCGACCTGAAGCAGCTGCGGGCGCGACGCGCCTTCGGCCAGATCCTGCGCACCGCCCGCCGCCTCTACCGCCGCCACTGGTGGCCGCTGGTGCCGATCGGGCTGATCGCCTTCCCGATCGTCGGCGGCGTCAAGCTGCTGGCCGAAGCGATCGCCAACGGGCACGGGGTAGACGAAACCGCCGGGCGGGCGGGCTTCCACCTCGCCTTCGCCGACCTGGCGGAAACGCTCGGGCCGCCGGTCGCCTACACGCTCGTCGCCGCGATCGTGATCGTCTTCGTGCGCGAACTGGCGCGCGGGCGCCGCACCGGCGTCCGCGACTCGATCAAGGGGATGCTGGCGCGGTTCTGGCGGGTGGTCGCCGCCCAGCTGATGGTCACCTTCGCTCTCCTCCTGCTGCTGCTCACGGTGGTCGGGATTCCGATCGCCGCCTGGAAATACGTCAGCTGGCTCTTCGTCCAGCAGGAGGTCCTGTTCACCGACAAGTCGATCCGCGAGGCGTTCCGCGGCAGCTCGGAGCTGGTCCGCGGCCGCTGGCTGCACACGGTCCGGGTCGCGGGCGTCCTCTGGCTGCTCAGCATCGCCGCCGGGCCGATGCTCGGGTTCGCGCTGATCTTCACCGCCTTCCCGCTGTTCTGGATCAATGTGCTGGGCTCGGTCGTCTTCGCCCTCTTCATCCCCTACGTCGCCGTCGGCCAGACGCTCCTCTATTTCGACCTGCAGGTGCGGGAGGAGGTGGAACCGGTGCCGCGGCGGCGGCTGCGCCGCTTCTGGCGCCCCAGCCCGGCGACCACCAGCTAGGTTTCCGGCAATGAAGATCCTCGCCTTCAGCGACCTGCACCGCGACCTCGAACAGGGGGCGAAGCTGGTCGAGATGTCGGCCGAGGCCGACGTCGTGATCGGCGCCGGCGACTTCGCCTCGATGCACGAGGGACTGGAGGAGACGATCCGGGCGCTGGCCGCGATCGCGACTCCGACGGTCCTCGTGCCCGGCAACAACGAGACCGTCGAGGCGCTGCGCGAGGCGACTGCCGAGTGGAGCGCCGCCACCGTCCTGCACGGCGAGGCCACCGCGATCGAGGGGACCGAGTTCTACGGCCTCGGCGCCGGCATTCCGGTGACGCCCTGGGACTGGAGCTTCGACCTCGACGACGACGCGGCGACCGAGATGCTCGCCGCCTGCCCCGAGGGCGCCGTCCTCGTCCTCCACTCGCCCCCCAAGGACCACTGCGACTCCGCCGGAGGCGGCGGCAACTTCGGCAGCCCCGCCCTGCTGCGCGCGATCGAAGAGAAGCGCCCCCGCCTCGCCGTCTGCGGCCACATCCACGAGTCCTGGGGTTGCGAGAGCCAGGTCGGCGAGACGCCGGTCCGCAACCTCGGCCCCAAGGGAACCTGGATCGAGATCTAGCCGTTAACCAAGCGGTGCAGCGTCTCGGGAGCGATGTCGGCGCCGTTCGGCCAGACGATCGTCCCCAGCTCCTCGTCGAGTCGAACCTGTCCGAAGTACTCCGGATCGGCTAGCGGGGTAAAGACACCGCTCCAATCTTCATGCGAGAGATTGACCTCGCCGGAGGTTCCGTCCTCGAAACCCATCCGCAAGCGGTGCCCGCCAAGCCATTGGACATCGGTGACGTGGACGATTGCCTCCATGAGATCGATGCTAGGGGAGAGCGTCAATGCTTTCCAACACCTCCCCTTGTTCTGCAAGATTCCAATCCCTGAGCAGCTCGTCTCGGTGCATCGACGCCCACTGCATGACCAGGCGCAGTGCCCGGGGCGGTAGGTCACCCCGGAGAACCCTCAACGTGCCGATTGCGATCGACGCCTCGCGATCGCCGTAGAGGGCATGAAAGTGCGGCACTCCATGCTCCCGGTAGTACATCGCGATGACAATTCCGTAGAAGCTACTGATCCGCGGCACCGGACGAACCTAGGCGGCAACGACGCATCCGTGGCACGCAGAATGTGCCGACTTCGCGCCGCCATAATCACGTCAATGGCATTTCGACTCCTCCGCTCCTCCGACGCCTTCTGGCGGCGGTCGAACCAGATGAAGACGCCGAACACCGACCTTGGCGGGCAGCTGGAAGCGCAACAGCTGGGGGCGCGGATGTGGCGGTTGGAGCCGGGTAAAGCTTCGACCAGACACCGGCACTTCACCCAGGAGGAGCTCTACGTGCTACTCGAGGGCGAGGGGCGGGTGCGGATCGGCGATGAGGTGCTGACGCTGGCGCCGCTGGACACCCTCCTGGTCGAGCCCGACACCGATCGCCAGCTCTTCAACGACACCGAAGCCGACCAGCTCTGGCTGGTGGTCGGGGCGCCGCGGGAAGGGATCACCAGCACCTTGGAGATGAGCGAGGAGCAGCTGCGGCATATGTATCCCAACGGCCCGAAAGCGCTGCCGCCTGAGCTCCAGGACTAAAACAAACCGCAGTGTTTTAACTCTAATACTCAGAACGAGTAGTGTTCCGGCCGATGCCTACGAGCAGGGCCTCGGGCGGAAGGCCACCAACCTCTCCCGCCGCCCGCAAGGGTGCGTTGAAGAATATGGCCGAAGCACTGGTGGTAAGACACCTCCAGGAGTCGTGGCCGAAACCCCTCGCCACCAATCCCACCTGGTTCCGGGACGGCGATCCGTTTCCCAGGTACCACGAGCGGATCAGCACCATCGCTGTCGTCGGCGCCGGCGCAAGCTTTCCGATGATGTCGATCGCCGACGACCTCGCCGACAAACTGGAGGAGGAGGTCGAATCCGACAAGAAAGAGCGCGAAGTCGAACTCGAGCGGCTCGAGAACGTCTACAACCTCAATCCGACCAATTTCGAGACTCGCCTGACCGCGATCTGCCGCACGCCGGAGGCAGAACGAAAGGTCCGCGAGAAGATCAGCGAACACTACCGCCACCACTACCCCACGCTACTCACGTACGAGTTGCTTGCCCACCTGCTGCACCATCGGTTTCTCGACGCGATCATCTCATTCAATTTCGATGAATTGCTCGACCGCTCGATCGAAGACGAGATGGGCTCGGCCGAGTACACGCGGGTCGTGACGGAGCGCGATTGCGTCCCGAGAGACTTGATCAGCACCCCGCTCTTCATCAAGATGCACGGCACCGCATCAGAGCCCGACAGCCTCAGGTTCACCCGTGAGCGTTACTACGAGACGCCGAAATCGATCATCTCGCTCGTGGAACGGCAGTTCGACGTAGAGCACCTGGTACTCCTCAACCTCGGCTTCACGATGGCGAGCTTCGATTTCCAGTACCTGCTGAGGAAACCGAAGCAGCTCGAGATCTACCACCTCGACCCGAAGCCCCTCACCCCGGAGGTGCAGGAAGGCATCGAGAATCAACGCCGGAAACAGCGCCTTCGCCAGAAAGGAGCTTCCGTAGACAGCTATGACGCGCCGGATATCTACGACTTTTCGCTACCGGCACGTAAAGAGCCGGGCGTGGAGTTTCTGGAGAACCTGATGACGGAGGTCGTTGATGCCGTCGAGAAATGCTGCAACGAGCCCGCAGCCGGACCGGCAGCCTGGCGCTCCACGCTGCGGCACAAGTCGGTGGTGGCTGCGCTGAGGGGAAGCGACACGACGGAGCCGCGTCACCACAACCTCTATCTGAGGAGGAGGGCGATTCTCGAGCTGGCGTTCGCGGCTGCCAAGGGCCGGGGTGTGCTTTCGATCGCGGCAATGGTGAATGAGCGCTGCGGTCGCTACTACGACCTCTATGCGAGCTACGCCGGCGATGAAGCGGACTCCTGGCCGAAGATCTGCCGTGCGGGCGGGCTGATCGAGAGCCCGGAGTGGCCTGACACCTACGAAGTCCTGGAGCAGATGCGGGTGAAGCCGTCTGAAAGCACAGTTCCTTCCATCCATCGCTTCCAGCTGGTAGACCCGAGCAAGCTCGCAGCACATGTGGTCAAACACATGGATGTTCCGAGCAAAGACCGCGTCAAGCTGACCAAATTACTGGCTGACACTTTGGAGTTCTTGCAGGGGGAAACCGAGATCGAGGTTCACTCCCGCGACGACAAGGTCTGCTCCAAGATCTTCTCAGAGCCGGTAATTCTCAAAACCCTGACCGCGCTTCAGGGGTGGACCCGGGAGTTGCTGGAGATGAACTCCGAGTACGACGAACTCCGGGTCGTAGCGGAGGCCGGAGGCTGGCTCGGATCAAAAGAGATGCTTAGCCACCTCGAAGAGAAGAACCCGGCGGTGAAATTGATTACCGCCTTCGAAAAAGACCCGGATCTTCCATCCGACGTGGAAGTCAAGAGCTTGCCATGGGGCCGTCACAACCGTCACATGACCATCGTCTGCAGCAAAGGTCAGCCGCGCGCCGCGATCTATTTCGTCCGTCGCCTGCGAGCAGCGACGATCACGCCGGTGTATCTCTCAAAGCAGGAGGATCTCGAGCGCGTCGCCAGCGCATTTGAGGGCCTTTGGAGCGAAGCGGAGGCCTACGAACGGGAACTCGAGCAAGAGGCCGGCAAGAACGGGGCCGGCACCACGGTTTCTACCGGCGCCTAGCGCTAAAGGGCGAGGGAGACCGGCTCCTCTAGAAGCTGCTTCACCCGGGCGAGGAATTCAGCGCCCTCGGCTCCGTAGAGGACGCGGTGGTCGCAGGAGAGCGTCGCCTTCATCAGCTGCGCCGGGACGATCTCGCCGCCGCGGACGGCGGGCAGCTCGCGGATCGCGCCGACGGCGAGGATCGCCGCCTGGCCCATGTTGATGACCGCGTCGAACTCGTCGATCTCGAACATCCCCAGGTTGGAGACGGTGAAGGTGCCGCCGGAGAGCTCGGGCGGGGTGACCGAACCGTCGCGGACTTTGGCGGCGACGGCGCGGGTGTCGGCGGCGATCTGCCGCAGGCCCTTCTTGTCGGCGTCGAAGACGGTCGGCACGACCAGCGCTTCGGGGGCGGCGACGGCGACCCCGACGTTGACCCGCGAGTAGAGCTCGAAGCGGCCGTCGCGGTAGGCGCCGTTGGCTTTCGGGAACTCGCGCAGGGCGATCGCGCAGGCCTTGACGATCATGTCGTTGAAGGACGGCACCACGTCGCCCTCACCCGCCGCAGCTTTGAACCCGGCCCGAGCCTCGACCGCCTTCCCCATGTCGATCTCGATCGTCAGATAGAAGTGCGGCGCGGTCGCCTTCGACTCGGCCATACGGCGGGCGATGGTCTGTTGGAGTTTGTTCAGGTCCTGGTTCTGGACCGACCCCTTTGCCGTTTCGGACGAAGGCCCTTGGCCGGCGGGTCCTGCCACCTGCGGAGGTGCCTGCGCTGCATGCTCGGCACCTCCTCCGGCGCCACCCCCCGGAGAAGCCGTTCCAGCAGACTCCGCTTCCTCGACGTCGTGCTTGACGATTCGGCCACCGGGACCTGAGCCGTGAAGGTCTTTCAGCTCCAAACCCTTGTCCCGGGCAAGACGCCTCGCCAGCGGAGACGCTTTGACTCGCTCGTCCGCCTCAGAGGCCTGCACCTCGGAGTCCACCTTCTCCTCTTCTCCGGTGGGTGGCGTCGTAGGGGGGACCCCCTGCTGCTTTGCAGCTGGGGGTGGGTCCCCTACGTCGACAGGACCCGCCGGCCGAGAGCTTGGTCCCTCGCCGTCAGCTTGAGTGCTTGGTCCCTCGCCGTTCGAGCTATCCCCGATCCGCGCAATAGGAGAGCCGATCGGAAGGGTCTCCCCCTCCTGCGCCAAGATCTCCTGCAGCGTCCCGGCAACGTCGGATTCGTAAGCCATGTTCGCCTTGTCAGTCTCGATCTCGACCAGCTCGTCGCCGACCGCGACCTCGTCGCCGACCTGCTTCAGCCAGGTGAGGATCGTCCCCTCCTCCATCGAGTCGGAGAGGCGCGGCATCACCACCTCACTCATGGGGCAGCTCCATGCATACAGATTGCCACTTCGGCCAGCCGGCCCTCAGCGGCCGGCGAGAAGAGCGCCGGCGAGGAGCGAAGCGGCGGCCTGGCGCAGGACGTCGGCCCGGATCTGGTCCATCACGACCTCCTGCCGCGCCTGCAGGCGGCCGACGGTTGCGATCGGCTCCACGTCGGCCCGCGGTTCCGCCGGCGCCGTCGCCACGGCGTCGCCGTAGGCGAGGCATCCCTGCACCCCCTGGGCGATCAGCTGGGCGCGATAGTCGGCGCCCTCTTCGATCGGGTGCAGGTTGTCGGCCTGCATCAGGTCGGGGCGGGTGGCGACGGTCCCGGCCCAGTCGGGGACCTGCGTGCCCGGGCGCGAGGCGGCGAATTCGGCCACGACCCGGTTCTTGCCGGTGTTGTCGACGCCGTTGACGGTGAAGCCGTGGACGGTCGGCACGACCATGCAGCGGTCGCCGACGGCTTCCGCGACCTTGGCCAGGTTGCCGGCGAGGATCTCGGGATATTCGGGGTTGTCGTTGGTCCCGGCGTCGAAGACGATCACGTCGACCGAGGGTTCGTAGCTTTCCTGGAAGAGGTCGAAGATCTGGTAGCTGTTGTAGCCGCCGACCGCGTTGACCGTGAGTTCGACGCCGGGCAGGTAGCGGCTCAGGTAGGGGGAGGTCAGCTCCTCGAGGCTGTCCCCCACCACCAGCACGTGCGGGGCCGAGCGCGCCTGCGCCGCCGGGGCGCAGAGCAGCAGGAGGACCGTCAGAACCACCGTGCCGAAGCTGCCGAAGCGCCGCATCGACGGGTTTCTACACCACGCGGGACACGGCATAGACTGCCGCGCGTGTTCGCCCCCGCTCGGCTGCAGCTCGTTGGATGCGCGCTGCTGGCGGCATTCCTGGTCGCCGGCTGCGGCGGCGGCGGGACCGACTCCACCGCCCCGGCCACCCTCACCAGCGCGGAAAACGGCGATCGTTTCCACGATTCGGGTTCCCAGAGGAACCAAAAGGGTGGAAACGATGCTGGGAGGTCCGCGGGGAGCGAGGGCACCGGCCGGCATGTCCCCGCCGGCGACCTCTGCCAGAGCCAGCTCGGCGGCTTCGTCGGCTCGATGGACGGCCTGCGACGGCGGCTCGCGGTCGGCGTCACCTACGACCAATACGTCGCCGAGGTGCGGGGGATCCGCTCCACCTACGGGGAGATCCCGACCGACCGGCTGCAGATCGACTGCCTTGCGACCGTCGCCACCCCCGGCGAGAAGGCCTTCAACCGCTACATCGAGGCCGCCAACGACTGGGGCGAATGCGTCTCCGAACTCGGCTGCGGCTCGGAAGAAATCGAACCGGTGCTGCAGCGCCGCTGGCGGATCGCCTCGCATTTCCTTAGCGAAGCGCAAGACGGCCTGAAGACCGCCGGCTGACCAAAAAGCGCGAGAGCCGCCCGAGGGCGGCTCTCGCCTGGTGCATAGGAACGGAGCGCGGGAACGACTACCGAGCGGGACAAGACCCGGCTCCCAACGTCCGCCGGTGCCCGGGGTGGATTCCGCCGGGCGCCCAAACCAGTGCGGCGCCTAGCGGCCCTGCACCTCCAGAGTCCCATTAAGCATGTGAATCAAGTTAGGACCACCTCCTTTCTCTGGTCGCCCAAGTGAAGCAAATCCGGGGGTCGGCCTCTACTGCCTGGACGTTGCGGTCCGCTGGCACGTCCACCAAGATGGGCCGATGCAGGGAAACGGGTCGACGATCGTCTTCTTCCCCGAGGGGGCGTTCGGGCCGACCAACAACTGCGTCGGGATCGGCAACGTCCTCCGCGAGCGCGGGCACCGGGTCGTCTTCATCGTCGAGGAGTCCTTCGCCGGCACCCTGGAGAGCCAGGGGTTCGAGGAGCGGCTGATGCGGCTGACGCCGCCGCCGGAGACGGAGGAAGCGCCGGGCCAGTTCTGGAAGGACTTCATCCGCGACACCGCACCGGTCTTCCGCAAATCCACCGCCGAGCAGCTGGCCGAGTTCATCGCCCCCACCTTCGAGGCGCTCCTCGACGGCGCCCGCTACGTCGACGAGCGCCTGCGCGAGATCATCGACGAGCTGCAGCCGGACCTGGTGGTCGAGGACAACGTCGTCAGCTTCCCGGCGCTGCTCGCCAGCGGCCGGCCCTGGGCGCGGATCGCCTCCTGCAACCCGGCGGAGATCAAGGACGCCGAAGTGCCGCCGGTCTTCTCCGGCCTGCCGAGCGCCGAGCGCGACGGCTGGGAGGCATTCTGGGCTGAGTACCGCGCCGCCCACCGCGAGCTGCACGCCTCCTTCAGCGAGTTCTGCGTCGAGCGCGGGGCGCCGCCGCTGCCCGCCGACGACTTCATCCACGAGAGCGAGTGGCTGAACCTCTACCTCTATCCCGACGAGGTCGACTACCCGCGCGCCCGCCCGCTCGGCCCGACCTGGCACAACCTCCAGACCAGCGTGCGGGCGACCGACCCGGCCTGGGAGCTGCCCGAGGGGCTGCGAGAGCGCGAGGGGCCACTGGTCTACCTCAGCCTCGGCTCGCTCGGCTCGGCCGACGTCGAGCTGATGCGCAAGCTGATCGCCGAGCTGGCCGAGGCGCCGTACCGGATCGTCGTCTCCAAGGGCCCCCAGCACGCCGAGCTAGAGCTCGCTCCGAACATGGTCGGCGAGGAATTCCTGCCGCAGACCGAAGTCCTCCCCAAGGTCGACCTGGTGATCACCCACGGCGGCAACAACACCGTCACCGAGTGCCTGCACTTCGGCAAGCCGATGGTGGTGCTGCCGATCTTCTGGGACCAGCACGACAACGCCCAGCGGATCGACGAGACCGGCTTCGGCGCCCGGCTCGACACCTACCGCCACAGCGGCGCGGAGCTGACGGGGGCGATCGACCGCCTGCTCGCCGACGAGGAGCTCCGGACCCGCCTCGCCGCCACCTCGCAACGGCTGCAAGCCGCCCGCGGGACCGAGCGGGCCGCCGACCTGATCGAGGCGACGGTGCGCGAGGCGGCCCCGTAACTTGAGACGGTGAGCGAGCAACCTGAGCACGTGGCCCGCAACCGCGCCTTCTGGAACGGGGTCGCGGCCGAGTGGGTGCAGCCGGGCCGCGACGACTGGGCGGCCGAGGAACCCCGCTGGGGCGTCTTCCGCGTGCCCGAGGCGGAACTCGGGGTGCTGCCCTCCGAGCTGGAGGGCAAGGAGGCGATCGAGCTCGGTTGCGGGACGGGCTACGTCTCGAGCTGGCTGGCGCGGCGGGGCGCCCGGCCGACCGGCATCGACAACAGCGAAGAGCAGCTGGCGACCGCGCGGGCGCTGCAGCGCGAGTTCGGAATCGAGTTCCCGCTCCTGCACGGCGACGCCGAGCAGGTCCCGCTCGCCGATGCCGGCTTCGACTTCGCGATCTCCGAGTACGGCGCGAGCATCTGGTGCGACCCGTACCGCTGGATCCCCGAGGCGAGCCGGCTGCTGCGGCCCGGTGGCGAGCTCGTCTTCCTCGTCAACTCCGTGTTCACGATGCTCTGCGGCCCCGACGACGAGAACGAGCCCGCGACCGACCGGATGATCAGGCCCTACTTCGGGATGCGCCGTTACGAGTGGCCCGACGGGTCGGTGGAGATCCACCTCCCCCACGGTGAGATGATCGCCGTGCTGCGGGAGAGCGGCTTCGAGGTCGAGGAGCTGATCGAGGTCCGCCCGCGCGAGGGCGCGACCACGCGCTTCTCCCAGTTCGACCTGGCCTGGGCGCGGCGCTGGCCGGTCGAGGAGGTGTGGCGGGCGCGCAAGCGCGCTTAGCCGGTGGCCAGCTCTTCCGGGAGCTCGTCGCCGAGGATGTCCTTGCCGCGCCGGCTCTGGAGCCGGCGCCAGACCTCGAAGCCGAGCCCGACCGCCATCGCCGCGGCGAAGGAGGAGGCGAGCGGCAACCAGAGGCTTTCCTTGAAGGTCTCGCCGCCGAGGTAGCCCAGCATCGAGACGTAGAGCGCCCAGAGCGAGGCCGCGATGGCGTCGGCGACGAGGAACTGCCGGTAGGGCATCTCCAGGGTGCCGGCGGCGAAGGTGGTCGCGGTGCGCCCGCCGGGGATGAAGCGGCCGACGCCGATTAGGATCGCGCCGCGGCGCCGCAGCGCTTCCTCGGCCCACTGCAGCCGCGCCTGTCCTTTTTCGCTGTCGAAGAGCCGGTCGGCGATCGGATCGCCGATCTTGCGCCCCAGCCAGTAGCAGAGGTTGTCGCCGACGAAGGCGCCGAGGGCGACGGCCGGGACGATCACCCAGATCAGCAGGTCGCCCTGCGCCGCGAGCACCGAGGCGGTGATCACGATCGTCTCCGAGGGGATCAGCGGGATGAGGACGTCGGTGCCGGCAGCCAGGGCCAGCACCGGGTAGGTGGCGAGGCTGTGGGAGACCTCGTGGGTGAGCCAGTCGAACACCCTCACCCGCTACCCGGATCGGCTTGGTTTACCAATCCTCAGACGGGTAATTAAGGGCCATGTCAACCGTACTGATCATCGCCATAGTCGTTGTCGTCGCCATCCTGCTGTTCCTCGCTCTGAGGGCCGCACGCAAGCGCAAGGCCGAACGCGAACTGGAACGCCAGCGCCTGAGCGAACAGGCCGGTGGCCATCGCAACGAGGCCGAGGTGCACGCCAGCAAGGCGCAGGAGCACGAGCAGGCCGCCCAGGAAGCGGCCGAGCGCGCCGAGCGCGAGCGCCAGATCGCCGATCGCCACGGCAGCAAAGCGGACGACCTAGAGCAAAAGCTCTAGGCGCACCACTAACAAGGGGAAGCAAATGGTTATCGGAGTCGTAGTGGGAATCTGTGTGCTGCTCTTGATCCTCGGCTTCCTCGTGCCCAGGCTCTCGAATCACGCCAAGAAGGGCACCGACAAAGGCTTCGGCCTCGGCCAGCGCGCCGGCAGCAAGGCGCCCGGCCCGATCGGCACCCTGCTGAGCAAGTCCTTCGGCAAATCCCGCCAGGCTTCCGACAAGAGCCACTCGGCCGGCAAGAAAGCGCGCGAGAAGGCGCCTTTCTGAGCTGAGCTCAGCCACGCCGGGGGAAAACTGGCCAGCCAGCCAGTAGTATCCGCCGGGCGTGGCTGACCAGGCTGAGATCGCTGCTGGAGGAGGGAAGGTCGAGGACGCCCTGGTGCTCGAGCGCGAGCACTGGGAGAACGGGCCGCCGCTGGAGCTGTTCAAGCGGATGCGCGGCAAGTGTCCCGTCCACTGGACCTCCGAAGTAACCGAACTTCCACAGGCGAAGGGGTTCTGGTCGGTGACCGCCGCCGACGACGTCCACAAGGTCAGCCGCGACTGGGAGACCTACTCCTCCGAACTCGGCGGCGTCGTCGTCATCGACGAGGTCTTCCCGATCGAGCTGGCGCGGGCGATGTTCATCGGCATGGACCCGCCCAAGCACGACCGGCTGAAGGCGCTTTTCCAGGCCGGGTTCACGCCGAAGCGGATCGCCGCCCACGAGGGCGCGATCCGGGAGATCGTCACCGGAACTCTGGACCGAATCGAGGGGCGCGAGGAGATCGACCTCGTCACCGAGGTCGCCCAGCCGGCGGTGTCGCGGGTGATCGGCAGCTTCATGGGAATCCCGGAGGAGGACGACGCCGCCTGGGCCGAGCTGATGAACATGGCGCTGGCCGCCAACGACCCCGACTACAGCCCCGATGTCGCCGACGTCGAAGCGACGATCCAGGAGGCGATCCAGCAGATCTTCGCCCGCTGCGGGGCGATGATCGCCGAGCGCCGGGAGAACCCGACCGACGACCTGACCAGCGTCCTCGTCCACGCCGAAGTCGAAGGCCAGAAGCTGGAGGAGCACGAGATCGTGATGGGCTTCTTCCTCCTCGTAGCCGCCGGCAACGACAGCACCAAGGCGACCTACTCCAGCGCGATGCGGGCGCTGATGGAAAACCCCGAGGAGCGCCAGAAGCTGGTCGACGATCCCGCGCTGGTCCCCGGCGCGGTCGAGGAGGCACTGCGGATGTTCCCCGCCTTCGCCCACTTCCGCCGCACCGCGACCAGGGACTGTGAGCTGGGCGGCCAGCAGATCAAAGAGGGCGAGAAGGTGGTCATGTGGTACGCCTCCTCCAACCGCGACGAGACGCGCTACGAGGACCCCGACCGCTTCGACGTCCTCCGCAACCCCGACCACCAGGCCTTCGGCGCCGGCGG
>Ga0164301_10000145_pt1 | contig 18618 bp, 19 predicted proteins | sample Whisoiple_231_MG_FD_109711 | JGI IMG/M metagenome (GOLD analysis project Ga0164301, IMG submission 109711) | Unamended control soil microbial communities from upstate New York, USA - Whitman soil sample_231_MG | ecosystem: Environmental > Terrestrial > Soil > Agricultural land ... | reverse complement strand
TCGACCTTGTACGGGACGATCGTCTCCTCCTCTTTGACTTCGGCCTCCTTGCGGCCCATGAAGCGCTTGATCGAGAAGATCGTGTTCTCCGGGTTCATCACTGCCTGGCGTTTGGCGACGGTGCCGACGAGGCGCTCGCCGCTCTCGGTGAACGCGACGACCGACGGGGTGGTGCGCCCGCCCTCCGCGTTCTCCAGGACGGTGGGCTCGCCGCCCTCCATCACCGCCACGCACGAGTTGGTCGTGCCGAGGTCGATACCGATCGTCTTTGCCACTTTTCCGCGTACCTCCAGGGGTTTCGTTGATCAAGCTATAGAAATCTAAGTGGCAGTATGGCAGATCGTCGGCGGCGGCTCAACCCATCCGCTTATAGTTGTTCGAGTAAATGGGGGTCCGGGTAGCCCGAGGGGTGGCGCTCCCGGTTCGGAGGCGCCTCGAAACCGATCCCGATCCGGGATCGTGAAGAGGAGGAACGACTTTGGGTTACCCACCGCATCGCCGGTCGTTTGCACCGGCGCTCGCACTACTGCTGATCGTCGGCCTGTTGCTGCCGGTCGCCGCCATGGCCAATGGCAAAGGCCACGACGATCACGGCCACCACGGCAAAGGCCATGTCGCCAACGTGATGACTCGCAACCTCTACCTGGGAGCCGACCTGACTCCGGCGATCCTGGCGCCGACGCTGCCGGCCTTCGTCGCCGCCAACGGCCAGATCCTGCGGGAAGTGACCGCCAACAACTTCCCGGTGCGGGCCAGAGGCCTTGCCAGTGAGATCCTCAAAGCCAAGCCCGACCTGGTCGGCTTGCAGGAGGTCGCGCTGTGGCGCACCGCGCCACCCAGCCTGACTCCTGTTGTGACGGGGACCCCGACCGCGACCACGGTCCGTTACGACTACCTGAAAGAACTGCTGGCGGAGCTCAACAAAGGGCCCGATCGCTACGAAGTCGTCGTCGTCCAGAACGAGTTCGACCTCGAGGCACCGGCGGACGAGAACGGTGTCGCCGGTGACGGCCCGAACCCGGCGATCGCCAACGCCGAGATCAACGGCCGGCTGACGATGCGCGACGTGATCCTCGCCCGGCGCGGTGCCGGAGTCGAGACCAAAAACCCGCAGTCGGCGAACTTCGCCACCAACCTGGTGGTGCCGGTGGCCGGCGTGCCGGTGACGGTCAAACGCGGTTGGACCGCAACCGACGCCCGGGTCCGGGGCACCGGGTGGTTCCGCTTCGTCAACACCCACCTGGAGGCGTTCCAGCCCCTGGTCCGCCAGGCGCAGGCGGCAGAGCTGGTGGCTCCGACCGGGCCCGCGACGAGCGATCTACCGGTCGTCCTGCTCGGCGACCTCAACTCCGACGACGACACGGTCACGGGGGCGGATCGGCTCGCTTACGAAACGCTGCTCGCGGCCGGGCTGGTCGAGCGCAGCACCGCCGACCCGCTCGGCTGCTGCCTCAACTCCAGCCTGCTGGCGGTCGGCAAAGGCGGCAGCGAAGCCGACTTCGACCATCAGGTCGACCACATCATGACCCGCGATCCCGAAGTGGTGACCCTGGAGGATTCCGGGGTGAGTGGGATCCAGCCCGTCAACGGGTTCTGGGACTCCGACCACGCCGGGCTCTTCAGCACCCTGCGGTTCGACGACTAGAAACGCATTTCACGCAGCAACGGGGGGGCGGGAAACCGCCCCCCTTTTCGTGCTCTCAGCCCTCGCCGGCGGTGCGGGCGACGAATTCGGAGACTTCTTTCGCCTGCTCTTCGTTGAGGATGCCGCCCGGCATCCGGCCCGAGGTGGTCGAGCTGTCGACGCCGTTTTCGATCGCGTTGAGGACGCGGCCTTCGGTCGCTTTGATCGTGTCTTCGGCGGTTTCGCCTTCTGGCGGGCCCGCGGGGGCGAGCAGTTCGTCGAGGTTCGGCGCGTAGTTACCGTCCGTGCCGGCGCTGTAGAGCGTGTGGCAGGTGCCGCAGTTGGTGACGAAGAGAGACTGGCCGTCCTTGAGGCTCGCCGGGACCTCCATGTCGCCGGTCGCGCCGTCGCCCTTGGCGCGGAAGATCGCGAAGGGGATGAGGAAGGCGAGGACGACCATCAAGATGCCGAACCAGATGAAGGTGCGCTTGCTCATTGGGCGGCGCGCATACTACTGGCGCCCGGCGCGGCGCGGCTGCGCCGGCAGCGTTGCGCGGTTTTCGCGGTACCAGGGGCACATCCGCCGCAGGCCGCACTCTCCGCAGCGCGGTTTCGGCCGGCAGACCTCGCGACCGTGCCGGATCAGGTTCATGTGCAGCTCGTAGGCGTCCTCGGGGGGCACGATCGCCAGCATCTCGTCGTGGGCCTTCTCGAATGCGGCCTTGGCCGGGAAGAGGCCGAGGCGGCCGCCGACCCGGTGGACGTGGACGTCGACCGGGATCTCCGGGATCCCCCAGGTGAAGATCAGCACGCAGGCGGCGGTTTTGCGCCCCACGCCGGGCAGCGAGAGGAGGAACTCGAGCGACTCCTCGCGCGGCGCCGTCTCGGTCCAGTCCAGCTCGGGCGGGTCGCCGAGCTGCTCGAGGATCGCCTGGATCCGCGGCGCCTTCTGCTTGGCGAGGCCGCCGGGCCGGATCGCCTCCTCGAGCTCCTCGACCGGCGCGTCGCGCACTTCCTCCCAGCCGGGGAAGCGCTCCAGCAGCGCCGCGTAGGCGACGTCGCGATTGCGGTCGTTGGTGTGCTGGGAGAGGACCGTCTTGACCAGCTCGCCGACCGGGTCCCCGTGCGGTTCCTGCATCGGCACCCCGTACATCTCGCGCAGCCGGTCGCGGACCGCCCGCACCCGTCGCCTGTCCGGCCGCTTCCAGCTCACCGGCAGGACCCTAGTGGCCCCGCTGCGGCCGTTAACGGCCGGGCTACAATTGCCAGTTCGTGTTTCGTGCCTTCGCCGCAATCACCGCGAGGCTCCCCAAGGGCTGGGGAGACCTCGGGCGTCAGGTCGTCGTCCTCGTGGGCGTCGACCTCGCCTACACGTTCGTGCGTGGAATCGCCGACGGCGAGAGAGAAATCGCGATGGTCCACGGCCAGCAGGTGATCGATCTCGAGCGCTCCACCCACACCTTCTTCGAGCCCAGCCTGCAGGCTTTCTTCCTGCCGGCGCAGGGGGTCATCGATCTCGCCAACCAGATCTACCTCAACGCCCAGTTCTCGATCGCACTCGGCTTCCTGGTCTGGCTCTACCTCTTCCGCAACGAGTCCTATTACTTCGTCCGCAACATGTTCGTCGCCTCGATGGGGCTGGCCCTGATCGGCTATTCGCTCTACCCGACCGCGCCGCCGCGGATGTTCCCCCAGTACGGCTTCGTCGACACGCTGAACGAATTCTCCGACGTCGGCCACGACTCGTCGATCGCGAAAATCTTCATCAACCCCTACGCGGCGGTGCCGAGCATGCACTGCGCCTTCGCGATGATGATCGGCGCCTCCGGTGTCAGGATCTGCACCCATTGGTGGTCCAAAGCCTGGTGGGCCTTCTGGCCCCTGCTGGTCTCCTGGGTAACGATCGTCACCGCCAACCACTACTGGGTCGACGCTGCGCTCGGATGGCTGGTCGCGCTGGCGGCCGCGGGAATCGCCTGGCAGCTTGCCCGGGCTCGGCCCGAAGCCTGGTCCTTCCGCGCTTCGGCCCGGGCTCCCGCCCCGCAAGAGGCCGAGGCGTAATAGCCTCACCTGCGATGGGACCCTCCGCGCCACCCCGGCGCAGCAATCGTGCCGGTGCCCGCAACGGGCAGGAGCTACGCGCCTACGCGCGCGATCGGCTGATCGAGTCCCGCCTCAGCCCGAACGCGATCTCGATGGCCGGCCTGGTCGGCAACCTGATCGCCGCCGTCCTCGTCACCCAGCGCCTCTTCTTCCTCGCCGGTGTCGCCTTCGTCATCGGCTCGGTGATGGACACCCTCGACGGTCGCTACTCGCGGATGTCGGGCAAGGGGACCCTCTTCGGGGCTTTTCTCGACTCGACCCTGGACCGGATCGAGGAGGGGATCGTGCTCGCCGCCGTCGCCGGCTACTTCGCCGTTGAAGGCGAAGACTTCGCCGCCGCGATGTGCGTGGTTGCCGTGCTCTTCTCGCTGATGGTCTCCTACACGCGCGCCCGCGCCGAGGCGCTGGGGGTCGAATGCAAGGTCGGTTTGGCCACTCGACCGGTCCGCGTGGTGATACTTTCGATCGGCTTGATCTTCGCCAAGGGCGCCGGCATCGGAGATTTCGAACTGCTGGCCCCGGCGGTCTACGTGATCGCCGCCTTGACGATATTCACGACTTTCCAGCGTGTATGGCATGTGCGAAACGAGCTTTCCGGCGAGGTCTCCGGCGTCAAGGACGACGGTGGCGGAGCGGGGGACGTGTAACCAGCGAAGCCGCCGGGTGTGTTCAGCCACTCAGCGCAATCCAGGAGGACTTCGAATTTCATGAGTGAGAACGGAAACGGCCACGCCAACGGTGTCGGCCGCACGGACGAGAAGGTCCGCGTCGCGATAGTCGGCGTCGGCAACTGCGCCAACAGCTTCATCCAGGGCATCCAGTACTACAAGGACGCCGACCCGGCCGACGAAGTGCCGGGCCTGATGCACGTCGAGCTCGGTGGCTACCACGTGCGCGACGTCGAGTTCGTCGCCGCCTTCGACATCGACGCCGAGAAGGTCGGCAAAGACCTCTCCGAGGCGATCTGGTCGGGTCAGAACGACACGATCAAGTTCGCCGACGTGCCGAACCTTGGGGTCGAGGTGCACCGCGGCATGACCCACGACGGCCTCGGCAAGTACCTGAAACAGAAGATCACCAAAGCCCCGGGCGAAACCGCGGACGTGGTCGGGATCCTCAAAGAGACCAAGGCGGACGTGCTGGTCTGTTACCTGCCGGTCGGCTCCGAGGAGGCGACCAAGTGGTACGTCGAGCAGGCGCTGGCCGCCGGTGTCGGCTTCGTCAACTGCCTGCCGGTCTTCATCGCCCGCGAGGACTACTGGGACAAGCGCTTCGAAGAGGCCGGGCTGCCGATCATCGGCGACGACATCAAGAGCCAGGTCGGGGCGACGATCGTCCACCGGGCGCTTGCCCGTCTCTTCCATGACCGCGGCGTGCGGCTGGAGCGGACCAGCCAGCTGAACGTCGGCGGCAACATGGACTTCTTCAACATGCTCGAGCGCGAGCGGCTGGACTCGAAGAAGATCTCGAAGACCAACGCCGTCACTTCGATCATGGGGCACGACCTGCCCGACGAGAACGTCCACGTCGGCCCCTCGGACTACGTGCCGTGGCTGACCGACCGCAAGTGGGCCCACATCCGGCTCGAGGGCAACGCCTTCGGCGACGTGCCGCTGACCGCCGAGCTGAAGCTCGAGGTCTGGGACTCGCCGAACTCCGCCGGCGTCGTGATCGACGCGGTGCGGCTGATCAAGCTGGCGCTCAACAACGGCATTGCCGGCCAGCTCGACGGGCCCTCCAGCTACCTGATGAAGAGCCCGCACACCCAGCGCCCCGACGACGAGGCCCGGGAGCACACGGAGCAGTTCATCCTCGAGAACAAGCGCGGCCAGGCCCTGCCGGGATCCCCGGCGGAGACGCCCAGCTCGGCATCGGCCTAGCGTCCGCAACTAGCGCAGTCTTGTAAGAGCCCGCTCCGGCGGGCTCTTATTCTGCTCTCGTGGCCCCGGAACCCCTCTCGATCGCCCAGGCCTTCCCGGTCCGCCGTGCCGGGGCGAATCCCGCGGCGCGGTTCGCGACTGCCGTCTCCGACGAGCTCGAGCGGCGCGGCCACGAGGTGCTGCGGGTGACGACCGGGGATCCGGTCAAACGGATGCTGAAAGGGCGGGACCTGGACATCGTCCACGTCCACGACCCGTTCGCGCCAAGCGCGCCCTCGGCGGCGCTGCGCCACTCCTACTCGCTCAACGTCGCCACCTTCCACGCGCCGCAGGAGCGGACGCTGACGACCCAGGTGGCGCGGCCGCTGGTCGAGATCTTCTTCGGCCGGATCGACGCGCGGACGGTGACCCGGCCGGAGACGGCGGAGCTGCTGGAGCGGTTCTTCCCAGACAATTACGAGCTGGTCGGGGCCGAGGCGGTCGCGGCGGGGGAGGGCGAGGCCGACTGGGGGCGGGTCGCCGACGAACTGGAAGCGATCTACTGGCGGCTGCTGGCGCGGCGCCACGACCCGACCGGCGACCCGGCGGTGCGCGAGCGGATCTCCTCCCGGCCGCTGATCGAGGTCGACCTGCACATGCACACCGACCACTCCGGCGACTGCGCGACCCCGGTCGACGTGCTGCTGCAGACCGCCCGCGACCGCGGGCTGGGAGCGATCGCGATCACCGACCACAACGAGGTCTCCGGGGCGCTGGAAGCGCGCGAGATCGCCAAGGGGATGGACGACATCAAGGTGATCGTCGCCGAGGAGGTGAAGACCGCCGAGCAGGGCGAGGTGATCGGCCTCTTCCTCGAGGAGAAGATCCCCAAGGGCCTGACGATGGCGGAGACGATCCGCGAGATCCGGGCGCAGGGGGGGCTGGTCTATGTCCCGCACCCGTTCGATCGCTTCCATTCGGTGCCCGACTACGAGCACCTCTTGGACATGGTCGAGGAGATCGACCTGCTCGAGGTCTTCAACCCGCGGGTGGCGGTGACCTCGTTCAACGAGGAGGCGGTGCGGTTCGCCCGCAAGTACCGGATCGTGCCGGCGGCGGGGTCCGACAGCCACGTCGCCCAAGGGCTGGGGAGCGTGCGGCAGCGGATCCACGACTTCGACGGGCCGGCCGAGTTCCTCGAGGCGATGCGGGACGCCGACATCACCCGCAAGCACAAGAACCTGGTCTACGTCCAGACCCTCAAGTTCCTGCAGACGACGGGGCGGCCGAAGGCGCCGAAAAGGCGGGTGCCGGACGCGAAACCGGTCCGTGGCGGGCGGCCGCGTTGGCGCAAAGAAGGGCGCCGGGCGAGCAAGTCCTGATGCAGACGGGTCGTCGCAAAGGAGCCGCGCCCGCCTCGTCAAAGAAGCCCGGGATGCGCAGCATCGACGACGAGATACGTGAGAAGTACTTGGAGCGGGCGATCCGTGAGCTCAACCAGATGAGCCGCGAGGTCCAGGAGTGCCGGCACTGCCCGCGGGGCAAGCTGATGCCGGTGCTCGGCTCGGGCCACCCGCAGGCCGACGTCTTCATGCTCAAGCACGCGCCGATGGCCTCGGAGATCGAGGAGGGGGTCGCCTTCTACGGCCGCTCCGGCAACGCGCTGATGAAAAGCTTCAAACGCCTCGGGATCGACCCGCTCGTCGTCTACGGCACCCTCTGCGTCAAATGCCCGATCCCGGAGCCCGACCTCGCCGCCGGCGAGTGCGTGGCGCGCCTGGTCGAGGAGCTGGCGATCGTGCAGCCGAAGATCGTCGTGGTGATGGGCGAGCCGGCGCTGCGCGTCCTCAACGGGCTCAGCGTCCCCCTCTCCCGCCCGATCGAGGGCCGTGAGGGCGAGATCCAGGCCTTCACCCCCACCATCGACGCCCTCTACGTCCCGGACATCGACGAGTCGCTGGACGAAGAGGGCGCCAAGCAGCGCTTCTGGCGAGCCTTCAAGCAGCTCGGCGACTGGTACGACGACCTGCCGCCGTACTAGGGCGCTATCTCGCCACCGTGAATTCGGCGCTGAGGCCGAGCGGGGTGGCCGGTCGGCCGAAGGGTGCGTTGGTGGAGTAGTCGACCTCGGTGCTGAACCGATAGAGGCCGGGAGTCGCGTTCGGCGGGATCGTCGTCCCCCAGCATGCACTCCGTTCACCTGGCCCCAGGCCGAGGCCGATGGCTGGGATCGGCCTCCCGACATCGGGAAACCTCACCGGAGGCGCCGTCCAGGTGGCGCCGTCCCAGTATTCGACTGCCTTCCCGAGCCCGAAGCTGAGGTAGGCGACGCCGCGGTTGACCAGCCAGGGCCGCACGAATTCCCCGCCGCGATAGGTGCTCCCGTAGAGGACCAGGCCGACGTCCTTGCTCGGTCTCAGGACCCGGAAGCTTTCGCCGTACTTGGCCAGGCGTTTGCCGTCGGCGCCCTCGAAGACGATTTCGAGGCGATAGATCGCGGGCTTCCCCGGGACCTGGAAGCCGAGATCGACTCCCGCGTCCGCCGGGACCCTCTTCACATGCCTTTCGATCGTCTGCGGAGATTCGAGGGGACGACCTCGCCGGTCGATCTTCACCAGGCTCGAGGTCACCTGCCAGCCGACCCGGCGACTGGCGGAGTTGCCTTCCGAATATGGACTGAAGGAGATCAGGAAGCCTCGCTCCCCTGGTCCCACCTGCAGCGCCCCGGAGGAATGGCGGTTGAGGAAGACGCGGGCGGGGGCGAAGTCCAGGTGTTCGTCCAGAGGCGGCTGGCGCAGCGGCGCCAATCCTTTGAGTGGCCTCGCGTAGTCGCGGACGACGCTGGTCTCGCAGAAGTCCCCTTTGGCGGGGGCGGCGCTAAGCCAGACGCTCGAGGTCAGCAGCGCCAGCACCATCAGGCGCCGCCGCAACCGCACCATCTCCATCCCGCTCAGGAGCATCTGCGGCAATCCTAGACTCCTTATCGGGGCTCTTGGGGGAGAGATAGCGGTCGATCAGGGCGAGGGCTACCGCGGAGATGACGAAGGTAAGGTGGATCACCGTCTGCCAGAGCATCGTCTCGGAGGAGACCTGGCTGGCGTTGATGAAGGTCTGTAGGAGGTGGATCGAGGAGATGCCGACGATCGCCATCGCCAGCTTCACCTTGAGGACGTTGGCGTTGACGTGCGAGAGCCACTCCGGCTGGTCGGGGTGGTTTTTGAGGTTGATGCGGGAGACGAAGGTCTCGTAGCCGCCGATGATCACCATGATCAGGAGGTTGGCGATCATCACCACGTCGACCAGACCGAGGACCAGCAGCATCACGTCGTTCTCGCTCAGATGACCGACGTCGGTGATCAGGTGCCACAGCTCCTGCATGAAGCGCCAGACGTAGACGCCCTGCGCAGCGATCAGGCCCAAGTACAGAGGCGCCTGCAGCCAGCGGCTGATGAAGATCGTGCTGCCGACAGTGCGTGCCAGGGGTCGGTCGATGTGAGCTTCGGCGGCGATGGGGCGCGCATCCTAACTACCCACCCCTTAGGGGAAGGTAAAGAGAGGCGACAAGATACTCAGATGTTTTTGACTTGCAGATCGGCGGCTGGTATCACGGAGGACGGGCAGGGCCGACAAAGGGGAGAACATGAAGAACCGCGAGAGCCTTGCCCTACTCGTCCTGACCATCCTGGTGTTGTTGGGACTTCCTGGAGGAGCATGGGCTGCTGCGCTGACATCGCCGGCGGGCACCGTTGTCACAGGAACGATCAATGGGGCCGACGAGGAATTGGTCACGTTAGATACCGCGTCCTTCAACATTCCTCTTCCAGCTAAATGCGCTTGGTCGTTTTCCGGAGAAGTAAAACAACACGGAGAAGGGAAACCCGTCTCAATCGCGCTCACCAGTCTTACGATCACTCCGTGTGCGGCACCCAGTTGGCATGTAACAGTTGTCTCTCCCGGGACCTTGACAATCACCGGGACGACCGGCACGGAAGGCACAGTCGTATGGGACGGCGCCACAATCGAAGCGACATTGGGAACGCTGAACTGTAGCTACAAAACGGAAAGCACCGACATTGGAAGGTTCACAAGCGGAACGCCGGCCACAATCCACCTCGAAGGAAGCCTGCCCTTGGATAAAGGTCCCTTCGCATGCGAAGCCAATACGCCGCCGGCTCGCCCGTTAACAGGAAGTCTCCGGATCACCAGTCCGTCGGAACTGCTCCTCGATAAGACGGACACGTCTTTGACATCTCCCACAGGGACCGTCGTCACACCGACGATCAAAGCTGAAAGCGAGGGGCATGTCGGGATCGATCATCCGCTCACCACCATTCAATGCCAGTGGATCATTGAAGGGACGGTGAAAGGTCATGGGGGGAACGTTGTGGTTCCTCTCTCGAGCCTTGCGACATCCGGCTGTACAGACAGCTGGCACGCGACAACGGTTGCGGCGGGAAAGCTCGAAGTGTCCGTGACCTCCGGATACAACGGCACAGTAACTTGGAGCGAAGGGACAGTCGAATTGACACGATCAGGGACGACGTGTCGCTACAAATCGGCCAACACCCATTTGGGCACGATCACAGGCGGATCGCCGGCGACAATCGACATTGAAGGAAAACTGCCCTTCCACAGCGGCAGTCCTCTCTGTGGCGAAGAAGCCTATGCGCTGACAGGCACCCTAAAAGTGACGAGTCCAAGTTCGTTGTACGTAGACGGGTAGAGACCGAAACTGGAGAAAGGCGGGGAAGACAAGGAGACAGACATGAGACACAGCAAGAAGATCGGGCTATTGGCGGTTGTCGCTGCGGCCACGTTGGCCTTCGCTGCGAGCGCCTCGGCGACGGTCGTCACCACGACGACAGGTGGCGAAGTCGAAACACCGACGATCCACGCAGTGAGCGAGAACGGGCATGTCACGCTCGCAAACTCGATCGCCAACATCGAATGCTCCTCGACAGCCGAAGGCAAAGTCGAAAGTCACGGCGAAGAAGCCCCGGCCACTGGCAAAATCAGCAGCCTGACCTTCACCGGCTGCACAAACGGCTGGCATGTGACAGCGAACGCTCCCGGCAGCCTGTCGGTGAACTGGACCAGCGGCTATAACGGCGATCTCTATTCGAGCGGCGCCAATGTGAGCACGACACGGTTTGGCGTGACGTGCAACTACGAAACCAATAACACCACAATTGGGACCGTCTCAGGCGGCAACCCGGCGACACTGAACATCGAAGGGAACATCCCGATTGCCGCGGGTAGCAGCTTCCTTTGCGGTAGCGGCAACGCTAAATGGTCCGGGAGCTACGTGACGACAGCGGCGCTGTTTGTGGTTAATGCCGGCCTAAGCGTCGAACCGCAAGTGACGAAATTCAAAAATGTCAATGAAAAAAAAGTTCTAGAAATCATCAATCCCGGCCTGGCGACGATCAAAAACATCGAAGTCAACGTGCTCCTCGCCGGTGATTTCAAAGGCGCAGGGACCTGCAATGGCAAAACCCTAAAAACGGGTGAAGTCTGCAAAGAAACGGTGGAAAGCCTCAAAGCCAACAAACTCGGTGAATTAACGGCTTCCTCGATAACTCCACAGGCCCTTGGGAGTGGAGAACTGGAATCCTGATGTTGAGAGATATTGACCGGCGGTGCCCAGTCAACTCACGGTGAAGCTGCGGCCTCGGCGAGGGCGGTCATGGGATCGACCCTTGCTGAGGCCAGACCTCTAACGACGATGGTGTCCAGGGCGCTGTAGGCGCTGAGAGCCTGTTGGGCCGCGTCGGCGTCGGGGGCGGCCACTCCTACGGTGCCCTCGGGTTCGGCGAGGCGGTCGAAGTGGTCTCGGTAGCCCTTGTGGAGGTCGCGGTAGAAGGCCTCCTCCTTGGCGAGGCGGTCGGTGGCGTCGGGGCCGACGGCGGTGCGGACGTAGCCGAAGACCGGGGGGGTGTCGCGGCCGGCGGAGGCGGCGCCTTCCTCGACCTTGGCGCGGGCGCCGGCGGCGAAGTCGGGGGTCATCCAGTTGAAGAAGACGCCGTCGTAGGAGCTGCCCGCCAGGGCGCACATCTTCGGGCCCATCGCGGCGAGGACCAGTTTCACTCCGGGCAGCAGCTCGCGGAGCTTGGGCTCGGCCTCGCGCATCGCGGTCAGGGGCTTCTTGTTGAAGCCCGCTCCCACTCCGAGCCAGAGCTTGGAGCGGTCTATGCCGAGCTCCTCGATGTCGGCGGCGATCTGCTCGGGCGGGGTGCGGTCGAGGGCGATCACGGCGACTCCCAGGTCGACGCCAGGCGCCGCAGCGGCGAACTCGGCCAGGGTCGCCAGGCCTTTCGCTCCCGGGTGGTCGTTCGACCACATCGAGTCGTAGCCCAGCTCGGCGCAGCGCGCCGCCAGTGGCCGCGCCACATCCGGGTCAAGTCCCGCCGCGACTCCGAATCCACGTCCCATCAGTTGGTTGCCTTACCCGCTGCGGTCTTCTCGAAAAGCGCGACGCACTCGATGTGCGGGGTCTGGGGGAACATGTCGACCGGCCTCACGCGCGCCAGCCTATAACCGGCCTCTTTCAGCTGGGCCGCGTTCGGTGCCAGCGTGGTCGGGTTGCAGGAGACGTAGACGATCTTCTGCGCCTCGCACTCGATCACCCGGCGGACGATCTTCTGCGAGAGCCCGGCCCGCGGCGGGTCGACGACGACGACGTCGGGCTTGCCGGCCTTCTCGACCAACGGCCGCACCCCGGTGCGCGCGTTGGCGGCCATGAAGTGGGCGTTCTCGATCTTGTTGCGGCGAGCGTTGCGCTCGGCGTCGGTGATCGCCTCGGGGACGATCTCAAGCCCCCAGACCTCGCCGGCTTGGGCCGCCATCGTCAACCCGATCGTGCCGATTCCGCAGAAGAGGTCGAAGACCCGCTCCTTGCCGGTCAGCCCGGCGAACTCGGTGGCGACCGCGTAGAGGCGCTCGGCCATCTCGGTGTTGGTCTGGAAGAAGGCGCCGTGGGACATCTCCAGCTTCAGGCCGCAGAGCTCCTCGCGCAGCCGCTCCTCTTCGAGCACGCCGGTCGGACCGTCGGTGTTGCCGGCGTCCCCCTCGACGATCGTGTGCAGGTCGACGGGCGGCCGCGGGAAGCGCGCTTTGGTCGTCACCAAGCGGGTCTGGATCTGGCCGGTGCGCCGCCCCTCGCGCACCGCGAGGTTGCGCAGCACGCCGCGCCGCTCGCGGGCGTCGTAGGCCGGGATCGACTCCGCCCGCGCCCACTCGCGCACCGCGTTCCGCGCCTCGTTCCCCGCCTCGGAGGCGAGGTGGCAGTCCTCGACGTCGACGATCAGGTCCCAGCGGCCGCGGGCGTGGAAGCCGAGCGTCGGCTCCCCCTCGTCGTCTGCGCCGAAGGAGTACTCGAGCTTGTTGCGGTAGCGCCACTGCTCCACCGCGGGGACGATCGCCTCCAGCTCGTATCCCTCGAGGCCGCCGATCCGCTGCAGGGCGTCGGCCACCTGTTCCTGCTTGTAGGCGAGCTGGCGCTCGTAGGGGAGGCCCTGCCACGGCGCCCCGGGGCAGGGCTCGCCGCCGTGGGTGCAGCGGTCGGGGAGGCGGTCCGCAGCGGCGCGGACCACCTCCACCGTCCGCGCCTCGGCGAAGCGCTTCTTCGGCTTCGTCACCTCGGCGCGGACCAGGTCCCCCGGCAGCGCCCCGGCGACGAAGACGACGAAGCCCTCCTCGGCGCGGGCGATCCCCCGCCCGCCGAAGGCGAGCGACTCGATCTCGAGGTCTAGCTGTTCCCCCCGCTTTATGGCAGTGCTTTGCGGGCTTGTTTGGCGAGCCGTTCGAGTTCTTTCAGCAGCGTGTCGGTCTGTTTGCGGCCTTTTTTGACCAGCTCGCTGAGCAGATTCTCGGCGTCGGTGCGGGTCATGCGGCCACGCTTGACGGCGTCGTCGACGACGTCCTGGATGCGATCGCGGCTGAGGGTCACGCTCTGCTCAAGACTCTCGCGGAACTGGGCGACGCTCTTGTCGAGGCCGCTGGTCGCCTGCGAGGCTTTCGCTTTGACTTTGGCTTTCGCTTTCGAACTTTTTTTGGTCGTGCGTTTGGCGCTTTTTTTCGAACGCGATTTCGCTTTCGATTTGCTGGCGGCTTTCGGCGCTGCTTTTTTAGCTTTGGCTTTCGCTTTCGATTTCGTCGGTTTTTTGGCTTTCGACGATTTCGATTTTTTGCTGCTGGCTTTTTTCTCGGCCATCTGGGGGGACCTCCGAATCGGTGGGCGCTGGGTGGAAGTGGACCCGACTATCTCAATTCCGCAGGGCGTGTGGCTCGGCGGCAAGGAAACGTGCCTGCACCGGTGCATGGTCGGAGAGCCGCAGCGCCCTCCCGTCGAGCGGCAGCTCCCGCTGCTCGGCGGGCCAGGCCCGCGGCGGATCCAGCACCTCGAGGCCGCGAACGAAGACGTGGTCGATCGCGGTGGGGCCGGTCGGCGGCCCGCCCATCCCGAACTCGTCGCGCAGTCGTTCGAAGATGCGCGGCTGCTTGGCCGGGCGGAGGTTGAGATCGCCGCCGAAGAGGAGTGGCGCGCCGCCCGCCCACTCGAGCGCCGCCCGCGCCGCCTTGGCCACGTCCTCGGCCGCCAGATCCGGCCAGTCGTTGGTCGCGTGCAGGTTGGCGACGCAGACGCCCGAGGCGGTGCGGACGAAGCCCATCGCTCGCCGCTCCGGCTCGCCTTCGTGGATCGCGATCTCGCGCCGCTCGGCGATGCCGCCGAGCTTGCCGGGGACCCGGACCAGGATCAGGTTCGAGCCGCCCTCGCCGGAGGCCATGAGGTCGGGGTTCTGCCGCGCCAGCAGCCCGCGCAGGGCGCCGAGCCCGTTGCGCGAGGTGAGGGTCCGGTGCCACTCCGCCCGGCAGGCGCGGGCCAGCGGCTCGGCAAAGCGCGGCGGCACCTCCTGCAGCATCGCCACGTCCCACTCGGCCTCGGAGAGCATCGTCGCGAACTCCTCGGTGAGGTCGCGATTGACCTGGACGTGGGTCTCGTTGCGCTCGGCGAAGCGCAGCAGCCGCGAGCGCCAGGTGCGCAGCTTCGGGTCGGGCGGATGGTCGCGCCCGTGGAAGAGATTCCAGCTCAGTGCGGTCAGCTCCACGCCCGTAGTATCAGCAGCTTGAAGCGCGACTTCCTCACCGGCGAAGAGCTCGGCGCCTTCGAGCTGAGCAAGCTGCTCGACCGCGCGGCGGAGCTGAAAGCCGGCCGCAGGGACGGAGTGGGCGCCGACAGCCTCGCCGGTCGCAGCATCGCGCTGGTCTTCGAGCGGCCCTCGACCCGGACCCGGATCAGCTTCGACGTCGGCGTCGCCGAGCTCGGTGCGCACCCGGTCGTCCTCCGCGGCGACGAAATGCAGCTCTCCCGCGGCGAGTCGCCCACCGACACCGCCCGCGTCCTCTCCCGCTACGTCGACGCGATCGTGATCCGCTCCGGCTCCCACGACGTCGTCGCCGCGCTGGCCGAGGCGGCCGAGGTGCCGGTGATCAACGGGCTCACCCCGCTGCACCACCCCTGCCAGGCGCTGGCCGACCTGCTGACGATGCGCGAGCGCTTCGGCGACCTGCAGGGCCTGCGGCTCGCCTACGTCGGCGACGGCAACAACGTCGCCCGCTCGCTGGGGATCGTCGGCGAGCTGGCCGGAGTCGAAGTGGTCGTCGCCGCGCCGTCCGGCTATCAGCTGGAGGAGGGCCACGAGGTGAAGCTGACCGACGACCCGCGCGCCGCTGCGGCCGACGCCGACGCCCTCTACACCGACGTCTGGGTCAGCATGGGCGACGAGGAGGAGGCGCAACGCCGCCGCGCCGACCTCGCGCCCTACCAGCTCGACGCCGACCTGCTCGCCGCCGCCAAGGAGCGCGCGATCGTCCTCCACTGCCTGCCGGCCCACCCAGGCGAAGAGATCGCCGCCGAGGTCCTTTATGGAGAGCACTCGGCCGTCTGGGACCAGGCGGAGAACCGGCTGCACGCGCAGAAGGCGCTGCTGGAGCTTCTGCTCGCCGACTGAGCTTGACCGTCCTCCTCTACGACAACCCGGTCTCCGGTAATTGCCACAAGGTGCGGCTGATCCTCGGGCTGGTGGGGATCGAGTACGAGCGGCGGGAGATGTCGGTGGTCGACCACTCCGACCGGGTCGAGGTCCTCGGCGGGCTGAGCCCGACGCTGAACCTGCCGACCGTAGTGCTGGAGGACGGCCGGCCGCTGGCCGAGTCCAACGCGATCCTCTGTTACTTCGCCGAGGGCACCGAGTACCTGCCGGACGACCGCTACGAGCGCGCCCAGGTCCTGCAGTGGCTGTTCTTCGAGCAGTACAATCACGAGCCCGCGATCGCGGTGCCTCGCTTCTGGGACTCGATCGCCGGCGACGACCTGCCGCGGCCGGGGGACCTGGAGGAACGGCGGGCCTCGGGGCGCCAGGCGCTGAAGGTGATGGAGCGCCACCTCCGCGAGCGCGAGTACTTCGTCGGCTCCCGCTTCACGATCGCCGACCTCGCGCTCTACGCCTACACCCACGTCGCCCACGAGGCCGGCTTCGACCTCGAGCCGCTGCCCGCCGTCCGGGCCTGGATCGAGCGGGTCGAAGCTGAGCCGGGCGTCGTCCCGATGGCCCCGCTCGGGAAGCCCGGGGGCTGATCGGTGTATCCCGAAATCAACATCGGCCCGGCGACCCTGCAGACCTTCGGCTTGATGTTCGCGCTCGCCTTCCTCGCCGCCGGGGCGCTGATCTGGAAGCGGCTGGGGGAGATCGGCAAGCCGGTCGACTGGGCGTATGAGATCGGCTTCGCGGGGCTGGTCGGCGGCATCGTCGGCTCCCGCGTCTACTTCATCGTCCAGAACTACAGCGACGTCAAGGACGACCTGCTCGGCAACCTCTTCAGCGGCTCGGGGCTGGTCTGGTACGGCGGCGCGATCGGCGGCACCGTCGCGGTCCTGCTCTGGGCCTGGTGGCGCGGCTTCCTCGGCCTCGCCCTGCTCGACCTCTGCGCACCGGCGCTGCTGCTCGGCTACGCGATCGGCCGCTGCGGCTGCCAGCTCTCCGGCGACGGCGACTACGGCAAGGCCTGGAACGGGCCCTGGGCGATGTCCTACCCCGACGGCACCGTGCCGACCGACCAGACCGTCCACCCGACGCCGATCTACGAGACGCTGGCGATGGGCCTCGGCGCCTGGATCCTCTGGCAGCTGCGCGACCGGGTGCGGGCGGGGGTGCTCTTCGCGCTCTATCTCCTCTATGCGGGGGCTGAGCGCTTCCTCGTCGAGTTCCTGCGCCGCAACGAGACCGACGCGCTGGGGCTGACCACGGCCCAGCTGGAGAGCCTGGCGATGATGGCCGCCGGGGCGGTCTGGGTCGCTATCGTGATCCGCCGTTACGGAGGCATCGGGCGCCCGGCGGCGAACGATGCGGTTGGCGCCACCGCCTGAGCGGCGAAGCCCTCGTAACACTGGTATCTTGCGCAAAATCTTTGGAGCGGTCTAGTAGGGGAGGATTGGCGGTCTATGTCGGCAATTGACGTGCAGAGTGAGGGGCCTTCGGCTCGTACCGTGGGTGCGATCCTCGACGACGCGGCCGAGCGGATCGCCGCCGCAGGGGTCGAGAACGCGCGCAGCGACGCCGAAGTCCTGGTCGCCGACGCGCTCGGGGTGAAGCCGGACGAGCTCTCGGTCGAGAGCGCCGGCGAGGTGCCCTCCGAGGCCGCGGCCCAGATCGAGCGCAATGTCCAGCGCCGGGTCGAGCGCGAGCCGATGGCCTACGTCCTCGGCCGCGCGCCCTTCCGCAACCTCGAGATCTACGTCGACGAACGCGTGCTCTGGCCGCGCAAGGAGACCGAGCTGCTGGTCGAGGTGGGGACTCAGCTGCCCGAGGGCGCCCGCGTCCATGAGATCGGCACCGGCTCCGGGGCGATCGCGCTGGCGCTGCTGTCGGAGCGTCCCGACCTGAAGGTGACCGCCTCGGACCTCTCGCCCGAGGCCGTCGAAGCCGCCCGCGAGAACGCCGAGCGGCTCGGCCTCGACCTCGAGGTGACCGTCGGCAAAGGCCTGCCCGAGTCGGTCGAAGCCGAAGAGGTCGACCTGGTGATCGCCAACATGCCTTACGTCACCGACGAGACGATTTACGATCGCTCGCCCGAGATCCAGAAGGAGCCGCGGATGGCCGTCACCGGCGATTGCGGCGAGGACGGGCTCGGCGTGATCCGCAGCGTGATCGCCGAAACGCCCTCCGGCTGGAAGCTGGCGATGGAGCACGACACCCATCACGGGCCGGCGATGCGCGAGCTGCTGGGCGAGGCGACTACGCTTCAGGACTATGAAGGTGACGACCGGGTCACCGTCGGCCTCGCCCCCTGAGCTGAGCGCCGGCGATGAGCGATAGCCCCTCCGCCGAGGCGGCGGGCCAGCCAGGCGACCGCTCGGTCGCCGTATCCACCGAGGAGCAGCGCCGCGCCAAGGTCGAGCGGCTGCGCGCGGCCGGGGTCGATCCCTACCCGCACTCGTTCCCCGGCCGCACCCACGTCGAGGAGATCGCGGCCGCCCACGACCCGGCCGCGCTGGGGGAGGGCGAGCACGACGAGTTCTCCTACCGGGTGATGGGCCGGATCACCGGCAAGCGCGGCCACGGCAAGACCGCCTTCCTCGACGTCCGCGACATCACCGGCACGATCCAGGCCTACGCGCGGCGCGACGTGCTCGGCGAGGAGGCGTTCGAGCGGGTCGAGGACCTCGACATCGGCGACCTGGTCGGGATCGAGGGGCCGCTGCACGTGACCAAACGCGGGCAGCTGGCGATCGGTCTGCGCGAGTGCGTGCTGCTGGCGAAGGCGCTGAAAGACCCGCCGGACCTCTTCCACGGGATCTCCGACCCGGACACGCGCTACCGCCAGCGCGAACTCGACCTGATGGCGAACGAGGACTCGCGCGAGGTCTTCAAGAAGCGCGACGACCTGCTGTTCGCGATCCGCACCCACATGCACGAGCGCGGCTGGGTCGAGCTGGAAACGCCGGTCCTGCAGCGGCTGACCGGCGGCGCCGCG
>Ga0164301_10000144_pt1 | contig 18746 bp, 12 predicted proteins | sample Whisoiple_231_MG_FD_109711 | JGI IMG/M metagenome (GOLD analysis project Ga0164301, IMG submission 109711) | Unamended control soil microbial communities from upstate New York, USA - Whitman soil sample_231_MG | ecosystem: Environmental > Terrestrial > Soil > Agricultural land ... | reverse complement strand
TCCAGGCGGTCGCGGAGGAACGGAGCGACTGGCAGGGAGCGCATCGTCCTGACGCCCACGGTCGCGCCCCTGCGCAGGTCGCGTCAGGCGCAGCGCTACCTGTTGGTCGACGCGGTGATGCTGGGGCTCGCCACCGTCGTCGCGGTGGCCGCTGCCCATGTCACCCGGAGCCAGATTGGCGATGTCGCCGAGCTGGCCGCGCTCTCGATCCTCACGCTGATCCTCCTGGCCGCGCGGGGAATGTACCGGCCGCGGGATGGGAGGCAGTTCCTCGAGAGCGCCCGCACCATCGTCGCGGCGAGCGCCGTCGCGGCGATGAGCGCCGGATTCGCTCGGCTGGTCCTCGGGGCGGAGTCGAGTGACGCATCCTCGGCCGTCATAACGGAGTGGGTCCTCGTCGCCGCCTTCCTCATTGGCGGGCGGGCGGTGATCGCGATGCGATCGAGGGTTCATACCGGCAGCGCAACGGTGATCATCGGTGCGGGTCAGGTTGGACACCTGGTCGCGCGCCGCCTACTCGACCGTCCCCAAATGGGCCTGCGTCCCGTCGGCTTCATCGACGCCAACCCCCTGGACATCGGTGAGGTCGAGGATTGTCCCGTCCTGGGCTCGCCGTCGCAGCTCGACGAGGTGGTCCGCTTGAACCGGATCGAGCATGCGATCGTGAGCTTCTCGAACGCCTCGCACGCTGAGGAGCTGGACATGCTGCGGAGGCTTCGTCACCTCGACGTCTCGGTCTCAGTCGTCCCGCGACTGTTCGAGGACACTCCCGATCGGATGACCGTCGAGCGGGTGGGGGGCCTGCCGCTCCTCAGCATCCACCCGGCCCAGCCCAGGGGCTGGCAGTTCAAGATCAAGTACGGGATAGACCGCCTGATCGCAGCCGCCGCGATTCTGATCGTCTCACCCGTCATGCTGGTCGCCGCGATCGGGACGCTGCTCACGATCGGCAGGCCACTCCTCTTCCGGCAGCGACGGGTGGGTCTCGACGGCCGTGACTTCGAGATGCTCAAGTTCAGGACCATGCGAGAGGGCGGGCAGAAGCAGCGTTCGATGGCGGACATCGAGGAGGCGCTCAGGCGGGGACTTGGGCCCGGTGGCGTCGAGGGGGAGGATCGCCGGACCCGCTTCGGCACGTTGCTTCGCCGGACGGCGATCGATGAGCTCCCACAGCTCCTTAACGTATTGCGCGGCGACATGTCGCTTGTCGGCCCGCGACCCGAGCGCGACCACATCGCCGCCGAGCTGCGCGAATCGGTGTACCGCTACGCCGACCGTGACCGAGTGAAGTCGGGGATTACGGGTTGGGCGCAGGTCAATGGGCTCCGCGGGAGGACCTCCCTGGCGGATCGAGTCGAGTGGGACAACTACTACATCGACAACTGGTCCCTGTGGCTCGACTTCAAGATCGCGCTCCTGACGTCCGTGGCGCTTATTCGAGACGCGTTCGAATAACGGAACGGGCGCGTCCGGACCTACGGGGTTACTGCCGCTACCGGTGCGGTCGCGCCCGTGCGTCCAGTCCGCGTCAACGTTGACCGTCCGCGCCAAATACCTCGGCGGAGCGCTCGGCCCGCTCGGGTTTCGGCCACGAAGCCGGTCGATCACCGGAGAGATACCGTCGCATGGCACCGAGGGCGGTCGCCTGCAAGAACAGGATCTGCACGGCGGTCTGCTCAGTGCGGCTCAGCTTTGCTCCGCGAGCGCTGCGGATCACCTCGAGAACCGTCGCGAGATGCAAGAGGACGAATACGCGACTCGCCAGGCTGCGGCGGAAGAACACCGTCGCCCGAGCCAGCAGCATCGCGTGGGCGAGGGGCCCGACCACGCTCCGCAGCAACTTGTGACCCCACAATTGTCCGGCGACGGGACTCCTCCACGGTAGGAGCAGCTTTCGCCGGCGCCAGAGGAGGTCGAGCAGGCCCGCCTGCGTCCGCGTTCGACGCTCCCACTCCGCGGCCAACGGGGCGCCCGTCTCCACCGCGGTGGCATCTCCGTCGTAGTGGACCTGCAGGCCGCCCTCGATCACGTCGAGCGCCATCCAGAGGTCGTCCACCGCAGTGTCGCGGGGAAGGGGGCGGAAGACCGACCGGCGCACGGCGGCTAGCTCACCCACCAGACCGATGGTGGTCCCCAGTCGGGATTCCCGATCCTTGATCCAGGACTCCACACGCCAATACAGGGACTGCCCGACTCCCGCCACCTGCTTCTCTCCGGCGACTGCGCCGATCCGAGGGTCCGCGAACCACTGGGCGAGCGCGGTGAGCGACCCCTGCGCGAGGTGGGCATCGGCATCGCTGATGACCACGATCGGCTGTGTCGCGACTCCGATGCCACGGTTCACGGCTGCCGCCTTGCCCTCCCGAGCGCCGGGTCCCACGACCCGTGCACCGGATTCCCGGGCCGCTTCCGCGGTGGAAGGATCGTCGGCGACGACGATAATCTCGAGCTCACCTGGGTAGCCGTTGCCGCGGACATCGTCGATCTTGGCGCCAATCACCGCCGCCTCCTTGTAGGCGGCGATGACGACACTGAGGCCGGGCCACTCGGACGGCTGAGGCGGTGCGGGGCGCTCCCGACGAGCTGTGACCCGGGCGAGCCAGCCGGGGTACGCCACCGGCGCGGCGACTACGGCCGCCAGGAGTGCTGATCCCAGCCACCGATTGTCGCGGTCCGGCGATCCGGCCCTGGCCGAGCCGGCTCCTCCGCGACGACGCCACCGAGCATTGGAGTGCCGCATCGCTCGCCCTCAGGCCGCGCGCCGCATGAACTCGGCGACGCGGCGGCACTCGACGTCGATCGTCCTGTCGCTGATGTAGCGGTGGCCGGCGGTGACCAGCCGGCGCCGACACGCGGGATCATCGCGGAGGCTGATGATGGCGGCGGCGGCGGCTGCGGGGTCCCCGGGTGGAACCAGCATCGCTGCGTCGCCGACGGCCCCCACTCCACCTACGTCGGTGGCGACCGTGGGCAAGCCGGCCGCGAACGCCTCCAAGAGAACTTGGGGCAGGCCCTCGGTCAGCGATGCGTGCAGAAATAAGTGACTCTCGCGGTACAGCGAGCGCAACCTGGGTCCGTGCGGCACGTACCCGAGCAGATCCGCCTTCGCACTCAAGCCGAGCGCCGCAAGCCGATTCGCGAGTGCGTCGCGCAGAGGCCCCTCGCCGCAGATCAAGAGCCGCCAACCGTTCGAATGTTGCGTGAGGGCCGCCAGGATGTCGGCCAAGATCAAGGGGTTCTTCTCGGTCTCGAGCCGCCCGACGCTCAGAATCTCGACCGGTTCGCCATCATACGAGCGTCTGATCGCCTGCTCTACGGGCACGATCTCCTCCCGAGTGACCAAGGAGGCGTTGATCTCGAGTAGGGCCCCGGCTCGCCGGTAGTGGCGGGCCAGCTCAGGTCCGACAACGATCACGGGACAGGTCCGGGAGAGCGCGTGCCAGGCGAAGTCCATCGCCGCCGCGACGGGCCGGACCCATCGCTTCGTCGGGTGTCTGTGCGCGATGTAGGCGCGGGTGTCTTGTCTCACTCCGAGGATGATCCGGCGCCGCCGCAGCGCGGCGAGCACGACGAAGCCCATCTGCAGTGGGCTCGGGCCGAGCAGCCACACGGCATCGACGCGACCAAGCAGTCGCCAGAACCGGGCCATTGACACGAGCGCCGCGCGAAGCACTTGGCGAAGATGGATCAGGCTCTCATAGTGTGGGAGCGGCGCGAAGTCGACGCTCGATCCCAGCGGATAGCGGCCCCCATCGCCGACCGGGTCGAGGCGCCCAAACGCGACGAGGTACTCGAGCCGTGCCGCCAGCTCGATCAGAAACAGCGTGAACGCATGCTCTCCGTAGATCCCGTCATCGGACCTGTGGTACGGCACATCCGTGTGAACAGCGAGCCGCAATCTAGGTGGAGGGGGCTCGGGATTCGGCCGCGCGGGCGCGGGTGACCAGGGACCAGGCGCCTGTCGCCCGCAGGCGTCTGAGCGGTGCCGACACCTTCGCGCGAAACCGGAACATCTCCGCGTCGGGCGGATACACGCCGAGTCGGGGCCAGCGGAGCGGGGCCGCTGGGCCGAGCCGATCCGGCAGCGTCGCGCCTGCCACATATCCGACACCTCCGGCGACCGCCACGACGCGGCTGTCATGATCTCCGTATGGGTAGGCGATCGATCGGCACGCGCAGCCGATCATCGTTTCGCAATCCTCGCGCGAGCGACGCAGCTCGTCCTCGAGCTCACGGTCGGCGAGTTGCGTCAGTCGCGGGTGGGTCCGAGTGTGGGATCCGATCTCCCAACCAAGCGCCGCCGCCTGGCGAAGCTCATCCCATGACATCGGAGCCAGCTCGTCTTGGCTCTGCCCGTCCGCGAGACCCTCGATTCCGGGCCAGCGCAGGGCCTTGGAGCCGGGAAAGCTCGTCGGGACGAAGATGGTGCCGGGCAGGCCGAGACGAGAGAGGATCGGCACGGCGAGCTGCCAAACCGATCGGAAGGCGTCGTCGAACGTGACTGCAAGGGTGCGCCCAGTCGGCCGCGACGTCACAACTTCGTGGAAGGTGACGCCACGATATCCGCGGTCGACCAGGAAGGTGAGCTGCCGTTCGAGACCTTGGGGCGTCACGGCCAGCGGCTGCCGCCACGTCCGGCTCACCGCGTGGTAACAGAGCACGAGTACGTCATCCCCCATGATTTGGACAATAATTCGAATCGGACGGCGGGGCGACTCGACTTACGACAGCGGGCCGCGCAATTGGACCGCCTGCCACGATGACAAGATCCAGTCCCTAGTGAGAGGCCAAGCTCATAGCCCGCTCGACAGATAGCTCCTGGCAACAGCCGGCGATCGCCGAGAGCGACTTCCGCAAGTTCCTGAGCACGATGCGCGAACGAGCGCTCTTGGTCGGTGTGATCACGGCGCTCACTGTGGTCGCGGCGGTGGCCTATGTCGTCACCACCGAGAAGACGTACGAAGCAACGGCAGACGTCTTGGTGTCTCCGATTCCGGCTGACGACCCGACCCTCCCCGCGCTCGGCCTGGTGACCGAGACCCAAGATCCGACCGTAGCCGTCGAGACCGCCGCCCAGCTCATCGACAACGATGCAGTGGCCGCCCGGACACAGAAGAAGCTCAGCAGCAGCGAGTCGGTCACCCAGATCCAGGACGACGTTCAGGTAAGCCCGATCGGATCGAGCAACGTTATCGCGGTGACCGCGACCCAACCGACGCCCGAGAATGCTGCGGATCTTGCCAACGCGTACGCCGCCGCAGGGATCGCGGAGCGTAATGTGGCCCTGCGCCAGCGAATCGAGGCGGTACTGCCGTCGCTCCGTTCTCGCGAGGCGAATTCTTCGCCGACGAGCATCTCGGCGCAGTCCCTCGGGGCGGAGGTTGCGCAGCTCGAGAGCCTGAAGGTGAGCGGGGACCCGACGATCAAGGTCGAGAATCAGGCGCAGCCACCTACCTCGCCCTCCTGGCCGCGTCCTGTCCTCACGATCGGTTTGGCGCTCTTGGCAGGCCTCGTGCTCGGCATCGGGATCGCCTACGCGATCCACAACTTCGATCCTCGTCTGCGACGAGAGGAGCAGCTGCGGGCCCGCTACCGGCTTCCCATCCTGGCCCGAATCCCAAAAGAGCGCGCGAACGACCACCGTCCGCTCAGTTGGGAGGAGCTCTCGGCCGACTCGATCCACCAGTTTCGGACTTTGCGCTCGACCCTGACCGTCCCCCGCCGCAACGGCGAGGTGACGCGTTCTTTCTTGGTCACGGGCGCCGCCGCCGCTGAAGGGAAGACGACCAGCGCGATCAGTCTCGCCACCGCCCTTGCGCGCGCCGGGGCGCAGGTGCTGCTGATCGAGGCGGACCTTCACCGCCCGGCGATCGGATCGGCGCTTCACCTGAGCGCCGAACGGGGCGTAATCAGCGTAATGCTGGGCGCCACCGAGCTCACGGAGGCGGCGATCGACAGCCCGGACGTCGAGGGCCTTCATCTTCTCCTCGCGGATCACGTCCTCCCCGGGGCCGAGGAGGTCTTCTCGATCCCCGCGGTCGAGCGGCTGGTTGAGGAGGCGAAGCGCCACTACGACTTCGTCATCGTGGACGCTCCGCCGCTCAACGAGGTCGTCGAGGGTTTGCCTTTCGCCCGAGAGGTCGAAGACGTGCTCATCCTCGTGCGAATGGGCAAGACTCGGCTCAGCGCGATCAAGGAACTCGCCGAGCTCCTGGCGACGAACGATGTGCGCCCGACGGGCTTCGTGGTGGTCGGCGCGCCGCGTCAAAACCGAGACTATTACTACCAGCAGCCCAAAGCCGCGACCGCTGGCTTGGACGAGGACAAGGTCCGGCGGTCGCTGCGACTCTAGGCTCGGGCCGACCCCGCGCGCTGTGCGGCGGCTGGCCTGAGGGCTCGGGTCACCCGGGCGCCCAGGAGGTCGCTGGGGCCAGCGCCGAGGAGGACATGTCCGGACGGCGTGAGATTCAGGGACTCGAGAAAGTCGCGCGACGCGGTCAATGCCGTCTCGTGAGTGAACCCGAGCCTCGATACCAGGAGGAGATCGTCGCTCGCGTATCCGATCATCAGCAGATCGCTGAGCTCGGTCACCGGCGCGCCGTCGACGATCACCCAGTCGGCTACGAACCGGGAGCTCGACAGCAGTTCAGGCACGCGCGCTGAGACCCGCTCCGCAATCGACGGATCAGCTGCTGGGGGCGCCGCGACCATCGCCAGGCGCGGAACATCGCGTACGAGCGCGACGACATCGGCGAGTGAGGTCTCCTCGGCGAGCAGCGACGCGAGGTCCCCCCTCGGCTCGATCCCGAGCCGAGGGGCAAGCGAGGGTGCTCGGAGATCCAGGTCGATCAGCAGGACACTCTGCGCTCTTCGGGTCAGCGCCATGGCGAGGCCGATGGCCGTCGAGGTGGCACCCGCCCCTCGGGATGTACCGGTGACCGCGACCACGCGCCCGTTTCGGGAGGATGCCTCCTCAGCCTGGGCTGCGCTTCGGGAGTCCCGTAGCTCCATTTGGGTCCGCAGTGCCCTGAACGCATCCTCAACGGCGGGTGGCGGTTCCTGATCGAGCGGTCGCTCTGGATCCCACTCCCGCTCCTTCAGGAATGGCACCCGAGCTAGAACCGGCAGTCCGTAGAGCTGCAGAACGTCGAGCTCGTCCTTTATGCGGCGTGGCACCAGGAGCTCCAGGAGCAGCGATGCCACCAGCCCGATCGCCGTCCCGGCGAGCAGAGCGATCAGCAGGATGACAGACCGCGAGAGACCGGCCGGAGCCGATGGCGGGACGGCGGGATGATTCAGCGAGAGGGTGGGGTCCACGCCGCCGCGTAGCGAGCGCAGGTCGACGAGTCGCTGTCGCAGGACCTGGGCCGTCTCACTGTTCGGATCGGGAACGTTGGCGAGCGACTTTTGGGCGGATTGAATTGCCTGGCCCACCAACGGCCGAAGCGTGCGCTTTCGGACGGCCAGCGCTGCTCGCGCATAGGTGTTTGCGATCGCGGCCGCCCGATCGGGGTCGCTCGCGCCGGCGGTGACGTTCACGATGTTGCTCGTTGCGGACGCGGTGACCGCGACGCTGTTGCGGACTGCGTTTGGCGTCGTGTCGGAGAGGCGCTTGGCCGTGAGGGCCGCCGCCTCGGGCGAGTCGACGATGCTGGCCTCCGTCTGGACGATCGTCGGCGCGGTCCCGACAGCCCTGGGAAGCGGAAGGCTGACGAATGATCGATCCTGGGGCGATATCGGGGTCACGAGGATCTCAGTCGTAGCGTCGTAGGTGCGCGTCCGCGTGAACGCCGCCGCCGCGCCCACCGCGACGACGATCACCGCGATGATCACCACGGGATGCGCTCGCAGCGCGCGGATGTACGCGATCAACGGGCTGCCCGGGAGGGATGCCGGGTCCTCGGGAGCGCTCATCTCAGATCAGCCTTGGGGACGATTTCCGGATCGTAGTGATCGGGCATGCGCGGCCTCGTAGACCGGGAGCATTCGCTGAACCCAGCGATCCGCAGTAAATGCCGCCTCATAGCGACGTCTCCCGGCTTCACCTAGCCGAGCACGTACTCCTGAATCAGCGAGCAATGGACGCACCGCGGTCACGAGCTCATCCGCGCGGGGCGGTGCGCCGAAGAGGACCCCGGCCTCGCCGTCGCCGACGATCTCCGGAATCCCGCCGACCGCAGTCGCCACGACGGGCACGCTGGACGACATCGCCTCGAGAAGTACCGTGGGGAACGCATCCGCGTAAGCGGGATGGATCAGCACATCGGTCGCGTCGAGCACGTCCGGGATATCCCCCCGGTGGCCAATCATCAGGGCCTGGTCCCCGAGGGGCGACATTGCCCGCTCCACCGCCGGACGATCAGGCCCGTCGCCCACCACCAGCAGGCGAATGCCGGGGAACTCGGTAGCGAGATCACCGACGGCCGCGGCCGCGATTTCGTGTCCCGCGACGGTGAGGACTGACGGTGGCGGGAAGAGCCCGGCCTTGTCCCGCCGCAGAACGCTCACCATCGTCACCACGATGTCAGTTGGCGAAAGGCCCAGCTCCTCCCGCACTCGCTTGCCCCTCCCCGGCGCATGCTGATCGCGGATCCCGTTGTGCACCGTCAGCACCCTGTCCGGGGCGTCCCACCTGTGCGACAGGTACGCCTGGCGCGCCGCTTCGCAGACCGCGACCACGGGGAAGGCGGAGCGCCGCCGCACCGCTGCTTGGAGGCGCTCCTTGACGCGGTCTCGAGCGGAGCCGGTCGACCACGTGATCGCGTGGAGCGTGGAAACGGTAGGGAAGCCGAGCGAGCGCGCGGCGAATCCGCCGAGGACGTCCGAGTAACCGAGGTGCGTGTGCAGCACGTCCGGCTCCGATTGGGCCAGGTGCGCGCGGACGAGGGCCCGGTCGGTCCGGCCGAGCAGGCTCGAAGTGCCGATGCAGAAGGGCTCGATCCCTGTCTCCTCGAACGCAGCCACGGGACCGCCGTAGTCACGCAGGTAGCTCACCCTGACCTGAATCCCCTCGCGAACAGCGGCAGCTGCGAATCCTGGGAGCAGGTTCTGCGCTCCACCCGGCTCGATTGAGTCGATCAGGATGTGTAGTCTCAATCCCAGTACACCCGCCAGCCATCGAGGCCTCCAGCCTCCAGCTTGGTGGCTAGGATACGTCGCTCGCGACCACAGGGGGATGAGCCGGTCGCTGGCTGGGTACCCTCCCGGCGCTGCACAGGGGGTGCGTAGGGCGCCCCGCGTGACCTGAAAGCATCGGCTTCGACATGTCGAAACCCAAGTTCGACCTCGCGATATACATGCCGTTGGCCGCAGAGCACTATCGGCGATCCGGTCCGGAGGGTGGAGGAGCGGAGCTCCAGACGGTCTTGCTGGCGCGAACGCTGGCCGCCCGTGGCTTGCGGATAGCACACATCGTGTGGCCGATCGAGGATCCATTGCCTCCCGAACCAGGGATGCCAACCGTCGTTCAGCGCCCCCCTTTTCGCGGAGGTCGGAGGGCTGTGGGCGGCGCTAGGGAGGCCCTCAGCATCTGGCAAAGCCTTCGGGTTGCGGACGCCAGCTCCTATCTCTTCCGGACGGGTCGATCCCGTCTCATCGCTGGGGCCCTGTTCTGCCAGGTTCATCGGCGAAAGCTCATCTACGCCGGCGCTCACGACCTTGACTTCACCTTCGATGGGGCTCCGGGGACCCACGGCCCCCCGTCTCGTGCCGCCCTCCGGCGCACTGACGCGATCGTCACTCAAACTCAGCAGCAACTCGCACTCGCGCAGGCGGCGCTGGGGAAGGACCACCTCGTCACGACGATCCCCAGCTTCGTCGAACCAGTGCCACCCGCCGAGCACAAGCCCGAGGCGTTCATCTGGATCGGCAGGCTTGCACCGTATAAACAGCCCCTCGAATACGTGAGACTCGCCGAGGCGCTCCCTGACCGGCAGTTTCGAATGGTTTTCATGGAAGCACAGGATCCTGCGCCCAGCGTAGTCGCGGAGCTCCGCGCCGCCGCGGAGCGACTTCCGAACCTCGAGCTTCTCGGACGGGTCGCGCGTCGCCGCGTACTTGAGGTCATCGAGCGATCGTTCGCCGTCGTCTCGACATCGACTCACGAGGGTATGCCCAACGTTTTCCTCGAGGCGTGGGCTCGTGCAGTACCCGTCCTGTCACTCCAGTGCGACCCCGGCGGGCAGATCGCGCGTCAAAACGCGGGTCTCGTGGCGGGAGGGTCTCGCGCCGAGCTCGTCCGCAATGCCGGCTCCTTGTCTCAGGACCCTGCCTTGCGGGGTCAGCTGGGGGCAAATGGCCGCCGTTACGTAAACGCGGCGCATGATCCGACGCTGGTAGCCGACCAGTGGATGCTTGTGCTGGATCAGCTCCAGGGAACGTCCGGGTCCGGTCCCTAGCGTCTCACGTTCATGTGTGGCATCGCCGGAAAGGTATCTGCGCAGGGCGGCGTCGATCCAGCGCTGCTCGAGCGGATGTGCGCCGCCATCGAGCATCGCGGCCCGGACTCGCGAGGGACGTTCGTCGAGCCCGGGGTCGGCCTCGGCATCCAGCGCCTTCGGGTGATCGACCTGGAGACCGGGGACCAACCGATCCAGAACGAGGATGGATCGGTGGTCGTGGTCCTGAACGGCGAGATCTACAACTATCGCGAGCTCCGGGACGAGCTCGAGGGCCGTGGACACAGGTTCTCGACCCGCTCGGATACCGAGGTGCTGGTGCACCTCTACGAGGATCGCGGCGACGACTGCGTCGAGGCCCTTCGTGGGATGTTCGCGTTCGCCATCTGGGACCGCCGCCGCCGCCGGCTGCTGCTCGCCCGCGACCGTCTCGGGAAGAAGCCACTCTTCTACGCAGAGCGAAACGGCGAGCTCTGGTTCGCGTCGGAGGCGAGGGCGATACTCCAGGATCCCGCAATACCGCGGGACATGGACCCTGCCGCGATCGACGCTTTCCTCCGGCTGCAGTACGTCCCCAGTCCGGCGAGCGCCTTCCGCGCCCTGCGCAAGCTGCCCCCCGCTCACCGGCTGGTCTGGGAAGACGGCCGGTCGAAGATCAGCCGGTATTGGCAACTCTCGATGGTCCCAGACGACTCGTACGGCTCCGAGGAGGAGATGAAGGAACGCATCCGCGCGGAGCTCCTCGAGGCGACGCGGCTGCGGCTTCGAAGCGACGTTCCGCTCGGTGCCTTTCTCTCGGGCGGGGTTGACTCGAGCGCCGTGGTGGCGGCGATGGCGAAGACGTCCTCCACTCCCGTGAAGACGTTCTCGATCGGCTTCGATGTGGCCTCGTTCGATGAGACCGAGCACGCCCGGGAGGTCGCCGAATTGTTCGGCACCGAGCACGAGGAGTTCCGCGTCCAACCCGAGGCGGTTTCCGTTCTGCCACGGCTCGTCTGGCACTACGGCGAGCCCTTCGGCGACCAGGCCGCGATACCGACCATGTACCTGGCTGAGCTCACGCGCCGCCACGTCACCGTGGCTCTCACGGGTGACGGCGGCGATGAGAACTTTGCCGGCTACCTGCACCACCAGAGCGCACTCCGCTTCGAGCGGCTGAGCATCCTTCCTCCCCGCGTAGCCGGACTCGCCGTGCCTCCGCTCGACACTGTCGGCGACGGCCCCCGCGGGGACAGCTTCCGCAGTCGCGCCCGGCGCACCGCTCACGTCGTGTCAGCGCCGACGCCCGCTGCGCGCTACGAGCGCATCCTGAGCCACTATTACGACTCCGAGCTGGCGGATCTGTACGCACCGGAGTTCCGCGCCGGGCTTCCGAGCGACAGCGTCGCGGCACATGCGATCCGCGACCCGTACGAAGCGTCGGACGCTCCCGAGACCCTCGGCCGCGCGCTGGACGCGGACATCAACAGCCTCCTGCCCGGGTCGTTCCTGGTCAAGGTCGACATCGCCTCAATGGCGCATGCGCTCGAGGTCCGCTCACCTTTGCTCGATCACCGATTCGTGGAGATGGCCGCGTCGCTCCCCGCCTCGGTGAAGCTCGACCACGGATCCTCGAAGCGCATCTTCAAGGACGCTCTGCGTCCCTGGATCCCGGACCACATCCTCGATCGCCCGAAGCAGGGGTTCGCGGTCCCGGTCAGCGACTGGCTTCGCGGCCGCCTGCGGGACCTGCCAAAAGACGTTCTGCTCGATCCGCGAGCAGTCCAGCGCGGCATCTTCAGGCCCGAGGCGGTGCGTCGCACGATCGATCGGCATGAGAGCGGGCGGGAGGATCTGGGTAAGCGGATCTGGCTCCTGATCCAGCTGGAGCTCTGGAATCAGACGTTCGTGGACGCCCCTCGCTCAGACCCGCTGGCGCTCAACGTTTGAGCGGCAGCGCTGGGCTGCGCGGGATGTCCCGGGCCCACGGTGGCGGACGCGTACACTTCCTGCGCGCGAGCGTCACACCGGGTCGGCCGGGGCGGGCGAAGGAGCGCATGGCTGACGATGGCGAGCATGAACCAAGTCGCACGGGTGGGCCAGGGGCAGACCGGCTCGCGTTCTCTATTTGAGTCCCCTGCCCAGATCGTGGGCGCCGCGCTGGGGAGCGCGGCGGTCGTGGGCTTTCTCCTCGCCCACAGCGTCCAGTACGGCGTCGCCGTCCTGGTCGCGTTGCTGTTCTTGCCGATCGCGCTCCTGAACCTCCCGTTGGCGATCGGCCTCTTTGTGCCGCTGATCTACCTGGAGCAGGTTCCCGGAGCGGCCCGGATACCGTCGGGCGTTGCGCTCCTGATCTTCATGGCCTGGCTCGGCACCCTCGCAGGTCGGGGAAGCCTCTTCGCCGAGGTTTTTAAGCGCCATCGGGGGATGTACCTGCTGCTGCTCATGCTCATGGCCTGGATCACCCTGTCGCTGATGTGGGCCCGGGATCCAGGGGTCGCCGCGGGCGGCCTCTGGCAGTGGTACTGGGCGGCGGGCATCGTGCTCGTGATCCCCACGGCACTCTGGACCCGCCGTCACGTCGTGTTCGTCTGTGTCGGGTTCGTCGTCGGAGGGCTGATCGCCGCGATGATCACCCTGCCGCAGATCTCCTCGGGATCGTCGACGGATTATGCGACCCGGCTCGGTGGCGACCTGATCAATCCCAACTACTTCGCGGCCGCGCTCCTGAGCGCCGCAGCGCTTGCCGCGGGACTCATGGCGGTCGTGCGTCGGCCCGTGCACGAGAAGCTGCTGCTCGCCGCGGTTGCGCTGGCCATCGTGGCCATCTTCGCCACGGGATCTCGTGGAGGTCTGCTCGCCGGCCTGGTGATGATCGCTGCGGCCTTCGCGCTGATGCGCAGGCAAAGGCTCCGGGTCGGGGTGATCGTCGCCGTCGGGCTTGTCCTTGGCACCCTATGGGTCTCCTCGTCCGACTCGACGCTGAGCCGGCTCAGGGATTTCAACACGTCTGGCACTGGCCGCGTCGACCTATGGACGGTTGCGTTGCGGATGTGGGAGGACCACCCGATCAACGGGGTGGGGTTCATGAACTTCCCGACCGTCTCACGCGACTACATCATGCAACCGGGGCAGCTCAGCACAGAGTTCATCATCACTGAGCCGAAGGAGACGCATAACGCATATCTCGGGCTGCTCGCCGAGAATGGGGTCATCGGCTTAGGCCTGTTCCTGGCACTTGCGATCGCGCTGATACGCGTGACCTGGCAGGCGGCGCGGCGGCTGGACGAAGCGGGCGACAGCTCCTACGCGACCCTGGCTCGCGCCATAGGGATCGCCCAGATCGGTGCGCTTGCCGCGCTCATGTTCACCCACAACACGTACAACAACGCCCTCTGGATCCTGCTCGCGTTAGGGCCCGTCCTGCTGACGATCGCGGACCGCACGCCGGTGATCGAGCCACCGAGCGCACGCGAGAGCCGCGAGCTGATCGAGGCCTGATCCACGCGGCGCCAGACGACCCGCCGCGCGCGCGAATCATGAATCCATTTTCGAGCGCGGGCCCGCCCGAGGGTCGGCCGCATCCCATTTCGCGCTCGGCTCCGGCACTTCGTCGGAACTCAACTTGGTGACCCCGCTGCCCAGCCGCTCCGCGGCGACGTCGACGGCCTCTTCGACGTCGATCGGCGCGACTTCGACCGGCGTGGCAGGAGGCGTTCGACTCACGCGAGGGGCGACGAACGGGACCGACCCAAGCCCCTGGTGGGCCAGCTCACGCAGTTCCGTCCACTGCGGCCTCGCGAAGATCCACAGCGCCGCCGCGCCGAGCAGACCGCCGGCCGCCGTGCCCGCGATCAACGGGCCGATCGAGTCGCTCGGAAGGATGGCGCGGACGGCGAGGGCGCCCACGGCGACTCCGGCTCCCGCCGCTATGGCCGGACGCAGCATCGCGGCGACGGAAACGAGGCGCAGGCCAAGGACGCGGGTCGTAAGGACTATCCAGACGACCGACTGAGCTGCCTGGACCCCCAGGAGCGCCCACGCAACCGCGGCGATACCGGCGGGAGCGGTCACGATCATGACCACGATCAGGATCGGCAGGCTGACGGCGTACACGGCCGCCATCAAAGGCTGCTTCCCCAGCGCCTTGAACGTATCGCCGAGGGGGAAGACGATGCAGACCAGGCCGAACATGATCGCCATCGGTGCCATGACGGCTCCGGCGGCGGCCCACTTGGCGGAGAACAGCACCACGATCAGGGGATTCGCCAGCACCGCCATCCACGCCGCGATCGGGATGCCGAACAGGGCGGTGTAGCGGATCAGGCTCAGCGTCGTGTCAGTGAGGCTGCGATCGTCGCGGTCACGGCGTTGCGCCAGCGCGGGGAACGCGACGATCGAAAGGCTCCAGGTCACATTGCCTACGATCAGCTCGGGAATGCGCTGCGCGACGGTAAACAGCCCCAGCGCGCGAGTCCCCAGGGTGCTCCCGACCACGGCGGTATCGACGCGCTGAAAGAACACCGCGAGGAGCGCGAGGACGGTCGCCCACCCGCCGTAGGTGACCACGCCCCTGAAGGCATGGTGGGCGATCCGGAAGGTGGGCATAAACGGCTTCACGATCCACAGCGTGACCGCCCAGACGCCGGTGCCGACCACGTAACCGATCACGAGAGCGGTTGCCCCAAATCCCGCGACGGCCATCAGGATCGTCGAGACACCCCGAAAGAGGTTGCCGGTGAGCTGTGGGACCATCCGCAGGCGAAGCTGCATGTCTCGCAGGAGCATCGCGTCGTGGATGTTCCCCAGGCCCGTGAGCAGCAGATCGAGCGCCGCGATCCTGAACAGGATCGTGTGCGACTCGGCACCGAAGAAGCGCGCGATCAGGGGCGCCAGGGCCACGGCGACCGCCGTGAGCACCGCGGTGAAGATGAGGTTCATGGTGAACGCTGTCTGGACGCGTTCCGTCACGCCCTTCTCGCTGTCGTAGATCACCGTTGCCTTCATCCCGAGGTCGCTCACCTGCTCGAGCAGGGTCACGAACGCGAGCACCGCCGCGAGCACGCCGAACTCGGACGGAACGAGCAGACGCGCGAGGACCAGGGTGGCGATGAAGGTCAGCGCCTTGGTGCCGACGAAGGTGAGCAGCGACCAGGCGATTCCGCCCCGAAGGGACGACGACTTCGGCTGGTCTGAGCTCACTTCTTGCGGGGAGCCGGCGATGTGGCGAAGCACCGGCTCCAGTGCGAAGAGGATCGCCGGCCTCGACGCCTGCGACAATCGGCCGAGCAGAGTAATGGCGGCCTGGAACCCCGGGCCCGGATGAACCGCACAGTCACTCGCTTTCTCGCGCCTCGCCCCCGACGACTGACGCCGCCGCTGGTCGGACCGTATTCTACGGTCGCGTTGAGCGGATCCGGTTCAAGTCCCACTCCTGTATTCGTCCTCGGCCTGCAGCGCTCGGGCACGACATGGTTGGCCAACGTACTGGCCAATCATCCGAATGCGGTCGCGGTCCAGGCGGAGGATCACTTCGGGATCCACGAGAGCATCTTCTTCTCCCATTTCGCGCGCGCTTACGGAGATCTCGACGACGATCTGAACTTCCGCCGGTTTGCGGCGGAATTCACGACCAGCGACTACTACATGCTCACGGGCCTGCCTCCTGATTGGTTGTTGAGCGACCGACCGGGCAGCTATCCGGAGGCCTTCCGAAACGTGATGGATGAGATGGCCCGCCGGCGTGGCGGCGTGCAGCTATGGATCGAGAAGTCGCCTACGCACACTCTGTTGGCGGAGGAGCTCGCAGCCGCCTTCCCTGATGCCCGCTTCGTCGGGATCGAGCGCCGTCCGGAGCCGGTGATCGCCTCACAGCTCAGGCTCGACGGAGATGAGCCGCTGCGGTATCCCAGACGACTTCTGAGGCTGCTCAGCATGTGCCTGACCTACTCCCTAAACCAGCGCTGGCTGGCGCGTTTCTGCCACGAATGCGACCGGTGCCGGTCGACGAGCTATGAAGCCCTGTCCGCGAACCCTGCGCGCGAAACCGAGCGGATCTGTGCGTTTTTAGGGGTGCGGTTCACCGACAGCATGCTCGACCTCCCCTGGCGGCGGAACACCAGTTTCGAGGGGCGACACCAGCGCTCGGGATCCCTCAACTCTTTTGACCGCGCGCTGGTCGCCGTGGCCGTCGCCGCCCTGCGGCTGGTGCCGCTCTCGCTCCTGCGCTCCTTCCATGATCGGCGCAAGGCGCGCCACGGGATCGAGTGGCCGGACTGGTGCTGGCGCCGCAGGGATGCCGGCATCGCCGCGTCGTCTCCGGAGGTTTCGGATCTTGCCCGCTGATCCGAGTTTCGGCCATGCAAGGGGCCGATCGAACCTCGAGCCTCTCCTCCGGCATCCCGTGCGAAACGCCTGGTTCGCTACCCGGATACCGATCTCCCGTTCGCGGCTGCTCGCGCGCACGTTGTCGTTGAGGGCGGTCGGCGATGGAGGCCGCCTCACCCATGGGACGGAGGTCTGCATCGACGGATTCCAGCGCTCGGGCAACACGCTGGCGACCTACGCCGTGTGGCGGAGCAATCCGGAGTGCCGGATAGCCCATCATCTGCACGCCGCCGGCGACGTGAGGCGAGCCGTCGAGCGCGGCATTCCGACGGTCGTGCTGATCAGGGAGCCGAGCGTCGCGATCGCCTCGCTGATCACGTACCAGGGCATGGCCATGCATGTCCGTTTGGGCCTCGAGTCGTACATCGCGTTCTATCGCCGTCTCGTTCCCCTTCGGGACCGTTTTGCGGTATGCCCGTTCGACGAGTTGGTCGCCGATCCGGGTCTGCCCATCTCCCTGCTCAACGACCGGTTCGGCTTGGACCTGCTCAATCTTCGGCTGGACGACGAGGCGAAGGAGGAGCTGCGGGATGCGATCGCTCACACCCAGCTATTGCGGGGCGACCCGGAGCGAAAATGGAGCGTGCCTGTGTCGACGCGGGAGGTTGTGCGAACTCGGTTGGTCGATCCGATCACCTGCCACCCTCGTTTTCCGGTCGCGGCGCGTCTCTATCGAACGCTCGCCGGCGAGCGTTCGTCCCTTGATCGAGCCTCGTCAATCGGCGCTCGTCAGCCGGTCGCGGATCCGTCGGAGCGGTTGGCGCGCGCCTGAAGGCAGCGCGTGGAACGAACGCCGCGAGAAGATCTCGAGTGAGATCTCGCTTCTACTGCCCGGGTTCCAGCACCTTCAGCTTGCTGCCCCAGTCGACAGCGTTCTTGAAGTTGAAGTAGTAGACGTCGTGGCCGATCGATGAGTTGTACGACCCCGTGATCCCCTGCGCCTGTGCGTAGGCGATCCAGGGGTCCTGTTGGCCGAAGCTCGTGTAGTTGTCACCTGACTCGAACTGCAGCGCCCACGGCGAGCCTCCGTTGTCGCCTACGTACATCCCGTACTTGGCCATTGCGCGCAGGATGATCTTCTGCCACTCCGGGACGGACAGGGCGTCGATCTGAGGCTGGGTCATGTCGAGCCAGAAATGCTGTCCCATCGCGGGAGCGTTGGGATCGGCCACCTCACCGGTGGTGCCGGAGAGTTTCGCCGAAGGCCAGACCCGGCCGTTCCAGCCACGGACGCTCATGAACAGGGCATGGTTGATCACGCCCGCCTTCATCTCGGATAGACGGATCACCCCGGCCTGGTTCGAGAAGCCGGCGGCGGTGATGCCTCCCTGATATGGCGTGCCGCTCGTACCCAGGCCGTTTCCGTCCCACGGCGCGCGCTTGGCGAAATTGGCGGTGAAGGTTCCGCCGTCTCCGCTGGGGGCCTGTGCCTGCCAGAAGTCGTACTCCCAGCCGTCCGTGTCGACGACGCTGAACGAGGCATCGTCACCTCCCGCGGGCTTCGCACCGACGGGAATGTGGATTTGCCGGCCCTCGACGTCAGGGTTGGCCCAACCAGTCTGGTGAATCGTGTAGACCGGATCGGAGGCCTTCGCGAAATAGACGGGGTGGGACCAGTCCATAGGGGTACCGGCGGCGCCGGCGTTGTTGGCCGCCGGCGGCCCAAGGCTCGCTAGCCGTTGCACGATCTGAGACGAATTCGGTGCCACGGTCGGGTTGGCGGGCACCGGGGTATTGAATGGGCTCGAGCTCGAGTAGAAGGGCGTGACGCCATCGCTCGGATCGAACGCGGCCGATGCGGAGGCGTCACCGTTGATCGCCATCTGGCAGCTCGCGCCACCGCCCGAGCAGTCGCCCGACCAGCCCCCGAACGAGGAACCGCTCGCGGCGGAGGCGGTCAGGGTTACGTTGGCCCCGTTCGCGTAGGTCTCCGAGCAGTCTCCGGGACAGTTGATTCCGGGGCCAGTGATGCTGCCGCTGCCC
>Ga0164301_10000143_pt1 | contig 18817 bp, 20 predicted proteins | sample Whisoiple_231_MG_FD_109711 | JGI IMG/M metagenome (GOLD analysis project Ga0164301, IMG submission 109711) | Unamended control soil microbial communities from upstate New York, USA - Whitman soil sample_231_MG | ecosystem: Environmental > Terrestrial > Soil > Agricultural land ... | reverse complement strand
TCGCCGGCCCCGCGCCATGGATTGGCTGATCACGCCCTGCTTGTCTCCCGTTTGTCGGGTCGCAATGGAATTGCTTGCGCGGGGCGAAAGAATGTCTGACCTGAGGTTAGTTGCGGGCTAACTGCCCGTTCGGCCGCCATAATTTCGTCGCCGCGTTGAACCGCGCGTTCCCAGAATTGTCGCATAGCCGCTTCAAATGCCGGTTACGGGAGAGCGGAAAAATGTTCGCGCAGGCGACCGTCGCCGGCAAGAACTCCGGGAGCATCACATGCGTTACGCAGCAATTGTCATCAGTATGCTTTTGCTGGTCCATTCCGCGAATGCGGCAGCGACGCCGGAAATAGATCCGCGCGCCTCGCTCAGCGTGGTCCAGCAGTGGATCTACAATTACCGGGCCAAGCCCGATTACGCTCACATCCCCGCTGCCGTGCGCGTCCTGTTCCACGCGCAAAGTTTCAAGGAGCCGGAGAACTCCGGCATCTATCTCGGCTTCATCGCCGGCGCGATCGGGTCTAACCCCGCCAAAGCCGAACAACTCGTCACCGGCTTCTTTCCGGTGCCGCCCGAGGATGAATGGGTGATTGTACGCGCCATCGCCTATTCGGGATTGCCCGACTGGAGGAATCTGTTGCGCCGGGTCGCGCCAAAGATGCCCGGGCGGCGGGTGATGATCGACAGCTATCTCGCCGGCACGCTGCCAACCCTGACCGCCATCCCGCTCGAAGAAGCAACGCCGGGGATGCTCGAGAAGTTACGCGGCGTGTTCACAAAGAATCCTTTTGCCAAGGAGGAAAGGAAACTGAATACGTCGCTCACTTTCGCCGGCAGTCAGGATCTTCTGGATACGTTGTGGGGATATTATTTTGCGACCGGTTCGCACGCTCCGATCCTGCGCATCATGCAGATGCTGCCCTGGAGCAAAAGCCGCGACACCGCCGACAAGCTGACGGTCGGCAGCATGGCGCGCTACACGCTGGCAAGCTACGCGGTCCGCGACGCGGGCCTGCGCGAATTTCTGCGCGGCGAGATTGCCCGGCAACCGGCGGCGATCAAGGCACCGCTCGCCGAGGTGATCCAGGCCGCCGATACCGTCCAGCTCGGCGCGGTGCGCAAGGATGCACTGGCCGCTGTGGAGGAATTCAAGACCAAGGGCTCCGATAGCAGGCGCAATCTCGACTTCTGGGGCCAGGTCGGCGTCGGAGCGGTCGCGCTCGGCTGCGTCTCGGCGGCGGCGCTTGGCCAGGTCGCGGTCGGCATCCCCTGTGTGATTGGAGGCTCGGCGTCGCAGGGCCTGCTGTCATTCTGGGAAAAGCAGCAATGAGCAGAGTTCGTGCAAATCGCGTGAACTCTCGGCACCCAGGGCTGCACGGCCTGCGAGTCGGGGGACGGGGTGGCCGAGGCAATCCCGGCCACCCCGTCCCGTTCAGTCGATACTCCGGGCAGTCGCGGTTCTATTGGTGCTCAACCGGCTTCCTTGCGCCTTTCGAAGCCTTATGCGTCGGCTGATAGGCATAGGCGCCGCTCGCGTTGCTGCTGCTCGCTTTGGCGCTGGCGCCCTCCGGGAAGGGATTCTCGTAACAATTGGAGCCGCGGCCGGAAGCCATCGCCTGGCATTGCTCCAGGCTGGAATAGCCGCAACCTCGCATTCCGGAAGTATCAGTGCGGCAATAGTCGACTTGAGCGGCCGTCGCAGGCGTGGCGGTCGAGAAAAAAGCCAGCGCGCAAAACATCGCGGCAGGCGCGGCGCTGATTTTCAAAAGCTGCTTCGTCTTCATCTCGTCTCTTTCTGTGTGTGTTTTTCTGCGGTTCGCGTGAATCGCGCAGAGCACATGGGACGCCAGACTCGCTGCGCCATCGGTATAAAAGAAAAGTTGAAAGAGCCGTGATTGCCGGCGAACATTTGAGATGCATCGCGCTGTCACGCTGCTCATGCAATCGTCATGCGTTGATCTGCTTGAAATCGAGTCTGACTCCGAACAGCGAAGATTGAATGCTTATTGCGTACGTGCCCGTTCGCCGAAAAGCTCAAGCAGTCTGTGCAAGGCAGACTGCTGTCGAGCGCATCGCGGGCTTGCCGCGAACCTATGGCGTCATCGGCTTTCAGCCGGCTTCCTCGCGCGTATCCCTGGTTTGGAAATCGGGCGCTTCGGTTGATAAGCGTAGGCGCCGGTGTCGGTCAGAAGTGGATCGCGATAGCAAGTGCCGCCACGGCCGGAGGACATCGCCTGACATTGCTCCAGTGTCTCAAAGCTGCAGGAGCGCATTCCGGAAGTGACGTCCTGGCGGCAATACTCGCTCGGGCCCGCCGCCGCCGGCGCCGCCATTGCAAGATAAGCCAGCGCCAATAACGCGGTGGCGGGCGTGGCGGAAATTTTCAAAAGCTGTTTCATCTTGGTCTCCCTGTGTGGGCTTTTGCCCCGGACCCGACACATGGGATGATGTTTACGACTGCGCCATCGGCGCCGGAAAAAAGCAAAGCAATTCTCCGCCGTACTTCGCAAGCGCTCAAAAAACGCTGCCTCGCGAACGAATGAAAGTATGAACATCATTCAATGTCAGTATGGCCCTCGCCGCAATTTGACTCGAGCGGGAAGGACCTGCGCGTCGGGCGATAAACTCGTTGTGAGCGTTTCGTGAGGGCGCGCGCAAAGCGACCGAGCTGGTTCACAAAAAAGTCAATCTAGCTTTACCAGAATTGTGTCCACCCAACATTACAGAAACATCAGGCGAGGAGTCCGGAGAACGATTACGCTCTCGCGTCCGCAGCATCGGCATTCGTTGATCCGCCCCGCACGTGACATAAGCGAAGGGCCCCGCATCGCGCCGGGGCCCTTGTTTCGTCGAGGGATACGTCTGCGTCTCAACGCAGAATGTCGACTACTTGCTGCCGCCCTTCTTGGCGGCACTGTCGTCGCTGCCGGTACCGGCGCTGCCTTGGCCGGCCGGGTTGCGAGCTTCGCCCTTCCTGGAGCCGGTGCTCATGCCGGTAGTCGTGCTAGACTTCATCTTGCTGGATTTCATCCGGTGAGATTTCACCTTGTGAGATTTCATGTGGCTACCGCTGGCGGTAGCGCCCGGTCCGACGTTGCCTTCGCTCGAAGCTCCCGGAGCCGGCTGCATCTGCGCCGACGCGATCGCCGTCGCCCCAAACAACGAGGCGACCACGAGGGCCGAAATAGCAAGCTTGGATCGCATGGGAATCCTCCTGCTTTGGGTAAGTGATGCGGGAATCAAAACTTGTGGCGCAGATTTGGGTTCCCGACGGTTTCGGTCTCGAGCGGCGGCTACCGGGAACGCCCCGGCACGGGATCGCATTATCTGACGTGAGATAAGCGCGGAAGATTTTCAGCCTGCTCGCCGGAAAACGCTGTGAAAACAAGGTGTGCTACGATGCCCCGAGAAAACGATTTGGAAGGCGCCCAAGATCAAGGCGGTAAGCACGGCGGCCAGAAGGGCATGCCGAAGCCTGAGCCAAGGCATACAACAAGGCGTGAGCCAGGGCGCGGCGATGCACCCGATCAAGGTGTCGTGCGCGATGAGCGCGGACAGGAGCAGCCGCGGGACAAGGAGCGGGCGCAGCAAGTCAGCCGAACAGATCCCATCCAACGGTGAGTCCAGCGATAGGGCCTTTTCCCTGGCCAGCCGACATTACGCCGCGCACAGCTTCGCTGCCCAAACCAAAACGGCACCAAACAGAAAATTGCCCGGTTGGGACGCTTCGGGCCGTTTAGCTTGGCTTGTCGGCCGGGTTGTTCCCTGGCATAATTTCAACCTTGTCGGGTTCGCATGCTAGTGCCATTCGAAGAATCAAGCAGCCGTCGTCAGGGCAAAACGCTCAGCCTCCATTGCCGCTGTATCGACCTTTGTGAGCAAGGTCTTCACGTTTGCCTTGCATGGCATTGCCGCTCCCTAACAAAGGTGCGAGATGAAAACTCCTTCCTCTGTTGCAGAGCTGCAAAACAAGCTCGGGGCTCCATCGAGCGAAACCGTTGAGAGCTTGCGGCTGCTCAGGGCGTTCCTGAAACTTGCACCAAAGCGACGATTTGAAGTCATCGCACTGGTCGAACGTCTGGCGACCGACCCCGAAACAGCATCCGACCCTTGGTCCTGACGGGAATCGAGGCAACACTGCAAAGACGCCGATCCGGAAACGTGGTAACCCTTGGCGTGAACTGGAGGATGGCGTCATGGTTGAACCGAAACTGGAAGTCCCGGCCGAATTGCGCGATTTGGCCGAAAAAACCATCGATCAGGCGGAAAAAGCGTTCGGCCTATTTTTCGATGCTGCAGGCAAATCAATAGCATCCATCCCAAATCCGGGAGCGGACATTTCCAGGCAGGCTTTATCGTTCACTGAGCAGAACATGAAGGCGGCTTTCGAGCACGCTCGAAGATTGGTTCATGCCACCGACCTTCAGCAAGCCATGCAAATTCAATCGGAGTTCTTGAGAAGTCAATTCACCAGTGCCGGAGAACATATGAGGCAGATCACCGGCGGGGTCATGTCTGCCGCCAAGGATGCGACGAAAGGCAAGTCATGATGCGCGTCGCCCTGTCGTGGCAGGCGCTGACAATTCAAGCCCCAAAAAATAGTCTTGCAAGGATTGCGCCGGGGATTCAATTGGGCGGCAGGCCATGACTAGCCGCCAGGTGTAGCGCTTGCCGTCTGTCATCTTTTCTGCTGATCCCTGTCGCTATTGCCGGCAGGGATTTGCAAGTGGGCAACGACTTGTAGGGCCAGGACTTGCATTTGAGATCAAAGCTGGATCGCCCTCAGGCGCTATTGCCTCTGGCGCGGCGCTCTATGCCTCTCGCTACCGCTTTCTCCGGGGACACGGCCCGGAGCAGGGCGCGAGCGAAATAATCCCGCGCCACCGCGTCCAGTGCGGCGGAGATCATCTCGTCGGATTCAATGACGCGACCTTTCCTCTCGGCCTCGAGCCGCTCGGCTTCCTGAATATAATCGACAGCGAGTTCGCGGAGGCGATGGAATTCAGCATCGTCAGGAATTGGATAAAGGGTCGCCAGCAAATTCCTGGCGCGTGCGCGAGCGCGGTCACTTCTTGTCCCCGGCATTAGCGCCTCCTTATCACCTGCTTTTTTTGGCTAAAATTTTACTTGGTTAAAGAGTGCCGCGCGGCCGCGTTGGACAACACCGAGGGAACTGAAAGGCCGAACAGAGCACCATCCAACATAATGCTTGGGCCTATGCCCTGTTCCCGGCAAAAGCGCCCATTTTGGAAATTTTCCTTGGTTCCAGGTCCCGCGCTCGCGTGGAACCCAGCACCCGGTCCAACGGTGCCTGGGAGAAAGGCTTCCTGGGTGGGCCGCCTTTCCTTTGCCGCTAGTCGATCTCCTCAATGGTCGTCCGTCGCGCGGCTCAATCACATAGGTTCGGTTGTCGTGCGTGATGCAGCGATAGTCCCGCAGCCTGCCGGGGAAACGCTGTTCTTTCTTTCCAAACCACGGCCCGCGGAACCCGCGGGGCGGCCACGCCGGATGATCCGATCTCTCAATTCGCGGGGAACGAAAAAGAGCGACACGGCTTGAGGCAGAGGGCAGATATTGCACGAATGAGGACGAACTCATGCGGAAAATCACCATCGCGCTGTTGGCAGGCGCTGGCGCGCTGTTTGTTGGTAGCGCCAACGCTTCAGACATCTATACCGGCAGCGAATACACTAACTCGGATCTGCTGCAGCCGGTTCGGCTGGTCTGTGATGACAGCGGTCGATGCTATCGCCGTGGCGGCAGCCGCGTGATTATTCGGGACTCCTACAATTACATGCCGCGCGAGCGCTACATCGAACGCCGCAGCTATCGTGACTGGGATGACGGTCCGCGTGCCGGCGTCGGCTTCAGGGCCCCCGGCGTGGGCGTGGGCGTCGGCAACGATCGCTGGTAGACCGACGAACATCATGATGAGAGTAAGCACAAGGCCCGCCGACTTTGTTCGGCGGGCCTCATTATTGTGTTGCTTATTGCGTCAGCGCTTATCGCGCCCGTTCAGATGAGCTGGATTAGCGTTGGGGGCGCGACGGCGCCGTGGATCCCGTGGTCACATCGCTCCTCGTATTGGCACTGGATCCGGTCGTCATCCCGCTCCTGGTGTTAACACTTGCTCCCGTCGTCATCCCGCTTTTCGTGTTGATTTTGGTCTCCGCGGCGTGGCCAGGAGCATAGCCGGACGCACCCGGGCGGCCTCGAATGGCAAGTTTATGCTTCTTTAGATGGCCAGGTGCATATGCCGAGGCCCCCTTCGACAAGCTACCGCTCTTGTGCATCACCTGTCCCGGAGCCGTTGGCTGTTGGGCCATGGCAGGCGCGGCTGCAAATGCTGCCAAAGTGCCGATAACGGCAAGATGTCTGATCATTGGATATTCCTTCCTTTGCGCCCCGCCGATAACGCCTGCGGAAAGCGAAGATTTCCCGTCAGCGGCCAAGTGAGGGGGCGATAATATTCCAGCTGCGATAGGCGTCTTGTTCCCGCTTGGGTTCCAGAGTCCAGCACCCGATAGACAAGCCGGAATCGACCGACGTATTTTGGCTCGATGCCCGCCCGAATAAAAACCTGCGGCCCAAGCTTGAGCTGGCGGCCGAAGCGCGGGCGGCCCTGGAACAGGCGCGCACGATGCCGCCCGGGCCAAAGCGAAATGAGGCAATGAAGCAAGCGGGGATTCTGCGCAATGCCGCGGAATTGCAGTGCATATTTTTTGCGAAGCGGGGAAGACCCGCCAAATCCTAAGATGGAGCTTTACTGCAACTCAGCGGTTCGACGGCAGCGGCACTTGCGACAGCGATCGAACTCCGCCCTGGGCACGGCGAGTGACGAGACTAGTGGCAAAGAAGGCCGCCTCGTCTTCGAGGCGGCCTTGACGCAGGTCATGAATGTCCGCGATGTCGGCCCCGGTACCATCCATAATGATGTCCGCGGCCTCTGTGCCAACCGTAGTGATGGCCGTGACCGCCGCGCCGCATGTGATGCCCGTGACCATGACCATGGCCGCCCCTTACGAGGACGATGCCGTCACTGTCGGCGAGCATATTCGGTTTTGCGACTGGCATCGCCATTGCCGATAAGATCGATGTGGTTACAAGCAAGCACGCTGCCAGACTGATGAAGAGCAGGCGTCGCATCGGTCGTCCCTCCTTTTGGTTATCCGCGGTTTGCGGTATCAGGAGAATGCTTTGAGAGCCCGACTGTTCCCAGGAATGTTACTGTCGTTGGGACCGACGCCGTAGCACCTCCGCTTTTAGCGGAGCGGCGCTCAGAAAGGAGCCGCGAGCTGATCGCGGCGTTACACCGGCGGCCATGGCTCGCCGTGCGCCCTACGAGAACGTCCGTCTCATTTGAGCGGTCGCAATCCATATTCGCGGCACAAACGGTCGGTCGCAGCTACCACGTCCGGACGATCGAGAACTTCCAAAAGCTGAGTGAGCGCCTCGTCGGCGTCGAATGGTCCTCGGTCGATGTGCTCGGCGAGCAACGATTGCGCGTTTCGCATGGCGTGGACGATCAGTTCTTCGTCGGTCATGCCGACGAATCCGGCGATATTCATGCTCGTTTCCTCTGCGCGGGGAGCGCTTGGCGATGAGACCGCCACCTTTGGCTATCCGCGCGAGCGCTCGTTTTGAACAGCGGGTCAACGACCTTTGGCTATCCGCGACAGGCGCCGTGATGAACGGCGGGTGGCGGCCTCGTACCAAAATGCCGGTCCGAGAATTTAGTTCCCTCGGGTTGTGCATTGATGCCCAAATCGCGTCGAAAGCCTGAAGGGTTCTTCGGGGCAAACTGAAAGGCTTCTCTCTGTTCTTTGCGAGACATTCGCGCACATAATATAAGCGAATCAGAGGGGCTTGCCGTGATCGATGCTTGGAACTCCAACCTCGCGAAAAAAATAGCCGTGCTCGGCGCCCCCATCGATATCGGGGCGTCACAGCGCGGAACCCTGATGGGGCCCGCGGCTCTGAGAACGGCCGGTCTTTTGACCTTGCTCGAGGGGCTTGGTTTCGAAGTCAGAGACCACGGCGATCTTTCCATTGGCGATGTGGCCGACCTGGCCGATGCTCCTCCTGACAATGCGAAGCACTATAGAGAAATCCAGCGCTGGACCCGGGCGTTGAGTGCACGCGCCCATGAATTGGCGCAATCCGCAATTCCGATCTTTCTCGGCGGAGATCACACGCTGTCGATGGGGTCCGTGAACGGGATCGCCCGCCATTGGCACGCAGCCGGCCGTGAGCTTTTCGTGGTATGGCTGGACGCCCACGCCGACTACAATACCCCTGCAACGACGCTGTCCGGCAACATGCACGGGATGTCGGCGGCGTTCCTGTGTGGCGAGCCGGGGCTGGACGGCCTTTTGGGAGATGAGCCGCGCTCAGCGATCGAGCCTGATCAGCTGGAATTGTTCGGCGTGCGTTCGATCGACAAGCTGGAAAAAGATCTGCTGCGCAGCCGCCGCATCAGCGTTGCCGATATGCGCCAGATCGATGAGTTCGGTGTTGGCGTCCTGATCCGCCGCGTCATCGACAAGGTGAAAGCCCGCAACGGCGTGCTGCACGTCAGTTTCGACATTGATTTTCTCGATCCAAGCGTGGCACCCGGCGTTGGCACCACGGTGCCCGGTGGCGCTACCTATCGAGAGGCACATTTGGTGATGGAGATGCTGCATGATTCCGGACTGGTTCGATCGGTCGATGTCGTCGAACTCAACCCGTTCCTCGACGAGCGGGGCCGTACGGCGCGCACGGCTGTCGAATTGATCGGCAGCCTCTTTGGCCAGCAGATAACTGACAGGCCAACGCCGACCAATGCGATTGAGCCCGACGCCTAAAACACCATCAACGATCAGGCCGCGTTTTCGCGCGGAAGCCCAATGCCCTGGTCTCTGAAGTAACGCTCGACTGCGTCGGCCGTGCCTGCGCCGTCGGCAAGCGCCACATAGGTGTCAGGTCTCAGCAAATAAAGCGCATCGCGGGCGAGCCCTGCGGCCTCGTACCCGGGTTGCCACTCGAAGACCTGAAGCGGCAGCTTTTGGGCCGCGCACCACGCTGCGAGGTCGGCCTTGGCCGCGCCATAGACGTGAACTTGCCAATCCAGCGTTGCCAGGGTCGCGAAATTGTCCGCGCCATCGACCCGTGCCCAGGGCAAACGGTCGCCGCCATGGACTTGCCCGGCGGCCCCGCGGCTTAAAGGGCCGTTGCGATAATTCAGCATGATCTGCGAGACGGTCCGGAACATAAATTCGCGTACAGGCTGGAAGGCGATCGCCCTTGGGATCAGCAGCGGCGCGACACGGGTGCGCAGGAAATCGGCAAGCCGTCCGTCCGAGGTCGCGAAGCTGAATACGCGATCGGTTGTCGCGACCAGTCGGCGCGCGAAACCGATTCTCTCGGCCTCATATGAATCAAGCAACTTGTCCGGCGCCCGGCCGGCGATCACCGCAGCAAGTTTCCAGGCGAGATTGATAGCGTCGCCGATCCCGGTATTCATGCCTTGGCCACCGGCCGGGCTGTGAATATGGGCGGCGTCGCCAAGCAGGAACGCGCGCCCCTTTCGGAAATGGTGCGTGACCCGATGATGCACATGATAGGTCGAAAACCAGTTGACCTTGTTGATCCTGACCTTGAGATGATTGATCGCCCGATCGCTGATGTCCTTGAATGTCAGCGTATCGGCCCGGTCGGCTCGCTCGTCGCGTACCGTTCCGATCAGGCGTGCTCTTCCTGCTCCCGCCAGCGGGAACACGCCAAGGAAGTCGGCCTCGTCGAGATCGACGTGCAATTCGCCGTTTACCGCAGGGCCCGCGGCTTCGACATCGGCGACATAAAAGATTTGCCGATAGGTGCCCCCGGGGAAACCGGTGCCGATCGCCTCGCGCACCGTTGAGCGTGCCCCGTCGCAACCGGCAATGTAGTGCGCCTCGCAGTCAAACTCCTGGCCGCCAGGCCCGCGAAGGCGAGCCATCACGCCGTTTTCGCCATTGATGAAGCTGACCAGTTCGATTTGCCGTTCGACCGCGATGCCCAGGTCTAAAAGCCGTTCGATCAGCAGCCGCTCGTGCTGGTCCTGCGGGAAGATGTGCAGGAAGGGGTAGGGTGTCAGACCGGAGCCGACGCTTTCGAACGGCAGACGCGCCGCTGCTTCACCCTTTACCCAAAGATTGACCGCAGGAACCCGATGGCCCCTCGCGATCACGGCCTCCGTGAGATCAAGCTGCCGGTAGAGCTCAAGCGTGCGGGCCTGGACGGCCAAGGCCCGCGACGTCGTTCCAGGATCCGCGGTCTTGTCGATGATGCGCACCTTGACGCCAAGCCTGGTCAGCCAGAGCGCCAGCACCAGGCCGGTCGGGCCCGCGCCGATAACCAAGACGTCTGTTTGTGCCATCTGCTACACTCCGATCCAATTATCGCGCCGGCCACAGGAGCGCGCAACACATGGGGGAAGCGATGCGGTATCGAGGCTGGTCAAGGCGAGACGTGCTCAAGACCTCGACGGCTCTTGCGGCCAGCGCATTGTTCGCCGAACCGGCCAAGGCGGTTGCGCCGCCGCCGACCGGCGTGACTCCGACCTTGGTCGAAGCCGCCCGCAAGGAGGGCAAGCTCTCGTACTACTGCGCACTGGAATTGAACGTCGCGGAACGGCTGGCCAGGACATTCGAAGCCAAGTACCCTGGCATCGCAGTCCGCGTCGAGCGCTCCGGCGCCGAGCGGATCTTCCAGCGCATCGCCCAGGAGCAGGGCAGCGGAATCAATGCGGTCGACGTTGCCAACAGCACCGACCCTGCGCACTACCTTGACTGGAAAGCAAAGGACTGGCTTGCGCCCTACGTGCCCGAGGATGTTGCGAAGCATTTTCCGACTGATCAGGTCGACCCCAATGGACTCTACGCAACCTCCTGTGGCTGGATCGAAGCCATCGGCTACAACAGCAATCTGGTCAAGCGCGAGGATGCGCCCGGAAGTTACGCCGATCTGCTCGATCCGCAGTGGCGGGGCAAGATCGTCAAGGCTCACCCTGGCTATAGCGGCGCGATCCTGACGGCAACATTTGTGCTCGCGCGCGAACTCGGCTGGTCATATTTCGAGAAGCTTGCCCAGCAAAAGGTGCTGCAGGTGCAGTCGGCGGCGGATCCTCCGAAAAAGCTCCTGCTGGGGGAGCGGGCCGTGATGGCTGACGGCAACGATTACAATCTGTTGCTGCTCAAGGACCAGGGCCAGCCGGTCGAGGTTGTCTATGCGATCGAAGGCTCACCGCTCATCATCGTCCCTAGTGGCGTGTTCCGCAGCGCGCCGAATCCAAATGCGGCACGGCTGTTCCAAAGCTTCTTTTTTAGTGCGGAGGGACAGCAATTGCTGGTCGACAATTTCGCGCATCGCTCGTTCCATGGGCAAGTCAAGGAAAAGGCCGGCCATCCGCCGCTGTCGTCGCTGAAATTACTCAAGGCCGATCCCGCCGCGGTGCTGGCGCAGAGCGAGGAGATCAAGGCGCGCTACGCCAAGCTTTTCAAGGTGTGAAGCGTGTCGACGTTACGCGCGTGGAACCGCCCCGATCGATCCTAATCCGGACGGCTGCGGAGCAAGATCGGCGCTCCTGAAATGTGCGGGAGGCGTTGGGTGCCTTGGAACAGGAACCTTCCCTGCCGTCAGGATTTATTTGGTGAGGAAGCGTCAAGTGAGGCACCTTCAATGACGAAGAATCATTGGAAGCGGAGGCTGGGCCACCCCGTCGTGATCGCAATCGCGGTTGCGGTTTTCGGCGTGCTGGCAATGCTGATTGTCGATCATGGTCCGTGGACCAGGCCCAAGGTCCAGACCGCTGAAGTCGTCAGCCACAAGACGACGGGTGAAGCCGCGCGAGCCGCTGGAGCGGAAGTTACCCCAACCGCCCCCAAGTCGGAGCTCGAGCCCATTGTGCCCGGGCCCAAACCTGTTGAACCGGCGAACCCTTCGCCGCGCTAAACCAACGTATCTGTTGCCTCTAATCGGCTTGGCTGCCTTCAGCGGATGCTGACAAATGCGGCCCATATTGCAGCCAGCGCGGCGCCGACCAAGACGTAGATCGGATTGTCGCAGAACGTACTGCCGTACCGGCACATCTCGACGCCCAGGCTGCCGATTTCATGATGGCCGGCGGCATAGAACAGGCCTGCTAGTACAACCAGCACTGCGGCCACGAAATACATCGGACCTCCCCCGAGTGAGATGCCGCCCTACGATGACATGTCGCCCGAGTTTGCTTCGAGCCGTTGATTCTGGCAACGCCAGATTGGGGCGGCAAAGCGTGGGAGAGCGGACAGCGGCCGGCTTCTTTCGCCACAATCGGTCGCGCTGAATGTTAGTTCCGAGATCGGAACATGCTGCCTCGATGAGAGTTTCTAAGCGTCATTCTTCACCGCTTTGGAGGCTCCTTGAACCGTCGACGTTTTCTTCAGGCCGCAGCTGTCTTGCCGCTCGCGTCGTCGACCGCGGGTGGGCTCGCATGGCCGGCACGCGCGGCGCCGGCCGCGTTTGATCCATCGATTGTTCGACAAAGCGCCCGCGATGCAGCCAGCAAACCTTTCAAGGCGCCGGATACCAAGCTGCCAGACAGCCTGAAGAACCTGGATTACGATCACTACCGCGCGATACGCTTCTTGCCCGAACGCGCGCTTTGGCGCGGCGAGAAATTGCCCTTCGAAGTGCAATTCTTCCATCGCGGTTTCTATTACGCGCCAAGAGTGGATATCTACGAGGTTGCGAACGGCCAAGCCACCAGGATCGCCTACCGTTCGGACTACTTTTCTTTCGGCAGCACGGCACCGCCGAGCCCAGAGGTAGATCTGGGTTTTGCAGGGTTTCGGATTCACGCGCCGATCAAAAGGCCGGATTATTACGACGAGGTTTGCGTTTTTCTGGGCGCCAGCTATTTCCGCGCCGTCGCAAAAGGAGAAATCTACGGACTGTCGGCGCGGGGACTCGCAATCAACACCGGCGAGGCCAAGGGGGAGGAATTCCCCTTGTTCAAGACGTTCTGGATCGAAAAGCCGACCGCCAACGCCAATTCCATCGTCGTGCATGCGCTGCTGGACAGCGAGAGTGCGGCTGCGGCCTATCGCTTCACGATACGGCCGGGTGAAACCACGGTCTTCGACGTCGAAATGGCGATCTACCCCCGTGTCGATCTCGACCGTCCCGGACTCGCCCCGATGACGAGCATGTTTTTCTTCGGGCCGAACGATCGGATCAATGTCGACGATTTTCGCCCATCGGTGCACGACTCCGATGGCCTCGCGATATTCAACGGCCGGGGCGAGGAACTTTGGCGTCCGCTCAGCAATCCCAGAGACCTTCAGATCAGCGCCTTTTCCGATCTTAACCCTCGCGGTTTCGGCTTGATGCAGCGGGAGAAGGATTTCCGGGAGTATCAGGATATCGAATCGAGCTTTGAAAAGCGGCCAAGCCTGTGGACCGAGCCGATTGGGGATTGGGGCGAAGGCACGGTTCAACTGATCGAAATTCCGACCAAGGAGGAGATCCACGACAATATCGCGGGCTTCTGGCGGCCGAAGAACGTCCTGCAAGCCAAGGGCGAGCATACCTATACCTATCGTCTGCATTGGGGACCGGATGCTCCCAAGCTCGCACCCCTCGCACGTTTTTTGCGGACCGGTGTGGGCGCAAAGGGTGAAGACGCAAAAATATTCGTTCTGGATTTGATCGGCGAAAAGTTGAAATCGGTCGATCCCAAGAGCATCCGGGGCAATGTCACCGCGGAAAAAGCCGAAATCCGAAACGTCGTTACCCAGCCCAATCCCGTGACCGGGGGCTGGCGGCTAAGTTTTGAACTTTCGGGCAACGACAAGAATCCAGTCGAGCTGCGCGCGTACCTGATGCAGGGCAACGATGCTATATCGGAAGTGTGGGTCTATCGATGGGCACCTTGACGCGACATCCGGACTTCAAGCGAGGAGGTAATGCTCGAGCGCAGTTCCTTCCTCCGGAATCGCCGATGGAAATGTCGAAGCAGCCCTTGCGAGACTTCGAGAGCAAGCCAGACAATCAATCGGCCGCCTTGGAGTCGGTGGCGCCGCGCCGCGCCTGCCTTTTCACCGCCACGGCAGTCATGACCGGAGCCGGCTGCTACGAAATGTATGAAGTCCTCCAGGTCGGGGGCGTCACCATGCTCGAATGGGCGGTGTTGCTTTTGTTCGTGCCGCTGTTTGCTTGGATTGCCTTCTCGTTCATGTCTGCATTGGCCGGCTTCGCGGTGCTGCTGTTGCGCAGCCGGGATCCGCTTGGCATCGACGTCGATGCACCGCTGCCGTCGATCGGCAGCAGGAACGCAATGTTACTGCCGACCTACAATGAAGACCCTTACCGGATCATGGCTCGACTTCGTGCGATGTACGAGGCGGTCGGCCAGTCCGGACAGGGTTCGCGGTTCGATTGGTTTGTGCTGAGCGATACCACGAGCCCTTCGATCTGGATAGCGGAAGAGAAATGCTTCCTGCGCCTTCGCGAGGATGCCGGTGCCCAAAATATTTTCCATCGCCATCGCCTGGAAAATACCGCGCGAAAATCCGGAAATATTGAAGACTGGATCAAGCGCTTCGGCGCGGCTTATGACCACATGATCATCCTGGATGCCGACAGCCTGATGACCGGCGACACCATCGTCCGGCTGGTGTCCGCCATGGAAAGCCATCCTGGAGTCGCCCTTATCCAGACGCTGCCGATCATCGTGAATGCGAGAACCCTGTTTGCCCGGTTGCAGCAATTTTCGGGACGGCTGTACGGGCCTTTGGTAGCTGCAGGGGTTGCGTGGTGGCACGGCTCCGAAGGCAATTATTGGGGGCACAACGCCATCATTCGTGTCCGCGCATTCGCGCAGGACGCGGGCCTGCCTCATCTGCCGGGCCGCAAGCCGTTCGGCGGGCATATTCTCAGTCACGATTTTGTCGAAGCGGCGCTGATGCGCCGGGCACGATGGGCGATCAGAATGGTGCCTGCGCTGGGCGGCAGCTTCGAGGAATGCCCGCCGTCATTGCTGGATTTCGCTGCGCGCGACCGGCGATGGTGCCAGGGCAACCTTCAGCATCTCGCGGTGCTGCCGGCACGCGGGCTGCATTGGGTATCGCGGCTTCATCTTCTCACGGGGATTGGCACATATCTCACTGCGCCGCTTTGGCTGCTGTTTCTGGTGTTCGGAATTCTGATCTCCTTGCAGGCTCATTTCGTTCGGCCTGAGTATTTTCCGAAAGGATTCTCCCTGTTTCCGAAATGGCCTGCTGAAGATCCGATTCTCGCCGCCTGGGTTTTCGTCGGCACAATGGGATTGCTGATCGTGCCAAAACTGCTCGCGTTTATTTTGCTCGTCATCCGGACGGCTAGCCGCCGGCAATTCGGGGGAGGTCTTTCTGTTTTTCTGGGTTTGCTGATCGAGACATTTTTGTCAGGGCTGATAGCGCCGTTGATGATGATCTTTCAATCCGCTGCGATGGGAGAAATTCTGCTGGGACGTGATGCGGGCTGGCAGGCTCAGCGTCGTGACGACGGCGAATGGTCTCGCGAGGAATTAACCCGCAAATGCGCGGCGCCTACCCTTTTTGGTGTCGGGATGGCTGCCAGCGCGTTCGCGGTGTCGTTGCCGTTGCTGCTTTGGATGACGCCAGTCATTCTCGGCCTGCTGCTTTCTATCCCAATCGCAACGCTGACTTCAAAAGCGTCCAATCCCAACTCCAGATTGTTTCGCACTCCGGAGGAGAGGACGCCGCCCCAGATTCTGGTTCGCGCAAACGAATTGGCGAGCGCCACAGGTGAGGCCGTCGAGCCTCCGTTGCTTGAACTTCGCAGCGACCCGCGGTTATTGGATGCGCATCTGATGAATTTGCCACGGGATAGAAGCCGCATCCGCGGCCAAATCAACCCACATCTCGCAATTGCGCGCGCCAAGATTGAAGATGCCGAAACCCTCGAGGAGGCGCTGGGCTATCTGACCTCGCGTGAGGAATTCGCGGTTCTCGGCTCGCCAAGCATACTTGGGGCGCTGAATGCCAAGCCGCCGCGCGGTAAAGGGCTCGAATAGCTCCATTCCGAGGAACCTGGCTCGAGGCTTTCTCTACTTCCGCACTATCCCGGGCTGGTCCGGATGCGCGCCGGCTCGTTGCGGGAAAATGAGAAGACATCCGAGTATAAAGGCTGCGAGAATTGCCGACGCAAACGGCCGGCTCAAGGCGAGGCCGCCGTGGTTTCTGGGCTTGTCCAGGAAGTCGCCGACGGTCGCGCCCAGCGGCCGGGTGAGAATGAATGCCGCCCAGAACAACGTCACCCGCGAGATGCCGGTCCGGAAATAAGCGGCCGCGACGACCGCCAATGCGGCGCCAAAAACAAGCACTCCGCCCTCGTATCCAAGGCCGGTGGAATCGGCCATCCAGTCACCCAACGCAGTTCCCAAGGTCTGCGAAAAAGTGATGGCAGCCCAATAAAACACCTCCGCCTTTGGCGTGCCGACGGTGTCGACCGAAATCGAGCCAAGCGACCAATACCAGAGGCCAAGAGTAGCCAACAAACAGAACAACAAAATTGACGAGCGCCGGTGTAGCCGACGCCCAGCGAGCGATCGGCAAAATCCGCCATGGTTGTGCCGAAGGTGGTGGAGGCAATGATCGTCGCCCAATATATAAAAAGGTATGAAATTTCTTTGCTATGATTTGCAAGCTGACCAGCAGCACCAGCGCCGCGAGGAAGAGCGCAGTTCCCGCCAAATAGCCCCAGTTGAGGGTCATCGTGACGGTGTCGCCGCCGGTCTCACCTAGCGTTGTAGCTGCAATTTTAATGATCCAGAAAGCGGCGGTTATTTCGGGAACCTTGTTGGATGATTCGGGCATCTTCTCTTTCGCATTCCACTCCACAGGGAACTTTCGCTTGACTGATTTTTCTGCGGTGCCTGAATGTTCAATTTGGGGCGAATGTGCTAAGGCATCCGGGGGTAACGCAGAATTGCGACTGCGCCGTTCGAGCCGGTTTGGGGGTATTCACGCATGCAAAGAAAATAATCGGGGCTCTTTTTTGGTTTGCGTCTGTGAATGAGCTCACATTCCCGGTTGATGTCGAAAAGATATTTTAAGGGCGCGAGAGATTCGCGCGGGCTGCATTGGAGATCGGCCATGACGTGTCACCGGAGCCTTCCAGGTCTTGGAAAACGGCTCACAGCAATTCGTCCGTTGAATTTGGGTTCCGAAAGTCGCGGAAATCTGTTGCGGTTTCCGACCGGTCAACATTTCGAGGCTGTGATGTCCGGACTTGGCGACCGAGACGCGATAACGAATCGCGCCGCCTATCGAAAACGACTGCTCGGTATCGTCGTTCTCTGCAGCACATTGCTGCTGGTATCCGGCGGTGCGGCTGCTGGAACGTCAACCTGACGAGACTGTCGACTGTTTCAGTTGAAGCAACGGCTGTATCTCCGAGCACAAATTAACGAATTCTTAATCTTTATAGCGATGCCCGGCCTTTGCTGCCTTGGCGGGTTGTAAATCCGAGTCTGCTACCTGGTACGGGAAATGTCACTCAAGCCTTCTGACCATAGTTCAAAAGGCCGGCATTGCCCTTCGGCGGATGAGCGCGAAGCGCCTCTTCGTTGGGCTCGGTGCCCCAACCGGGCCGCTCCGGCAGGATCAGGTGACCGTCCTCTATCTCCGGCACGTGAGTGAAAAGCTCGTGATCCCACGGCAGCCGGTCGATGTCGGTTTCCATGATCCGCAAATTCGGCACCGCCGCGCTGAAATGGGCGTTCATCATGGTGCAGAGGTGACCATAGAAATTATGCGGCGCGACGTTGACCTCGTATGCCTCGGCAGCAGAAGCAATCTTCATCGACTGCCAGACTCCATTCCATGGCGTGTCGATGATAGCGACATCCATCGCCTGCTCCCGGAAATAGGGTAGGAATTCGCGCAGGCCCAACAGCGTTTCACAGGATGAGACCGGGTGCGGACTTTGGCGCCTGATATAGCCGAGCGCTTCGGGATTGAAACTGTCGATTTCGACCCAGAATATGTCGAGGTCGGCAATGGCGCGCAGGATCTTGAGATAGCCTTCGGTCTTGGCGTTGAAGTTGAGGTCGAGCAAGATATCGACATCAGGCCCGGCACCCTCGCGGATGGCTTCAAGATGTGTGCGCAGGTCGCGCAACACCTTGTGCTCGACATTGATCTCAGGCGCAAACGGCGTGCCGAAACCGGGCCGCCAGCCTCGAGGCCTGCCCGCATCGTAAGTGAAGATATTGGTCTTCAGCGCGGTGAACTTCTTTTCCCGGACTTCGCGTCCGATCGCCTTCACGCCGTCGAGATCGGTGATCGGCGGCTTGTACCAGTCGGGATGGTTGATGCGCCAGGTGGCGCAATGCGACCAGTAAACGCGAATGCGATCGCGAATTTTGCCGCCGAGCAACTCGTAGCAGGGCACCCCGAGCAGTTTTGCCTTGGCATCGAGCAGGGCGTTTTCGATCGCGCCTAGCGCTTGTGCGACGACACCGCCGGCCGCCGGCCGCGTCGCAGCGAAGAGCTCCGCATAAATCCGTTCGTGCTGAAACGCGTTCTGCCCAACGACCCGCGCCGAGAGACGCTGGATCGCAGCACCCACGCCAGGAGAACCAAAACCTTCGTCGAACTCGCTCCAGCCAGCGATGCCGTCTTCGGTGGTGAGCTTGACGAAGTGGTAGAAAAGGATCCAGACCGGCGTCCCTTTTGTCCGTCATTGTGCCGGTCATTTACCGGGTTCGCCACCGGTCAAAATGCCCATATCGGTCAGCAGCATGCCGGGCTGCATCCGC
>Ga0164301_10000138_pt1 | contig 18929 bp, 19 predicted proteins | sample Whisoiple_231_MG_FD_109711 | JGI IMG/M metagenome (GOLD analysis project Ga0164301, IMG submission 109711) | Unamended control soil microbial communities from upstate New York, USA - Whitman soil sample_231_MG | ecosystem: Environmental > Terrestrial > Soil > Agricultural land ... | reverse complement strand
GGGCGGCTCGCTGAAAAGCGCGGTCGGCCTCGGGACGCTGCTCGCCGACGGGATCGGCGACACGATCCGGATCAGCCTCTCGACCTTCCACGCCGAGGAGGAGGTCAAGGTCGCCTGGGAGATTCTCAAGGCGCTGCAGTTGCGCGAGCGCGGCCCGGTACTGATCGCCTGCCCGACCTGCGGTCGGCTGCAGTTCGACATGGACTCGGTCGTCGCCGAAATCGAGAAGCGCCTGGAAAGCTACGCCGAGCCGGTTGAGGTCGCCGTCCTCGGCTGCGCCGTCAACGGCATCGGCGAGGCCAGCCACGCCGACTTCGGCATAGCGGGAGCCAAGAACGAGGGCCTGATCTTCGCCGGCGGCAAGCCGCTGCGGAAGGTCCCCCAGGAGAAGCTCGTCGACACCCTCTTTGAAGAGATCGACAAGTCCTTACAACGCGGCAAGGTCGAGTTCGACGAGGCCGAGTCCCGCGAGGGGGCAGAGTGGGTCGCCAACATCGAGCGCGAAAACGCTGGCGACCTCACCCCCGAGAAGATTGCCCAGATGGAGAAGGAAGCCGTCGAACGCGGCGAGTCCGACAAGGTCCTCCTCGACGAGGAGGCCTCGCCGACCGCCGGACGGCGGTTCACGCGGGCCTAGCCCGCGTGAACCGGGGCTGGCGCCGTTACTTCGGCGCCAGCTTCAGGGTCAGTTTCCGCGTCACCGTCGCCGCGATCCCGCCGGTGGGGGTGAAGGTGACGGCAACCTTGAGCTTGAGCTTGCCCTTGTTCGCGAGGGTCTTGCGCGCCGACTTGGTCGGCTTGACCGGGAGCTTCAGGGTCCCGGCCGCGGTGGCGGTGACCGTTTTCGCCTTGACCCGCTTCTTCGTTTTCTTCACGTCGGCGATCTTCAGCGTGCCGGCGCCGGGAACCGTGACCGGGAGCTTCGCGGTGCCGTTCTTCTTGTTCAGCACTGGTTTTCCAAGCGCGACGACGTTCGAAGGCGGCGTGCTCTGGATCGCGACCGAGTCCGTGCCGGCGGCGAAGTAGAAAGCGTTGTCGACCTCGGCAAACCGCAGGCGGACGGTCTGACCCGCGAACGGCGTCAGATCGACGCTGAGAGGAGTGGGTCCGAGTTCTTCCGGGTCGCCGGTCTGGGTCGCGAAGACGGTTGCGAGGATGTCGCTCGGGTCGACCGATTCGATCGGCGCCGTCGGCTTCATCACGTCGATCCTGTACTGCTGGTTGGGGGCGCCTTCGAAGCTGAGGGTCTCGGGCGAGGGGGTCGTCAGGGGCGCGCCGCTGCGGTAGTAGGCGAGCAGCGATAGCTGGTGGGTGTAGTAGGGCTCGAGCGCGACATCCTGGTAGAGGATGTGCGTTCCCTCGCCGCCCTGGGAGGTGATCGCGGCGAAATTGCCCGCGGGGGGAGGCGGAACTTCGATGGCTTCTGCGAGCGGTGGAGCAGTCCCCGTATAGGCGAACCATGCGCCATTGTCTTCGGGCGGGAAGTTGGCCTGCTGCCAGCCGCTGAGATTGCCGCTCTCGAAGTCGCCGTTGACGACGGTCGCGGCGCTGGCGCCGCCGGCAGCTAACAGCGAGACGGATGCCACCGCGATCGCGACGACGAGCGTCTTCAGGTGGAACCGAATTGGGTTGAACATGACTCTCCCTTGTGGATGGACTGCGTAGGCGCACCCTACGTCAGGCATGCGACAGCGCCAATAGACTCGGCGCTCGATGTCGCGCCTCTCCCAGACCTTCCTCCCGACCCTCAAGGACGCGCCTGCCGACGCGGAGGCGATCTCGCACAAGCTGATGGTGCGGGCCGGGTTGATCCGGCAGCTGGGGGCGGGGCTGTGGACTTATCTGCCGGCTGGATGGCGGGCGCAGCGGAAGGTCGAGGCGATCATTCGCGAGGAGATGGAGGCGATCGGCTGCCAGGAGATGCTGATGCCGGTGCTGCAGCCGGCCGAGGCGTGGGAGAAGACCGGCCGCTACGCGATCGACGAGCTATTCAAGCTGGAGGACCGCAAGGGGTCGCCGATGGTGCTGGCGATGACCCATGAGGAGGCGGTCACCTACCACGTGGCGCGCGAGGTGCGGTCTTATCGCGACCTGCCGCTGATGCTCTTCCACATCCAGACCAAGGAGCGCGACGAGCCGCGGCCGCGCGCCGGGGTGCTGCGCACGCGCGAGTTCACGATGAAGGACGCCTACTCCTTTGACCGCGACACGGACGGGCTCGACCGCGCCTACGAGCTGCAGGCGGCTGCGTACGAGCGGATTCTCGACCGCTGTGGCATCCGCTGGTATCGCTCTGACGCCGACGTGGGGATGATGGGCGGCTCCGGCGCCCACGAGTACATGGCGCCCTGCCCGGCGGGCGAGAACGAGGTCGCGATCGCCTCCGGCTACAGCGCCAACGTCGAGGTCGCGACCGCCGAGCCGCAGCCGGTCGAGCTGCCGCCGCCGCTGGACGCGCCGGAGGAGGTCGAGACGCCCGGGATGACCAAGGTCGAGCAGGTCGCGGGTCACCTCGGTCTGCCGCAGGGAGCCTTCATCAAGACCATGCCGATCATGGTCGAGGGGCGGGGGATGGTCCTCGTCCTCCTCCGCGGCGACCACCGGCTGAACGAGGTCAAGCTTCGCAACGGGATGGGGACCGACTTCCGTCAGGCGAGCGCCGAGGAGATCGAGGCCCAGCTCGGCCCGGTCGGCTACCTCGGCCCGGTCGGCAGCGGCCTGCCGATCATCCGCGACGCCGCCCTCACCGGCAACTCCTACGTCGCCGGCGCCAACAGGGCCGATACCCACCTGCGCGGGGTCGACCCCGGCCGCGATTTCGAGTCCTACGAGATGGACGTGCGCACGGTCGAGGCCGGCGACACCGCGCCCGGCGGCGGCACGATCGAGATCGAGACCGCGATCGAGGTCGGCAACATCTTCAAGCTCGGCACCCGTTACTCGGAGCCGCTCGGCGCCACCTATCTCGACGAGAACGGTGCCGAACACCCGATCGTGATGGGCTCCTACGGGATCGGGCCGGCGCGGATCGTCGCCGCCTCGATCGAGCAGCGGGCCGACGAGCGCGGGATCGTCTGGCCGCGCTCCCTCGCCCCCTGGGACGTCCACCTGGTCTCGCTGGCCAAGGCCGGCGAGCCGGAGCGCGAGGCCGCCGACAAGATCTACGAGGAGCTGCGCGCCGCCGGCGCCGAGGTCCTCTACGACGACCGCGACGCGGGACCGGGGGAGAAGCTGACCGACGCCGAGCTGCTCGGCTGCCCGCTGCGGATCGTCGCCGGCCGCCGCGGCCTCGCCAACGGCGTGGTCGAGGCCAGCGAGCGGGCCTCCGGGGCCGAGCACGAGCTGCCGGTGGAGGACGCCGCCGCCCGGGCGCTGCAGCTGCTCGACGGCCTCGAGCCCTCCGATGGCTAGCCACGACCCCTTCGGCCGCGGCCGTGTGCGCCGCCTCTTCGGCCTCGACCGCAGCGCCCCGCCGCCGCCCTCGACCCGCAAGGGCGAGCCGCTCCGCCCCTGGACGATCCCCAACGCGGTCGGCTACCTGCGCCTGGCGGCGCTGCCGGTCTTCCTCGTCCTCGCCTACGGCACCGAGGACGGCACCTCGCTGCTCTCGGCGATGGTCTTCTGGGCGATCGCCGCGGGCGACTACCTCGACGGCATCCTCGCCCGTATCACCGGCCAGTACAGCCGCATGGGGGCGCTCCTGGACCCGCTGGTCGACCGGCTGACGATCCTCGCCGGCGCCGTCGTCTGCTGGGACTTCTCGCTGCTGCCGCGCTGGGCCCTGGCGCTGCTGGCGCTGCGCGAGCTGGCGATGCTCTTCCTCGCCTGGTACGGCCTCCGCCACGGGGTCGACATCGAGGTCAACTGGCCGGGCCGGATCTCGGTCTTCCCGATCATGGGCGGGATCTTCCTCGCCTTGCTCGCTCCTGGCTGGGTCGCGAGCGCGCTGCTGATCTGGGGCCTGGTCATGGCGATCATCGCCACCGTGCTCTACGCGCAGACGGGGATGCGCGCCGTGCGCGAGCGCCGAGTCGCAAGCTGACGCCCAGCCTTAGCCGAACCTTCAACCTAGGGTTGAACCTTGGCGGGAAGGGCAGCTATGATCGGCACCCGCGCAAATGGAGGCCCCGCCTCTTCGAGTTAGGAGCACGATGGAGGACACCTTTCCCGATCTTGGCTCCCTCAGCGACAAGGAGCTGAAGGACATGATCGACAACCTGACGGCGGAGGAGAACGAGATCTCCTACAAGCGCCGCACCCTGCACGGGAAGATCGACATCCTGCGCGCGGAGCTCGTCAACCGGCTGCGGCAGAAACGCGAACACGGCGACTCGCTGATCTCCGGCGACGACGTCGAGCAGCTGACCCAGATCCTGGCCGGCAAGACCCAGCAGCCGCCGACTGAGGACGACCCCGCCGCCTGAGCGGGTCCCGCCATGGCCGTCCACTGTCCCGAGTGCGGGTTCGCGAACCCCGAGGGGGCGAACTACTGCCAGAAGTGCGGCGCCTACATCGGCGGGCCGAAAGAGGGCGACGACCCGACGACGATGACCTATCGGGTTGACGAGACCGGCGAGATGACGCCGGTCGACATCGACGAGGTGGTCGAGGAGAGCGGCGCGGCGCTGGTGATCCGCGCCGGCGGCGGCCGCGCCGGCGAGAGCTTCAGCATCTCCGAGGAGCGGATCAGCATCGGCCGCAGCCCCGACGCCGGCGTCTTCCTCGACGACGTCACCGTCTCCCGCAACCACGCGCTGCTGGTGCGCCGCCGCGACGGCCTCTACATCGACGACCTCGGCTCGCTCAACGGCACCTACGTCAACCGCCGCCGGATCGAGTCCCACCGGCTCGCCGACGGCGACGAGATCCAGGTCGGCAAGTACAAGCTGAGCTACCTCGAGCGTTAGATGCCTGCCTCCCCGCCCCCGCACGCCTGGATGACGCCCGTGGCACTGCGCATACCTTCGTCCTCGGGCTTGCCTTTGGCTCCACCAAAGGCTGCGCCCTGCGTCCTTGGTCTGCTTGGCCACGGTCGCCCCCAGTCGTACGCGGCCAGGAAGGCAGGCATCTCATGACGGTCTCCTCCGGACAGCCGACTCGCACCGCGGAGACGGGCAGCCGCCCGCGCAAGGCGCTGACGATCGGCGCCGTCTGCAAAATCCTGCAGAGCGAATTCGACGACGTCTCGATCTCGAAGATCCGCTACCTGGAGGACCAGAAGCTGCTCACCCCGCGGCGGACCTCCGGCGGCTACCGCCTCTACAGCCAGGCCGACGTTGAACGGCTGCGGACGATCCTGCGCCTGCAGCGCGACGAGTTCCTGCCGCTGCGGGTGATCCGCCAGGAGCTGGCGGCAGGCGGTGACGTCGTCCTCGGCGACGGCGGCGAGCGTAAGCCGGCGGCGGGGGGAGTGCGGCGGGCGATCCTGGTCGACACCTCGCGCGCCTACCTCTCGATCGAGGAGATCGTCGAGGAGACCGGCGCCCGCGAGGAGCTGATCCGCGAGCTGGAGAACTTCGGGATCGTGCAGCCGGAGAAACGCGAGGGCAAGACTGTCTACGACGAGACCGACCGCGAGATCGTCCGCGCCGCCAACGAGCTCTCCCGGGTCGGGGTCGGGGCCCGCAACCTGCGCGTCTTCCGCTCCTCGGCCGACCGCGAGGCGAACCTGCTGGAAGCGCTGCTGGGGCCCTCGCTGCGCTCGCGCAACCCCGAGCGCCGCAAGGAGGCGCTGGAAAGCCTCGAAAGCCTGGCCGCGACGGTCTCCCACCTCAAGCACCTGCTGCTGGTGCGCGACCTCCGTCGCCTCGCCGGCGAATAGCCGCTCTCCGTGGCCCGCGTGACCCGGACGCGCACCGTCGAGGCGCCCGTGGCTGACGTCTGGAAGCTGGTCTCCGACCCCTACAGCCTGCCGCGCTGGTGGCCGCGCACGGGGCGGGTGGAGAACGTCGCCGGCGACGGCGGCCGGCGTACCCGCTGGACGCAGGTCCTGGAGACCGCCGAGGGGCGCGGTGTGCGGGCCGACTTCCGCTGCGTCAGCTCGGCCGAGGGGGAGCGCTACGTGTGGGAGCAGGAGCTAGAGGGGACGCCGTTCGAGCGGCACCTGCGAGCCCTGCGGGTCGAGGTCGGCCTACGGGACCGGGGAGGGGAGACCGAGGTGAGGCTGAGCGAGGAGCAGTCGCTGAAAGGGATGTCAAAGCTCGGCTCGCCACTGATGCGCCGCGCCCGCCGCGCGATGCTCGACGAGGCGCTCGACGGGATCGAGAGGGCGCTGACGTGAGCCCCCAGGGCCGAACTGCATCAACTTCTACTTCTACTGGGTGTAGAAGTTGATGCAGTTGCGGAGGGATGCCAAGTGGTGGGGATGGGGGGATCCCGCGGTCGAGCCGGAGCTGGACGGCGAGGCGCTCGGCGTGCTGCGCGAGCGGATCGGCGAGCTTGAGTCCTGGCCGCGGGTGCGCGAGCTCGGGGACTTCGAGCTGCCCGCGGCCGAGCAGCTGCCGGGGGCGCTGGTCGAGGCGGTGGGGGAGGCGAACGTCTTCCGCGGCGATGAGGACCGGTTGCGGCACGCGACCGGTCGCGGCTACGTCGACCTCGCGCGCCTGCGTAACGGCGCCCTGGAGGCCGCTCCCGACGCGGTGCTGATGCCGCCGGACGCCGAGGCGCTGCGGCGGGCGATCGAGGTCGCCGCCCGCGAGGGGATCGCGATCGTCCCCTTCGGCGGCGGCACCAGCGTCGTCGGCGGCGTCGAGCCGCTGCGCGGCGGCCACGCGCGCCTGGTCAACCTCGACCTCGGCGCCTTGCGCGGGGTCAGCGTCGACCGCCGCTCGCTGACCGCGCGCCTCGGCGCCGGCCTGCGCGGCCCCGAGGCCGAGGCTGCGCTCGGCGCGGAGGGGCTGACCCTGGGCCACTTCCCGCAGTCTTTCGAGTACGCGACCATCGGCGGCTTCGCCGCGACCCGCTCCGCCGGCCAGGCCTCGAGCGGGTACGGGCGCTTCGACGCCTTGGTGACCTCGGTGCGGATGCTGGCGCCGGCGGGGGAGATCTCGACCCTGGAGACGCCGCACACCGCCGCCGGCCCGGCGCTGCGCGAGCTTGTGATCGGCTCGGAGGGCGTCCTCGGCGTGATCCCGGAGGTGACCGTGCGGGTGCGCCCGGCGCCGACGGCGAAGCGCTACGAGGCGTGGATGGCAGAGAGCTTCGCGGCGGGGTCGGAAATCGTCCGCGCCCTCGCCCAGGGCCCGGGCCTGCCGGAGATCGTCCGCGTCTCCGACGAGGAGGAGACCGAGGGGACGCTGGCGCTGAACGGGCCGCGCGGGCTCGGCGGCCGGCTCTTCGACGGCTACCTCGGCGCCCGCAAACGCCGCGGCGGCGCCCTGATGATCGTCGGCTTCGAGGGCGACGAGGAGTCGGTCGCACGCCGCCGCGCGCTCACCGTCCGCGCCCTGCGCCGTGGCGGCGCCGCCTACCTCGGCCAGGCGGCCGGCCGCGCCTGGGAGCACGGGCGCTACCAGGGCCCCTACCTGCGGGACACGCTGATGGGGATGGGGGCGATGGTCGAGACGCTGGAGACCTCGCACACCTGGAGCCGCTTCGGCGAGCTGCATGAGGCCGTCGGCAGCGCGATTCGCGGCGCCCTCGACGGGCAGGGCACGCCCGGGCTCGTCTTCTGCCACCTATCCCATGCCTACGCCGATGGCGCCTCCCTCTACTTCACCTTCATCTCCCGCGCCCGCCGCGGGGCCGAGATCGAGCAGTGGGCGGCGGTGAAGCGCGCCGCCTGCGAGGCGATCGTCGCCCACGGCGGCACCATCACTCACCACCACGCGATCGGCCGCGACCACGCCCCCTACATGGAGGCCGAGGTGGGGGAGACAGGACTGGACGCGTTGCGGGCAGTCAAGGAGCAGCTCGACCCGACCGGGATCATGAACCCGGGCAAGCTGCTGCCGGGCTAGCTATTCGCCCTGCTGGTTTTTCCCGATGCGGGAAGCCGCGCCCACTATCGGGCCGGTGACTTCGCCGCGAAGGACTTCGTCGCCGGTGTAGGAGGGGGCGGATTTATCCTTGGTCGCCTTGCGCAGCGAGGCTTTCAGCTGCGTTTCCTCCGTCCGGGTGATGGCGATGTCGTGGAAGGTTTCGTTGGCGAGGTAGGCGAGGACTTCGGTCGGGACTTCGACCTGGGCGCCGATGCGGCCGTCCTCGCCGACTTCGGTCGAGGCGAGCGGCAGCATTTTCTGCGGCGAGGCGGCGAGCCAGATCGTGTATCCCTCGCCCTCTTCGGCCGGTTCCAGGCCTTCGGCCGCGACCTGCAGCGCCAGGGTGTTTTTCACCCGACCGAAGATCGCCACGCCGATCGCGTCGCTGCCGTCGACCGCAGAGAGGGAAGCCTTGGTGACCTGCCGATTGCCTTTGTCGGCGGCCTGTTCGAGCGAGGCCACCGTCCCTTCGGCCGAGGCGGAAGAGGTGGTGGTCGTCGAATCCCCACCGCCATCGTCGCCGCCGCCGAACAGAACGAAGACGACGAACAAGACCACGATCGCCGCGCCGGCCAAGAGCGCCCAAAGCCCCCGCCCCTCCAGAAGCTTGATCTCTCTCCGCAAAGGAGGCCTCGGCTCACCTTTGGGGAGCGCAGGAGGCGTCTCCCTGGGCTGCGCCACCTCGGGCCGCTGCGGCTCCGGAGGTGCTGGAGGGGGAGTGGGAGGAGCCTCCCCATCTTTTGCGACGGAGGGGGAGTCCCCACCGCCGGGCGGCTCAGGAATCGAGGGAGCCGGAATCCCTTCAGCTTCCAAAGCCGCGCCCGCGTCCTTGGCCCGCTTGTAAACCTCAGCAGCATCGATCCCCATCAGGGCCGAGAGATCCTCGTACCCCTGCTCGCCCCGCTGGGAAAGCAGGCGCAGGATCGCCTTCTGGTCGTCGGACAGCGCCACCGGATCGGAAGCCTATTAGGGTGCGAGGCCGTGAATGACGACGCTCAGGTTAAGCCTTCGCACTTCGACGAGTTGGTCGGCACCGAGTGGCTCAGCGACGACCCCGACGACGCCCGGGTGCGGGTCGAGATCCGCGACGAGCTGCGCCAGCCGTTCGGCCTGATGCACGGCGGCGTGATGTCGACCCTGATCGAGAGCGTCTGCTCGCGGGCGACCTTCGGCGCCGTCCACGACCAGGGGATGGTGGCCATGGGACAGTCGATCGACGTCAGCTTCATCCGCCCGATCACCGCGGGTGGAGCCGAAGTCCGCGCCCAGGCCCGCCATCGCGGCCGCACCACCTGGCTCTGGCAGGCCGAAGTCCTCGACGACGAGGGCAGGCCCTGCGCGATCGGCCAGATGACGATCGCGGTCCGGCCGCGGCCGGACGCCTAGGCCTTATCCGCCAAAGCGGTTGGTGATCGGCAGGCGGCGGTCCTTGCCGAAGGCCCGCGGCGTGATCCGGATCCCTGGCGCCGCCTGGCGCCGCTTGTACTCGGAGCGGTCGACGAGGCGGATCACCTCGTCGACGGTTTCGGCCGGCATCCCGGCGGCGATCATCTCCTCGCGCCCCTCGTCGCGCTCGACGTAGGACTCGAGGATCCGGTCGAGCAGCTCGTAGGGCGGCAGCGAGTCCTCGTCGCGCTGGTCGGGCCGCAGCTCCGCCGACGGCGCCCGCTCCAACACGCTCGCCGGCACAAGCTCGCTCCCGGCGCGCTCGTTCCGCCGCCGCACCAGCTCGTAAACGAGCTGCTTCGGCACGTCCTTGATCACCGCGAAACCGCCGGCCATGTCGCCGTAGAGGGTCGCGTAGCCGACCGACATCTCGCTCTTGTTGCCGGTCGTCAGCACCAGCCAGCCGTGGCGGTTGGAGAGCGCCATCATCAGGTTGCCGCGGATCCGCGCCTGGATGTTCTCCGCGGTCAGGTCCGGCCCCGACGGTTTCGCCGGATCGCGGGGCACCGCTGCCTCGGGCTCCTCGAGGTAGCCGCCGAGCGCCCGCTCGTAGCCCGCCATCATCGGCTCGATCTCGATCTCGAACAGCTCGCAGCCGAGGTTGGCGGCGATGTCGCGGGCGTCCTGTTGGGTCTCGCCGCTGGAGTGGGGGGAGGGCATGACCACGCAGGTCAGCCGCTCCGGCCCGACCGCATCGGCGGCGATCATCGCCACTAGGGCCGAGTCGATCCCGCCGGAGAGCGCCAGACCGACGTGCTTGAACCCGTTCTTGCCGACGTAGTCGCGGAGCCCGAGGGTGAGCGCCTCGTAGACCTCGTCGAGGTCGGAGAGCGGCTCAGCCAGCGGGCCCGGGCCGGAGTGGGGGACCTCGCAGACCAGCAGCTCCTCCTCGAACTGGGAAGCGCGGGCGATGACGCTGCCGTCGGGCGCCGTGACCAGGCTCTGGCCGTCGAAGACGAGCTCGTCCTGGCCGCCGACCAGGTTGCAGAAGGCGAAATAGGCGCCGTAGGCGCGGGAGCGTTCGCAGAACATCGTCTCCCGCTCGCGGCCCTTGCCGCGGTGGTAGGGGGAGCCCGAGGGATTGGCGATCAGCCGCGCCCCGGCCTCGGCCTCCGTCTGGGCGGGCGGCCCCGGCTGCCAGACGTCCTCGCAGATCGTCAGGCCGACGCCAAACCCGGCGACCTCGATCGAAGCCGGATCGGCGCCGGGGACGAAGTAGCGCTGCTCGTCGAAGACCGAGTAGTTGGGCAGGCGGTTCTTGCGGTAGACGGCCTGGACCGCCCCGTCGGCGAGCACGGCGGTGGCGTTGTGCGCGTGGCGCGAGTCGAGCGGATTGGCGACTGGCTCGGCGAACCCGACCAGGGCGGTGATTCCCCGCACCGAGGCCGCGAGCTCCTCGACCGCCCGCTGGTTGGCGCGCAGGAAGTGCCGCTTCAGGTAGAGGTCCTCGGCCGGGTAGCCGGGGATGCAGAGCTCGGGCAGGACGACCAGCTCGGCGCCCTCGCCGCGGGCACGCTCGATCCACTCGGCTGCCTTGGCGGCGTTGCCGTCGACGTCGCCGACGGTGGGGTTGATCTGGGCGAGGGCCAGGCGCAAGTCCCCACAAGTATCTCTGCCGCTGTCCGCAGAGGTACTTTCGCCCCTCGTTAGGGTTCTCGGGGCATGCGGAACCGTCGGCGGTACTTGCTCGGGTCCACGGCGGCGCTGCTGATGCTGCTCGCCGCGGCTACCCCTGCCTCGGGGGCGACCGACGTCGCGCCGTCGAGCGTCGCCTCACCCGGGCAGAAGCCGTTCCTGATGCCGCAGTCGCGCCCGACCGAACAGCGGCAGCGGCCGACCGACGTCAGCGATCCGAACCGCAACGCCTACTCGGTACCCGAGTCGCCCGCCTCGCCGGCCTGCTCGCGCCACTTCTGCGTCCACTGGGTCGACCAGGGCCTCGACGCCCCCGAACCCGCCGACGCCGACGGCGACGGGGTCCCGGACTTCGTCGAGCGGGTGCTGCGGGTGGCCGAACGCGTGCACTCGGTCGAGAACGGCCGGCTCGGCTGGCGCGAGCCGCGCAGCGACGGCCGCCAGGGCGGCCGCAACGGCAAGACCGACGTCTACCTCTCGCAGATCGGCGGCGAACTGTTCGGCTACGCGGCGCCGGATCGCGGCCAGGCGACTAAGGCGCACCGGATTCCGCGCCGGCTGCACGGCTACCTCGTCCTCGACAACGACTACAGCGCCTTCGAGTTCCCCGGCACCAAGCCGCTGGCGGACCTTCAGGTGACCTTCGCCCACGAGTACAACCACATCCTCCAGTTCGGCTACGACGCCTACCAGGACCCATGGTTCGCCGAGGCCAGCGCGACCTGGGTCGAGGACCAGGTCTACAACGGGATCAACGACTACCTGCGCTACGTCCGCCGCTGGGTGAAGCTGTGGGAAACGCCGCTGACGACGAACTCGATCAAGGAGTACGGCAGCGCCGTCTGGAACCAGTGGCTGGCCCACCGCTACGGCCCGGAGATCATCCGCAAGGCCTGGGCCGGGGCGATCGACGCCAGGCCCGGCGGCTTCTCGGTCGGCAGCTACCAGCGAGCGCTGCGCTCCAGCGGGCCCTCGGACTTCAGCCACGACTTCGCCCGCTTCGCCGCCGCCCTGCCCGAGTGGCGCACCAACAAGGGCTTCCGCGAGAGCCGCCTGTACCCGGACCCGCCGCGGCAGGGCCACTTGCCGCTCGGCGGCGCCCGCCTGACGCGGCTGCTCAACCACACGACCTTCCAGCTGCTGCGGGTGCGGCCGCGGCGCGGCAGGGCGGTGGTGGTCCACCTGACGGCGCCGCGCGGCACCGCGGCGGGGTTGGCGCTGGTGGGGCGCACTGGCAGCGAGCGCCACGGCCATCCCTCGGTGCGCCTCGACTACAAGGCCGGCGGCGGCAGGCTGACCGTGCGGCTGCGGCGCCCCGGCCGCTTCAAGCGGATCACGGCGGTGATCATCAACGCCGACGCCCGCGCCGCCGGCTTCGACGTCGGCAACCTCGACTGGAACTACCTGACTGACGGCCTGCCGTTCGCGATCAGCGGCCGGCTCCTCCGCTAGCGCCGAGGATCCTCAGGAGCGCTCGGCGGCGACCGGGCCGGCGCCGTTGGCCGCGGCGGCCGCGCTGGTCTTGCGTTTCTTCGCCGCCTTCTTGGCCTTCTTGGCCGGGGCGGTTTCGAGGACCTCCTGCGTCGCCGCTTCGAGGTCGAGGGCGAAGCTGTCGAGGTCGGCCATCGCGTCGAAGTCGCCGATCAGGCCGAAGTTGACCTGGCCGTTGTAGGACATGATCCCGATGCAGAGCGCCTGGCGGCGGGCCAGCGGCACCATCGGGAAGATCGACTCCATCTTGCGGCCGAGCACGTAGAGCGGGAACTGCGGCCCCGGCACGTTGGTGACGACGAGGTTGAAGAAGCGCTGCGCCGGCTGCAAGCGGGCGGCCTGGGAGGCGATCGTCGAGGGCGCGAAGTCGGTCAGTTTGGTGAGGATCTCGGCGCCGACTGCCTGGCCAGAGGACTTCAGGTCGCCCATCTCCGCGGTCATCAGCCGCAGCCGCTCGACCGGGTCCTCACACCAGACCGGCAGCGGCGCCATCATCGCCGAGATCCGGTTGCCGAGGGCGCCGTGCTCTTCCTCGGCGCGGACGCTGACCGGGACCATCGCCCGCAGCTCGAGGCCGTTGGTGTCGTGGCCGCGGGCGCGCAGGTATTTGCCAATCCCGCCGGCGACGATCGAGAGGATCACGTCGTTGACGGTGCCCCCGTGGGCGTCCTTGACCCGCTTCAGGTCGGCGAGGTCGGTCTGGGTCATCTGGAAGCGGCGGTGGGGGCCGATCTCGACGTTGAAGACCGAATCGGGGGCCGCGATGCCGGCGGTCACCATCTTCGAGGTCGCGCCGACGCCCTTCAGCACCTGGCGCGGACCGCGCAGCGCGGCGCGGATGCCGCGGTAGATCTCCGGCGGGCTGGTCAGCCGCTCTTTCCAGGCCTGGCTGAGGAGCTGCAGGTCGGTCGGCTCGGGTCGGGCGAGCCAGGGCGGGGCCTTGTCGGGAGCGCCGGCGGGCTCGGGGTCGAGGTCGAAGAGGACGGTGGTGATGTCGACGCCGGAGACGCCGTCGACCAGCGCGTGGTGGCTCTTACCGATGATCGCGAAGCGGTCGCCGGTCAGGCCCTCGACCAGCCACAGCTCCCAGAGCGGCTTGGAGCGGTCGAGCTGCTGGGAGAAGATCCGCGCCGCGAGGTTGCGCAGCTGCTCGTCGGAGCCCGGCGCCGGCAGCGCGGTCTGCCGCACGTGGTAGTCGAGGTTCAGGTGCGGGTCGTCGATCCAGACCGGCCGGCCCTGGTCGAAGGGGACGAAGCGCAGCTTCTGGCGGAAGCGCGGCACCAGGTGCAGGCGCGAGGCGATGTGGTCGCGGAACTCTTCGTGGGTCGGCGCCTCGCCCTGGAAGATGCTGGTCGAGGCGACGTGCATGTGGGCGCCCGAGCGCTCCAGGTGAAGGAAGGAGGTGTCGAGGCCGGTGAGGCGTTCGGGCTTGGTCACGAATCCATCTTCGCATACAGGTCTAGAGCCGGGTAAAGCCCCGGATAATGCGATCTAAAGCCGAATCGGCACTTGCGTTGCATTTAGGGAATGTGTGCGTCCGCTCACATTTGCGCTCCGAGGAGCGCCCTAGCGTGTTCTCTCCGAAACGACCTGCCGAGTCCCCTCGCCTCCGGGCGCAGGGTCAGCGAACCAGCTAGGCAGCAGAAAGCGAGCGAACACAGATGCGAAAGATCCTGCCCGCGGTGGCGGCTGCCGCCGCGCTGACGATCGGCCTGGCGCCGGCGACGGCGCAGAGCCAGCGCAAGACGCACCACGAGCGGACCCGCTCCCACGTCGCCCTGCACCTCTCCACGCACCACGTGCTGAAGGGGAACGGGCTGGCGGTGCGCGGCAAGGTGCGGCCGAGCGGCCGCCACCGCGTGAAGCTGGTCTTCCGCGGCCGCGACCAGGTCGTGCGCGGCGTGACCACGAAGGCGAACGGGACCTTCGCCTTGCGCTGGGTCCCCGGCCAGACCGGCACCTACGCGGTCCGCGCCTACGGCGTCCACGACCGCCGGATCGCGGCCTCGCGCAGCGCCAAGCGCAGGCTGACCGCCTACCGCCTCGCCGGTGCCTCCTACTACGGGCCCGGCATCTTCGGCAACGGCGTCGCCTGCGGCGGCACCCTGATGCCGGGGACGATGGGCGTCGCTCACAAGACGCTCCCGTGCGGGACGAAGGTGAAGCTGCGCTATCACGGCCGCACGGTGACCGTGCCGGTGATCGACCGCGGCCCCTACGTCGCCGGCCGCGACTACGACCTCACCTGGGCCGTGAAGGAGCGGTTGGGGTTCCCGGGCGTCGGGACCGTGCTGGCGACCCGCTAGGGCGCGGCAGAGGTTAGGGCCCCTATAAGGCACCTAACCTCTGCCGCTAGGAGGCGAGGCCGAGCCGGAGCTGACCGGGTGTCGGTTCCAGCTCGGCGGTCTCGCCGCTCTCGAAGGAGGCGAGGCGGACGCCGAGCAGGCGCACCGGCCGCTGCGGGTCGTAGGCGCGCAATAGCTGCAGGGCGATCGGCCCAACCACCTCGGGGTCGTTGGTCGGCTCGTCGATCGACTGCGAGCGGGTGACGTTGGTCCAGTCGTCGAGCCGGATCTTGATCCCGATCGTGCGGCCGGCGAGCTCACGCTTGCGCAGCCGCCGGCAGAGCTCCTCGGAGAGCTCGGCCAGGTGGCGCTCCAACTCGTCGCGCCGGTTGACGTCGACGTCGAAGGTGATCTCGGTCGACTGCGACTTGGTCTCGTGTTCGGTCACCACCGGCGTCTCGTCGAGGAGGTTGCCGCGGGCGTGGAGCCAGGCGCCGGAGCGGGGGCCGAAGCGGTCTTCGAGCGCCGGCCGCTGCCAGCCGCGCAGGTCGGCGAGCGTCTTGATGCCCATCTCTTCGAGCCGAGAGACCGTTTTCGGGCCGATCCCGGGGATCAGGCCGGGGGAGTGGTCGGCGAAGCGCTCCAGCGCCCGCTCGCGGGAGAGGACGACGAGGCCGGCGGGCTTGCCGAGCTCGCTGGTGATCTTCGCCAGCATCCGGCTCTCAGAGATCCCGACCGAGCAGGTCAGCCCGGTGTCGGCCTTGATCTCGGTAGCGATCCGCCGCATCGTCGCCTTCGGCGAGAAAAGCCCCGTCAGGTCCAGGTAAGCCTCGTCGAGCCCGACGACCTCGACCACCTCGACGTTCCGCCGCAGCACCTCCATCACCTGCGCCGATGCCTCCCGGTAGGCGGGAAAGTCGGGCCGCAGATACACCGCATCCGGCAGCCGCCGCCGCGCCACCGCAGCCGGCATCGCCGAGTGGATCCCGGCCAGCTTCCGCGCCTCGTAGCTCGCCGTCGTCACCACCGCCCGCGGCCCAGACCCGCAGACCACGACCGGTTTCCCCCGCAGCTCCGGTCGCCGCCGCAGCTCCACCGAGGCGTAGAACGCGTCCATGTCGAGATGGGCGATCGTCCGCTCGAAGCTCACCCGTCGATGGTAGGAGGGACCCGGGACGGGAAGCTTCGGCCGGCTCAGTCCAGGCAGGCGGTGCCGAGGCCGAGGAAGGCGACGAAGAGGACGTAGGCCCCGCCGGTGAGGAAGAGCGCGCCCCAGCTGGAGATGAAGAAAGCCCTGGCGCCGCCCCTGCCGCGGGTCGCCAGTGCGATCGCCGCCCCGACCGCGCCGGGGACGAGCAGGGCAAGGATGAACTTGCCGAGGGCGTCGCCGCTGCCGGAGAAGCCGTCGGCAATGCCGAAGTAGACGCCGGCGCCAAGGAAGACGGAAAGCACCAGGAGGCCGATCAGCAGGACCCGCTCGCTTCGGTCCTGACCGGTTTTGATCACCGCAAAGGCGATCAGGAGCCAGAGCAGGATCGCGCCGAGGACGACCGCGATCGCAGTCGTGTCGCTGCCCCCTCCGCAAACCGCCAGCACGGCGGGAATCCTAAACTGCGGGCGTGGCTTCTCCCGAGGCGAAGAACCTGGAGGCGATCTCTAAGGCGATCGACCAGCACAACTCCAGCTGCCCGTTCCCGGCGGCCGAGGTGCGGATGAACCCGTTCGAGGTCAAGCGGCTGGGGTGGGAGACGATCCGCGGGTTGCCGGTGGTTCCAGACGGCGCGATCGGCACCGGGCGGTTCCGCATCGTCTGTTCCCGGGACATGGAGGACGACGGCCTAGAGATTGTCGAGGCAGTCGGCCAAGAGGTCGAGACCGCCGCTCCAGCGCGGAACTAGACCTCGTTGTAGAAGTCCAAGCCGGACTTTTCCATCCAGTTGACGACGTCGGTGTTGAGCTGGCTCAGCTCGCCGGTCCAGATCAGGATCCCCATCGCGATCAGGATCAGGCCGCCGACGGCGACGATCGCCTGGTAGTGGCGCTTGACGACGGCGAAGGCGGTCGTCATCTGCGAGAAGGCGACAGCGGTGAGGATGAAGGGGATCGCCAGGCCGGCCGAGTAGACGGCGAGGAGCAGGGCGCCGTGGGCGGCGGAGCCCGAGAGGGAGGCGGCGCCGAGGATCGCCCCCAGGGTTGGCCCGATGCAGGGGGTCCAGGCGATCGCGAAGGCGGCGCCGGCGACGATCGGACCGCCCCTGCCGGCGCGCTCCAGGAGGGCGTCGACGTGCCACTCGCGGTTGAGGCGGGTGATGAAGAGTGAGCTGACGAAGAGAACCCCCATGGCGATGATCAGGGCGCCGGAGATCTTGGTCAGCAGCTCCCGGTGGTCCTTCAGCACCGAGCCGAGCCCGGTCGCGGTCAGCCCGAGGAGGATGAAGATCGCCGAGAAGCTGGCGACGAAGAGCAGGCTCGGGCCGAGCACGCGACGCCAGCCGGCGCTCTCCAGCTCGTTCGCCGAGACGCCGCTGACGGCCGAGAGGTAGCCCGGCACCAACGGCAGCACGCAGGGGGAGAGGAAGGAGACGACGCCGGCCGCGAGGGCGGCGAAGATCCCCACCCCGGCTGCGGGATCGGAGCTGATCTCGGCGAATACCACGGGGCCTCAGGTTACCCTCAGGCCCGTGCCGGCCACCCAGTCGCAGCCGCTCTTCAACGCCGCCGGCACCGCCCGCCGCCTGCGCGCCTCGCCGCTGTTCGCGATCGGCCCGGCCGAGCCCGGCCCGGCGATCCGGCGCGGCTTCCTGCTCTCGGTCCCGATCGGTCTGGCACTCGGGATCGAGCTCGGCCTCGACGCCCCGACCCAGGGCGCGATCGCCACCGGGGCGCTGGTCAACGGGTTCCCGGGGATGGACGCCCCGGCGCTGCCGCGGGCCGGATGGCAGGCGGCGAGCGCGCCGCTGATCGGCGCCGCGGCGGCGATCGGCATCCTCAGCAGCCAGAGCGGGCCGGGCGCCGCCCTCGCCCTCGGCCTGATGGGACTGCTCGCCGGCTACTGCTTCTGCGTCTCGCTGCGGCTGGCGATCGTCGGCCTCTCGGTGACGCTGGCGATGCTGATCGCCCAGGGCCTCTTCCTGCCGGCGGGCGACGCCGCGCCGGCGCTCCTCTACGGAACCCTCGGCGGGCTCACCCAGGTCGCCTGGTCGCTGCTCGTCTGGATCGCCCGCGACCGCAGCGCCGACGAGCCGGGGAAGGCCTGGAGCGGGAGGGAGGCGCTCGCGGCGCTGGGCGCCAACCTCAGCCTCTCCTCGCAGAGCGCCCGCCACGCGCTCCGCTTCGGCGCCGCCCTGGCCGCCGGCGTCGCTGCCTACCGTCTCCTCGGCCTGCGCGAGCACGGCTTCTGGATCCCGCTGACGATCCTCTTCGTGATGCGTCCCGAACGCGACGAGACCGACCACCGGCTGATCCTGCGGGCGATCGGCACCGTCCTCGGGCTGATCCTCGCCACCGCGGTCGCCGAGGCCTTCATGGGGGAGGATTTCGTCCTCGCTGCGGTCCTCACCGTCGCCGCCGCCTTCAGCTTCGGCCTGCTCACCGTCCAGTACGCGCTGTTCACGACGGCGATCACGACCTACGTCGTCCTGATGAGCACCACCCTGGGGGAGGGAGCCTTCAAGGCCGCCGGCCAGCGCGCGACCGGCACCGCCCTGGGCATCGCAATCGCCTTTTTGGCCTGGCGGCTTTGGCCGAATCCCGCCGGCACGGTAGATTTGGCCAGTCAGCCAAACATGGGAGGAGCGAGCAGTTGAGCAACCGCACGTACGTGATCGGGGTCGGGATGACCAAGTTCGAGAAGCCCGGGACCAAGGAGGGCGACTACCCCGACTGGGCCAAAGAGGCGGGGGAGAAGGCGCTCGGGGATGCCGGCATCCCGTACGAGGACGTCGAGCAGGCCTACGCCGGCTACTGCTACGGCGACTCGACCTACGGGCAGCGGGCGCTCTACCAGCTCGGCCTGACCGGGATTCCCGTCGTCAACGTCAACAACAACTGCTCGACCGGCTCCTCGGCGCTGTTCCTGGCGCGCCAGGCGGTC
>Ga0164301_10000135_pt1 | contig 19106 bp, 15 predicted proteins | sample Whisoiple_231_MG_FD_109711 | JGI IMG/M metagenome (GOLD analysis project Ga0164301, IMG submission 109711) | Unamended control soil microbial communities from upstate New York, USA - Whitman soil sample_231_MG | ecosystem: Environmental > Terrestrial > Soil > Agricultural land ... | reverse complement strand
TAGCGCTTGATGAAGGCGATGACGAATTCCCTGTAGCTGCCGGCGCTGCCGAGTTCGTTGGCGCCGAGCTGGGCGTGGATCCGGGTGTGGATCTGGGCGGCGGCCGCGTAGACGATTTCGTCCTGGTGGTCGACCGGCTCGGTCGGGTCCCACTCGTGGCGGGTGACCGCGGCGCCGAGCTGGGTGCGGGCATTGATTTCGGTGTCCGACCAGTAGCCGTGGCCGCCGTCGACGGCGATCGTCAGCCCGCTGCCGGGGAAGGTGCCCGGCGTCGGCGAGGGGGCGGGTTCCGGTTCGGGGGTCGGGCCCGGGGCGGGTTCGGGGGCCGGGTCGGTCAGGTTGGAGACGTTGACGGAGATCGCGGCGGTCGTGGTGTGGCCGGCGGTGTCGTAGGCGGTGGCGCTCAGGGTGTGGGTCCCGTCGGCGACTTTGGTCGAGTCGAAGCTGCAGTTCCAGGGCGCGTCGCTCTCGGTGTTGAGGACGGCGCCGTCGACCTTCATCACGACCTTTTCGATGCCCTTGTCGTCTTTGACGAGGGCTTCGCAGGTCGAGCCGCTGATTTTCCGGGTCACGTTGGAGCCCGCGGTCGGCGTCGCCCAGGTGACGGTCGGGGCGGCGTCGGTCGGGGTCGGTTCAGGTTCGGGGGTGGGTTCGGGTTCCGGCGTCGGTTCCGGTTCCGGGGTGGGCGCGGGGGCCGGGTCCGGCTTGGGGGTGGGCGCGGGGGCGTTGGCGACGTTGACGGTGACCGAGGCGGTGGCCGAGTTGCCGGCCGAGTCGTAGGCGATGGCGCTCAGGGTGTGGGCCCCGTCGGCGACCTTGGTCGAGTCGAAGCTGCAGTTCCAGGGCGCGTCGCTCTCGGTGTTGAGGACGGCGCCGTCGAGCACCATCACCACGCGCTTGACGCCGCGGTCGTCGCCGGCCGCGGCCTCGCAGGTCGTGCCGCTGATCTTGCCCTTGACGGTGGCACCGGCGACCGGGGCCTTCCAGGCGACCGAGGGGGGCGTGACGTCGGTCGAGCGCTTGCGAGAGGCGGCGGCCTGGTTCATGTGCCTGATGCAGCGCCGACGCAGCTCGCGGCGCTTGGCGGCGGTGGCGGCCTTGCCGGCCTTCTTCGTGCAGACGGCGCTGATCCGCGCGGCGCTGCTGCCGAGCGGCTTGGCGGCAGCGCTCGCGACGAGCGAGGCGAGGAGGACGAAGGCGATCGCGAGAGCGATGCCTGCGGTCCGGGTGGCGGGGGAGCGGAGGCCCATGACTCCCCCCTTGTCGGCTACGGCGGATCGAAATCCGCAGCTAACGGACAACTATTGGACAGATGATCCATCCTAAAATTAGGTAGTCGCAACTTCCCTTACGGCTTCAGCACCACCTTGATCGCGCCGTCTTCCTTTTTCTGGAACATCTCGTAGGCGCTCGGCGCTTCGGCCAGCGGCAGCTGGTGGGTGGTCAGGTCGTCCACCCCGAGCGGGTCGTCGTCGCCTTCCAGCAGCGGCAGGATCTCGTCGGTCCACTGGCGCACGTGGGCCTGGCCCATCCGGAGTTGCAGGCCCTTGTCGAAGATCTGGAACATCGGCAGCGGGTCGATCTGGCCGCCGTAGACGCCGGAGATCGAGACGGTGCCGCCGCGGCGGACGCTGTCGATGCAGTCGAGCAGGGCGGAGAGCCGGTCGACGGCCGCCTTTTCGGTCACCTTCGCCGCCACCGCGTCGGGCAGCAGGCCGGCGATCGTCTGCGCCGCCTTTGCCCCCGGGGCGCCGTGCGCCTCCATCCCGACCGCGTCGATCGTGCTGTCGGGGCCGCGCCCGTCGGTCAGCTCGCGCAGGGTTGCGGATATGTCGTCGTGCTGGTCGCCGTCGATCGCCTCGATCCCGTTGCGGCGCGCCATCTCCAGCCGCTCGGGGACGTTGTCGATCCCGAAGACCTTCTCGGCGCCCTGGTGGCGGGCGATCCGGGCGCTCATCTGCCCGATCGGGCCGAGCCCGAAGACGGCGACCGAGCCGCCGTCCGGGATCGCCGCGTAGTCGACCGCCTGCCAGGCGGTGGGGAGGACGTCGGAGAGGAACAGGTAGCGCTCGTCGGGGCCGGTCTCCGGCACCTTGATCGGCCCGAAGTGGGCCTGCGGGACCCGCAGGAACTCCGCCTGGCCACCGGGGACCTGGCCGTAAAGCTTGGTGTAGCCGAACAGCGAGGCGCCTTTTTCGGCGTCGCGGTTCTGGGTCGTCTCGCACTGGGCGAAGTACTTGCGCTCGCACATCCAGCAGCTGCCACAGGAAATGTTGAACGGGATCACAACCCGGTCGCCGGCTTTGATGTGGGTGACCTCCGGGCCGACCTCCTCGACGATCCCCATCGGCTCGTGGCCGAGGATGTCGCCCTCGTCGATGAACATCCCCAGCACCTCGTACAGGTGCAGGTCCGAGCCGCAGATCGCGGTCGAGGTGATGCGGACGATCGCGTCGGTCGGGTCCTGGATCGAGGGGTCCGGCACCTCGTCGACCCGGACGTCGCGTTTGCCGTGGAAGGTGAGCGCCTTCATGACGCCACCCCGAGGGGGACGTCGGGGCGGTTCCAGCTCTCGGCGACCCGCTCGGCCGCCGCCCGCTCCTCGGCGAGGATCTGTTCGGCCGTCGCGACCACGCCCTCGTCGCCGGCCCGGGCCGCGACCCGCTGCAGCAGCTCGTAGGCGGCGACCTCGAGGTGCTCGAAGGCGAAGGCGAAGCCGGCGAGCTTGGTGGTCGAGTCCGGCTGGGCGCCGAAGAAGGCGGAGAGGTTGAGACCGCCGGCCTTCAGCATCGTGTCCTTGATCAGCGAGGGTCTGGCGCCGCGCTCCTCCAGCAGCCCCTCGATCTCCTCGAGGTGTTCCCGCGTCTCGGCGAGGTGGTCGCGGAAGGCCTCGGCGAGGAACTCGTCGTCGACCCGCTCGGCGCCGGCCTCCAGCAATTTCACCGCCTGTCCCTCGAGCGCGTGGACGTCGCGCAGGTAGGCGAGCAGCAGCGAGTCGAGGTCGTCCTCGCCGACGGCTCCCAGCGAGACCTCGACCGCGGTGTCGAAGGACTGCTCCAACCGCTCGGCCATCATCGCCTCTTCGATTGCGATCGCGGCCGCCATCCGCGCCGTCTCCTCGTCTCCCGCTCGCTCGGCCAGGCGCTTCAGCAGTTCGTAGGCGGCGAGCTCCATGTGCTCGTAGGAGTAGGCGTGCATCGCCAGCTTGCCCGGCGTGTCCGGCTGGCCCGCCGCGAAGGCGACCATCCCCCAGCCGCCCGCGGTTCCGGCTGCGTCCTTCAGCTTCGAGGGCTTCCCGCCCAGCGCTTCCAGCCGCTCGCGCACCCGCCGCTCCTGGTCTTCGGTCTCGGCCAGGTGCTGCTCGAACGCCTCGCAGAGGCGCTCGTCGCCGGCGATCTTCGGGGCGGCGCGGAGCTGCGCCAGCGCCTGCAGCTCGATCGAGTGGACGTCGGCCAGGTACTTGACCAGCTGCTCGTCGCGATCGCGGCTCCACTGGCGGGCGCCGACCCCCGTCTTGACGTCTTCGAGGCGGGCGCCGGCGCCGTCGCTCTCCAGCGGCGGCGTCGCGGCGCCCTGCCCCTCGCGCATCCCTCCCAAAAGCTCTTCCAAGGCCTCGACGCTGGTGTGGCGCGGCTCCCAGCCCAAGGTCTCGCGCGCCCGCTGCGAGGACATCAGCGGCACGTTCCGCGCCATGTCGAGCCAACCCGCCGGGGTCGGCTGCAGGCGCAGGCGCCAGCTCAGGTCGGCCAGCCGCCGCACCACCCGGGCCGGCACCGGGAAGCTGCGGACGCCGATCCGCTCGGCCATCTCCTCGGTGCTGAGCGGCGGCTCGGCGGCGATGTTGAAGGCGCCGTCCACGTCCGCGAGGACCGCGCGCAGGTAGGCCTGGCCGACGTCGTCGGAGTGCACGGCCTGGAAGCGCAGCCGGTCGATCCGCGGCAGCGCCGGCAGCAGGCCGCGGCGCAACAGGAAGTTGGGCAGGAAGGGACCGACGAACAGCCGCCGGATCTCGGTCGCGGCCTCGTCCTTGAAGATCAGCGCCGGGCGCAGCCGCACGACCCGCGTCTCGGGGTTGTCGGCTTCGAAGCGGTCGAGCTCGCGCTCGACCGCGACCTTGTGGCGCGAGTAGAAGGAGGTCTCGGTGCCCTCGGTCGGCCAGCTCTCGTCGACCTCGCGGTCCTTGGGGCCACGCGAGTAGGCGCCCACCGAGGAGGCGTGGACCAGCTTCGGCACCCCGGCTGCGGCGACGGCTGCGAAGACGCGCCGGCTGCCCTCGACGTTGATCCGCTCCAGGGTTTCCGCGTCGCGGGAGGGCTGGATCGCCCAGGCGAGGTGGATGACCGCGTCGGCGCCCGCGAAGATCGCCGTCAGGTCGGCATTGAGGATGTTGGCCTCGACCCACTCGGTCTTCGGCGGGGCCCAGTTCGGCAGGCGCCGTGCCAGCCCGACGATCTCGTCGATCTCGGTGCTCTCGCCGAGGGCCTTGACCGTGCTGGTGCCGACGTTTCCGGTCGCGCCGGTGACAACTACCTTCATCTCTTCGCCTTCCGTAGAACTGGGGGAACTGTGGGTTCGGACTGGCGAGGAGTGAGCGGGAACGCTCCCCTAGGCCTCAACCCTGGGAGTACCCCAGGGGGCCGGGTGGAAAACGCGGCCGGCGGGGTAGGAGTCCACCTGGATGGAGGACTCGACGACGAAGATCACGCCTTACCGCAACGGGCCGTACCTCGTTCGCGGGCCCTTCTCGATCGTCGACCAAGACGGGAACGAGGTCGAGAGCAAGCGGCGGGTGGTGGCACTGTGCCGCTGCGGGCGCTCACAGATCCGGCCCTTCTGCGACGGCACCCACAAGGCGATCGGGTTCCGGGCCGACAGCGGGCCCACCGTGGTCTTCGAGGACGCCGGCGTGGCGTCGGCGGAGTCGCCGCAGGCTGGTCGCCGAGTGGCCGAGCCGGCGGCCCCCGTAGAGGACCCCTCCTCTTAGCTTCGCCCCCAGGGCCAGCCAGGAGCAGAGCGAGCGCTCCACGATCCAGGCCGGTGCCAGCAGCGAGCCGCTGAGGGGAAAGCGCTCCGCGCCGCCGGCTCGCCGGCGGCCGATCTCGGCGACGCCGATCGACGCCAGCGCGGCGGCGAGGAGGCGACCGCGCCGGCCTCTCCGCAGGGAGCGCGCCGCCAGGGGGGCGAAGGCGAGGAAGGCGCCGATGCGAGCGGGGATCGCGAAGTCGTCGTAGGCCTGGCGGACCCGCTGCGAGCGGAAGTGAGCCGTGGTCGGGGGCTTCCTCGCCACGTAGAGGTCGAGCGGCGTCGCCACCCTGCCGTCGGCGGCGCGGATCGTCCGCATCAGCTCCAGGTTCTCGAACAGCGCGTCGCCGTCGTAGCCGCCGGTCGCCAGCAGGGCGCTGCGGCGGACCGCGAGCGTGCCGGGGAAGTCGCCGACCGGGAAGGTCGGGTCGCCGGTGAAGACCCGGTTCAGCAGCGAGCGCGCGGTGTCCCAGCGGGCGTGCCAGGGAAGCTCGTCGAAGTAGTTCTGCGGCCGCACCACGTCGGCCTCGTCGAGTAGCGCCGCCGCCCGGGCCAGCGTCGGCGGGTCGTAACGGACGTCGTCGTCGGCGATCACGATCCGCTCCCCGGCGGCCTCGCGCACGCCGGTGATCACCCCGTTCACCTTGCCCATCTGGAAGTCGAGGTCGGGGTGCGGCGGCAGGTGGCGGGCGATGCCCCGCAGCGCCTCGGTGTGCTCGGCGAAGACCGGGGCGGGGGAGCCGTCGACGACGAGGATCTCGTCCACCGCCCCGGCAATCGATCTCAGGTAGGCGCTCAGCTCCTCGATCGGCCCCGGTTCGCTCCAGCGCAGCGGCAGCACGTAGGAGACGCCGGCACCGCTCATCGGCTCAGTCCTCGAAGTCCGCCAGCGGGTGCCGCATCGAGGTCCGGCCGTCCTCCCAGGCCTCGAGCAGGTGCCTGGCGAGGCGGTCTTCGAGGTGCAGCAGCGCGCGGGCGCCGAAGAGGATGTCGCCGGCCAGCTCCGGCTCTTGGCGCGCCAGGCCGCCCGCCAGGTCGTAGGCGGCGATGTTCTCGTGCACCGCGTCGGCCTCGACGTGCTCGTCGAAGAAGTCGGTCGCCTCCTCGCCGTAGCCGAGGCGCCGCAGCGCGTTGCCGTAGCGGCGGTTGGGCAGGGCGGAGGTCATCTCGAACATCGCCAGGTGGCCGACGATCGCGCCGCGGCGGCTGCGGCGCAGGCCGGTCGCAGACATCAGGTTGACGGTTGCCAGGGTCACACCGGGGGCGTGGGGGAGGTAGGCGTTCTCGCGGTCGTCGAGGCCGAGCGCCCGCATCGTCTTCGCGAACAGCCGCGAGTGCATCCGCTCCACCCGGCCGCCGCCGTACTCGTCCGCCTGGACCTCGAGCAGCGCCGTCTTCGCCGCGCCGTCGAGGCGCGGGATCGCCCAGCTGTGCGGGTCGGACTCCTTCAGCTGGTAGAGGGAGCGGTGGGCGACGAACTCGCGGAATTCCTCGATCTCGGCGTTGACCTCGAGGTGCCGGGAGAGCGATACGCCTTCCGCTTCGGACTCGAGGCGGAAAAGCAGGTCGCCGACCTCGGCCGGGTCGACCGGCTCACCAGGGCCGATTGCCTCCTCGAGCGCGTCGAAGAAGGCCCTCTCCAGCACCGCGCGGGCCGCCAGCAGCGACGGGTCCCACTCCCAGGCGGGGTCGACCTCGGGGAAGGAGCGGTAGTGAAGCTCGAAGCAGAGGTAGAGCGCCAGTTGCAGGTCGTCGTCCACGAGCGGGTCCTCGACGAGGGCGACGAGTCGGGCGGCTTCTTCTGCCGGCTCGGCGGAGAGGGTGTCGGCGGGCGGCGCCGAGAGCATCTCGGTGATCAGCTCGCCGATCGGCCCCGCGGCGGGCAGCTTCGAGGTGGCTAACTTCAATCTCTCCGCCTTCCTTGGATCTTGGTTGGAGTGGCGAGGAGTGAGCGGGAGCGCTCCCCTGGGCCTCACGGTGTTCCTACCCAAAGCGCTGCTGCCGCCAAACGCCGTCGCCGCCGCAGTCAGAATCCGTCGGGTTGATCGCCGTCATCGCCGATACCCACATGCCGAAGGGATCCCGCCGGCTGCCCGAGCGCTGCGTCGAGCTGGTTGCCGCGGCCGAGGCCGTGATCCATGCCGGCGACTTCCTCGCCGCCTCGGCGCTGGAGGAACTGCAGGCTCTCTGCCCGGTAGTCCACGCCGTCCACGGCAACGTCGACGAGGAGGAGCTGAGGCGCTCCCTGCCCGCCGAGCTGGAAATCGAGCTCGGCAGCTGGACCCTCGCCATAACCCACGACGCCGGGCACGCCCAGGGTCGGCTGACGCGCCTGCGACTGCGCTTCCCGAACGCCGACGCCGTGGTCTTCGGCCACAGCCACCTCCCCCTGCACGAACAGGAGGGCGGGTTCCAGATCTTCAACCCCGGCAGCCCGACCGAACGCCGCCGCGCCCCGCGGCCGTCGATGGGCCTGCTCGACTGCGGCAAGGCGAGCCTGGCCTTCGAGCACGTCTGGCTTTAACGGTCCTCGAAGCTAGAGAGCCAGCGCCGCGGCCTTCAGATGCAGCGCCTCGAGCTGCCGCAGCTGCTCGGTCGAGCGCTCGGCGAGGGCGCCGAGCTCGAAGTCCGACAGGTCCTCGGCGTGGGTGTGCTCCAGCGCTCGCCAGAGGCGGCGCTTGCCGGCGACCCCGATCTGCAGGATCTCCAGCTCGTCGAGCCGACTCAGCGGGGAGTAGCCGAGCAGCTGGCCGTTGAGCTTCAGGCGGCCTAGGCGCTCGCCGAAGGTGGCGGCGAGGGGTTTGACCTTGCTTTGGCCGATGCCGAGCTGGTCCATCACCGCTTTCAGCGTCTCGCGGTCGGCTTCGATTTCGGCGCAGATCTCCGCTAGGGGCGGCCCGAAGTCCGGGTCGTCTTCGTTGCTGCCACGGGTTCGCCGCGCGATCTCGGTTCCCACCGTCGCTCCCGCGAGGTGGTCGTTGAGGTAGATGGCGAGCCGGTCGTGCACAGGCTGCCGCTACCCGACTCGCTCTCTACCCGAACTACGACCCGCTCGCCGAGCTAGGACTCTTCGTAGGGGTCTTTCTCGCCGGCCAGCTTCAGCGAGCCGTCCTTGACGTCGGCGAAGTGGCGTTCCTGGATCGGCAACGCCCACTCGACCAGCGCCGAGATCTCGTTCTCCTGGGCCGACTCGTTCAACTTGCCGAGCACCGCCCAGTGCCCGACCTCGCCGGCCTCGGCCATGGTCAGGAACTCGAACCCGTCGAGCCCGTCGGACTCGCCGCCGAGGTAGGTCGACATCATCTCCGTCGCCTCGGTTTTCGTCTCCTGCGCCTTTTCGAGGATCGCGGTCTTCTTGCCGTCGCGAGAGTCCGTGACCTCGACGCAGCGGTGCTCGGTCTCTTCGGCCTCGTCCCGCATGCGCTGCAGGGTGGCGACGATTTCCTCGTCCTCGACCATGCCCTCGACTTTCTTGGTGGCGCCCTGCGCGGCCTGGGCCAGACCCAGGACCTCCGCCAGCTTCTCCTCCAAAGTCGTCAGCTCGGCCATCTCATGCCTCCTTTCGGGGTGGGAACAAACGCTGGTTTGCTACCCACGTTCACGGCCGGTCGAACCAGCGGGTTAGCTCGGCTCCCGGGCGAGCCGCCGTAGGACCTCGCGGTCCTCGCGCAGCGCGTCGATCGACTTCAGTACCTCGGCCGCGCCCGCCTCGCGCAGCTCGGCCTCGGAGAAGCCTCCGGTCAGCACCGCCAGGGTCGGGATGCCCGCTGCGTCGGCGGCCTTCACGTCCCAGGTCGAGTCGCCGACCATCACCGCCGCACCTCCCGCGCCCTTGTCGAGGGCGGCATGGACGAGGTCGGGATGCGGCTTGGTCCGCTCGACGTCGGCGGAGGTCGTCCAGCCCGCGACCAGCTTCCGGGCGTCGAGCAGGTCGAGGTAGTGCTCCACCTCGTCCTCCTTCGCCGAGCTGGCGAGGATCGCGCAGAAGCCGCCCTCGCTCAGCTCCCGCAGCAGCTCGGAGGCGCCGTGCATCGCCTCCACTTCGCCGATCAGCTCGCTGTAGGCCTCGCCCTCCGCCTCGCGGATCGCGTCGCCGTCGTCCTTCTCTCCCTGCTCGCCGATCAGCGCTTCGACCAGCTGGTCGCCGCCCATGCCGATGTGGCGGTGGATCTCCCAGACCTGGACGGCGTGGCCGTGATCCCGCAGCGCCCGGTGCCAGGCGATCGCGTGCTGGTAGTTGGTGTCGACCAGGGTCCCGTCGATGTCGAGCACGACGGTGATCGGCGCGTCGGCGGTCACCCGCCTCGGCTACCCCCGCTTGGCCGGGACCCAAACGGGTACCCGCTCCCCATGCGCTACTTCCACTTCTGCGCGCACGAGCAGTTCGGTCCCGACGACCTGCTGCGGCAGGCGGTCGAGGCCGAGCGGGCGGGCTTCGACGGCATCGGCTGCAGCGACCATCTCCAGCCCTGGTGGGAGGGCGGCGAGTCCGGCAGCGCCTGGGTTTGGCTCGGCGCCGCCGCGCAGGCGACCGAGCGGGCGCTCTTCGGCACCGGCGTCACCCCGCCCGGCCCGCGCTACCACCCAGCCCTTATCGCCCAGGCCTGGGCGACGATGGAGGTGATGTACCCGGGGCGGCCCTACCTCGGCTTCGGCTCCGGCGAGGCGCTGAACGAGGCGCCGCTGGGCCACGGCTGGCCCTCGGCCGGGGTGCAGATCGAGCGCATGGAGGAGGCGCTGGAGATGATCCGCGCCCTCTGGGACGGCAAGAGGCTGAGCGCCGGGGGCGACCACTTCGGCGCCGACGGCCTGTTCATCCACAGCCTTCCTGAGGACCGTCGACCGCCGATCTACGTCTCGGCCTTCGGCCCCAAGGCGGCCGCGGTCGCCGGCCGCCAGGGCGACGGGCTCTGGACCCTCGCCGACCCCGAAGCGGTGCCGGGGATCCTCGAGGCCTACCGCGCCGCCGCCTCCGATGCCGGCCGCCCGGAGGGGGAGATCGTCCTCCAGGCCGCCTTCTCCTGGGCGCCGGACGACGACGCCGCGCTGGAGGGCGCCCGGGTCTGGAAGGGCGCCCAGCCGAAAGAGTTCTACACCGAGGATTGGCACGACCCGAAGGCGATGTACGAGCACGGCGAGAAGCAGGTCTCCGACGAGGAGCTGCGCGAAGCGATGATCATCTCCTCCGACCCCGCCGAGCACGTCGAGCGGATCCGCCAGGTCGAAGCGATGGGCGCGACCACCGTGGCGCTGATGAACAACTCCGGCGCCGACCCGCTCGCGGCGATCGAGGTCTACGGGCGCGAGGTGCTTCCCGCGCTCGGCGCTTAGCTAGCCGCGGTAGGCGTCCATCGCCGACTCGACGATGGGGTAGGCCGGCTTCTCGGAGCCGTCCTCGCGCAGCAGGCCGAACTGGCGCTCGCGGTCGCTGCTGTCGGTGCCGCGGTCGCGCAGCTGGAAGACGGAGATCATCTTCACCCCCCAGTCAGGGCGGGAGACGATCGCGTCGAGCATCTGCTGCAGGTGCAGGGCCTGGGTGTCCTCGCCGACGCACTCTTCGCCGCACTCGGCGGTGGACTCGCCGTACTCGGTGATCCAGATCGCCTTGGTGTTGGCGCCGTGTTCGTTCATCCGCCGGCGGGTCGTTTCGATCCGGCCGAAGGGGCCGGCCGGTCCGCTGGAGGCCGGTTCGTGCCCGTACCAGTAGGGGTGTTCGGCGAAGGCGTCGAAGAGGTCGTTGAGGTTGGGGATCAGCGAGTAGAGGGTGTCCATCCAGGAGGTGTTGCTGCCGTAGACGCGGCTCGGCAGGACGACCGTCACCGGCAGGGCGAGGCGCTTGATTTCTTCCAGCACCGGCCCGACCGTGGCGGCGTATTCCTCGGCCGACATCTCGCCGAAGTAGGGCTCGTTGCCGAGCTCCACCGAGGTGATCGCGAAGCGCGATTCGTCCAGCTCGGGGTGCTGGTCCCAGAAGCTGCCGCCGACTCCGTAGTAGCGGATGAATTCGACGACCCATTCGCGGTAGTGGGTCGGGTCGCCGAGCTGGTTGCCGCCGAGCAGGGCGTGGATCTTGGTGTGGATCTGGCCGAAGGCCTCTTCCATCACGTCGTCCTGCTCGTCGACCGGCTCGCTGGGGTCCCACTCGTGGCGGGTGACCGCGGCGCCGAGCTGCGCCCGCTCTTCGATTTCTTCGTCGCTCCAGCCGGTGTAGCCGCCGTCGATGCCGACCACCAGGGGGCCCCCGACGAGGGTCGGGGGAACGGTCTTCTTGACCCGGCGGCTGCGGCGGTCCTTGACCAGGCAGCGGCGCAGCGCCCGGGCGCGGACGCGGCGGACGACCTTGGCGCCGGCGCCGCGCTTGGCGGCGGCGCGAGCACGGCTCGAGGCGAGTTTGGCGCACTTGCCGCCACCGGTCGCACCCTTGCCGAGGGAGACGGCCGAGCGCAGCTTCGCCTGGCCGCGGGCGTCGGCGTTGCTCGTGCTGAAGACGAACAGCGAAACGGCGGCGAGCAGGAGGGCGAAGAGGGCGACCCGGCGGCTGCTGAGGAGAAGTTCCATTCCGTCCCCTCATCGGGTCGGAAATGGCACCCCCTTGGCCTTTTGCAAGCGGACTGGACGTATGTATGAGTGAGCGCTTTTTGGCGCAAAAAAGCCTGCGCCCCCGGGAGGGCGCAGGCTCGGTTACCAGTGGCGAGTTGAGGCCGCTATAGGGGCCTCAACTCGCCAATCGCAGGCCGTCTACGGCGTGTTGCGGTGGGTGGCGTCGAAGGGGTCGCCGAAGGCCTCGTCGTCGAGCCCCTTGGCGATCTCGCGGACGCCGTCGGGCACCCGCATCTCCGGTTCGAAGCCGAGCCGGTCCTTCACCTTGGCGAAGGAGACCTTGTAGTCGCGCGGATCCTCGTCGCGGTGGACGAAGGAGACGTTGCCGCGGTCGATCTCGCCGGTGATGATCTCCACCAGGTCGAGCTTGCGGTAATTCTCGTCGCTGTGGCCGACGTTGAAGACGTCATGGCCGACCTCATCGGGCCCGGCGTCCAGCACCCGGACGATGCCGCGGGCGGCGTCGCGGACGTGGATGTAGGGGCGCCAGAACTGCTCGCCGAAGACTTCCAGGTCCTTGTCGGCCCACAGTTCGCGGGTGAACTCGTTGACCGTGAGGTCGAACCGCATCCGCGGCGCCGCGCCGTAGACGGTGGCGAAGCGCAGGCAGGTCGGCACGGTGGTGCCGCTGCCGTTGGAGAGCAGCATTTTCTCGATCTCCACCTTCTGTTCGGCGTAGAGCGAGACCGGGGCCAGCTCGGCTTCCTCGTCGACCGGCGTCTCCGGGTCGGCCATGCGGCCGTAGTTGGAGCAGGTGGAGGCGAAGATCAGGTGCTTCACCCCGGCCGCGTTGGCGTCGGCGACGAGCCCGCGGGTGGCCTCGACGTTCGTGTCCTGGGCCAGCTCGGGGTCGCGGGCGCAGGCGGGGTCACCGACGATCGCCGCCAGGTGGACGACGGCCTCGGCACCGTCGAGCAGCTCGCGGCGCAGGTCTGCGTCGCGGATGTCGCCGATCCTGACCTTTGCCCCTTTCTGCTCGAGCATGTCTGCAATCGGCTGCTGGCCGTGGAGCAGCGAGTCGAGGACCCGCACCTCCCGGCCCGCCTCGAGTAGGGCGGTCGCGACTTCGGCGCCGACGTATCCGGCGCCTCCGGTGACCAGGACTGGTCCGCTCAACGTATTCCTCCGTGTTCTTCTTGGTATCGGTCGACAAGCCCGGTTAACGCCGCGCGGAAGGCGGCGGGGCTGAAGCGTTCTGCGTGTGCTCTGATCTTCATCGGATCGAAGCGGCCGAAATCGGTGTCGTGCAAGGCCTCGGCCAGGGCGGCTGCGTCCTCACCTTCGACCAGTACCCCCGTTTCCCCTGGTATCACCGTCTCGCGGACGCCGCCGCGGTTGACCGCGACGACCGGCCGGCCGGCGGCCTGGGCCTCGACGGCGGCGATCCCGAACTCCTCGACGTTGGGCACCACCAGGGCGATGCAGCGGGCGTAGAGGTCGCAGAGCATGCGGTCGGAGACGCTGCCGAGGAACTCCACCCCGAGGCCGCCGTAGAGCGCCTCGAGGCGCTCCCGGTCGGGGCCGTCGCCGACGATCTTGATCGGCAGCCCGGCGATCCGCGCCGCCTCCAGCGCGACTTCGACCCGCTTGTGGGGGACGATCTGGCCGACGAAGAGGAGGAAGTCCTCCGGCTGGCCGACGGCGAAGCGCTCGACCGCGACGGGGGGGTAGACGATCTCCGACTCGACCCCGTACAGCTCCATGATCCGGTCCTGGGTGATCTTGCCGTTGGCGACGTAGCGGCTGACCCGCCCGGCGGCCTTCAGGTCCCACTCCCGGTTGCGCTTGAGGATCGCCCGCATCAGCGGCCGCCCCGGCCACGGCGTCTCGGCCTCGGCCCGCTCCTGCTCGAACCAGGCGTAGCGGAAGGGGCTGTGGCAGTAGCAGACGTGCAGCGCGCCCGGCCCCGGCCGCAGCCCGTGCGCGAAGGCGCTGGAGCTGGTCACGATCGTGTCGAAGGACTGCACCGGCAGCCGCTCGGCGGCCTTGGGAAAGAGGGGCAGCAGGTAGCGGAAGCTGCGCTGGCTGGCGCCGAGCCGCTGCAGGCCGGAGGTGTGGACCTCGCGGCCGGCGAAGCCTTCGGCGACCGCCTCGGCGTCGTAAAGCAGGGTGTAGATCGGCGCCTCGGGCCAGCACCTCGCCATCTCGGCGAAGGTGCGCTCCGCCCCCCGCATGGTCAGCAGGTAGTCGTGGGCAAGCGCGAGAGAGGAGCCGTTAGTAGGCGCCACGCCCCGAGAGAACCGCGGGGATGGTGGCAAGCAGGATCTCGATGTCGCGGGCCAGCGACCAGCCGGCGACGTACTGGTAGTCGAAGCGGACCATCTCCTGGAAGGGGCTCTGCGAGCGCCCGTAGACCTGCCAGGGGCCGGTCAGCCCGGGGCGCAGCTCGAGTCGGCGCAGGTGCCATTTCTTTTCCAGGGCGTCGGTCTCGGGGAAGATCAGCGGTCGCGGCCCGACCAGGCTCATCTCGCCGATCAGGACGTTGAAGAGCTGCGGCAGCTCGTCCAGCGAGTAGCGGCGGATGAAGCGACCGACTTTGGTCACCCGCGGGTCCTCGCGGATCTTGAACATGACGCCGTCGCCGGCCTCGTTCATGTCGTCCAGCTCGGACTTGCGCTCCTCGGCGTCGGTGTACATGGAGCGGAACTTGATCAGGCGGAAGCTGGTGCGGTCGCGGCCGGCGCGCGGCTGGCGGAAGAAGATCGGCCCGCGGGACTCGACCTTAATCGCGATCGCGATCGCGATCATCAGCGGCGAGAAGGCGAGCAGCAGCGCCAACGAGCCGGCGATGTCGAGGGCGCGCTTGGAAGCCACCGAGACCGAGGTCAGGGTCGGGGTGCCGATCGAGAGCAGCGGCAGGCCGCCGACCTGGTCGAGGGCGCGGACGCCGTCGAGGAACTCGAACAGGCGCGGGACCACGTCGACCGCAACGCTGGCGTCGCGGCAGACGCGGATGCACTCCAGCAGCTCCTCGTGGTTGGCGCGGGTGAAGGCGATGATCACCCGGTCGGCCTGCTGCTGCTCGATGATCTCTTTCAGATCGGCGAGGCGGCCGAGCCAGGGGAGGTCGGGGGAGCCGACGTTGTAGACGTCGTCGTCGACGATCCCGATCGGGACGAGGCCGAACTGGGCGTTCTTGCCGAGCTTCTCGACCACCTGGCCGGCGACGACGCCGGAGCCGAGGATCAGGGTCCGCTGGCGCAGCTGCTCGTTGCGGTGCAGGCCGGCGCGGACGACGGTGCGGGCGACCCCACCGAAGATGGCGAGCCCGGCGACGGTGATGAAGGTGAGGAAGACCGGGTCGTGGATCGAGGTCACGGCGGCCATCCCGAACAGCGGCCAGGTGATCAGCAGGATCGCGACGAAGCCGCGCGGCATCTCCGGCACCGCCGAGGCCCAGATCGAGAGCTGGTCGCCGCGGTAGAGGCCGATGCTGAAGGCCGCTGCCGGCCAGAGCAGGACCGCGCCGGCGACGAAGACGAGGCCGTCCCAGCTGCTGAAGCCGACGATCAGGACCGCGACTGCCGCGGCTATCGCGGCGGCAAGGGCGTCGCCGAAGACCAGCATCCGCGCCAGCACCGAGCCGCGCTGCTTGGCGCGGCTCTCGCTCGAGACCCCGACTGCCGAAGTCGCCACCTCGGTGGTGCCGGGAGCGTGAGCCGCAGTTGGGCTCGACACAGGTGGGCTCGACATTTTCTCGATGGGCATTTTGAGTGTGGGGAACGAGAGCTAGCGCTGAAATTGAAGTTGGCCGTGGGGGTTGGCCTTGAGCGCTTCGGCTTGCCTGTTTGGACAAGCGGACTTCTGCAATATCGGACTTCTTTCGTACTGTGCCCCCCTCATCGGGTGGCGGGCGGGATCTTTCGGAGCCCGACTTAGAAAATAAAGGTCTTTGGCGTGAATCTCCATCGTCCAGTGCACATATCGGCGACTACTTCGTACTCAGAATTTCGGCAAGCAAGCGTGCAACGGATGCATGAGGCCCTTGCGTGGACGGATATTGCGCCACTTTCGGCGTAAATAGCGGAGTTTTCAGAGGCTTTGACGTCGCCTGCAGGTCGCCGTCGACCGATGCGAGGTTACGCGTTTGGCTGCGTGTCGGTGCCGGCCTCGGCTGACTCGAGCTCGTCGGCGATCAGCCGGGCCAGGGCCAGCGATGAGGTGGCGGCGGGGGAGGGCGCGTTGCGGACGTGGATCGCCCGCTCGGTGCGGTGGACGACGAAGTCGTCGACCAGCTTGCCGTCGCGACCCAGCGCTTGGGCGCGGATCCCCGCCGGGCCCGGTTCGGCCTTGACGCCCTTCAGGGCGGGGACGAAGCGGGCCGCTTCGGCGACGAAGGCGCGGCGGCTGGCGGCGTGGTGCAGCTCGCGCAGGCCGGAGCGCCAGTGCTTGGCCATCAGCTTCCAAGTGCCGGGCCAGGCGACGGTTTCGCGCAGGTCGCGGCCGCGGACCCGGCGCAGCTCGTAGGCGTCGCGGGCCGGTGCCATCAGAGCGCTGGGGCCGATCAGCACCTCGCCGCGGAAGTTGCGGGTCAGGTGGGCGCCGAGGAACGGCAGGTCGGGCTCGGGGACGGGGTAGACGTTGGCCCGCACCAGCTCGGCGGCAGCCGGCGGCAGCCGCAGGTAGCCGCCGCGGAAGGGGACGATGCGCGGGTCGGCCGGGGCGCCGCAAGCGACCGCGAGGCGATCGGACCAGAGGCCGGCGCAGAAGACCGCGGCGGCGGCCGTGGTGGTGCCGCGTGCGTGGCGCACGGTTATGCCCGCGCCGTCGGCGCCGGCGCCGGCGACCGGCGTGCCGGGGTGGACGGTGCCGCCTGCCCGGCGGACGTCCTCGGCGTAGGCGCCGGCGACGGCGACGAAGTCGACGACACCGGTGGCGGGGGAGTGCAGCGCCGCGACCCCACGGGCATTGGGCTCGATCTCGGGGATCTCGTCCCCCCGCAGCCGCCGCAGGTCCGGCACGCTGTTGGCGAGGCCGCGGCGTTCGAGCTCGTCCAGCCGGCCGAGTTCCTTCTCGCCGGCGGCGACCACGAGCTTGCCGTTTTTCTCGTAGGGGATCCCGCGCTCGTCGCAGTAGGCGTACAGCTCGCGCGCGCCCTGGACGCAGAGCCGCGCCTTCAGCGAGCCGGGCTCGTAGTAGATGCCGGCGTGGATGACGCCGCTGGAGCGGCCGGTCTGGTGGTGGCCGAGGTCGGGCTCAGCCTCGAGCAGGCAGAGTCGGGCGCCGGGCCGGCGGGACAGCAGCTCGCGGGCGACCGCGGTGCCGAGGATGCCGCCGCCGACCACGGCCAGGTCGCACTCGCGCGGGGGCGCCGCGCCGTCGCTGCCCGGCATCAAGTCAGTGGGCCTCGCCCGAGGCGTGCGCCGGCGGCCGCGACTCCTCCGCCAGCGAGGTGATCTCCAGCTGTCCCTGCGCCGCCTCTTCCAGCACCTCGGTCGCCTCCTGGGCCGAGCGGGCGTAGAGCTCGACCAGCAGGTGGACGACGATCTGCTCGTCGTCGTGCTTGTGGAAGCGGACGTGGGTGAAGAACTCGCGCACCCCGGCGTCGCCGAAGGCGCCGTAGGTGAGGAACTCGATCGCCTCCGGGCCGGAGCAGCTCTCGACCCGGTCCTGGTCCACCTGCACCGTGCAGGAGGCGACCCAGGGGGTGCCGGCGACCATTCGCTCCCAGCGGTCGTCGATCGGCACCACGCGGTCGCCTTCGAAGGTGAGGTGGGGCTGGTCGTGCATGCAGTCGAGGCACTGGACGACGCTTTCCTGCACCTCGTCGACCCCTTCGGCCAGCGCTCCGGACTCGGGATCGACCCGCCGGATCGCGTCGTAGTGGATCTGGATCTCCAGATTCTGCGACCAGCAGCGGTAGCACCGCAGCCAGGCAGTCCGGTCCCCGTTCAGCTCGCTCATCGCTCCATTGTTGCGAGGGCGCCGGTTGGGCGCCATGCGGGCTCGGTCGAGGCGCGCTTTACGCGGCGGCGCCGGCGCCCGCCCGCCGGCCGACCAGGTCGACGATCTCGCCCATGATCAGGTTGACGTCGAAGTCCTTCGGCGTGTAGACGCCGGCGACCCCGGCCTCGCGCAGGCGCTCGGCGTCGGCGACGGGGATGATCCCGCCGACCACGACGGGCACCTCGACGCCCTCGTCCCGCAGCAACCGCACCACCTCGGGGATCAGCTCCAGGTGGGAGCCGGAGAGGATCGAGAGGCCGACCACGTCGACGTCCTCCTGTAGGGCCGACTCGGCGATCTCCTCGGGGGTTAGGCGGATGCCCTGGTAGATGACCTCCATGCCGACGTCGCGGGCCCGCAGCGCCACCTGCTCGGCGCCGTTGGAGTGGCCGTCGAGGCCGGGCTTGCCGACCAGGATCTTGATCCGGTGGCCGATCTGCTCCGAGGTCGCGTCGACCCGCTTGCGGATCTCGTCCATCTGCTCGCGCTGGCCGGGCGCCGACGCGCTGTCGACGCCGGTCGGGGCGCGGTAGGGCCCGAATACCTCGCGCATCGTGTGCGCCCACTCGCCGGTCGTCGCGCCGGCCTTGGCGGCGGCGATCGTCGCGGGCATGATGTTGATGCTGTCGTCCGCGGCGGCCTTCGCCAGCTCGTCGAGGGCGGCCTGGACCGCGCCCTCGTCGCGCTCGGCCTTCCACTTCTCCAGCGCCTCGACCCGTTCGCGCTCGACCTCGGGGTCGGGGGTGAGGATGCCGCCGTCGGCGCCCGCGGTCAGGGGCGAGTCCTCGGTCTCGGTGAAGCTGTTCTGGCCGATCACCTTCTGCTCGCCGGCCTCGATCCGCGCCACCCGCTCGCGGTGGCTCTCGACCAGGCGCGCCTTCATGTAGGGGACGGCCTTGACGGCGCCGCCGTGCTCCTCGACCACGGCCATCTCCGCCCGCGCCCCGGCGGTCAGCTCCTCGACCAGGCCGTCCATCACCACCGAGCCCTCGAAGATGTCGGGGTACTCGAGCAGGTCGGTCTCGTTGGCCAGCACCTGCTGGATCCGCAGGCTCCACTGTTGGTCCCAGGGGCGGGGCAGGCCCATCGCCTCGTTCCAGGCCGGCAGCTGGATCGCCCGCGCGCGGGCGTCGCGGCTCAGCGTCACCGCCAGCGCCTCGAGCACGATCCGCTGGATGTTGTTCTCCGGCTGAGCCTCGGTCAGGCCGAGGCTGTTGACCTGGACGCCGTAGCGGAAGCGCAGCATCTTCTCGTCGGTCACTCCGTAGCGCTCGCGGCCGATCTCCTGCCACAGCGCACTCATCGTCCGCAGCTTGGCGATCTCCTCGATCAGCCTGATCCCGGCGTTGACGAAGAAGGAGATGCGGCCGAAGACCTTGGGGAAGTCCTCGTCGGCAACCTGGCCGCGGGCTTTGACCTCGTCGAGGACGGCGATCCCGGTCGAGAGCGCGTAGGCGATCTCCTGCACCGGCGTCGCCCCGGCCTCCTGCAGGTGGTAGCTGCAGATGTTGGTCGGGTTCCAGCTCGGCACCTCGTTG
>Ga0164301_10000134_pt1 | contig 19146 bp, 21 predicted proteins | sample Whisoiple_231_MG_FD_109711 | JGI IMG/M metagenome (GOLD analysis project Ga0164301, IMG submission 109711) | Unamended control soil microbial communities from upstate New York, USA - Whitman soil sample_231_MG | ecosystem: Environmental > Terrestrial > Soil > Agricultural land ... | reverse complement strand
TGAATTATTATAAAGTAACCCGTATTTTCATAAGGTGACTTTAGTCTAGTATTACTATTCCATTGGAACACCTTACAGATGACCGTCTTCATGCCATATAAGGTAATCTGGCCTGATAACAGTGGTATACTATAGTTTGATACCAAGAGATCGAAAATGTGTTAAATGTGGAAGTGCAAAAACATGGATTAGAAATTTAGGTGGTAAATTGCAGCCTGCATGGCATAGGAGTGGGCCTGATTTCCTATGTAGTATTTGTTATGACAGGCTTCGAAATAAGACCCCCGAACGCAAGATTACCGATAAATCTAAGCGAGAGAGAATACGTAAAAAATTACTAACATATGTAGGAAGAGGCCAAATCAAATGCGTTCATTGTGGCTGCGACAAACAAGAACTTCTTGAGATTAATCATATAAATGGCGGAGGCACAAAGGAAAATATCCACCCACAAAATTCTACTATAGTATTTTACGTGGAGTAAGAGGGATAGAAGATCTAGAACTAAGATGTAAGATTTGTAATGCACTGCATTACTTGAAAATGGCTTTCGAATTGGTTGGCCTACAAATCTTATGACTATCGGTTCCTACCAAGAACCAATGACACCTTTTCTTCCGTCTTTGGCATACTAATGTCTAATGAATGATCTCAAAGCATTCTAGATATTTCTGTGACAAGAGAGATCTATAAAAAATTATCATTTCGGTAATAAAAATATGGCAAGATTATAACATTGCATGGATTAATGCATATAATGAATTTATGAAAGCTTGGATGGGTATAATTAAATGCTGAATTAACTGTATGACACATTTAATTTGATAATAATGCTAAAGTTTGACAGAAATATAAACAACTCAATACTATTCTACTTTTGATGAACAGTATATCTTTTTCCATTTTCATCAAGAGCCAAATAATTCATCAAGAAATCTTTCAAATTCAATATCACTCATTTGTCTTTTAGCTTCAAATAATTTTTCAGCATCAGCTCCTGCACAATATCTCCAGTTAGGCTTCTGTGATTTAGCAATTTTAAGAACTATATCTGCTACTACCTTTGGGTCAGAACCATTTGCAACCGCCGCCTTGGATTTGTCCATAATGCTTTTCGTCATTTCTGCAAAAGATGAGATACTATTATTTTTATTTGATCCTTTGGGTTGCAAGTACTGTTCTTGCTCTTGTTGTTGTATTGCTAATTTTTTTGGAAGATACATGCTATAACTTGCTACTTCTGTCTTGATTGCTCCAGGTTCTATAATGCTTATTCTGATTCCAAAAGGAGCAAGCTCATGCCTCAAAGATTGTGTGAGCCCTTCTAATGCAAACTTTGTTGCTACGTAAGCTGATGCACAAGGGACACCGAAAAAGCCATTAGCCGAGCCAATATTTATAATAGTTCCACCCGTTTTTTGCCTTCTCATTATTGGTGTAACTTCCATTATTGTTCTAAAAACGCCAAAGACATTAGTGTCAAATTGTGCTTGAATTTCTTCTGAAGATAGATCTTCTGCTGCTCCTAACATGGTATATGCTGCATTGTTTACAAGTAGATCTATTTGTCTTTCTTTTTTAACTATGAATTGGATTGCTTGTTTTACTGAGACATCATCAGTAACATCTAATTGAACTACTTCTATTGGTAGATTTCTTTTCTTGGCAAGTTCAGAAATACCTGCAGCCTTGTCAATGTTACGAACCGTAGCATAAGTATTAAAGCCGTTTTCTGCCAAAGTCAAAGCAGTTGTAAATCCTATTCCTCTTGAGCTTCCGGTAATTATTGCAATTTTTTTCTGATTTGTAGATGTCAATTCAATCGATCTATCAATATACTAATGGCTATAAACTAATTAATTATTCCAGCGGTTTACTATGTAACCTTCGATAGTGTTTTCGATTTTACTAATTTAAAAATTTCGTTTCTATTAACTTTTTGTGTAATCAGAGCAAAATGCTTACATTCAAGATTTAGTGTATTATTCTATGCCAGTAATAACGATCTCCACTTACAGTGGTAGAACACAACGAGAAAAGGACAGGTTGGCAGAAGCAATTACAGATGACGTTATAAAGATATTAAATGTAGAGAAAAAGGATGTAATAATAGTGTTTCATGAGGAGCCCCATGGAAATTGGTATGCAGAAGGCATTAGACTCTGACGTATTTGGTGTCCTGGATACTTATCGTGCGCTATAACAACTGTAATAAATTACTGATTTATTTTTCTTAAGCAAAGAATATGCAGGTTTAATTAAAGTCGGTTAAGCTACCTTATCAACCGTCCAAAAAAAAATTGTTTGTAGATTGTTGAATTATCTTTCTATCAGTTGCACATCTTATAGTTTAGTTCCACACCAAGGACAACGCTTAAACGGTTCAAGACTGGCTATAGGTCGATCATATTCAGCATTGCGTATACCAACCGTCTTTAGTAATTCAATATTCTGTCATTTCTCTGAGGTTTATGTGTTATGGAAAAATACTATAACAGAAATCATGCTCTTCGGCCCCAACACCATTCAAAATATAATCTTTCTTGTGGTGTTGGAGGTCTAAGATGTGTCCATATTAAATTAAGTCTAAGCACTATATTATTCTCAATAATATCTGAGATATCGTTAACAAGGAATTTCCACATTGTTTCAACAAATTCATATCGTGTTTCTTCATGTTTTGGAATCCTCTGACTTCTCTAATAACGTTCAATTTTAGCAGATTCTGAACACAGTCTTCAACTAAAGATCTGCATTCTTCAAGTCTCAGATAGTAGAAGGCATGACCATCATAGCGTCCATTCATAATATTTGTCACTGAAGTCCCTGGATATTTGTAGCGCCGGTTAGGCGTTTCAATTGATAGAAAAAGATGTTATTTGCCATGCAGCAGCAATTACAAAGAATTTGCTAATGTATTCCCTTCAAGTTATACAAAGAAAATAATTACAATTATTTATGACCCCTAACTCTATATAATAAATTAACCGAATTCTCTAACAATGATATAGAACAATATAGTATTGGGAAGATGATCCATCCTCAACTTGTTGGTTTCATAATTTCTGGGTTCATATCTGATTCCTACTATAGACCAGATACCAATTAGATTTTAGCAGAATATCTTAAGCTGTTGACTTGTTAACGATAAACTAAGAAAATAGGCTGCGAAGAAAGGTAGATCCTAAAAGTTAAAGCAGACAAGATAGTAGAGCTGCAGCAGACTATAGACGATGTTAAAAGGAAGTTGGGTATAACCTAGACTGTTATTAAATCTGTGAAGTTCACTAACATCTCTGGGAAGGATGATAGAGAATATACAATTGCAGAGGCTGATTATGACCCGATTCTGGGTTTGTTGGTAGATCTATGATCATCGTCATTCCATTTATCTTTAGATCGTGAGACGTAAATTCAAGAGCGAAGGTAAACTAATTAACTATCAAAGCTCCTAGGACGCCGAGTTACTTAACTAATTTTCATCGATGCATTGACTTTTATGTTGATTACTATAGGTTTATCCTTCATTGATAATACTTCTGATATTAAGTCCGTGACTCTTAGCAAGAATGGAAAGCAGCGTCTAATATAGAGATCATCAGGAATTCTTGCCTGGGATCAGGTATTTAGTAAATGAGTGATATTCAAGACAAATGAATAAATTTAATATTCGTTTAATGTGACAAGATATATCAATTTAAATGGCTAAGCCTCAAATTCAATGTCTATTAACCTTAGTATTGGTCGTTACAGTCTCAATTGGACTAATACATCCGTTTAATTCTGTTATAGCTCAACCAGCAGTATTAAGAGCTCCAAATCTAAAGGTGGAATTAGTTGCCCAAGGATTACGATCTCCTACGAGTATGGCATTCTTGGGACCAAACGACATTTTAGCCTTAGAGAAAGAAGCTGGAACAGTACAGAGAATCACAAATGGCAAAGTGTTTCCACAACCCTTACTTCAAGTTCCTGTTTCACCAAAAAATGAAAGAGGTATGCTTGGGATTGCTATTGGAAAGCACAATAATGGTCCTACATACGTCTTCCTGTATTACACCGCGTCTGGCAGCGGTGGTGGAGCAAAATCACTTGCAAATGTTCTTTATAGATATGAATTGGTAAACAACAATAACAACACCCAACAGTTGGGCAATCCTAAACTTCTGCTAAATCTCCCTGCACTTCCTGGCACTAATCATAATGGTGGCAAGGTAGTTATTGGTCCTGACAATAACGTGTATACTGTTATTGGGGATCTCAAAACTCATAGAACTCAATCGGAGAATATAGTCAACGGACCGCATGTAGATAGCACTGGAGGTATACTAAGAGTTACACAGGATGGTCAACCCGTGCCAAACCCTCCACTCGGGCAGACTACGGCTCCTCTAAATCTGTATTATGCCTATGGAATACGCAACAGTTTTGGTATTGGCTTTGATCCCGTGACTAACAAGTTATGGGATACTGAAAATGGTCCTGGATACGGAGACGAGATCAATCTTGGTGAACCAGGCTTTAATAGTGGATGGGCACATGTAATGGGAATATGGGCTCCAGAAGGAGCAATAGGAAAAGAGACTGCTGGACCGATCGTTTCTAATCCATCATCTAACTTGGTAGACTTTGCAGGAAAAGGTAAATACAGACCTCCAGAATTCATATGGTTAAAGTCAGTAGCTCCTACAGCACTAAAGTTCTTTAATTCTGTAAAACTTGGCAAACAATATCAAAATGATTTGTTTGTGGGAGACTACAAAAATGGCAATATTTATCATTTCAAGCTAAATCAAGCAAGAACAGGTCTGGTTCTTAACGGAACACTGGCTAACAAGATATCTAATACACCACAGGATAGTCAACCATTAATATTTGCCAGTGGATTTGATGGTGGAATTACGGATCTACAAGTTGGACCTGATGATGGCTACCTCTACGTTCTTACATTTGCAGGGTCAATATATAGAATAGTTCCAACTTCTTAACTGATCTTTCTCTTTTCCTTTCTTTTCTTCATTCCTGTAAAAATGTATTCTATCTGTTTCTAGCAATTGAGTATGCTCTGATATATCGTTATTCTGAACTGACTATATTAATGATAAATTCGATTCAACGTCTAGAGTCTCTTAATTTTTTCGAGCAAGTGGATTCGTCGATAGTCAGTAGAGATATGTCTTACCTAAGACAACAGGCAAAACAAAATATCAAAAAATACATTGATGAAAGGTTACCTGAAGAATATGAGAAATGTCTTGTTGGCTTAACTTCCATTCTGAAAGAAGCATGGAATGCTGCTTCTAGCACTGAAGACAAACGAGAAAAGATACAAGCCTTATCATTAGTAAAAGAGTGTTATGAAATGAAACTGGAACTACTAAAGAGTGCTACAGTGGTTGATGATGCTATTAGGTTTGTATCTGATAGGGCAAACATGAAGTTAAAGTCATTTTCCAGCGGTAGTAGCAACAAAAGTCAGAAAGCGAACGGATCAAGATTAAGATTATAATGATAATGAATACAAAGGTCAGCTAGAAAAAGAACCGGAAGACGAATCTGGTGAGGTAACTGTAAATCAGGTTTTTTGATTATTTATCCAAGAACACCTACCTAGATTTGTGCCAAGCCTCCATCGACGGACAGTTCAGTGCCCGTGATATAACTGCTGTCATCAGAAGCGAGAAATGATGCAGCTTTCGCGACTTCATCAGGATTTCCCATTCGCCCCAGAGGCACATTGGCCACGATAGTCGCATTAAATTGGTTGGTCTGTTCCTCATTCAGAACCCCATTGAAGATCGGTGTGTCGATACGACCAGGACTGATGGCGTTGACACGTATCTTGCGTTGTTTCAGATCGGCTGTCCATGTACGAGCGAACGAGCGTATAGCCGCCTTGGTTGCGCTGTAAACACTTGTCGCCTCAAATCCTTTAGATGCTGCAACTGAAGCATTCAAAATGATAGAACCTCCATCCTGAAACAAAGGAAGTGCTTTTTGCACAGTGAACAAGAGTCCTTTGACATTGATGCCGAATGTTTTGTCAAAGTGCTCTTCGGAAATTTCCCCTAACGGGGCCGCTCCGATAGTGCCAGCGTTAGCGAAAAGAACGTTTATCTGGCCCTTCTGCTCCTTTACCGTAGCATACAATCGATCAAGATCTGCTAGATTTGAGACATCACCCTGAACGGCTGTGACGTTGTTCTTGCCGATCTGTGTTGCTGCTGAATCAAGTTCGCTCTGGCGGCGACCAGTGATGAAAACATATGCACCGTCTGACACAAACTGCTGCGCTGTTGCAAGGCCAATACCACTGTTTCCTCCTGTGATGACTGCAACTTTTCCTTTAAGCTTACTCATGTATTTCTCCTCGACTCACTGTCTTTTTGGTATCGTATCATAAGTAACTAAGTAACTACAATGAAGTAATTAAATAAAGTTACGTAATGGATAGTAGGTTTCAATATCGTAAGTGTTTTTATGAGTATACAAAAGAAATGGCGAAAAAGATAAAATATTCCTTCTAAACAAAGAAGTAACTTTAGCAAAAGCTAAAGCCACGGATTCTATTACTAGTCAAGATAACTGATTGATATTCAAAGACCTAAAAAAAGAGTCACTTTAGAATCAACACCCTTAGAGCATAAAACGCTTGCACTGTTACACAATAAACCGTTTTGGATGTGGAATACTAAAGAACACAAACAAGAAGACATGAACACAAAAGGACAATGTTGTTTTAACCACATAATCGGCTTACCTACCAAGGATGGAGAGGAAAAAGCAATGTTTGATTATGAAAAGCACTCCCTTTTAGATAATGATTGTTCTAACGCGTTAAAGCATACTTTCAAACACAAGCATTTATGGATCAAAAAGAGTGCTGGTCTTGGAGTAACAGAATTCTTCTTAAGGTTAATGGCATGGCTATGCTTACGAAATGATGATTACAAAAACAGCCAGATGTGTATAATTACAGGTCCTAACATAGACATTGCTATTAAGCTCATAAAAAGAATAAAAGGATTGTTTGAACCAAAGCTACACGTTACATTTGACAGTAAAGAAACAGTACTCGAATTAAATGGCTGCACTCTTAAGCACACTATACAAATTACTGCTCGTGAAAGTATATCAATGAGTGTTTGATTTTAATCTAGAGAATAATGTTAAGTTATGTCTTAATCACAGACAAAATCAAGATCACCGAGATCTTTATCAGGCATTGACAAATCGAGAAATATTTAATGAGATACTAAAACAAGGACTCGATTACATTTTATCTGATAAAGAGACATTTGATGATAGATCTGGGTTTGAACAATTGCTGAAGGATAACCGGGATAAAATTGTGGATTATTTTATGGCTCTAAAAGACAAGATAAAATTGGATGAATTACGACTTTATTAGCATATTCACATTTTCACTTTAGGTAAACTCTTCGGTTCTAAATATGCGTGAAGGATCGTCAATGTCTTACAGAGCTACGCTTAATTTCCTCTATGACTTCATACAAATATTGTTTGAACTCAGGTTCATTAAGTGATGGTTCTACTCCTGTATCCAGTGTTAAATTTGCCCGTTGTTCTTTCACAAGTCTCAATACCCTCCTTTGCAGTTCATCCTGCATCTGTGCTGTTCCAATACTATCTAGAAATTTTGTTTCCCTTACAGCGAGTCTTCGAATGGTCTGACGCAATTTTGAATCTTCCGCAACAGATATGGCTGAAGAATAAATTCCAATAAGTAATAAATATGAAGCCAATCCCATAAATAAGGTAGTTGCAAGTCCAAATGGCGGATAAGGAGCAGAAACTAAGACAGCCACCTGATTTGAAACAAATACAAGAACAAGACCATATGCAGAAATTATCATATAGTTCCTTGCGACATTATTACCACTAATCTTTCTTGAAATAATCCAAAAAGTTATACCAAATAGAATTGCTCCCACAGGCTTTGTTACTGTAAAGACTAATGTGTAGATTATGCTAAACAAAATAGGCTGCGAAGCATTAAATGCTGAAAATAGACTAAGAAACAATGGTGGGAATTGAATTAGAAAATATACTAAAGGGATGACAAGTGCAAACCAATATCTCCTGCTAGTCTTTTCATAATAGCTTCGTAGAACTAATGTGGTAGCTACCCACCATAGCATAAAGTATATGATCGATGAAATTACATATCCACCGTTGAGAATACCCGTCGCTGGCCCTAAGGTGAAAAATGGAGACCCAACACCTATGTGAGGCTGAACATAGTCTGGCACATTCATTAAAATCGTAGTTACAAATGCTATTATGAAGGCGGCATTTATTGCAAGAACTGCTGATGAAATTGCATAAATCAGCACTGTAATATTCTTGTCTGACTTAAACCATGCAAAAAACTTTTGTGCAAGGACTACCAACATAGTGATCGCAGTAATGTAACTAATCCATGTCACTATGGTAAGGAGGATGGTAATGTATCCTGAAGATATTACGACTTGAAGGTTTATAAAAATGATACATGCTGCAAGTAAATACTGTGATATAGTAACTACTTGATGTAATATATCAAAATGGAGGCTTTTACGAATCCTTAGATGCTTACTTCTTTGTTTCATAATTTGTAGTATCAAAAAAAGACTGACAAGACACATAATAGATATAATAATAAATAAATCCACTCTCCAACTGACAGGAGATTGGCTGAAGCTAAAGTAGTAAATCTTGATGACCGAGGTATCGACTATTAAAAGAATAACCAAGAGACATACAAGAATAAAAGTTATTTTATTGGTATAAGAATTGAATTTCTGGATTATATTATGATAAATCATTGCTAGTCTGACCACATGCCGAGTAAAAGAAAGTTCCAAACAAGGGCTGCATATGTCATATTTGTCACATTTATCATTATTATCTCTCTGTCAAAATAGACCATAATAAATTTGCTATGTTAACAATCACTATGTTCCTATTATTATGAACCCTCAAATTGAGCTTAAATATAAGAGATGGGCTGCCAACTTTTCGTATCACTCTTATATATATCACTCACAAGAGAATACGTAGAATGGAGAATGGAATTTTGCCAAGGATCAAGGGACAAATGTTTGTCATGCTTGGATGTATTATACTGCTTGCTATGGTTTCAGTAATTTTAATTGCAAGGGCTGTCGGCCTTAATCCAGGACTCTATTCTGTAGACTCAAAGCCATATGGATTAGCATTCCCTCAATGGAGCGAAAAGTGGTGGAATTGGATGATATCTATACCCCAGCCGCAAAATCCATTAAATGATGAAACTGGTAAGAACTGTGCAAATGGTCAAAACAATCCTAATGTCTGGTTTATGACTGGTACCGGTTCTGGTTCTGTAGTGCGCTCATGTACTATACCATCATCAAAGGCAATACTTATTCAGCCTGCAGGAAACGAGTGTTCTTTTGCAGAAAACCCTTCTTTGAAGACAGAATCAGAATTGCGTAGCTGTGCTATAAGTGGAGATCAAGTTAACTCAATACACGTTAGCATTGACGGGAAGGATGTCCAAAATTTACAAAATTATATAGTCCAAACTCCACTATTTAATCTATCATTTCCAAAAGATAATATTTTTTCAGCACTCGCAGGCCCTAGTAAGGCAGTTGGTCATGCCTACGTAGTTTTCCTAAAACCCCTTAAGGCCGGTAAGCACGACATTCATTTTGATCAGGTTACTCTAGGAAGTCCCGAAACAGGCACAGGAAACTTTGCTTATGATGTAACATACCATTTGACAGTAAAGTGAATATAATCTAGTAATATGATGCCTAAAGACCCGAGGAGAACTATCTGTTGCACGAATTCAGAACTTCATGATCAGCGAAACCTTTCTGAGCCTTCTTCTTCCTCTCTTACTGATCCCAATTACCTACCAAATCAGGGATCAAATTTACGTACCATCATAGAGATCAATCTACTATAGGCAAAGATAAAGTACTAAAGACCATAATCATTATGATTTAGAATCTAAACCTTCTTTGGTTGTAGTGAGAAAAGATGATGATGTCGTGATAATACTTGTTCTAGAGAATTTGTTAGGGAATTGTTTTACTATTCCATCTGCTAGCGAATCTGACATAATCATTGCCTGAGGATAAATCTTATCAAATACTATAATACTATTTGAATACTTGCCGCCAAGAGTGGCAACTGCCTCTGATAATGTAAGATTTAAGTGATTGTCTAACATAGAGTTCAGATCAGCTTTCTTCATATGCTCTTGCTGATATCTCATTCTATCTTTTTAAATATACTTTTAATTCCCAGTTCTGGGTTCCAAAGGTGATATTTGACAATATATTATAATAATATGTAAACAGTAGTAAAACTGACTTTGAACAAAGTAACACCACGCTCTACAGTAGTATCATCTTCAATACTGTCAGCGATACTAGTATTTAGTGTAGTATTTAATTGGCACGGAAACTTCATGCTGATGGGAACTATCGCAGAAGGAAAAAAAGATAATAGTAGTAATAGTGGTACACTAGGCTCAACAGCCTCAGTATCGTCTTCCCAGTCCCCTTCCTCATCTTCTAATACAATCCAGTTATCTACAAAAGAAGTATCACCAGGTGTATATAGATGGATAAGTAGCAGTAGTGGAGCGATAAATCCAACCTTAAAGGTTTCATCAAATATTGTTAATATAATAAAAATTCAAAATCCTACAGATACAAAGCACGAATTAATCATAGATACGGGCGCAGATGTATTACCATCAAGTGATGATATAAAACCAGATAGTTCAGGCCAATTATCTTTCAAACCAACTACGACTGGTACATTTACATATCATTGTGCATACCATCCCTTTACAATGAAAGGAACAATACAAGTGGCATCTGGTCCATAAAGCCTTATTTTAATAAGCAAGAGACAATTCATCTACATAGATGTAAATAGAAGTAAAAGGAGGGAGGGATGTGTATCAATTATAGTGATATTGAAGAATCTGCACCCAAGGTAAATTTCAGCTCGGTTCAATAACGGATTATTATATTATTATTATTACATAAGTTGTGATTAGTAACTATTTTACCGATAGTTTTTCATACCATGTGCAATTAAAAGACGTATAGAGAAATTCGCATTGCTCCAAGCAAATCTTCGCCACTAATCATGAACGGAGCCAAAGCCAAGATTATGCTGACTGAAATCCATCTCTCAATTCTAAGCATTTTTTCCTTTTAATTCTTTTTCTAGACCAATTAGAAATCCAGCTAATAATGATAAACCCAGATCCAGTAAAAAGTCTAGTTCGTTTATACTGAACAGACCAACAACCATTTTCTAGACTCACCTATTTGTTTTAGTTAAGATAGCGCTATGGATAAGAGTCTTGATTATTCAAATTAAAATTGCTAAATTGATCAAATGATAACTGGGACAAAAACAAATTAAAGTATGTATTTTGTCAAAATCAAATAGATCTGCAATAAATCTCCTTTTTTATGTTTTCTCCTAGAATAATAATCGTCGTCATTATTATACTCTTTTTCTCCATAATGATATTTTCTATAATGTTCATCCCCGTATCTGTTCTGTATGTTTGCCACTTTTTTTAATTCTCCTGTATCTAGCCATACACCCTTACATCTAGGAGATTGATCTATCTCAACTCCAAATTTACTCATTATTCCAAGTTCGGAACTACAATTAGGAAATATCAAATTCATCTGATTTGAATTAGATTATAAGGTATTTATTGATGTATAGAACAAGAGTATTAAAATAGCTAAAATAACACCACAGTTGACAAATATTATAGGCTTTCTCTCTCTATCCGCTTACCCCTAATCATGTACAGAATGAACACAAAAGCTAGTATTCCAAAGATAACAGAAATGGATATAACTATAGGCAGTTTATAATATTCCGAAATAATTATCTTTATTCCAACAAATGCAAGTATTGCTGCTAAACCTGGTTTCAAGTAATAGAATTTCTTCATCATTTCTGCTAGCAGAAAATAAAGACTTCGTAAACCTAGTATTGCAAATAGATTGGATGTGATTACAATAAATGTATTAGTTGTTATAGCAAGAATAGCTGGAATAGAATCAAGTGCAAATACCAAGTCAGTAACTTCAATTATTATTAATGCAACTAACATTGGAGTAGCATATACTACATATTTATTCAAATTTGTCGACGACGTAATTTTCTTTTTAATAAGAAATTGATTTCCATGTAATTCTAATGAAATCGGTATAAACCTTTTTAATATTCTAACAGCAATATTTTTTTCAATTTCTATTTTCTTCTCCTTCTTTTCAACTAACATCCTTATAGCAGTAAAAAGAAGTCAGGCTCCGAAGAAATAGATCATCCAATGAAATGATTCAAGCAAGGATATGCCACCTAAAATCAATCCGATTCTCATTACAATAGCACTAATGATACCTGCCATCAACACTTTGTGTTGGTAAATATACGGTATTGCTAATGATGAGAAGATAATTAAAAAAACAAAAAGGTTATCCATGCTTAGAGATTTTTCTATCGCATATCCTGTTAGAAATAATAGAGCATTATCATGACCATATACAATGTATATTATTCCAGCAAACACACATGCAAGAGAAATCCATATCACTGTCCAGATTAAGGCATGTCTAAACACAGATGCTTTCTGCTCTTTAATTGCAAAAGAGGTAGAATCAGAGTCTTCTGCATTAGAAATGGATTTAGGATTCGATGTATGATTTGATAGGCTGCCAAAATCACTGTCAAATTCGATATTTTTATATCTGTCTACGTCCTTATTCGAGGGTCTTCCATTCTTATACTTGTTCCTAAATATGTAAACTACTTGGTTCAAAAGGCCCAGATCTAAGGCTAACGCTACTATTACAAAAAGACTAAAAATAACCCATACGAAGTAGTCAAGAGAGTTATTTTCTGATGTTACAGCAGCAGTGATAAGAGCAGTTATCATTATGTATCATATGCTCGGCTAATAAAACTATAAAATCTATCTTAACTAAAATTAAGCTATCTACAGTATTTGGTAAGCTATTAATTTTGATAGTAATTTATGGCAGTATAAATAAGAATGGAACTTGATCTTCTCACTCACAGTCTACTGCAATCTTTATCTACTCTTAACATGGTACTCGAAGACGACTAAGCAAGAATGAGAACGCGTGATCATGACAATGACTTATTTCATCTTTGACCAGTCAGATGTCTTTAAAGTTATTCACTTCATGGCTATCAACTCTTAGTCTTTTCTAACTAGGTTATTTTAATAGCATTAGCTTTCGTCGCTAAGGTTATTTGAACCGCTGCTGCCACCACTGGTATGAGTATGAATATTTATGAAAATATTTTTTATACATTTCCCATGTATGAACTGGAACCTCTGGAAGCCACATGGATGGAATGGTGGTCCTAGATAATGACATCTGTTATCATGACCACCAGAACCAAGTATCCCATGTCGATAACATGGTATTGGTTTACCGTCATCGTTCTTGCATCCCTTTGCATCGGGATGTTCTTTGCATATCCCATCCTTCTGTCCACACTCTGGAAATGATGGATTTATGATATACCCAGGTTCACATGGTGTTTTATCTGGAATACATCTACTTGTTTCATCGTTTTCATGACTATGATAACCCTTAGAGCATTTGTCATGTTGAGGAAAGCAGTTACAGTCCTCATTCTGGAAAAATCCATTTGGATACTTGCCATTATCTGACTTACACTTTGGATAAAAATAGTGTCCATTGAAATACTGCTTAACCGAAAGGTTGGTTGTATGCATGCATACTGCCGTCACCTGGGTAGTGTTCGTTTCAGTTATAGCCAATCATAAGAAATACATTATCCCAGACTGGAGTTAGTTAGTAGTTTATATCTTTATTTTTGATACCGTCCATGTAATATTGACTGCCTCTTATCAACACTGCTGTGCATGTCCGGAACTCTCAGATGTGACTCATGCATTTGAGCACGAAAATATTAAAGATACTATAGAGATGGATTAATATGTTATAACATTCTTTTAATATTTATTAATGGTATTATATGGACTTTTATGTACTTTGGGTATTAGAGGCGGATTGACTCTGGGCTATGTGGGAGCCGAGCTTCTAACGTCCTATTGGAATCGCAGATATTTAAGAGATAACGCCTCTCAACCTAGCAAGGTTCATGTTCTAAATCGGAGAGTGCATCACGGTGAAATTGGTACAGTGTTAGCATTATCTTCGTTGCTCTTGAGAGCAACACCTGTTCCAACTGCAGCTGCTGCAATCGTGGCAGGAATAGGGATGGGTCTTATTAAGGATGATCATGCCGACATTGGAGAGTGGTTCAGATTTAAGAAAAAAAACTTTCATAAACAGAAATATACCAAGATAAAGGTAACATCTCTCAAACAACAAAAAGATATCACAGTAACTAAAGGTAAACAACATGAGTATAGTTCTAAATCAGAAAGAAGATCGGACATTTTCAATACCTTATTGTATCCTGACCAAGGGGATAAAAAAATAGTAGGAAAGCTTATCTTCGAACCTCTGCAGAAACAGATACGAAATCTAATAGATACTCAATCGCAAACGATGAAACAAATTGAATCACAGATAAAAAAATCCCGAAGCCAGTTGCAGTTGAAAAAAGAGTAGGAAACAACCACGCAATACAAAACGAAAAGACCATGTTGCATTCTATGCATATGGAATTCAATGTAACCGAGGTCAGGCATACGGCAAGCGCCCATATCTATACCTATTTTTCATTTCCTTGTTAAGTAGTATATTTTTTTATTTTCTGATTCCCGATAATTTTCGGAATGACAAGCAATGCCATATTTTCATTGATTCTGCTATAGAAGATGTTTCTTTGAGGACTTGGATCTCGTCCTTAATCTCAATATACAGAAGAGATTGCCACCTGGATCTTCCTATACGAAAGTAACCATATCGATTATATCTCTATGGGTAACGGTTAGCCACAATTTTAGTAGCTCTGTCTATCCCTCTAAGTTGTTAGTGCAGAGATCAAGGTGTAATCTGATCTAAATATAGATTGTATCATTATATACATAGAGATATACATTCAAGCCAAAATATATGTGGCATGTGGCATGTTGGATGTATATCATTAAAGACATCTACTATCTGATTTACGTAAACGGCTTCCGAACTTCTTCCACTCCTTGTATCTGTCTACAAATGCCAGACTTTAGGACAGTATCGTACTGCCAGAAATATATTAGCGGCGGCAACCAATTATATGGGAGAACACAGTTTAAAGGTGCATTCTAACAGAGAAAAACTGATTATCTATAAGAAGTGTACAGTCGCTAGGCTATCTATATGAGCTATCTAGTCAGATATAGTAAGAGGCTAGCAATTACGGTAGAATTCTGAATCAGCATGTTGCTTTATGTGATATTCCATATCTGTATGTATTGCCTGTTCTTTCGATTAATTATGCCATCGATGGACCAATAGAAGTACAACAGTCGGAACAACTTCCATTGATGCCACGAGTTCCAACGACAGCCAAATTAATTATTTTATTGGGCAGCATGTTATTAATTATATCTCGATCGTTGCTGTAAGACAAGAGTATTATTTAAAAATGAAATGTCCCGAGTACGGTCGAATGCAGAATAAAAACGTATGCAAATTGGCAGGATTAAGTTGGTGGTTAAAGAATGATTATAGGATTGATAGTAGACTGTGATCCACAAAGACGTAGATCTACATCCTTCTACTAGTTATTGCATCAAAACATATAACAAAAATTCATTAATAATTTATAACTTAAACCTTTGCGACAAGACATAATGTTATAAATGTGGCATTAAATATATCAAACAGTATCAGGAAAAAATGAAATGTCCTAACTGTGGTCAAGATTGCAAAACGTACTTTGCGGTAGAAGGAGGTCCGATGGTTATGTTTGAAGAAGAATATTTAAACTTTTATTGTTGTAATTGTAAACATCCAATCGCAAAGTTTCTGATAGGCGAGTAGAAACTCAATTATATACAAACGGTGTACGCATAACTCCTATGGAGAAGCTTCTTTTTTCACAATTGATAAGATCTTATTGAAAACTATAGATTCTTGATCGGTTGCTTCTCTATTTAGAGATATCATAAGAATAGGGTAATTTTGATCATCTAGCAAGAATGTTACTCGTTTTATTTTCTCATATAATGTAAAGGAATAGATCGGTTTACCAAGCTTTAATTCTACATCCTTTTCTCCTATCCTAGTATTCATCCTTATTACTGATTCAATGGTGGATAATGTCGACTCATTTTCTGTTAACAATGGCACTAAACCTTTTTTATATTTAGACACGGTTTTACCACCAAATTTGTTTGCAATCCCTGCGAATCTGATAGAATTATCGGCTTCTAGTATATGTTTGCAAAGAGATGAAAGGCTTACTTTGGACATCATTCTAATTTATTTAAGATTATAGAATGGAAATTATATACATTGGTAATACCTGTTCATAACTAATTCAGATTGCCGCTGATAAATAAACCGAGATTGAAGAATTAGGGCAATTGAATCAAATTAATGAGATATAATAAGATTATAGGTGATGATACGCTTGCACGTCTGTCTGACCAACTTTGACCGTATGGTTATCGTACAAGAATTCGGGATAAGACAAACAACGGTTTGATGTATTGTCAACCTATTACTGAAAAGCTATGATAATGGTAAGGATTAAGAGAGCTGAAACCATTGCCCTTCTTTTTGAATTTAGAATAATGTAAGATGTATTAATATCATTCATAAATGCAAAGACTGCAAATACAGGCTAAAAAGTGCTGTACGAAATTACCGTCCTTGAGACAGTAGGATTGAACAAATAATCATTTTGGCGTATAAATCAAATGTATTATCTGCTTGTTTGAACTAGTTGATTATAGAACAGATCATGCAAAGAAAAAATATTTCTTCAGGTACATGTTGGGAATCCATAGTTAGATATTCGCGAGCTGTAAGAGTTGGAGATTTTGTATTCATATCATGAACAACTGCTACTAACAAAGAGGGAGACATTATAGGATTAGATAATCCGTATTTACAAACCATTCAGATTATAAAAAATATCCAAAGTGCATTACAAATGACAGGCGCTTGTCTTAAAGATGTTATTCGAACTCGAATTTATATAACCGATATTAATAATTGGGAAAAAGTATGACATGCTCATTCAGAATACTTTGAACAAATTAGACCAGCCGCTACACTGATAGAGGTAAGCAGCTTTATCAATCCAAAACTCTTAGTCGAGATAGAAGCAGATGCAGTATTGAGCGATGCAAGGTAATGAGATTTAAGCCATCCCTTTATTTGGAATATCGGATATAAATCAAGAAATCTTAGGCACTACTATGGTCTCTTCTTATTAATTGCGATTCACTCGAGGAATCCCTATTATTACTGAATTCCTTTAAATCAGTTTTGAATAGTTACATATAGTCTATTAGTGTAAGTTGATCATATTTATTGGATCTGTTTTCTGTTCCTGTGTTATTGGCACCGATTAGTCTAGGAAACTCAAAATTCATATCACTTTTTAATACTGCTTTCCTTATCTTTCCAAGTATCAAATTAGCATATGAATAGCTTGCGGTGATATTTCGGCCTGAATTGATTGGATCTGTAAACTGAAAGATCCTATTGTATTCTTTTATTCCATTTTTTATGTCGAGTAATTTTAGAATAGTTTTCATTCTTTCCCATATGTCTCTTCTCAGTCTTAATATTGCAGCAGAAATGTACTTAACATTGGCTTTTCGACTACTGTCTATTATAGATTCAATATTATCTGAAGAATCAGTAATAAGAGGTAAAATAGGATCAATGTTTATGCAACAACATATGCCAAAATCAGTAAACTTACTTATTACTTCAAACATTGCAGATGCAGGGGGAGTGCCTGGTTCAATACATCTTCTTATATTTTCATTAGGTGTAGTTATAGACCACACTATTACACAATTATCTTTAAATCGTTTATGTAATTCGAGATCTCTTTTTATGATAGTCGACTTTGTAAATACATAGTAAGGAAAATTATAATTCTGTAAAACCTCGATGCATTTTCTTGTGAGCTCGAACTTAAGTTCTGCTGCTTGATACGCATCTGTTGCAGAAGATATCATCACGGGATGTATTTGTTTTTTGAATTTCCATAATCTTAGCTGCTTCTCTAATATTTGTGGAGAATTACTCTTTGCATATACTCTATCATAAAATTCAGGAGACCATTCATAGGTAGCATAGCAATAACCACATCTGTGCTGGCAGCCTTGATATGGATTTATGGTTAGGCCTTCATAATCTCTTACAGCAAATGGATGAAGAATCATCTTACTTTCTTTTAATTCAAATTCAGGCGTTTTATTCAGATTATACCATAAATTCATTTGAATTGAAGTGAATGCTATTACTAGTTAAAGCTGGACTCCTGTGGGGGAGAGGGGGAAGACGACAAATGTCGGAATTGTCGTTGTCGATATCAATAGCTAATAATAATAGTGGACTTATAAACAGACGTATTGTATTTACTTTCAAAACTCTTAAGGGAACAAAACATCAAATATATATCACACATATCTGAGGAATTTAAACAAGAAAAAGTAGCCTGAAAGGGTTCTGTCATTTTTCGTTTTAGAGACCTCTTAACTATAGTATATCTATCTTCACATCAGAATCAACAATTTGATCATTAGATTGTCTGTCAATACCGTTTAGAAATGTATCACTAGTGACGTGGGTATTATTTTCTTCTAACACCTTCTAACCATATCTTGACTACCTTATGATGACGTGAACTTGATATTTCAACTGTTATTCATGTAAGATCATTAGGATTCTCTCTAAGCTTTAACTCCTCTATTATCTTCCACATTTAGCTCATCTTAAATTCGACTGGTAGTCTCAACAAGAAAGCTATGACTACTATCGTTATAAACTGATAGATAATAGATAATGGCTCTGTAAAGTTAAGATAACAAATTATTGTTATGATGACTAACAAATAGATCCAACCATTTTTGTATGTGTTGCAATTTACATTTACTTTTTCTACAAGGAAAATAATCATCGAAATATT
>Ga0164301_10000132_pt1 | contig 19246 bp, 19 predicted proteins | sample Whisoiple_231_MG_FD_109711 | JGI IMG/M metagenome (GOLD analysis project Ga0164301, IMG submission 109711) | Unamended control soil microbial communities from upstate New York, USA - Whitman soil sample_231_MG | ecosystem: Environmental > Terrestrial > Soil > Agricultural land ... | reverse complement strand
CGTAGCTCAAGCGTGCGGCGCAAGAACGTCGGTTGCGGGTGAGGAGCGGTTCGCCGGCGCTATCGGTGATCTCGGTTGTTTTTCTTTTTTCCCGAGCAAAACCTTAGGCGCTTTCGGCGACGGTGGCTTAGTTACAACACAGGACCCATTGCTCGCGGAAAAAATCAAAATGCTCCGCATGCATGGCGAGCGCAGCAAATATTTTCACGAACTAATGGGCATCAATTCCCGGCTCGATTCTCTGCAAGCCGCCGTACTGTCGATAAAGCAGCGCTTCTTAGAACAATGGTGCCAAGGTAGAATCGAGAAAGCGCAGGCGTATTACAGGTTGTTTCAGGAAAGCGGTTTGATCGGAAACGGCTTGATGGGGATTCCGGACCTGAGCACGGACCGTTCTCACGTGTTCAATAACTACGTCGTTCGCGCCGAGCGCCGAGACAAACTCAAGCAGTTTCTCGGACGTGATGGGATTCAAAGCGAAATCTATTACCCCTTGCCGCTACACTTACAGCAGTGTTTTGCGTACCTGGGTTACAAAAAAGGCGAATTTCCGAACGCCGAGCTGCTGGCGGACCAGGTCTTGGCATTGCCCCTTTATCCAGAACTAACGATCCAGCAGCAAGAAATCGTCGTAAAAGCCGTTATTCGTTTTTATCGTTCTTAGTTCCTTTTATACCGACGGGCCGTGTGCTACAGAGACGGTGTGCCCCGGATCTCCAACCCCTGAAGGTTCGATGAAGGACAAAATTCTCAAAGCGTTCGACGAAAGCATTCGGGTAAAGCAAGCTTTCATTCGCGACAATCTCGAAATCCTGACGCAGGTGATCGATTTGATCGTTGCTGCATTTAAAAACGGCAACAAGCTGCTGCTCCTGGGCAACGGCGGGAGCGCCGCGGACGCTCAGCATATCGCTGCGGAATTCACCAATCGATATCTGCTCGAACGTCCACCGCTACCCGCCCTCGCTTTGACAACGGACACTTCAGCGCTTACAGCCATCGCCAACGACTACGACTATGAACAGGTTTTTGCGAAACAAATTCTGGCATTGGGGAAAGCCGGCGATGTTGCCGTGGCGATTTCCACAAGCGGTAATTCCCCCAATGTGCTTAAAGCTCTCGATGCATGCCAAACAATCGGGATTTCCACGATCGGTTTGACAGGTGGGAGCGGCGGTAAAATGATGGGCAAAGTCGATTACATGCTCCGCGTAGCAGAAGGCAAGAACAGCCCGCGTATACAGGAGACTCATATTCTCGTCGGCCATGTCATCTGCGAGATCGTCGACCAAAAACTTTTTCCGGGTGTTTGACCCACCCGCAGAATGGCACGTAAGAATTTCAAAGCACTGGATTTTTCGAAAGTTCGCACTTATCCCGTCACCAAGCGTTTCAGCAAAGTTCAAACCTCCCTATTAGGCAAAAAAATCGCCAAGGGTGTAAGCCTGCGGTCTTTTGTCCGCGGTTTGCCGAATATTCTCGCGGCGCAGAATCTGAAATCGATTGCGGCAAAAATTGCCGACTGTCATCGCAACAGAAAAACGGTCTTGCTGGGTATGGGTGCCCATCCGATCAAGGTCGGCTTGAGTCCGCTTATTATCGATTTTATGGAGCGAGGCATCATCGATGCACTGGCGCTGAACGGCGCTGGCATCATCCATGATTTCGAGCTCGCGTATATGGGTGAGACGTCGGAAGATGTAGCTGCGAGTTTGAAGGATGGCAGCTTTGGTATGGGCGAAGAGACCGGCGCATTTATTAATGCCGCTATTATCGAAGGGACAAGGCTAAACCTTGGCGTCGGTGCGGCGGTGGGCAATGCGATTGTAAAAAATCATCTTCCATATCGTAGACTCAGTATTCTCGCCACAGCTTCACGACTGGGCATCCCGGTGACTTGCCACATTGCGATCGGCACAGACATCATTCATATGCATCCGAAGGCCGACGGCAAAGCGCTTGGCGATTGCAGCTTACGCGACTTTCGCACCCTTACCTCGGTTGTTGCGACCCTCGGCGGTGGCGTGTATCTGAATTTCGGCTCGGCAGTGATACTGCCGGAAGTATTTTTGAAAGCAGTGAGCCTGGCTCGCAATCTAGGCAATGCCGTTGAGAATTTGACCACGGTCAATCTTGATTTTCTGCAACACTATCGGCCGCTCACAAATGTAGTGAGTCGGCCCACGTTACAAACCGGCAAGGGATATCAGCTCACCGGGCACATGGAAATTATGGTGCCGCTTCTGTTTGGCGCAGTGTTGGAAGAGTTATAGGCTCGACTCCGATTTCGATGCGGTGCGGTTCAAGGCGCCGACGCCCACCCCATTCGGCCAGCCAATCGATCGGTAAAAGGTCAAGGTGGTAATGCCAATCGACACGACCGAGCACAGCGAAAGCCCCAAGGCGGCACCGAAAAATGTCGCGAACGCGCCCATGATCATCGAACCCACCGAGCGCATACCCTGGTCCATCAGGAAGACGCTCATCACCCGCCCGATCAAATCCCGCGGCGCCTCCACCTGAATGATCAATCGACTCACGGTGCGGAAAAGGATCTGCGCCGCGCCAAGTAGTGCCATCAGCACAACCGAAATCCACAAAGTGCGGGATAAGCAAAACAGAATGAGGAGTAATGGGGTAATCTTTGAGCTGAACCAAAGGAGTGTCTCACGGCCCCAGCGGCGACCTACTGCATCCAAAAAAATCAGCGATAAAACGGCGCCCACGCCGGAGGCAGCGGTTAGCGCGCCCAAACCCTCTGGTCCAGTTTTGAGAATATCCTTGGCAAAAATCGGCAAAAACCGTTGATAGGTGCCGACAAACATACTCAGCGCGTAGGCTGCCAGAGTGCTCGAAAGTACCAGGGGCGAGGACCGGATGAAATCCAAACCTTCTTTAATCTCTTGAACCCAATGGGCCGAGACTTTGCCTTTAGGTTCAACCGCTAGTCGGATCGGAAGTAGTTCGAATCCCGAGATGAGCAGCGCAACGCCATAAAATATCAAGCACCCACCGACACCAATCCAGAGGACCAGCACGCCTCCCAGGGATGGTCCGACGATGCGCGCGAAATTGAAGCCCAATGAATACAGCGCCACGGTATTCATAAGCTCCTCTTGCGGCACCAAGTCATGCAACAGCGACTGACCGGCGGTCGGATTCATGCTCCGGGTGATGGAAAGAACCGTTTCAAGTATCGCGATATGCCAAAACTTGAGCGCGCCGAAAAAGTACAGAGCCACCATTGCAAAAACCGGCACGGCACATAGGAATTGTATGGCTGTGAGCAAACGCAATCGATCGTAACGATCGACAATGACGCCGCCGAGAACACTCAATACGAGGCGGGGCGTTGCCTCACAGAGCGCGAGAATGCCGAGAGCCATCGCGGATCCAGTGATCTCGTAGACCAACCAGTAAAGCGCGATCTCTCTGACAAACTGGCCGATTGAGGCGATAAAATCGCTACTGCCAAAAAGCGCGTAGTTTTTATGCCGTAATGGCCGAAGGACCTGAATTACGAACTCCTAGGAGCATAACGAACCGAAGCTCAGATTGCTTATAATCCGCCGGCGACTGTGTAGGAAGAGCGACGATGGGAGACATTGTATGCTCTTCTTTGCGTATAAAACGGTTTCTTACTACACTAAAACTGTTCTTGCGTGAGTTTATGTTGATCACTTTAACGACCGACTTCGGCTATCGCGATTCCTTCGCCGGTATCATGAAAGGCGTGATCAGCCGGATTAATCCGGACGTGCAGGTGATTGATCTTACGCATGGTGTTCCTCCTCAGGACGTCATGGCGGGGGCGCTGACGCTGCGCCATTCAGTCCCTTATTTCGGCGACGGCGCGATTCACGTTGTCGTGGTCGACCCCGGGGTAGGCGGCAGCCGGCGGTTGTTGTTGATCGAGTGTGCCGGGAATTACTTCATCGGGCCGGACAACGGAGTCCTGAGCTTGGCGGTGATGAACAAACCGAAGCTGATCCTCGAGCTGACCAATTCCGAGTACTTTCTGCAGCCAACCGGCACCACGTTTCACGGGAGCGATATTTTTGCCCCAGCTGCAGCACACCTTTCACGAGGAGTTCCCATTCACGCGTTTGGCAGCCGATCGTCGAGCTTCATCGAGCTCCACGTCCCCGAAGTCGTCCGTCACCCAACCGGGCTGATGGGTGAAATCATCTACATCGATGGCTATGGCAATCTGTTTACCAATATTCACGAGCACGATCTCACAGGATTGCCGCGCAACGACATCAACATAACCCTAGGTTCCACGAGAATACAAAAGCTGGTGTCAAGCTACGACTCGGCAGAATCTTCTAAACTCGCTGCGGTGGTAAATAGTTGGGGCATGCTTGAAATCGCCCAGCTTAACGGAAATGCCCAGCAAAGGTGCGCTGCCAAGGTAGGGGACAAAGTTGTTGTAAGCAGCAGTTTTTAAATCTCCAGGGAGGTTTTTGATGAGCGAGCGTTTGAGTTGGGATCAATATTTTATGACTATCACGCAACAGGTGGCAGAGCGTTCCACCTGCACCCGCGCCAAGGTCGGCGCCGTCATTGTGCGGGACAAAAATATTCTCGCCACCGGTTACAACGGCGCGCCCGCCGGTATGCCGCATTGTACGGATGTGGGATGCTTGATTTACGAATCAAAAACTCCCAATGGCGAGACCGAACAGAACTGTTTTCGTACGATTCACGCGGAAATGAACGCGATTGCACAGGCAGCGAAAAATGGCGCCAGCATTAAAGAGGGGGCAATCTATATTACGCACACGCCCTGTATTCACTGCCTGAAAGTCTTGGTGAACACGGGACTTAAAGAGATCTATTACGAAAAACCCTATAAGCTCCACACACTTGAGGAGCTACTCCGCTACACTCAAGTCCATCTCCACAAAGTAGAGTTGCCAGGGCGATAAAAAAGGACGGGAAGATTTCCTCCCGTCCTTTTCGACTCGGACCTGTGCTGTCAATTAGATCTTACCGCTCAATATAATGGCAATAACGAAGCCATAAAGAGCTAAAGCCTCGAGCAGCGCTAGCGTTAAAACCAGCGGCAAGAAAAGCCGATCGGCAGCGTTCGGATTGCGTCCAATACTTTCCATTGCGGCGGCACCGACGCGTCCCTGCCCAAAAGCGGCGCCAAAAGCGGCAATTGCAACAGCAATCCCGGCCGCGATCGCAATTGCGGCGCCCTTCGAGTCAGCACCTGCGGCGGCACCTTCGGCAGCCACAGCCAAACCCGTAGCAACGATGCCGGTGGACAGCGCGGTCACAAATGCAAGCAGCTTTTTCATCTCGTCTCTCCTTTCCAGCGATTCCTTGCCTACCACACCTCTATCATCATCCTCTCCGAGCGGCTAAATCGCTTAATGATGTCCTTGGTGGGATTCCTGACCGTGTTCTTCGTCATGTCCGCCGTGGCTGATCGCCAAAGCGACATAAATCATGCTCAAAAGCGTGAAAACAAACGCCTGGATGATCGAAACCAGAGTTCCCATCGCGTAAAACGCCACCGGAACAATTACCTTGGTTAAGCCGATAAACGCTCCGATTACCTCGTGATCGCCCATCATGTTGCCGAAAAGACGCAAAGAGAGCGAGACGGGCCGAAATCCGTGTGAGAAGAGCTCGAGAATCAAGAAAAAACAAATGGAAACCAGCATCAGAGGCGCAAATGCCAGTTTGGCTACAAAGCTCTGTCCGGGAAGACTGGTCATGGGACCAATGAAGTGCTTGAAGTACGCCATCCCCTGTTCCCGGATGCCGATGATGTTGTAGCCGATGAAAGAGCATAAAGCGAGCCCGACGGTGGTATTGAGGTTGCCTGTTGGGGGCGCAAAACCTGGAACTAGGCCAAGTAAATTGCTCAGCAAAATGAAAAAGAAAAAAGTACCGAAGAACGGAACGTATTTCCGTCCGCCGGGACCGATGATCTGGTCACTTTGACTCACTATCAATTGAATCACTAGCTCGGCGATATTTTGCGAGCCGAGCTCAGCGGCCGGAACTGCTGGATCCTGTGCTTTGGCCAAAGCTCTGCGCGCGGCGAGGGCGAACAGGATCAGCAGAATACCGGCGATCACCGCAAAGAAAGTGTGATCGCCAAATGCATGTTGTAAGCCGGCCGGCAGCAAATTAAACCAGGTGAACGGATGTTCCATTTTTTAAATTCCCGATTTGACCGTTGCACGAACTGTCTCGAAGACAATGGCAACCAGTAGGGTCGAGAACCCCACTGCAAAGGATATGGCATCGATATTGAATCGAAAGAAAAGCGTCGATAACAGACCCAAAAAAATAATGATTTTGAGCACCAATAGCCCGATGCCGGTTTTGATACGGCCACGGCTAGCGAGCGGTGTAATCAGCGAGGCAACTCCATAGCCTAGTAGTAGAAAATTTAGGCCCATGAATACGCCACCGATTAAGATCGCCATCGGATCCAAAACCTTGCTCGTCCACATGGCAACAAACAGTGCCGCAAGCATCAGCCCGTGCCATGTCTCAATGCGCAGTATCGTTTTGTTCGCGGTCAGTTCCATCGCGTTCGGCAGAAAAAAATTTGACCCACTGCATCAACCTAAAAAAGGCCCCGGCGAATGCAAGCAATGTGAACGCGATCAGCAACCAGGGCGACGTGTTGAAATACTGGTCCGCAAAATATCCGATTACGAGGCCGCCCAGGATCGTGCCTGGCAGTTCGAACGCTACCCCCAAATATAAACCTGCTCTTTGCGAGAAGGAAGATGAATTGCTTTGCCGACGATTGGGGCGGCCCCCAACTTTTCCCACTGGGCTGGTTTTCTAGCACGAAGGTTGGGGACGTTCAACCACTAATTCGCCTCACCCATTGCTCAAATGTCTTGAGATATTTCACCAAATCGTCCTTTGAATGGGCGAGCGAAACAAACATAGCTTCAAACGGCGCTGGCGGAAGGTAGATACCGTGATCGAGCATGGCGTGGAAGAACTTCCTGAACCTTGCCCGATCACACTGGCGAGCCTCATCGGGGTGGCTTACCCGGTCGATGCCGAAAAATATGGTCAGCATTGACCCGACCCGATTGATTGTCGCATGGACCGGCGAGGCGGCAATAATCTCACGCATGCCTTCCTCGAGGTACCGGCCCTGCGCTTCGAGTTTTTCGTATGTACCAGGGCGGCTGAGCAATTTGATTGTGGCTAATCCTGCTGCCACCGCCAATGGATTTCCTGAAAGCGTTCCCGCCTGGTATACCGGCCCCACGGGAGCAAGCAGATCCATTATTGCACTGCGGCCCCCGAAGGCTGCGAGCGGCAAACCGCCGCCGAGAATTTTTCCCAAACAGGTCAAATCCGGACGGACTTCGTAAAGCGCTTGCGCACCGCCGTATGCGACACGAAATCCCGTGATGACCTCATCAAAAATCAGCAACGCACCATGCTGACGCGTGATCTGGCGCAAATTCGCAAGAAAATCGGGCTCCGGTTTAATCACGCCCATATTCCCGCAAATAGGCTCAACGATGATCGCAGCAATCTCATTTTTGTAACGAGCAAAAATCTTTTGTAGTGACTGACTATCGTTGTATTTAGCTGTCAGTGTTTCGCGGGCGAAGGCTCGCGGAACACCGGCGCTTTCCGGCAAGCTTAGCGTCGCTAGCCCGGAACCGGCTTTGACAAGCAAGCCATCGGAATGGCCATGATAACAGCCGTCAAACTTAATTATTTTGCTTCGGCCGGTGAAGGCGCGCGCGAGTCTGATCGCGCTCATGGTCGCTTCTGTGCCTGAACTTACCAGACGGAGCTTGTCAATGGATGGAACAGCGGCCGCAACAGCTTCGGCGAGCTCGACCTGCAGTATCGTGGGCGCGCCAAAGGTAAACCCCTGCAGCACTCGCCGTTGAATAACCTGGACGACTTGCGGGTGAGCGTGACCGAGAATCAGTGGCCCCCACGAGCCGACGAAGTCGATATAGCGCTTTCCACTAACGTCAAAAATATAGCTGCCTTTACCGCGCGCGATAAAAAGCGGCACACCGCCGACCAATTTCCATGCTCGTACGGGACTGTTTACACCGCCGGGAATTCTACGCTCTGCGCGGCGAAAAATTTTTAGCTTTGCTGTCATGGTTTGGGTTTGCGTCGCTAACACTCGTGGCGCAAGGTGTCAAGAAAAAAATCGTTACAGAAAAAAAATTTCGATGCACTTTTTTTGTTGCAAAGAAATTTGAAAAGGACTATTTAAAATTTTTCCTGATTCTCCAGCGCGAAAATTTTTTATCGGGTTTGCGAGAAAGCACGAGGAAAATGAGCTACGCTAGTGCCTGGCGGCAGAACTATTTTCAACTCGTGTTGCTACAAATTTCTTTTCTCGATCCTGGACGGCGCTTGCTCTTGGTTTTTACTTCTCCGCAGTGCTGCCCGGGTTATCAACACCTGTGGATAACTTTGTTTGTAACTATTTGGTCATTTCTTATCAGGCTTTCAAGGCCTTAGTGTGAATTTTATGCCAGAGCTGTGGTCGCAGGCGCTTGCGGAGATCAAAGAACGGATCGACAGGCAGAATTACGAGACCTGGATTAAACCGATCGGCTTTGTCTCACGAAGTAAAAATGAAATTTGTCTGGATGTGCCCAACAAGTTCTTTCGGGACTGGTTGACTGAACATTACCTGGCACAAATCCAAGATATCCTGTGCATGCTCGCAAAACACGAGATCAAAGTTGTTTTTGAAATTAATGAAAAGGCCAATCGGCAGACGAACGCTGAAAAGGGCTCGAAGCGAGACGAGCGTGAGCGAGTACAGAGACCTAATAACAATCTCATTCCGAAGTATACGTTTCAAAACTTCGTTGTAGGGGCGAGCAATCAATTTGCTCACGCGGCATGTGTTGCCGTCGCAAACCAACCGGGTGAGCATTATAACCCTTTGTTCATTTACGGGGGTGTCGGTTTAGGCAAGACCCATCTCGTCAATGCAATCGGTCACCAGTCAGCATCACACCGGCAGGGTCTAAAAGTTGTCTATCTAAGCTCAGAATCATTTATGAACGAGCTTATCGGATCCCTTCGGCGAGACAAAATGGACGAATTCAAGAAGAAATTCAGAAATGTCGATATTCTTATCCTCGATGACGTCCAATTTATCGCCGGGAAAGAGCGTACTCAGGAGGAGTTCTTTCACACATTCAATTCACTTTACGAGTCGCATAAACAAATTGTCATTACTTCAGATAAATTCCCGAAGGAAATTCCTGGAATTGAAGATCGTTTAAGAAATCGTTTCGAGTGGGGTTTGATCGCCGACATCCAACCGCCGGATATGGAGACCCGCGTCGCCATTCTGCAGAAGAAAGCCGAAAACGAGGGTGTTCAACTGCCCCATGATGTGGCGTTTTTCCTCGCTTCAAACATTGACTCCAACGTCCGGGAGCTCGAAGGATCTCTTACTCGCCTGGGCGCGTTTTCCTCATTGACCAAAGCGACTATTACAGTAGAACTCGCGAAAGATGTTCTGCGCAATACCTTAAAAAATGCCCAGCAGGAGATCACGGTCGAAAACATTCAGAAAACGATTTGCGACTATTTCAATCTCAAGATCACCGATCTCAAAGCCAAACGGCGCACACAAAATATCGCCTTTCCGCGCCAAGTCGCCATGTATCTTTGCCGCAAATATACTGAGACTTCCTTTCCCGCCATTGGCGATAAATTTGGCGGGCGCGATCACTCCACGGTCATTCATGCCTCCAAGACGATCGAGAGAAAAATCAAAGAAGATCCGCACATGCAAACCACGATCGAAAAGCTCGAACGCAATTTGAACATTAGAAAAAGAGTGTGAATAACTTGTGGTCAAGCTCAGCCAAAGATGTGAATGACTGTCGATGATCACCTGAGCTGAACGAGCCACTCCTAAGAACGCGTTTCGCGAGCATCGATAACCCACAACCTACCTGCCTGATTTCCTTGTTCAAAACTGGGTTTTGCACTTGTTCACAGGCACTACTATTACGATTTGAATTTATATATATAGAGAGAAGCCGAAGTGACCGGGAGGAAGTATGGAATTTAAAGCCAAGCGGGACAGCCTTCTCGCCACGCTTTATTGGACTCAAAGCATTGTCGAGCGACGCAACACTATGCCGATTCTCGCCAATGTTCTGGTTGAGGCGCAAAGAGGATCGATTCGGATTACCGCGACGGATCTCGAGGTTGGAGTACGAGGCGAAGTCGAAAGCGATATCGGCAAGGAAGGAACGGTCACTATTAACGCCAAAAAGATTTATGAAATCATTCGGGAAGTTCCAAATCAGCAGGTGCAGATAAAACGCTTAGAAAATGATTGGGTGGAGGTGCGCAGCGGAAAATCGGTTTTCAAAATCGTTGGCATGGAGGCAAAGGAGTTTCCGCAATTTCCGAAAATTGATGGCAAGACATTGTCCACCACGCCGGCTTCGACGATTCATGAAATGATCGAACGGACCATTTTTTCGGTTTCGACGGATGAAACCCGCTACAGCCTGAACGGTGTTTTTGTAGAGCAGGGCGAAGGCGGTAAGCTCAGGATGGTGGCAACCGATGGTCATCGATTGGCTTTTGAAGAAGCCTCGGTCGGATCTCTTGGCCTGAGCAAAGGAGTCATTTTACCGAGAAAAGGGTTATCGGAACTCAAAAAGCTGCTGGAAGCAGGTGATGACGGAGTTGTGTCTTTGGGCTTCAAGGACAATATGGCCCTTGTTACGAAGGAAAAAATCGAGCTTTTCATGCGCTTGATCGACGGCGATTTTCCCGATTACACCAAGGTCATCCCACAGGGAAATCCGAATGTCGCCAAACTGGAGCATGATGAACTATTGCAGGCACTGCGCCGCGTATCGATTCTATCCAGCGAACGATACAAGGGCGTCAGGATGGAATTCTCCGATGGCAAAGTTTCCATTTCGGCGAACAATCCCGATCTGGGCGAAGCGGTGGAGGAGATCGAGGCGGAATACAAAGGCAAACCGCTATCGATAGGATTCAATGCCCGTTATTTGCTCGATGTCTTGGGTGTGCTTACCGGGGAAGGGGAAATCAGTATCGAGTTAAAGGACGAACTCAGCCCGAGCATCATCCGTAAGGTCGGGCTCGAGAGTTATCTTTACGTTCTGATGCCGATGCGTCTTTAAGAAAACCGAGTCTCGGTGCTAAATTCGGTACTTAGCATCTAAAGCATATTTCTCATCTAGGCCAACAACTCGATTAAACTCATCAAAAGGCATTAACCGATCGAGGATTGCCAGCGTCGAGCCATCCCGTCTGAGTGTGGTGTAGACTTCCGTCAATGATTTGGCGACGGAGTAAAGCGGCGCGAGAGGCCAAACAACCAGATCGAAACCTAGTTCTTTTAGCTCCTTAGGTCCCATGAGCGGAGTCACGCCGCGCTCGAGCATATTTGCGACCAACGGTCCAGGAACCTGCCTCGAAATCTCTTTCATTTCGTCTTTCGATTCTGGTGCTTCGATGAAAACTGCATCAGCGCCAGCTTCTTTAAATGCGATGCCGCGTTCGATCGCTGCGTTTAAACCCAAAGCCTGCCGCGAATCGGTGCGTGCAACAATAAAAAAGTCCCGATTCTGTTTTGCTTCAACCGCCGCTTTGAGCTTCTTCAATTGTTCGTCGAGCGGGATGACCTGCTTGCCTTTCATATGGCCACAGCGTTTTGGCCATACCTGATCCTCCAGGAACATACCGGCGGCACTGGCGCCGATAAGATCCCGAACCGTTCGGATAACGTTAATTGCATTCCCATACCCGGTGTCCGCGTCGACAATGACAGGCGTCTCTACCACCGAGCAGATTCTTTGGGCAGCCGCGATTACTTCAGTCTGCGTCAACAAACCAAAATCGGGTTCCCCCAAAAGCGTTGCCGAGAGACTATAGCCGGTAATGAAAATAACCTCGAAGCCAGAGCGCGCGGCGATTTTTGCGCTCAGCGCGTCATAAACGCCAGGCATGATTATTTGTCCGGACTGACTCAGTGCCTGACGAATCACATGTGCCTTGTCCATAGCTCGGCTCTGCGGGATAGCTGTTATGGTGCTGTTGCTCGGGCTCTAACGCCTTGGCCCCCGGCCAAATCCCCCGCGCTGCATCATTGGCTCTGGTTTTGGCGATGCTTTTAGCAGACGTGCTGACTTGAGGCCGAGAATATCGTCTTCATAACGAGATTTGTCGAGATGGTCAGTTCTGGATTTGATCTTTTGGCGGATCTGATGACGCTTTACCATATCGGTTTTCGCGGCCTTGAGATCTTCCAGGTCCAGCACTACATCATCCTCGTTTGCGCGAAGTTTGAGATGCACGGTGAAACGGGAGCCTTCCCCCTCTTTTGCCGAATAATCAACTCTCTTATCTATACTGCGAATGATGTTCCTAAGTAAATTCTCTTCTTCTTGAAAAACTCCCTTACCGAACATAGATCCTCCCTTCCCGACCCCAGCTCACGGGGTAGCTTAGCAGTCAAAAATTTATGCCAACGGCACGGGAAGATCAATGCCGCGGGAGGCCTCAAAAACTCTCGACGGCGGGTCGGATATCGATTTCTTGTGACCAGGCGGTGGACGGTTGTTTCAAGCAATTGATGACGGTAGCGGCAATGGCGTCCGGGGGAATTACGCTTTTACGTGTGCGATCGGGCTCTCTCGAACGAAGCCGCGGCGTGTCTATCTGACCATCGACGATGATGTGCACGACATGAATGCCTTTCGGATGAAACTCACGCGCAAGCGCTTGCCCGAGCATCCGTAGCCCAGCCTTACCAATGGCCAGGGGCGCAAATCCTGCGCGGCCGCGAAGTGCAGCGGTGGCCCCGGTCAGCGAAATGAAACCGTGCCCGGCGGTCAGCATCTCAGGGATGACAGCTTGTGCTAAGTAAACCGCTCCCATGACATTGGCATCGAAGGATGCCCGAACCTGCTCCGGATCCATCTCAAGAAACCGGCCACGCCCGTAGCCGCTGGCATTGTGAGCCAAAGCGGTGATTACGCCAAGCTGGCGACCAATTTCTCCGACGGCGGCTTGCACGCTTTGGCGAACAGTAACATCGCAGGGCTGGACAAGCGCTTTGCCCCCGCGTGCTCGGATCTCCTCTGCTATCGGAGCACTTGATTCAGCGCGGCGGGAGAGGAGTCCAACGGCGTAGCCCTGATTGGCAAACGCTCGCGCCAAAGCGCCCCCGGTTCCCGGCCCAACGCCGGCGATAATCGCAACTTCCATGGTCATGAATGCGCCTGCTTATTGATGAAAAGCTCTTCGAGAGACATGCTGCGCCCTAGGAGACCTTGTTCCCGTGAGTATTGCATCAGAGTCTCCAAGGCATTTCTATTAATTTCGCCGAGACCGTACACCCACGGGTCATGGCCTAATAGTTCTTCCTGCTCTTCGAGAAAGGAACGAAACCAGGCGAGCGGGACAATACGCGGGTTTTCCATGCGCTTATAAGCGGCTTTTTTCGATTCTTCGAACGCTTGCATCAGATTAATTGCGACCCAGGGATATTTATCCACGATCTCCTGTTTGATTGCGGTGGTATGCATGATCGGAAAAATTCCCGTCCGTTTGTAGTAATCGACCTCGAGATCCCGGTAATTCGGGAAAAGCCGGTTCACTCTTTGATCTTTGGCGAGGATCGGTTGAATGATCTCTGGATGGATGAGCGCATCAAGCTCCCCTTCCATCAGCATCTTCTCTACGCTTTTACCCGGGGCGATGCGCTGAATATCAAGATCCGCCGGCGGCGTCCAATCGACTTCCTCCTCATCTTGCTTGAGCCAGTGGACGCTGCGGTGAGGCAGTCCGTGCTCGTGTTCCAAGATGCCGCGAATCCATAGGTTTGCGGTCGCCTGAAAATTTCTGAGACCAACTCTCCTGCCGATCAGATCTGCCGGCTTCTTGATACCTTTGTTCGTGTTTAAAAAAATAAATCCATGGCGAAAACGGCGATGCAAAAACACCGGAATCGCAGTAAACGGTAGCCCGGTATATTTCGCCATGAGGTAGTTCGACATCGAGAGCTCAGCAATGTCGAACTCGCGGTTGCGCAACATGCGCCAGTGGCGAGTATCGGACGTCATATCAGTGAGAACCGTAAGCTCAATACCGTCGGGTCGGACGCTACCTTCTTTCAGCGCGCGAATACTTTCGTAATCTCCCGTAGCGAAAGTCAGATGAAGTTTCCTGCTCATGGGCTGTCCTTAGCACGGTTCGATAGTCAAACCAACCCGTTGAATTAACCGGATGAATTGGTAGGCTTCTGCAGGCTTATGAACGTGAAGCGCCGTCGAATAAAGGAGTCAGTATGGTACAACGTGTCTCACAACTGGTGACAGGGATATTTTTTCTTGCCTTATTCTCCGGAGAGGTTTGGGCGCAAAACCCTGTGCGTATCAATTGGACCGCGGTTACGGGCGCACAAAGCGGAATATTCATGGCAGCTCAGGAAAAGCTGTTCAAAAAAAATGGCCTGGATGTTGAGCTGATTCATATCCCTTCCAGCTCCAGAGGTATTCAGGCGATCCTAGCCGGTGAAATTGCCTTCTCATTTATGGATGGATCGAATGCAGCGCAGGCAAACTTAAAAGGTGCAAATTTAGCTCTGGTCGCGGGAGCGACAAATCGACAAGTGTTCTCGCTCATGGCGAAACCCGACATAAAGCGGATCGTCGATTTGAAGGGCAAAAAAATCGGTATCACACGGGTCGGATCGTCCACTCACACCTCAGCGCTCTATGCTCTTGGATCCGCGGGCTTGCGGCCGGCCGATTATCAGTTGCTGCCATTGCTTGAAGTGCCAAATATCTTCACGGCCCTGTCGGCGGGCCAGATCGACGCCGGCGTGGTGTCGCCGCCGACGAACGCAAGAGCCAAAAAAGCCGGATTTATCGAGCTCATGAACGTGGCTAAGGACGGTCCGGAGTTTGTATCGGTAGCAATAGGAACAAGCCGGAGCTACATACGGAATAACGAAGAAAGCGTTCGCCGTGTGGTGCGCGCCTACGCCGAAGGCGTGCAGACGTTCAAGACCAACAAGTCGGCAGCCCTCAAAATGATCCAAAATCAGCTTAAAGTAAAAGAACCCGACATCGCCGAGGATACCTACAATCAATTTCGTGAATACCTAGAATATCCGCCCTACGTCAGCCGAAAAGGAATGGAGGCTGTGCTTGCGGATATCGCGGAAAAGGATCCATCTGCAAGAAGTGTGAAGGCCGACGATTTTCTAGAGATGCGGTTTGTTGCCGAACTCGATAAAAAAATTGGTGGCAAGTAACGCGCTAAAACCTTGAAACGAAAAAAGCGCCGACGAGGAAATCATCGGCGCTTTTTTTATCACGGTGAGCGCTTGTGTTTGAAGATCCAGGCGCTAAGCCGCGCTTGCGCGCTCTGATTTGGCGAGATCCAAACCGACAATGAAAGCAGGATTTGCCGTGGACATGGTATAAATTTCCTCAGCCGTGCAACCGAATGCAGACATGTAGCCGCGCAGGAGGCGGATCGATTCTACCGAATTGGGAAATAGCGGCTCACCGGCGTCAGAAGAGAGCGTGCAGTGCTCGGGGCCCACTGTACGGATCGCCTTGTACATATTCGCGGGGTCTATGCCGAGCAGTGGTGATAACTCATCGAACGTAAAGTTGAGCCACAAGCCCGCTGCGGCCGCCTCTGTCATTTCCTCGATAGTCAAATTGACAAACGGACTGAAGGGATGATCGACAACTGCTTTTTTGAAGCCGATTTTTTGGCTGAATTCCGCTAGCGCCCGAAACTCGGGTTTAGTCGGATGGCCAAAAAAGATCGCCGCGTTGTGGTCGTGAGCCAGACGAAAGATTTCTTCGATCTCGGATAAAAGCCGGCCCTTATCGTCAAGCAAGTAATGCCCATATTTTAGCGCATCGGACCAGGGCAGAGGTTCGGTGTGCGCATTGGGATCGGCGCTCTTGTCCCAAGCACTCGGTTTACCGCCAACAATCGCGAGCGTATTGGCCGAAGTGTTGTTAGGCATCCAGAGGCCAACGACACCCGCCTTCAGCATTTTAGCCGACCACGCGGGCTCGATTTTCGAGAGAAAACCTTGAGTGACCGAGCTTCCCGGCCAAACATGCGCCGGGGTCAAGTTTCTTTCGGCGCACCAGGACTCCAGCGCGTTCCGCACCCCGGCCACGGTTCCGGCGGGATCCTTTCTGCCGACAATTGTTTTATAGAGAATGCCTTTCATGCGGCTCTTTGACGCCAGCTTCGCGACACCGAGCGCGTCTTGCTGCCCTTCGTGCGCGTGGCAGTGAATATCGATGGCGTCCTCCACGCCGAGTACATAATCAATCGAGGGGTCCACTGGTCCTTGCTTAAAGCCGCGGCGGGCCGGATAAGAGGTCACGGATCGAATTGCGCTCGGAGTCGCATAGTTTGGATTTGTTTCCGCCATGGTCGAGCCTCCCGTTTCTGGAATTGGTGGGACCTTATCGCGTCCTTTCTCGCCGGGCAAATCCCTAGGACAGTGCGCGAACAGACTTTGCGTATCTTCTCCAGCGGACTCGGACTCATCGCTGCACTGCGCCAAGCCAACTCATATTGCGACAGCGCGCAATGGGAATACCTTGATGCAAGCCGGCACCGCGTCAATTTTAAACTGCTCCCGAGGAAATCCGAAAGGTAAGCTAGCTTCTTTACTTTATGGAGTTGCGGAACTTCTTCGCCCGGCGAACGAAGTAGTCCCACATGGATTCGAGCCGGTGTGGCGTGTAGATTTGCTCGTATTTTACCGCTGCTTCTTCATCGCTCGTCCAGGACGGATCGCCTGACGCGGTAGCCATGAGTTGAATGCGCGCTGCTTTTTCCAGGAAGATTGCATAAAGCGTTGCGACTTCAATGGACTCACCAACGACCGTAGAGCCGTGGTTTTTCATCAGCACGCCGCGGCAATCGCCAAGGCTCTTGGCAACTTCGACGCCGAGTTCCGGAGTTCTAATCAAGGCCGTCGTGAAATCAAAGGTCGGCAAACCTTCGTGGAAAATATTTCCTTCGTGGCTGATGGGACGTAGTTTTTGCCCCAGCGCGCCAAAAGCGGTGGCGTAGGGTGGGTGCGAATGGACGACACAGTTCACATCGCGACGCGCCTTCATGATTTCGGTATGAATAAAAACTTCGGAGTGCCGCTCGTATTTGCCATCCGCTTTTTTTCCCGTTTCAATATCGACGACGATAAGATGCTGCGGTCGGATCTCTTCGAAGCCGAAGCTGTGCGGCTTCATGAGAATACGGTTTTGGCCGGGTATACGAACCGAGACGTGGCCGAGAATATTGTCCCAATGACCTTCATTCGCGAGAATGTTGCACGAGTAGGCAAGTTTTTCTTTCATCTCTTTGATGTTGACTGCCATTGATCACTCCTTCGGGATCTTGTGGACGGATGATGGGATCGCGCGCTGCCAACCATCAGGATCTGCTGCGCAAGCGGAATCTTTGAATTTTTCCGGTGACGGTTTTCGGCAAATCCTCGACGAACTCTACCCAGCGCGGATATTTGTAAGGGGCCAATTTGCTCTTTACATGATTCTGCAACTCAAGGCGAAGCTCCGGACTGGGTTTAAACTCGCTCTTCAACAGCACGAATGCCTTGGGCTTCAATAAGCCGTCGGCATCGGTATCGCCGATGACCCCCGACTCGAGAACTGCAGGGTGTTCCATCAAGGTGTTTTCGATTTCTATGGGCGATACCCATAAACCGCCCACCTTCATCATGTCGTCGGAACGCCCACAGTACCAATAATAGCCTTCGCCGTCGCAATAATAGGTGTCGCCGGTTTTAAGCCATTCACCCTGCATGGTCCGCTTCGTTTGTTCGTGCTTGTTCCAATAGTACGGCGAATTGGCATCCCCTTTGACCATCAGATTACCGACTTGTCCAATGGGAAGTTCTCTACCATCGTCATCGACGATTTTAGCCTCGAATGCCGGGGTCACCTCGCCACTGCTGCCGGCCTTGGCCCGGCCAGGGCGATTGGCGAGAAAGTCGTGCGCCGCTTCGGTGGAGCCGACAACGTCCAACAATTCGAGCCCGGTGCTGTCCCTCCATTGATGGAACATCGCCGGCGGCAGGGGCTCACCGGACGAAAGGCAAATCCGTAACGAGCTGAGATCGTATTTCTTTTGCACGCGCAAAAAACGCGCGTATAAAGTGGGCACTGAAAAAAAGAATGTCGGTCGGTACTTCTCGACCACTTGCAAAATCTTTTCGGGGTCGGGTTTTTCCGGCCAGAGCACGGTCGACGCACCGAAACGGAAAGGAAAATAAAGAGAATTTCCCAACCCGTAGGAGAAAAACATTTTCGATGCCGAGAAGCAGAGGTCATGGCCGCTCATTCCCAGCACCGGCTTGACGAACAAGTCGGTGATCGTGATCATGTCATGCTGCAGGTGGACGGCTCCTTTCGGACTCCCAGTGCTGCCCGACGTGTAACCCCAAAAGCAAACGTCGTCCTTGGTCGTCGTCTCCGCGTCGAGCTTTTCTGAGGCATTGGCAATTACCTCTGCGTATGAAAGCGCCTTTCCACGTGCCGCGCCGACAACTATCACGCGCTTCAAGAAGGGGGTGTTGTTCCAGATCTTCTCGATTTCCGGCAGAACCGACTCGTGTACGACAATCGCACGTGCCCGGCTATCGTTGATTAAATACCCGTAGTCCTTGGCGAACATCCAGGGATTGGTCGGCACTGCTACAGCGCCGATCTTGATCGCGCCAAAAAAGCTATAGGCAAACTCCGGCGAATCCGGCAAAATCAAAAGCACGCGGTTTTCGATTTCAATGCCGAGATTTCTTAGAGCGTTGCCGGTGCGGTTAACCTTTTCAAAAACTTCCTGGTAGGTGATCTTTTGGTCGTCGTAGTAGATGGCGATTTTGCCGCCGCGACCTTGTGCAATATTTTCATCAACAAAGGTCGTGGCGGCATTATAAACGTCGGGGAGATCGACTTTCATGAACGGGGGATTGAAGGCTCGGGGTCAGAGGCCTCGAGGTGCGTGGTTATTCTCCTCCGATAATCTCGCCTTGGACATCGGTGGCGATGACGACCGATTTCGAATCGGTATAATGCTCGATCGCCTCATCGCCGTGCTCTTTGCCAAGGCCGCTTTGTTTGACGCCCCCGAAGGGCAACTCGTCATAAATGATCTGCGCTGAATTCACCCAGGTGTAACCCGCTTCAATATT